>Ga0213875_10001649_pt1 | contig 14071 bp, 14 predicted proteins | sample BarmaccomBMRX_R8_FD_160105 | JGI IMG/M metagenome (GOLD analysis project Ga0213875, IMG submission 160105) | Root-associated microbial communities from Barbacenia macrantha in rupestrian grasslands, the National Park of Serra do Cipo, Brazil - RX_R8 | ecosystem: Host-associated > Plants > Roots... | reverse complement strand
AACATCAGCCGTGGTGTCTCGACGAGGATTATCGCCGCGGTCATGTTTTCCGGCACGTTCCGGACGGTCACGACCGACCCGTAGGCGAGTTCGACGAGGAACACCGTCTCGCCCGCGGCGCTCGCATTTGCCTTGATCGTCAACACGACTTCGAAGGTCTCCGGCGCGAGGTTGCGCGCCTGCACGTCGATATTGACCTCGACGGAGGGCTGTCCGGCCGGCTGCATCAGGCTCTGGGGCGCGCGCGGGCTCTCAAAGGACAGGTCTTTGACGTATTGCGCATTGACGATCAGCTGATGCGTCTGCGGCGCCGCCGTCTCGCCATTGCCCAGCCCGCCATCACTCTGCCCGGCGCTCGTGACGTCCTCGGCCATCAACCTTCTCCTGACATCCGAGGGCTGGCTAGCACGGTTCGCCGGCACCATCAACCGTGCGGGCGGGGCAGTGGCGAAGCGAGCCGGCGATTTCGCAAATATTGTCCTCGAACCTCTCCTGCGCCGCAGCAAATAGCGGGTAATGCAAAATTTCGGTTCGTTAAGGGTAATCCGGGCAGAGAATCGGCTTCGGCCAATTCGGGCCGATTCACGTGCCGCGCTTGCCGCTGGCAATGCGGCGGATTATCTAATCTTTGGACACGACAGCCTGGGCTGATCGGTCAAAGCGGGCACGGCACGCGATGGGCGGATTTTCGCAGTATTTCGACATTATTTTGTTCGCGATGGTGGCCGCCTTTCTGATCCTGCGGCTGCGCAGCGTGCTCGGCCGGCGCACCGGCAACGAGCGGCGCCGCGATCCCTTCATGCGCCGCGCTGAAGCCACCGCCGACAAGGTCGTCGCATTGCCCGAGCGCAACAAGAGCGCCGTCCCGGCGCCGGTCGCAGCCGAGCCGGGGGACGCGGTCGCACGCGGTCTCGAGGCGATCCGCGGCGCCGATCCGGGCTTCGACCCGGGGCATTTCCTAGCGGGTGCGCGGGCCGCCTTCGAGATGATCGTCGGAGCTTTTGCTCGCGGGGATAAAGAGCAGCTGCGCTCCCTGCTCAACGACGAGGTCTACCGATCCTTTGCCGCCGCGATGGATGAGCGGGCGGCCGCGGGTGAGAGCCTGGAAACCCGGATCGTGCAGTTGAAACACCTCGACATGGCGCAGGCCGAGCTTGACGGCCGAACCGCGCGGGTCACGGTGAAGCTCGTCTCCGACCAGATCAATGTACTGCGCGCGCATGACGGCAGCATTGTCGATGGCGATCCGGAACATCCGATCGAAAAGACCGACTTCTGGACCTTTGCGCGCGATATCCGATCCGCCGATCCGAACTGGCAACTGGTCGCAACCGGCAGCTGACGGCGGCTGTGACGGCGGATACCGCCGCTGCTCGCGACAAGGCGCGTCGCAAGCCTCCCGCCCGGGGTCGGTTGCGTCGCATCAAGCGCCCGCGATTCGTCGCTGCGCTGGCCCGCCGCAAAGCGATTTGGGCCGGCGCTCTCGGACTGCTAATGGCAATCGGGGCCGCTCTGTGGCTCGCACCATGGCAGACGGGCGCGGTCCGACTGAGCCTGAGACCCGTCGGCTACGATGCGTTGACCGGATGGGAACAAGATCGCCTCGCCGCGGCGGTCGCGCCTTTTCTTGCTTCCTGCATGGCGATCGCGGCCAAACCGGATGCCGCGCCGCTCGACCCCGTGCCGACCAGCGGCGATTTTGGGACCGTTGCCGAATGGCGCCCGCTGTGCCGCGCGGCGGCGTTGCTTCCGACGGGGGACGACGCGGCAGCCCGGCGATTTTTTGCCGACGCTTTCGTCCCCACTCTGGCCGGGAGCAGCGGGACCGACGAGGGTCTGTTTACCGGCTATTACGAGGTCCAGTTGACCGGCTCGCGGCGTCGCGAGAGCCCGTACCAGACCCCAATCTACCGACGCCCGGCCGATCCAACGCGGTATTCGCGCGGCGAAATCGAGGCGGGTGCGCTCAGCGGGCGGGGGCTCGAATTGCTGTGGGTCGACGACCCGATCGACGCGTTCCTGCTGCACGTCCAGGGGTCCGGCCAGGTAAAGCTGCACAGCGGCGGGACGGTGCGAATCGGCTATGACGGGCGCAACGGCCGCCCTTTCGTCCCGATCGGGCACTTGCTGGTCGAGCGCGGCATCCTGCCTCCGGAGGGCCTGACGATGGCGGGAATCCGCCGGTGGATGGTGCGTCATCCGGCGGAAGCCGCCGTGCTGCGCCGCGAGAACCCGTCCTTCATTTTCTTTCGCGAAGTGACCGGGTCAGGACCGATCGGGTCGGAGAACGTCGTGCTGACCCCGGAGCGCAGTCTCGCCGTGGACCGCGCCTTTATCCCGCTCGGGGTGCCGCTCTGGATCGATGCCGAGCAGCGGTATTCGCCGGAGGCATTGCGCCGGCTCGTCATCGCGCAGGATACCGGCGGCGCGATCAAAGGCGCAGTGCGCGGTGATTTGTTCTGGGGCGCGGGCGAGACTGCCGCGCTGCGAGCCGGCGCGACCAACGCGCGGGGCCATTACTACCTGCTGCTGCCGCGCACCGTCGCGGCCCGCCGCTTCGATGCCGGGATCTGAAGCACGCGGGCTTCTTGCTTGCGGGCGTCGCCCCGCCGCGCCCGATACCGGACGAGCCCGAACGGGAAAGAGCCAATCTGGCGTCATCGGCGTCGGTTGCCTCGCCGCGGCAGAAGCTTCTATCCTGACCCCTCAACCAGCCGGGGTCCGGCGATGACGCGGCGCGTTGCGCTGTTCGTGACCTGCCTTGTCGACCTGTTCCGGCCGGTTGTCGGGTTTGCCGCAATCGCCTTGCTGGAGCGGGCCGGCTGCACCGTCGCTGTGCCGCGCGCACAGACCTGCTGCGGCCAGCCCGCCTACAATTCCGGCGACCGGCCCGATGCGAAAGCGCTCGCGCTGCAGGTCATTGCGGCTTTCGAGGATTACGATTACGTCGTCGCCCCCTCGGGCTCCTGCGCCGGCATGATCCGGGTGCATTACCCGGAGCTGTTCACCGACGACGCGGCGGCGCTGGAGCGAGCGAGGCGGCTCGCGGCGCGCACTTACGAGCTGGTCTCGTTCCTGGTCGATGTTTGCGGGGTCGAGGCGGTCGAGGCGAGGTGGGGGCGCCGCGCCACCTATCACGATGCCTGTTCCGGCCTGCGCGAGCTCGGCGTCAAACGGCAGCCGCGCGCCTTGCTCGACTCGGTCGCCGGTTTGCAAATGACGGAACTGCCGGGCGCCGAGACCTGCTGCGGCTTCGGCGGCACGTTCTGCGTCAAATACCCGGCCATTTCCGACAAGATGGTCAGCGACAAGGTGGCCGACATTGCGGCGACCGATGCCGATGCGGTGCTGGCCGGCGATCTCGGCTGTCTGTTGAATATCGCCGGGAAATTGTCGCGGCTAGGCTGCGCGATCGAGGCCCGGCACGTCGCCGAAGTGCTGGCCGGGATGGCCGACGAAATCCCTGCAATCGGTGCGCCGGGTTAGGCGAGGTTATGCAGCCGACCAGTCATCTTTTCCGCGAAAACTCGCGGGCCGAGCTTGCCAACGGCACGCTTCAAGCGGCGCTCGGCATGGCGAAGACCGGGTTCCCGCTGCGCCGCCAGGCGGCGGTCGCGCGACTGCCGGAGTTCGAGGCGTTGCGCGAGGCTGGCCGGGCGATCAAGGACCATGTGCTCGATAACCTCGATTTCTACCTCGAACGCTACGAGCGCCATGTCGTCGCGGCGGGCGGCCAGGTGCATTGGGCGCGCACCGCCGAGGAGGCGCGCGACCGGATCGTCGAAATCTGCCGCTCGGTCGGGGCCAAGACCGTCGCCAAGGGCAAATCGATGGTGGCCGAGGAAATCGCGCTGAACGACCATCTCGAAAAGAACGGCATCGCGCCGATCGAGACCGATCTGGGCGAATACATCATCCAGCTGCGCCACGAGCCGCCGAGCCACATCATCGCACCCGCGATGCACCTGCTGAAGGGCCAGGTCGCCGACACGTTCCGGGCCGCGCATCGCGACCTCGATCCCGCTCGCCCGCTCGACGAGCCGCGCACGCTGTGCGACGAAGCGCGCGAGGTGCTGCGCCCGCGTTTCCTCGCCGCCGATGTCGGCATCACCGGCGCCAATTTTCTCGTCGCCGAGACCGGCTCGGGGATCATCGTCACCAATGAGGGCAATGGCGATCTGACCCAGACCCTGCCGCGCGTCCACATCGTCATGACCAGCATCGAGAAGGTCGTGCCGACGCTGGAGGATGCCGCCACATTGCTGCGGTTGCTGGCGCGCTCGGCGACCGGGCAGGAATTCTCGTCCTACACGACGATTTCCACCGGCCCGCGTCGCCCCGGCGACCGCGACGGGCCGGAGCAGTATCACGTGGTCCTGCTCGACAACGGCCGCAGCGCGATGCTCGGGACCGAGTTCCAGGACATGCTGCGCTGCATCCGATGCTCGGCCTGTATGAACCATTGCCCGGTCTATGCCGCAATCGGCGGGCACGCCTATGGCTGGGTCTATCCCGGGCCGATGGGGGCGGTGTTGACGCCGACCCTGATCGGCCTTGCCGAGGCCGGGCATTTGCCGAATGCCTCGACCTTTTGCGGCCGCTGCGAGAGCGTTTGCCCGGTCAAGATCCCGTTGCCGAAGATGATGCGGCACTGGCGCGAGCGCGAATTCGCGCAGCGCCTGTCGCCGCCGGTCTATCGCGGCGGGCTCAGGCTGTGGGGCTGGGTGGCGCGGCGGCCGGCGCTCTATCGTGCGATGACCGGCATCACCGCGCGCGCCATGGGCTTGGTCGGCGGCCGGCGAGGCCGCTTCCGCAGCCTGCCCCTCGCCTCGGGCTGGAGCTTGGTGCGCGACATGCCGGCGCCGCAAGGCCGCACATTCCACAGCCTGTGGGCCGAGCGGCAGAAGCGCCGGCCGGCGCCGTGAGCGAGGCGCGCAACGCGATCCTCGCGCGCATCCGCGAGGCGCGCGGACGCGGGCCGCTGTCCGCGGAAACAGCGCGGCAGCTCGAGGAGCGGGTGACGGCGCATCGCCGCAACCTGGTGCCCCGGCGGGCCGCCGCGCTCGACCGTGCCGGGCAGGTCGACCTCTTCGTCGCGATGGCCGAGGAGGTGCAGACGAGCGTCGCGCGGGTGGCCTCGGCCGCCGCGGTGCCGGAAGCGGTCGCGCGCTATCTCGCCTCGGAGAATTTGCCGGCCGAGCTTGTCATGGCGCCGGATCCCACCCTCGACGCCTATCCCTGGAATGAGTGGCCGATGCTGGCGATCCGGCGCGCCGCCGCCGCCGCCGGCGACGCGGTGAGCCTGACGCCGTGTCTTGCCGCAATCGCCGAGACTGGCACGCTGATGCTGACCTCGGGCCCCGAGCGCCCGACCACCCTCAATTTCCTGCCGGACACGCACATCGTCGTGCTGCGCGCCGCACAGGTCGTCGCGTGTTACGAGGACGGCTGGGACCTATTGCGCGCTGCGAAGGCGGAGGGGTTGCCGCGCACCGTCAACCTGATCACCGGACCGTCGCGCACCGGTGATATCGAGCAGCGGATTCAGCTCGGTGCGCACGGGCCGCGCCGTCTCCATATCATCCTGGTCGAGGAGGAGCGGGTCGCGGGAGATGGCGAAGCCGAGGAGCCGGGCGGACACCTCGGAGGGCGATGACGCGGCCCTGTGGCGGCACGCCATGGTGGACGTGGCGCCGCTGCGCGGTCGCGCGCTACAGGCGCGGGCCGCTGGGCCCGCAGCGCAGCCGCGCGCCAACCAGCCAGCGCGGCCCGCCGCCGCCCCGCCGCCGCGCCCGCAGCGGCCTGCCCCTGCAGAGCGGGCGGGTCGCGCGGACCCGCCGCTCGATCGACTGGCCGGGATCGACCGGGCCAGCGCCGAGCGGCTGCGGCGCGGACGGCGTCCGATCGAGGCGCGGCTCGACCTGCACAGCATGACGCAGGCCGAAGCGCATGCCGCGTTGAGCGCCTTTGTCGAGCGATCGCGCGATGCCGGCCGGCGCTGCGTGCTCGTCATCACCGGGCGGGGCAGCTTCGGCGGCGGAATCCTCAAACAATCGCTGCCGCGCTGGCTCGCCGATCCGGGCCTGCGCCGGCATCTGCTCGCGACCGCGCCGGCGCAGCCAAAGCACGGCGGCAGCGGGGCGGTCTATCTGCTATTGAGGCGATTGCGCGAGCGGTGAGGGCAGCGACCGTCAGCGTGGGAGCTGCTGACCAGGGACAGCAACCGCGGGGCAAGCGAGATGCGGTTGACCACGAAAGGGAGACCGAGTGGTTTATCCGGGTGGATAGCACGCCGGCGTCCCGCGTCCCAGTTGGCGCAGCGCGAGTTCCGATCTCGGCGGCGAAGGTCACCGCGACCATAAACGAAACGGCCGCGGATCGCCCTGTAGACCTTCCGCGACCGGCGCCATCGACCAACTCGGCCCAACGTGGGGACGTGCTGCTTGAGTCCGCACAGGCGCTGATGGGCGTCGGCGATCGCTACGGCGTGTTTGGTCTTCGGCACGCCGAAAGCGACGATAGCTTTGCTATGCTCCCCCGTGGTTCGCGCTAAGTCCATGAGGCTGGGCCCGGCCCGTCACGCCGGCCACCCCTCGCCTCTCTTTTTGTACAAACGGGCGGGCTGCCGGCCTCAGGCCGCGGACATAACTGCTCGAAACAGCCGACAGCCGCCGCGCGGCGGTACTTCCCCGGCACGGCGCGGCTCAGGCGAAGGCGCGTTTGAAAGCGGCCCACACCACGCGCTGTGCGTTCATCGCGTCGTCCACCACCGGCATCATGCCGAAGAAGGCGTGGATCATGCCGGGGAAATCGCGGTGTTCGACCGGCACGCCGGCGCGCCGCAACGCCTCGGCGTAGCGCACCCCGTCATCGTGGAGCACGTCGCATTCCGCGGTGATGACGATCGCGGGTGCCACGCCTGCGAGATCGCGCGCCTTGAGCGGGGAGGCTCGCCAATCCTCGCTGTCGGCCGGGCTGCGCAGGTAATGGCGGCGGAACCACAGCATCGCGTCTCGGGTCAGCAGGCCGTAGCCCGTCGCGAAGGTCTCGTAGCTGTCGCCGGTCAGCCCATAATCCGCGACCGGATAGACGAGGGACTGCAAGCGCAGGCGCGGCCGGCCCGCGTCGCGGGCGAGCAGTGCGACGACCGCCGCGAGATTGCCGCCGGCGCTGTCGCCATGAACCCCGAGCCGCGCCGGGTCGGCGCCGAGTGCGGCTGCGTTGGTAGCGACCCAGTCGAGCGCGGCGAAGGAATCCTCGACCGCGGCGGGGAATTTGTGCTCGGGCCCCATGCGGTAATCGACCGAGGCGACCAGCGCCTCCGCCCCGGCGCACAGATTGCGGGCCACCGCGTCATGCGTGTCGAGGCTGCCGATCACGTGCCCGCCGCCGTGATAATAGACGATCGCCGGAACCGCTCCGGCGGCCTCGGGCCAATAGAGCCGCAGCGGGATCTCGCCGCCGGGACCGGGGATCCGGCGCTCTTCCACGCGGGCAACGGCGAGCGGCTCGATCTTGCGGGCCCGCGTGGTTGCCTCCATCTGCGCGCGCGCCTCGGCCGGTGTCATCTCCTCGATCGGGCGCAATTTCGCCTCGGCGGTTGCCTTCAGCACCTGCTCGATCTGCGGATGAAGGGTCGGCATCGCGGCTCCGGGAACGTGGCGCGGCACTCGCCGCAATCCGGCGCGATGATTTCCGGTTTCGCGACCGAGTTCAAATCCGTTTTGCCGTTTGCGTCCGGCCGCGTTCGCCCCGATAAGTAGCCGACGACATCGCGGCCGAGACCCGATGGAACTGCGCCTGCGTTCGATCACCTACCTGGCCGAGGCGATCAACGGCTACGAGCTGGTGGATCCGAACGGCCGCGATCTGCCGCGCTTCACCGCCGGCGCGCATGTCTCGGTGCGGCTAGCCGAGGGGGTGTTCCGCGACTATTCGCTGTGGAACGACCCGGCCGAGCGGCGCCATTACTGCATCGCCGTCCTGCGCGAGACCGAGGGGCTCGCCTCGCGCCAGCTGCATCACGAATTGCGGGCCGGCGACCGGCTCCTCGTGTCGATGCCGCACAACCATTTTTCGCTTTGGGACGGGGCGGAACGCCATTTGCTGCTGGCCGGCGGGATCGGCATCACGCCGATCATGGCGATGATCGCCGAGTTGAAGCGCCGGCGTGCCGAGTTCCAGCTGCATTACTGCACGCGCTCGCCGGAGAGCACGGCCTTCCGCGACGAGCTGTTTCTGCTGGCGGCACAGGGGCGGGTCGTCTTTCATCATGATGGCGGCGACCCCGCAAAGGGCCTCGACATCGTCGCTCTGCTGCGCGAGCCGCGGCCCGGCACGCATCTTTATTATTGCGGGCCGCGCGGCTTGATGGCCGCCGCGGCGGCGGCCTCGGCCCATTGGCCGGCAGGCAGCGTCCACTGCGAATACTTTACCGGCCCCGGCGCGGCCGCACCCGTGCCTGTCGAGGATCGCCCGTTCCGCATCCGGCTCGCCCGCAGCGGCGTCGAGTACCCGGTCGCGGCGGGCGAGAGTATTCTGAACGTGCTGCGCCATCACGGGGTCGCCGTCCGCAGCTCCTGCGAACTCGGCTATTGCGGCGCCTGCCTGACGCGCTATGTCGGCGGCGAGCCCGAGCACCGCGACCAGGTGCTCGAGGAGAACGGCCGCAAGCAATACCTGCTGGTCTGCTGCTCGCGAGCGCACACTCCCGTGCTGGAGCTGGATCTTTAGCGCGCTCTCAAATCCGATTGGTCGGATCCGCTCGAATGCCGGCCTCGGCTCAGGGAGTGCGGCGCAGGCCGAAGCCGGCGAGGCATTCATCGATCGGCCCGGCGCGCCCGGCTTTGGCGCGGTCCTCGCAAGCGGCGACCAGCGCGGTGAATTCTGCTTTGCTCGGCGGCTTGCCGGAAGCGAGCCGCCAGCCCTGCATATCGATCGGGGCCGGTGCTGCGCTCTCGCCGGCATCGCGAGCGGCGCAGGCCGCGAGCGCCAGCACCAGAACGAACGCCATCCCCGGCATCGGCAGCCGCCTGCGCTTAAGCCGGCGCGCGCTTGCGGAGCAGGTATTTCTGCTCGCCGGTCAGGACCAGCTCGCACCGCTGATTGTGCACCGTCACGGCGAGTGCAAGAATCCCGGTCGTGCGCTGCGCCGTCAACGCCGCGACCGTCAGGATCGGGTAAAGCGTGTCGCCGGGATAAACCGGCTTCAGGAATTTCGAGGATTGCTCGACGAAGCCGAGCAGCGCGTCGCCGATCGCGTGCGCCAAGGTGCCGGCCCCCGCGGCGGTGAAGCACAGGATCTGAAAGCCGTGCGCGAGCAGGTTGGGGTGACCGCGCGCCCGGCAATATTCGATGTCGTAATGGATCGGGTGGTTGTCGCCGGAGACGGTTTGGAACGCGGCGAAATTGGCCTCGGTCACGGTCCGGCTCGGCAGCGGGAAGCGCTCGCCGACATTCAGATCCTCGAAATAGCGGGGTTCCGCAACACGGTGCCGGCCCGGGTCGAATTGGTCGCTCGCCGCTTCGCCTTGCATCGCACCCCTCCGGTTGTGCGGCGTTATCGCAGGCGGCCGGGTTACGCCGCAACCCGGTCGGACAAAGAGGCTGGTCAAGGCCGCCATCCGGTGCTCTAAGCGAGGCGGCCGTCGAGCGCACCCCGCCGATCGCCGAGAGCGCGACCGAAGGACCGTTTCATGACCGAGATCCGCCTGTTCCTTGCCGATGTCGACGGCACGCTTGTGACCGAGCAGAAGGTGTTGACCGAGCGCGCCCAGGCCGCCGTTGCACGGCTGCACGATAACGGTATTGCCTTTGCGATCACCAGCGGGCGGCCGCCGCGCGGCATGGCGATGCTGATCGAGCCGCTGCGGCTCCAAACACCGGTGGCCGGTTTCAATGGCGGGGTTTTCACGCATCCCGATCTGTCGATCATCGAGGCGCGCACATTGCCGGAGGCGGTGGCGCGCCGCGCCGTCGAGATCATCGAGGCGCACGGCATGGACGTCTGGGTCTATACCGGCAATGACTGGCTGTTGCGCGACGACCAGGCGCCGCATTGCGCGCGCGAGCAATGGACCGTCAAGTTCCCGCCGAAGGTGGTCGCGGATTTCGACGATGGCCTGACCAAGGCGGCCAAGATCGTCGGTATCAGCGACGATCACGACCTCGTGCAGCGCTGCGAAAGCGACATGCGCAAGGCGGTCGGCGACACTGCCTCGGCGGCGCGCTCGCAGCCCTACTACCTCGATGTGACCCATCCCGAGGCGAACAAGGGCGGCGTCGTGGCCTATCTGTCGCGCACCTTGTCGATCCCGGCGGCGCAGATCGCGACGATCGGCGACATGCCGAACGACGTGCTGATGTTCGAAAAATCGGGCCTCAGCATCGCGATGGGCAATGCCAGCGACGAGGTCAAGAAGCAGGCCACATGCGTCACCGATTCGTACAATGACGAAGGCTTCGCCAAGGCGATCGAGCGCTACATTCTCGGCGAGCGCGGCGGCAAGAGCTGACCCCGGACACGCCGAGCGGGCTTCGCGCCCGAGCGTCGCGTCGTGGCTCTGAAGCCGTCGCGCCGCGGGCTCGTCCCGCCCTTCATCGCGATGGATGTGCTGCGCGCCGCCAACGAGCGCGAAGCGCGCGGCGAAGGCATCCTGCATCTCGAAGTCGGGCAGCCGGGCACGCCGGCCCCGGCGGCCGTGCTGGAAGCGGCGCGGCAGGCGCTGGCCGGCGACCGCATCGGCTATACCGACGCGCTCGGCATCCCGCCGTTGCGCCGGGCGATCGCGGCGCATTACCGGGCGCAATACGGGGTCGCCGTGGACGCGACCGAGATCGCCGTAACGACGGGCTCCTCGGCCGCCTTCCTCCTCGCCTTTCTCGCCGCCTTCGGGCCGGGCGACCGCGTCGCGCTCGCCGCGCCGGGCTACCCGGCCTACCGCAACATCCTGACAGCGCTCGACATCGAGCCGGTGTTGATCGAAGTCGGCGAGAACGCGCATTACCAGCCCGATCCGGAACTGCTCGCCGCTTCCGGCCCGCTCGCCGGGGTGATCGTCGCCAGTCCCGCGAACCCGACTGGCACGATGATCGCGCCGCAGGCGCTCGCCGAATTATGCGCCTGGTGCCGCGCCCACGATGTCCGGCTGGTTTCGGACGAGATCTATCACGGCATCGTGTACGAGGCGCCGGCGCAGACGGCGCGCGCCTTCGGGCCGGAGCCGATCATCGTCAATTCGTTCTCGAAGTATTACAGCATGACCGGCTGGCGGCTGGGTTGGATGGTGGTGCCGCCGGATCTGGCGCGCTCGGTCGAATGTCTGGCGCAGAATTTTTACATTTCGCCGCCGGCCTTGTCGCAGCTCGCCGCGGTGCCGGCGCTCGACTGCCGGGCCGAGCTTGACGGCCATGTCGCGCGCTACCGCGCCAATCGCGACCGGCTGATCGCGGCCTTGCGCGCGGCGGGGCTCAGCCGGCTCGCCCCCGCCGAGGGCGCCTTTTACCTCTATGTCGATGTGTCGTCGCTGACCCGCGACAGCGACGATTTCTGCCGGCGGCTGCTCGCCGAGATCGGGGTTGCGGTCACCCCGGGGCTCGACTTCGACCCGATACATGGTGGCGATTGGATTCGCCTGTCCTTTGCCGGCCCGACCGCCGAGATCGCCGAGGCGGCGCGCCGCCTCGAGACCTGGATCGCCGCGCAGGGCTGAGATGCGGCCTGGCGCCGCGCCGCCGCGGCCGGTTCCCCTCCCCGCCAAATCGCCGTAAGCTTGCCGCAGCCGCGACGAGGAGAATTGCGATGCCCGTGACCATTCGCCAGATCGGACCGTGTTTTGCCGGGGAGGTCGAGGGTATCGACATGACCCGGCCGCTCTCGGCCGAGGAGGTAGAGGCGATCCATGCCGGCATAGACAAATACGCCGTGCTGGTCTTCCACGACCAAGATATCGACGACGAGCAGCAGCTCGCCTTTACCCGCAGCCTCGGCGAGATCGAGCATGCGATCGGCACGAGCCTGCGCGCGCCGTCGGAATACCGCCTGCCGACGACCTTTGCCGATGTGTCGAACCTCGATCAGCAGCACAAGCCGATGGCGCGCGACGACCGGCGCCGGCTGTTCGGGATCGGCAACCGGCTGTGGCATTCAGACAGCTCGTTCAAGGTCGTGCCTGCGAAATACTCGCTGCTGCACGCCCGCAGCATCCCGTCGAAAGGCGGCAACACCGAATTCGCCTATATGCCGGCGGCCTACGACGCCCTAGACGAGGAGACCAAGCAATTGTGCGAGGGGCTGGTCTGCGAGCACTCGCAGATCTATTCGCGGCAGCAGCTCGGCTTTACCGATTTCACCGATGAGGAGCGCGAGCGCTTCCGCCCGGTGCGGCAGGTGCTGGTGCGCACGCATCCGCGCACCGGGCGCAAATCGCTGTACCTCGCCTCGCATGCCGGCACGATCGTCGGCTGGCCGGTGCCGGAAGCCCGCGCCTTTCTGCGCGACCTGATCGAGCACGCGACGCAGCGCCAGTTCGTCTATGCCCATCGCTGGCGGGTGGGCGACCTCGTCATGTGGGACAACCGCCAGACGATGCACCGCGCGCGGCCCTTTCCGGCGCATGAGCCGCGCGACATGCGCCGCACCACCCTCGCCGGCGACGGCCCGACCGTCGAGCAGGCGCAGGCCGCCTGAGCGCTGCGGCGCGGAGCAAACGCCGCCGTCGCGCGTTTCCCGCCATCGTAGGCGGGCGCGCCGCGTGCCCGAGCGCTGGCGCGCCGCCCTCGATCGCGCAGGGTGCGCCGGAGGGAGGGGCCGGACGATGCCGGTGGATGCTATCGCGAGCGGGCAATCGAGCCGGTTTTTGCGGCGGCCCTGCCGCCTCGCGATAGCGCTCGCCGGCGTCGCCGCTCTGACGGGGTGCGCACCGAGCATCCTGTCCCCGGCGGGGCCGGTCGGCGCCGGAGAAAAGATCATCCTGCTGAATGCGGTCGCGATCATGCTGGCGATCGTCGTGCCGACGATCCTCGCGACGCTCGCCTTTGCCTGGTGGTTTCGCGCCGGCAATGCGCGCGCCCAGCGCCGGCCGGATTTTGTCTATTCCGGTCGCATCGAGCTGATCACCTGGTCGATCCCCGTCATGGTCATCATGTTCCTCGGCGGGATCGCCTGGATCGGCTCGCACGATCTCGATCCGGCTGCGGAGCTGAACTCGCGGGCCAAGCCGCTCGACATCCAGGCTGTCTCGCTCGATTGGAAATGGCTTTTTATCTACCCCGAGCAGGGCATCGCCAGCGTCAACCAGCTGACGGTTCCCGTCGGGGTTCCGCTGCATTTCTCGCTGACCTCGGCCAGCGTCCTTAACACGTTCTTCGTGCCGCAGCTCGGCAGCATGATCTACACGATGAACGGCATGTCCGATCGGCTCAACCTGCAGGCGGACAAGCCAGGCGACTATTACGGGCGGTCCGCGCATTTCAGCGGCGACGGGTTCTCCGACATGCAGTTCGATCTGCGGGCTGTGCCGGCCGATCGCTTCGATGCGTGGGTCGAGGGGGTGCGCGGCGCCGGCCCCGTGCTCGACCAGGCGAGCTACGCCGGGCTGCAACAGCAGAGCACCGACGTACCCCCATTCACCTATCGCAGCGCCGAGCCGGGCCTCTACGACATGATCGTCTCGCAGAAGATCGCGCCCGCTTCCGGTCCGCAGAGCGGGGCGCCAGACGTCTCGCCCCGCACGGAGGTTACGCATGCTCGGTAAGCTCACCTGGGCGGCCATTCCGTTCGATCAGCCGATCCCGCTGATCGCCTCGGCAGTTGTCGGCCTCGCCATTCTCGCCGTCCTCGTGCTGGTCACGGTCAAGGGCTGGGTCCCGTATCTCTGGAGCGAATGGATCACCAGCGTCGATCACAAGCGGATCGGCGTCATGTACACGCTGCTCGCCGTCGTGATGCTGATCCGCGGCTTTATCGACGCGATCATGATGCGCTCGCAGCAGGCAATCGCGTTTCGCGCACCCGGCTATCTGCCGCCCGAGCATTACGACCAGATCTTTTCGGCACACGGCACGATCATGA
>Ga0213875_10001648_pt1 | contig 14073 bp, 9 predicted proteins | sample BarmaccomBMRX_R8_FD_160105 | JGI IMG/M metagenome (GOLD analysis project Ga0213875, IMG submission 160105) | Root-associated microbial communities from Barbacenia macrantha in rupestrian grasslands, the National Park of Serra do Cipo, Brazil - RX_R8 | ecosystem: Host-associated > Plants > Roots... | reverse complement strand
CGGCGCTGCCGTGGTTCCAGGCCGCGGCCGCATGGTCCTGCGACACCATCGTCTTCACCGAGATCCTCGCGCCGTCCATGATGCCCCAGGTCCTCTCCGCCGCGCAGCGCGTCGGCATGACGATCGCGTTCGCCCCGCCGCGTATCCGCGTGCAGGCGTACGACCTCACGATGGACTCCATCGGAAAGCAGGCGCTGATCGTCGCCAAGCCGCTGCGCGCGACGCAGCCGGGCGCGATGCTCGGGAAGCGTCTGTTCGACCTCACGATCGCATCGCTGGCCGCCGTGTTCTTCGCGCCCGTGATGGCGCTCGTCGCCGCAGCGATCTCGCTGGAGGACGGTCAGCCCGTGCTGTACCGTCAGGAACGCGTCGGACGCGACGGTAAAACGTTTCAGATCCTCAAGTTCCGCTCGATGCGCATGGACGCCGAGAAGGACGGAGCGCGCCTCGCGACGTCGGGCGACGCCCGCGTGACGCGCGTCGGCCGCTTCATCCGCCGGACCTCGCTGGACGAGCTGCCGCAGCTGTTCAACGTGCTGCGCGGCGAGATGTCGATCGTCGGCCCGCGCCCGGAGCGCCCCGTGTTCGTCGAGCAGTTCGAGAAGAAGTACCCGCGCTACGCGGAGCGGCATCTCGTCGCGCCCGGCATCACCGGCTGGTCGCAGGTCTACGGAAAGCGGCTCCTCGGCTTCGACGACGTGCCCGACAAGCTGCGCGGCGATCTGTTCTACGTCGAGAACTGGTCGCTGTTCATGGACGTCGCGATCTGTCTCAAGACGGCCGCCGAAGTTCTGTTCCACAAGGCGGCGTGACGGTCGCGCGATGAGCTCGCGTGCGAGTGCCGTCCGACCGTATTACTCGCACATCGAAGGGCTGCGCGGCGTGTCCGCGCTGTACGTCGTGCTCTATCACGTGTGGCAGGCGGCCGTCGCGCACCCCGCGACCGCGACGCTGCCGGCGCTGCTCGCCGCGACGCCGTTGCTGCAGTACGGCCATTTCGCCGTGGCGGCGTTCATCGTGATCTCCGGCTTCTGCCTCGGGTTGCCCGTCGCGCAGCGCGCCGACCGCCGGTTCGACGCGAAGCGGTTCTTCGCGCGGCGCGCGCGCCGGCTGATGCCCGCGTACGTGCCGGTCGTGCTGCTCTCGGTCGTTCCGTTCGTCCTGACGGCGCTCGTCGCGGGCGCGCGTCCGAACGCGCCGCACATCGTCGTCGCGGTCGGGCTGCACCTGGCGCTGATCCACAACCTGTTCTACGCGACGACGGAATACCTCAACGGCCCGCTGTGGAGCATCGCGCTCGAGTGCCAGATCTACGTCGTGTTCGCGCTGCTGCTCGTGCCGCTCTGGCGCAGGTACGGCCCGCTCCCGCAGCTGCTGGCCGCGCTCGCGATCGGCTTCGCGCCGCACGTGCTGCTGCACGGCTTCGACTGGACGGTGCCGTGGCTCACCGGCTTGTTCGGCATGGGCGTCGTCGCCGCGCACGTCGTCGCGCGCGGTGCCGCACGGCGCGTGCCGTGGCGCGCGCTCGCCGCAGCCGGTGCCGTCGCGAGCGTCGCGGCGATCGCGCAGTATCGCGACGGCGTGACCAGCGACTGGGGCACCGCGCTGCCCGACGCGATCCTCGGCGCGTCGCTCGCGGCGTTCTTCGTCGCGGCCGCGCGCGACGAGAACATCATCGCCGCACGGCTGCTCTCGCTGCGTCCGCTCGTGTTCCTCGGAACGTTCTCGTACAGCCTCTACCTGATCCACGCGCCGCTCGTCGACCTCGCCGGCGCGCTGCTCGTGCGCCTGCACGCGGTACCGCTCGCCGCCGCGGCGACGTGGTGCGCGCTGATCGTCGCGATCGTCGCCGCCGCGTATGGGTTCTACCGCGTGTTCGAGCGGCCGTTCCTGAGCGAAGGCTTCCGCCGCGCGATCGACGCCGACGTCGAGCGCGGCGAGCAGCACGACGCTCCGAAGGTGCTCGCCGCCGCTTCGTGAGGCTGTGCGTCGTCTCGGCGAAGTATCCGTTCGGCCCGGGCGAGCCGTTCCTGGATACGGAGCTTCGCGCGCTCGCGCCGTCGTTCGAGCGCGTCGTCGTGTTTCCGACCTCGCAGCGCGCGCGTGCGTTCGGCTACGACGCCGTGCCCGCGTCGGTGCTCGGGATCTCGCTCTTCGGTCCGCGCACGCTCGCGCTCGCGTGGCGCGCGCTCGTGCGGCAGCCGCGCGCCGTCGCGTCGGCGCTCGCCGCGCTGCTCGGCGGCCGCTATGCGCTGCGGGCGAAGCTGAAGAACCTCGTCGTCGTCCCGAAGGGCCTCGCGCTCGCGGAGCTCGTCCGCGAGCACGGCATCGCGCACGTGCACGCGTACTGGCTCTCGACGCCCGCGACCGTCGCGTGGCTGGCCGCGCGCGTCGCGGGCGTGCCGTTCAGCGCGACGACGCACCGCTGGGACATCTACGAGAACAACATGGCGGCGCGTAAGCTGCACGACGCGACCTTCGTGCGGACGATCTCCGCGCGCGGCCGCGACGATCTCCTCGCGATGACGGGCGGCGAGCCCGCGAAAGCGGTCCTGGTGCGCCTCGGCGTCGCACTGCCGGCGACGCGTGCGGAGGCCGCGGCCGAGGGCGACGTGGACGCCGCCGTCGACGGCGGCACGCATGCGGAGCCCGATGGCGAGCGTCCGCTGCGGATCCTGTGCGCCGCACGCCTCGTGCCCGTGAAAGGCCACGACGTGCTGATTCGCGCGCTGGTCGCGCTGCGCGACGACGGCGTCGCGTTCGCGTGTACGCTCGCCGGCGACGGCGAGCTGCGCGACGCCCTGCAGGCGCGGATCGACGCGGCAGGGCTCGGGGACCGCGTGCGACTCGCCGGCGCGATCCCGCACGACGTGCTGCTCGCCCAGCTGCAGGCGGGCGCGTTCGACGTGTCGGTGATCGCGAGCATCGAGCGCGCCGGCGGGCTGATGGAGGGCGTGCCCGTCGCGCTGCTGGAGGCGATGGCGGCCGGCGCCGTCGTCGTCGCGACCGACTCCGGCAGCATCGGCGAGCTCGTCGACGCGACGACGGGCGTGCTGGTGCCGCATTCCGACGCGACCGCGCTCGCGAGCGCGCTGGCTCGCGTTGCCCGCGACCCCGACTTGCGGTCCCGGTTGCGGGCCGAGGCGCGGTGCCGCGTGGAGCGCGAATACGACGGACGGCGGACGAGCGATCGTCTTCGGGCGCTCATTCTCGGTGTGGCACCATCCGGGCTTGGGAACAGCCAGAACGAATCGGATGCTTGCTTGGAGAGCGCCTGCGGCGCTGACGCTGCTCAGGGATGATCGTGCGCGGGCCGTGGCGAGGATAGCCGCGTGCTAGGCGCTGCGTCCGTTCCGCGCCCCGACTTCACGGACCGCCGGACGCGCCTGGCGCTGGGCATCACCGTGATTGGCGCCCTCGCTGCCGGCTTGATCTACGCGGTCGGCACGGGTGACTGGCGGCTGACGGCCTACGTCTCGGCCGTCGCGATCGCGCCCGCGCTGCTCGTGCTGGCGCTGAAGCGCTCGTACCTGTTCCCGTACGGCATCTACGTCGCGCTGATCCCGTTCGACAACATGCTGAAGATCGCGGGGTCCGGCACGCTGACGAAAATGCTCGGCATCCTCTCGACGGCGTTCATCGTCATCTACGCGTTCCGCCGCAAAGGCCTAAACGCACCGCCGCTGAGCCTCTACCTCTGGCTCACGTACCTCGCATGGCTTCTGCTGAGCCTTCTGTGGTCGGCGGACGTCGCGAACGGCATCCTCGACGCGCAGGTGACCGTCTCGCTCATCGGCATGTTCGCCGTGCTCGCCGTCGCGCCGGTCGACGAGCGCGACCTGCGCGCGATCTGCGCGTGCATCGTGCTCGGCGGCGTCGCGTCGAGCTTCTACGGCATCTACTTGCTGCACGACGCGCCCACGATCGAGACGATCGGAGGCCAGGCCGGGCGCCTGATGATCAACGTCGACAACCGGACGATCGACGCGAACCACTTCGCGAACGCGATGCTCACGCCGATCGCGCTCGCGATGGTCGCGATGCTCAACAGCCGCAAGCTCCGCACGATCCTCGGCGCGCTCTTCGCGCTGATCGTCCTGCTCGCGGGCGAGGCCGTGGCGCTCTCGCGCGAGGCGATGCTCGCGTGCATCGTCATCGTCGCGATCACCGTGTTCTTCTCGCGCCGCCGCGCGCTCGGCATCGCGCTGTTCGGCGGCATGATCGCGCTCGTGCCGCTGCTCGTTCCGGCGATCTTCTCGCGCATCACCGATGCGCTCGCGACCGGCGGCGCGGGCCGCACCTCGATCTGGGAGACCGGCTGGACGGCGTTCAAGCTGCATCCGGTCATCGGCTGGGGCGCCGGCGGCGCGATCGAGGCGTACGACCGCACGTACCTCAAGGTGTTTCAGGCGTACAACGCGGGCTGGAGCCGCCCGCCGCACAATACGCCGCTGCAGGTGATGGTCGAGCTCGGCGTGATCGGCTTCGTGCTGTTCGGGGCCGCGTTCATCGCGACGTTCCGGCACTTCCGCGGCATCCCGCGAACGAGCAGCCTCTACGATTTGAAGATCGCGTTCACGGCCGCGCTGATCGGCCTCGCGGTCTGCTCGCTGTTCATCGGTCTCGAGACCTACAAGTACGTGTGGGTCGCGCTCGCCACGACCGCGCAGTTGCGAACCGTCGCGCGGTCGCAGCAGCGCCGTCCGCAGCCCGCGATCGTGTACGAGCCGCCGCCGGCCGCTCCGGCGCCTGCCAGGTCGCGTGCACGCGCGCGGCGCGACCGCCCGCCGTTGTCCGCACCGGCATCGTGAACGTCGCGGTCGTCGTCCCGCCGGGGCGGCTTCCGCAGTGGCACGCGTGGTGCATCGACGCGTTGCTCGCCGATCCGCGTCTTTCGGTGCGCGTCGTGACCGTCTCCGGTCCGCACGCGCGCGCGCCGCGCGGCATCGCCGCCCGCTTTCGCCGCACGGCCCTCGAGCTCGTCGACGTGCCGCGCGGCGAGGGCAGCCTCGACGGCGCCGCCGCGATCGTCGACCTCACCGTCGCGGGCGTCGCCGGCGCCGCCGCGCACGGCGTGTGGCGCTTCGAGCTCGGCGACGACGACGATCGCGCGCAGCCGTTCGCACGCGAGATCGGCGCCGGCCGCGCGACGATCGAGGCCCGGCTGATCCGCCGCCGCAGCGGCGTCGACGAGGTCGTGCGCTCCGGCCGCTTCGCGGTCACGCGCTGGTATCCGACGACGCTGAAGATCGCGCTGCGCGAAACCGCGCTGTGGCCGGCCATCGGGCTCGGCGCCGTCGCGGACGGCGTGGACGTTCCGGCGGAGCGCGCGGAACCGCGCGCGCCCGCACGGCCGCTCGGCGTCGCGGGAAACGTGCGGTTCGGCGGGTCGCTCGTGCGCCGGCTCGCCGACGCCGGCACCAGCGCGTTCGTCGGCATGGCCGATTGGAACGTCGGGTTCGTCGACGGCGGCCCGGCGCGGCTGCTGTCCGATGAGCCGCTCGAGGTGCGCTGGCTGCCGGAGCCGGCGCCGAACACGTTCGTCGCCGACCCGTTCCTCGTCGAGCGCGACGGCGTTCGCGCGCTGCTCGTCGAGGGCTTCGACTACGCGCACGGCCGCGGCGCGATCGACGCGCTCGTCCTCGGCGACGACGACGCGATCGTGCGGCGCGTCCGCGTCATCGATCGCCCCACGCACCTGAGCTATCCGTATCCGCTCGAGATCGACGGCGCGCTGTACGTCGTGCCGGAGAACTCCGCGGGCAACGAGGTCGCGCTGTACCGCTGCGTGCGCTTCCCCGACGAGTGGGAGCGCGAGACCGCGCTGTTCCCCGGATTCGACGGCGTCGACACGACGATCTTCGCGCACGACGGCCGCTGGTGGGCGCTGTGCACGCGCTACTCGCGCGGATCGACCCTTGCGCTGTACGCGTTTCACGCCGCCTCGCCGCGCGGTTCGTGGACGGCGCACGCGCTGAACCCGATCGTCGTCGACGTCTCGCGCGCGCGTCCCGCGGGGCAGCCGTTCGTCGTCGACGGCGTGCTCTACCGTCCGGCGCAGGACTGCTCCGAAACGTACGGCGGCGGCCTCGTGATCGCGCGCGTCGACGAGCTCACGCCGACGTCGTTTCGCGAGTCGATCGTTCAGCGGCATGCGCCGGCGCGCTTCGGCAAGTGGAGTGACGGCATTCACACTGTGAGCTTCGGCGACGGGCGCATCGCCGTCGACGGCAAGCGCACGTACCGCGATTTGCGCAAGATTCCGGGCACGGCACGGAAAATCCGGTCGCTCGCGCGGCGCGTCTTCGCGCGCAGCGCGCCGACGAACGCGACGACGGTCGCTTAAGCGGGACGAACCGCTTCCGATACACAGGGAAGCGGCACTCGGCGTTGACGGTGCGTCGACGCGAGTGCGAACGGCGCATCGCGTGACCCGCGTCACGCGACCAGCGCAACGATCGTCAACGGAGTGTTCTCATGCGTGCGCGTCCCATCGCGTTCCACGTCTCGCTTTGCCTCGCCGCGCTCGCCCTCGCCGCGTGCGGCGGCGGTGGCGGCAGCACGGCCGCCCTGCCGCCGGTGTCGTCGTCGAACGGCAGCACGCCGTCGTCGGCGGCGGCCGTGCCGGTCGCGATCTCCGTTGCAATCCCGTCCGCCACGATCAGCGCGGGCGCGCGCCGCGCGCTCTACGTCTCGCCCGGCACCAAGTCGGCTACCGTGACGTACAACGGCGCCGCGCAGACGACGAACTGCACGACGTCGTGCTCGCTGACGGTGAACGTCACGCCGGGTTCGGTGACGTTCGCGATCGCGCTGTACGACGCGCAGAACGGCACGGGCCACGTGCTCTCCAGCGGGCAGACGACGACGACCGTCGCGGCGGGGCAGAACAACGTGCTCAACGTGTCGTTCGGCGGCGTCGTCGCGTCGCTCGCGATCGCGCTCGGCGCGCCGAGCGTCACGTCGGGCGCGCCGGCGAGCATTCCGCTCACCGTCACCGCGAAGGACGCCGCCGGCTACACGATCGTCGGCACCGAGAGCTATGCGTCGCCGATCGCGATCGCGACGAACGGCGGCGCCGCGTTCACGGTCAGCGCGTCCTCGCTGACCGCGCCGTCGTCCACGGCGACGCTCGCGTACAACGGGGCGAGCGTCGCGCAACCGGTCACGGTCTCCGCGAGCGTGCCGGGCGCGAGCACGGCGACGGCGACGCTTGCGGTGCAGGCGGCGCCCGGCGCGGCGGGCAGCGTGCCCTCGCACGTGCAGACGTACTACTTCTACGGGATCAACGGCGTGAATGCGTCGATCCCCGCGTCGTGGATGGCGGCGCACGCCGACTTCGTCGAGGACGACGGCGATCAGGTGCAGCACGCGAGCGCGTTCAAGGCTGCCGGCGGCAAGTACGCCGTCTCGTACACGGACCCCGCGTACGTGCCGTACTGCTTTCCGCCGTTCGCGCCGCCGGTGACGCCGTGCCGCGGTCAGGTCGGCAAGCTCGTCACCGACGAGTCGGGCTGGTTCCACGGCGCCGACGGCTCGCGCGTGCGCCGCTTCGTCGACAACACGTTCGGCTATCAGGAAGCCCTGAATCCGGCGTCGGCGGCGGCGCGTGCGGCGTACACGCAGACGACGCAGGCGATTCTGCAGAACGGGCCCATCGATTTCTTCTTCGCGGACGACTCCGGCGGCGTGTACGTCGGCGCGGACGGCACGCAGATGACGGGCTGGTTCTACGGCTTCAACGCGCCCGCGGTCGAGATCACGACCGACGCGCAGTTCATCCCCGCCAACGAAGCGATGCTCGCGGCGGCCGCGAAGCCCGTCATCGTCAACGGCGTCACGCCGTACACGCTGCAGCCGTCGTACGACGGCACGTGGCTCGACGCGCCGAACGTGACGGCCCAGAACTACGAGGGCTGCTACGCCGACGGCTCCGGCGTCGCCGGCGACGGCTCCGGCAACCGGTGGGTGAACCAATCGAACAGCATCCTGCAGGTCTTTCAGCACCACGTCTATGCGATCTGCATGATGTACGCGACGCCGACGCCCGCGAACCGCGTCTACGACGTCGCGTCGTTCTGGATGACGTACGATCCGAAGCTGTCGGTCGCGGCGCCGTACACCGTGCAGCCGCTGTCCGACGGCTACACGGTCGTGCCCGAGTTCGACATCGTGCCGACGCAGCCGCTGAAGACCGCGACGACGGACGTCTCGGTGCTGCAGGCGCCGGGCGGAGCGTACGTGCGAGAGTTCGCCGCGTGCTATCAAGGCGGTTCGCCGATCGGCCCGTGCGCCGCGGTCGTCAACCCGCACGCGAGCGCCGCGCCCATGCCGGCCCTGGCCGGACACTACACGACGTCGCTCGTGCTCGACACCGTGAGCGAGTACTCCGGCGGCAAGGCGTCGTGGACGGGGAGCGTACCGTCGAGCCTCGCGCCGCTGAGCGCGGCCGTCTTGCGCTGACGTTACTGGGCGAGGACCGCCGCGCTCGCCGGCGCGATCGTCGCCGCCACGCCGCGCACCCACGTCGCGCGGCCGCCGTGCAGCACGTCGTCGGCGTTCAGCAGGAGCGAGCGCGCGTACGGCGTGCCGAGCCGCGGCATCGCGACCTCGTGCGCGGTCGGGTTGACGACGGCCGCGCACGCACCCGCCAGCCGTCCGTCCTGGTAGCACGCGCGGAACTCGCGGACGAAGGCGCCCGACGCCGACCGCAGCTCGCGCACGTCGCGCGCGGTCGTGCGCGGAGACGCCGGCACGATCGAGTACTCGGGCAGCAGCGCCGTCTCGTGCGGAACCGGATCGATCGGCGCGGCGACCGACCACTGCGGGTCGTACGTCAGCCACCATGACGCCAGCGCGTACACGCGCGTCTCCGGGCGCGGCGTGCCGAGCATGAAGCACATCGCGTACTTGCGCATCGCGGTGTTCGCGAGCAGCGAGTTCGACTCCAAGATCCAATCGCCGTGGCCTTCGCTCTTGACGGTCCCGTCGGGGCGGCGGAAGCAGCCTTCGTGCGAGGCGCCCCACACGAACGACGGCCGAAGGAACGCGCCGCCGTAGGACGGCATGCCCGTCGTCGGATCGTATCCGTTGAGGACGAGCGGCTTCACCGCGTACGAAAGATACGCGACCCACTGATCGCGGAAGACCGTGTCGCTCGTGATCTCGACGCCGGCGGCGTTGAAGTCGTAGAACTCGGAGCTGCGCGGCGACATGTCGTTCGCGTGCAGCGGTCCGCCGGTATCGTCGGCGTAGAAGATGTCGATCGGGCCGTTGCGCTCGATGGCCTCGGTCGTTTCGCGCCACGCCTTGCGCGCGGCCGGCGACGCCGGGTTGATCGCCTGCTGGTAGCCGAAGTGCGCGTCGACGAAGCGGCGCACGCGCGTGCCGTCCGGCCCGTGGAACCACGCGCCCTCGTCGTGGATCAGCTTGCCGACCTGACCGCGGCACGTCTGCTGCGTGCCGATGAACGGCGGGAAGCAGTACGGCACGTATGCCGGATCGGTGTACGACGCCGCGTACGTGCCGCCGGCGCGCTTGAACATCGTCGCGTGCGCGACTTTGTCGCCGTCGTCCTCGACGAAATCCGCGTAGCGCACCATCACGTCGGGCGGAACGTCGCCGTTCACGTCGTTGAGCCCGTAGTAGTACCACGTCTTCACGTGCGGCCGGCCCGTCTGCGGCACCGGCTCCGCCGGCGCGGCGATGGCCGGCGCGCTCTCGAACGCCGGCGGACGCGCGAGCGAGACGCTCCCTCCGCTGCCGAGGAGGGACGCAATCGCGACGGACGCAACGACGCCGAGCACGATGGCGGCAACCGCGATCAGCGAACGGCGACTGGTCATTGCATCACCGGTGTTCACCGCCGCCGCGGGCGTGGTCCTGGCCGCGACGCTCGCGCTCGCGCTGCACCTCGTGCTCGTCGCCGCGCGCGCGCAGCCGCTCGCCATGCGCGGCCTGCCGTACGCCGTGGTCGATGCGTCGCTCGGGCCGCCGCGCTGGGTGCTGCTCGCGCTCGTCGCGATCGCCGCGCTGCAGACCGCCGTGCTCTACGCGCTGTCGCGGACGCTGCGCAGGCGCGGCGTCTCGAACGCCGAGCGCGCCGTTCTGACCCTCGTCGCGCTCGCGATGGCCGCGATCGCGCTGCAGTCGCTCGCGCTGACGAGCTTCGATCCGTACGCGTACGCGGGCTACGCGAAGCTGCACGGGCTCGCGGCGGCGTATACGCCGCCGCACGCCCGGCTGCCCGGCACGTTCGCCGTCGTCAACACCGTGTGGGGAAGCCCGCTGGTGCCGTGCTACTACGGGCCGCTGTGGATCGGCGTCTCGACGCTCGTCGCGGGCGGCGCGACGACGGTCGGCGCCGCGATCTTCGCGTTCCGCGCGCTCGAAGTCGCGGCGCTCGTCGCGGTGCTCGCGCTGGTCGCGGCGCGCACGCGCGACGCGCGGCTCGTCGCGCTCGTCGCCGTGAACCCGGGCGTCTACGTGCTGTACGTCGCGAACGCGCACAACGATCTGCTCGCCGTGGCGTTCCTCCTCGCCGCGGTTCTCGCGGCGCGGCGCGTGCCGGTGGTCGCGGCGATCTGCGTCGTCGCGGCGTCGCTGATCAAGGTTCCGTTCGCGGTCTTCGCGCTGTACGTGTTCGCGCGACTGCGCGCGCGCGCGCTCCGCATCGCCTGGGCCGCCGTCACCATCGCCGCCGCGGCCGCCGTCTCGTTCGCGCTCGGCGGCGCGCCGTACGTGCGCGACCTGCTCGCGCGCGTGCATCAGACGACCAGCGAGGCCGGCCTCGCCTTCGTCACGGCGGAGACGATCAAGGCCGGTCTCGCGATCGTCGCCGTCGTCGCGCTGATCGCGGCGGTGGGCCGCGCCGTCATCTGGCGCGCGGCGGGGTATGCGTTCACCGCCTTCGGATCGATCGTCTATCCGTGGTACCTCATCTGGGCGCTGCCGTACGCGGCGCTCGCGCCGCGCGCGCTGCCCGCCGTCCTCGTTCCGTTGCCGCTGGTCGCCGCGCTGATGGAGCCGGCGTTTCCGCACGTCGGCTTCGGGCAGCTCGCGATGCTCGCGATCCTGATCGTCGCGGCGTACGAGATGCTGCGCCGCGCGCCGCTGCGCATCGAGCGGGCGCGCTACAGCGTGCGGCCCGGACCGTAGACGACGTTCGCGACGGCGAGCTTCAGTTCGAAGAATTTCGGGCGCAGCTTCGCGATCGCCAGCGCGCGCAGCCCCGGATGCGTCAGACGGTATTGCCGCACGACGTGCACGTCGCTCGCGTAGCGCGCCTTGTAGTCCTCGTCGCCGCGCATGAAGTCGAAGCGGCGGTAACCCGATTCGATCGCGGTGCGGATCGCGCGGCCGACGATGCCTTTGCCGGGCGACAGCTTCCCGTACTCCTCGTCGAAGCCGATCATGTACAACCCGAAGAACGACCGTTCGCGGTCGACGAACGCCGCCGCGCCGGCGATCGGCCGCGCGCCGTCCCAGTAGACGATCATGCGCAGCACGCCGAGGTCGTACGCGTTGCGGAACATGCGGCCGTAGCGGCGCTGCGCGTTGCGCAGGTTGCCGCCCCAGCGCGCATGGTTGACGCGTATCATCGCCTCGACGTGCTCGTCGATGTCGGCGTCCGTCGGCTCCGTCACGCGGAAATCCGGCAGCGCCTCGGCGAGCCGGCGTTCGACGCGCAGCATGTTCACGCGCGTCTTCGACGAGATGCGCTCCGTGACGTACGCATCCCACGTGTCGGGGAGGTCGCACGAGAGGCAGCGCGACTCGTCCGTCGACTCGAGCCGCAGCCCGCGCGTCACGAGCCGCTGCACGAGCGCGTCGACGCGCGGATCGCGCACGTCCTGCAGGTTCACGCCGTCCGCGGGCTCGCGCTTCAGCGCGCGCGCGAACGCGTCGATCGCGTCCTCCGTGCGTTCCGGGTGCGCGACCATGCCGGTGTAGTCCGCCGTCGGGTTGCCGCCGAGGAACAGCTCGCGGTCGACGATCGAGCCGTTGCGCGCGATCGGAAGGTACGCGATCGTCGCGTCGCCGTCGCGCAGCGCGAGGATCGTCCAGCGATGCCGCGCCACGGGGAGGTACGCGCGCAGCCAGCGCCAGGTCGTGAAGACCGTCACGTGCGAGTCGACGCGTTCCAGCGCCTCCCATGCCGTGCGTTCGCGTTCGAATCCCTCGATCGTTGTGATGCGCTCGAGGCGCGTCCGTGCAGCCGTCATATCCGTCTCCCCGGTCCGTACACGACGCGCACCGCCGCGCCCTTGAGCGTGCGGTACGCGGGATTCACCGCGCCGAACAGCGATGACCGGACGCTGCGGCGCGTGACGCGATGGTGCGACGTCGTCCACGCGCCCGGCGCGTAGAGGCTCTTGTAGGGCTCGTCGCCGCGCAGAAAATCGAAGACACGGAAGCCGTGCTCGATCGCGTCGCGGATCGCGAGGCCGACGACGCCTTTGCCGGGGCTGTAGCGCGCGTACGCCTTGTCGTACGAGAGCTGATAGAGGTTGTACGTGCCGTGCACGGGGTCGACGAACGACGCCGACCCCGCGATCGGTCGCGTGCCGTCCCACATGACGATCGCCCGCAGGCAACCGGCGTCGTACGCGGCGCGGTACAGCCGTCCGTACGTCGCGCGCGCCGTCGCGAGGTTGCCGCCCCAGCGCACGTGCCGCAACCGCACGATCGCATCGATGTGCGCGTCGGCGTCGCCCTCCGACGGCGTCGTCACGCGAAACTCCGCGACGTCGCGCGCGAGCCGCGGCACGCAGCGTGTCGTCGTCGCGCGCGTTCCGGAGCCGAGCGTCCGCGCGAACTCGTCCCACGTCGGCGGCAGGTCGACGCGCGGGCTGCGCGTCATGCCGGTCAGCTCGACCGCGGCGACGTCGCCGCGCAGCGTATCGAGCAGGCGCACGAAGCGTGCGTCCACGACGTCCGGGAACGAGGCGCGTTCCCAGCGCATCGCGAGCAGCGCGCGCTCGAACCCGCGCAGCGCGACGTGCTCGCTCTCGGGACGGCACAGCATCCCTTGATAGTCGCCGTACGGCGTGCTCGCGAACGTGATCTGCCGCGCGATCGGAAGGAAGCGGCTCGGCACGGCGGACCGGCGCAGCGGCAGCGCGGCGACGAGCTCGTCGCCGTCGCGCAGCACGACGATCGTCCATCCGGGCGATGAGGTCGAGAGGTACGCATACAGCCACGACCACGACAGAAAGACGTGCGAATGGGCGTCGGCACGGTACAGCCGCTCCCATCGCTCGCGTTCCGCCCTGAATCCGTTCAGGCTGGTGATCGCCGAGTCCACGGTCGCTTCGTTCATTCCCGGCCGTCGTACAAGTTCACGATTTGCTGCGCCCAGCGTTCGAGCGCGTCGCCGTCGTCGCCCGCGGGGCCGGCGGGGCCGCCGTCCAGCGCTGCGCGCAGCGCTCCGGCCAGCGCCGCCGGATCGCCGGCCGGCGCGAGCCGCACGCCGGGGTTGTCCGCTGCGAGCTCCGCGGCCCACGGGAGGTCGCTCGCGACGACCGGGACGCCGCACGCGAGCGCCTCGAGCGCGACGAAGGGCATCCCCTCACCGCGCGACGGCATGGCGACCGCGTCGGCCGCCCACAGCACCTCGCGGACGTCGTCCGTGAACGGCACCGCGACGACGCGGCCGTGACGCCGCAGCTCCTCGACCGTCGCGTCCGGCGCGGCGACGGCGACGACCGTCGCGTGGCGCAGCTCCGGCAGCGCCGCGGCGAGCACGTCGGCCCCCTTGATGCGCGGGTCGCGGCCGAAGAACGCGATCGCCGGACCCTCCAGCGCCAGCCGGGCGCGCGCGGCGGCCCGCGTCGCGGCGTCCGGGCGGAAGAAGCGCGCGGAGTCGATCGCGTTCGGGACGACGACGATCTTGCGCCGGTCGGCGCCGAGCGCGCGGGCGCCCTCCGCGATCGTGCGGCTCACGCAGACGAACCGCGACACGCGCGCGCCGAGCACGGCGAACTTCATGCGCCGCCGCGGCGTCACGCGGAGGCTCTCGGCGTTCGGCTCGAACGTCGAGTGCAGATGCCACAGCAGGCGCGCGCGCGACGG
>Ga0213875_10001647_pt1 | contig 14076 bp, 12 predicted proteins | sample BarmaccomBMRX_R8_FD_160105 | JGI IMG/M metagenome (GOLD analysis project Ga0213875, IMG submission 160105) | Root-associated microbial communities from Barbacenia macrantha in rupestrian grasslands, the National Park of Serra do Cipo, Brazil - RX_R8 | ecosystem: Host-associated > Plants > Roots... | reverse complement strand
CTTCAACCAGGTGACCCCGGACGTGCCGGCGGGGCGGGCTTACCTGGAGGCGCTCGGCTTCCGGGTGACCGAGGACATCAGGGACACCCGCGGCACCACCTACGCCGTCTGGCTGAGCCGCAAGAACACCGTCCACGACACTGCCCTCACCGGAGGTGACGGGCCCCGCATGCACCACATCGCCTTCGCCACGCACGAGAAGAGCAACATCCTGTACCTCTGCGACAAGCTCGGGGCGCTCCGCAAGCCGGACGTCATCGAGCGCGGTCCCGGGCGGCACGGCGTCTCGAACGCCTTCTACCTGTACCTGCGTGACCCGGACGGCCACCGCGTCGAGATCTACACCCAGGACTACTACACCGGTGACCCGGACAACCCGGTGGTGACCTGGGACGTGCACGACAGCCAGCGGCGCGACTGGTGGGGCAACCCGGTGGTGCCGAGCTGGTACAACGAGGCGTCCGCCGTCCTGAACCTGGACGGCACCCCCCAGCCGCTGCAGCAGCGGACGCAGACGCTCGAGGCGGACGTGACCGTCGGTGCCGACGGCTTCTCCTATACCCGAAGCGGAGGTACGGAGCAGGGCTTCAAGCTCGGCACCTCCCTTTGATGCGCCTGCGCCGGATGTCTACGCTGGCGTCATAGCTTCGCAAGCGCCCGAGGAGTGCGATGGCAGCCCGGACAGGCCAGGAGTACATCGACCGGCTCGCGCAGACCAGGCCGTGGGTCGAGCTCAACGGTGAGACGATTACCGGCCCGGTGACCGAGCACCCAGCACTCCGCGGGGTGGCGCGGACGTACGCCGGGCTCTATGACCTCCAGCACGATGCCGAGCTGAGCGACGTGCTGACCTGCAAGTCCCCGACTACGGGCGACCGCGTCGGCATGTCATTCCTCGTGCCAGGCAGCGCCGAGGATCTGACCCGCCGCCGGGAGGGCTTCCGGGCCTGGGCCGAGCACAGCCTCGGATTCCTGGGACGCACCGGCGACTACCTCAACTCGGCGCTCATGGCGCTCAGCCAGGCGGGCCCGTGGTTCACCCAAGCCGACCCGGCGTACGCCCAGAACATCGCGACGTACTACGAGATGGTCCGCGAGCAGGACCTGCTGACCACGCATACGCTCATCCCGCCGCAGGCCAACCGCGCGGCCAGCGTCGCCCAGGTGGTCGACGGCCGGGCGCTCAGCGCCCACGTGGTCAGCCAGGACGACAACGGCATCGTGGTCCGCGGTGCGCGCATGCTGGCGACCATCGGCCCGATCGCCGACGAGCTGCTCGTATTCCCGTCGACGGTGCTCCGCGGCCGGGAGGAGGACGCGCCGCACTCCTTCGCCTTCGCCATCAACTGTGACGCGCCAGGACTGCGTTTCATCTGCCGGGAAGGCCTGGACTACAGCCGTGACCACCCGCTGGGCGGGCGCTTCGACGAGGTCGACGCCGTGGTCGTGTTCAACGACGTCCACGTCCCATGGGAGCGGGTGTTCATGCTCGGCCATCCCGAGCTGTGCAACGCCTTCTACACCGACACCAGCGCCGTGGTGCACATGACCCACCAGGTCGTGGCGCGCACGCTGACCAAGACGGAGACCTACCTCGGCCTGCTGTCGCTGATGACCGACGCGATCGGCATCGAGCAGTTCACCCACATCCAGGAGGACCTGGCCGAGGTCATCGTCATGCAGGGCGTCCTGCGCGGGCTGCTGCGGGCGTCCGAGGCGGACGCGGCACCGAACCCGTACGGTGTCTTCACCCCGGCCTGGGAGCCGCTGAATGTGGCGCGCAACTGGTACCCGAAGGTGTCACAGCGGCTGCCCGAGCTCGTCCGCAAGTTCGGTGCCAGCGGCCTGATGGCGATCCCCACCGAGCAGGACGTCCTCGGCGGCGCCGCCGAGGACGTAAAGCGTTACCTGCAGTCGGCGACCCTGTCCGGGCCCGAGCGGGTGCGGCTGTTCCGGCTGGCGTGGGACGCCAGCGCATCGGCGTTCGCCGGGCGCCAGACGCTGTACGAGTACTACTTCTTCGGCGACCCGGTGCGGATGGCTGGTGCGCTGCTGAAGGCGACCGACCGCGAGCCGGCCAAGGCCCGCGTGCGCACGTTCCTCGGCCATGCGGGCGGATAGCCGCCGGCTGCAGTCGTGCCTGGGCCGGTTCGCCACCGGCGTGGTGGTGGTGACCTTCAGCTCGCCCGCGGGTCCCAGGGGAATCACGGTGAACTCGTTCACGTCGGTCTCGCTGGACCCGCCGCTGATCCTGGTCAGCGTGGCCAAGCGGGCCAGCACCCACGACCAGCTGCGCGGCACGCCGTTCTGCGTCAACATCCTGGGCGCCGAGCAGGAAGCCGTGGCGCGCCAGTTCGCGGGCACGCGCAGCGGCCCGGCGGTCTGGGTCGAGGACGACGTGGCACCACGCCTGGCCGGGGTGCTCGCGTATCTGTCCTGCCAGCCGTGGCGCGACTACGACGGAGGCGACCACACGCTGTTCCTCGGCGAGGTCGTGGCCTTCGACTTCCGCGACGGCAATGCCCTCGGTTTTCACGCCAGCGGGTTCACCCCCATCGCCGAGCAGCAGTTCGGTATCGAGGACCTGATCTAGCTGACCCGCAGGATCGCCTCGGCGAGCGGACGGGGCTGCGACAGCTGCCGAAGGCCGACAGGGCCAGCGCGCCGGAGCTCGTCATCAGCCAGACTCCCCTTACGCCCTGGCGAAGCGTGCGGTGGCGTCCGCGATGGTGGCGATGTCGGCGTATTTGGCCCGCAGGTCGGCGATGTTGGCGTCGTGGATGGCGGCCGTGCGGTCGCCGCAGGCCTCGGCGATCACGATGGGCCGGAAGCCGTGCTGCATGGCGTCCGTCGCGCTGGCCCGGACACAGCCAGAGGTCGAGACGCCGGCGACGACCGCGGTGTCGATTCCGGCCGCGGTCAACGTGGCCGCCAGCGAGGTGCCGAAGAACGCGGAGGCGTACTGCTTGACGATCACCACCTCGTCGGGGCGGGGTTCCAGTCCGGCCGCGAATTCACCGAGGTCACCGGGCACGTCCTCGGCCAGCAGCCGCAGCGCAGCGACCTTGCGGACGAACAGCCCGCCGTCGCTGGCGCCGGGCCGGTACCGGACCCGGGTGTGAATGACAGGCAGGCCGGCCGCGCGCGCGGCCGACAGCAGCCGGGCGCAGCCGGTGACCGCGGCCTCGGAGCCCAGGTCGAACGGTGAGCCCGGAGTGAAGTAGGCGCGCATCATGTCGATCAGCAGCAGAGCGGGCCGCTGGCCCCAGCCCAGTGAGCCACCGAACGTCTCGCGCTGGCCGGCCGGGCCGGGGCCGGCTTCGTCCGGCGCGGTCATGTCCAGACCGGCGGCTGTGGCGCGGGCAGGCCGGTTTCCTCGGCGCAGCGGGCCAGCAACTCGGGCAGCGGTGGCCCCATGTCGAAGACCGGCAGCTCGGCTGGGCGGTCAGCACGCATCCCGGTCCGCAAGGACTCGGTCTGGTCCGCGTCTACGCTGCCGTCAGCGGCGACGACGACGCCGTACCGGCGCGCGCCCTCCGGGGTGACCAGGCCGCGGCGGACCTCCAGGGCAACCAGGCCGGGATCGCGCTCCAGCGGATCACCCCAGCCGCCACCGCCCCAGGTGACGAAGTGCAGCACATCTCCTGGGGCGACCGGGATGTCGTGGCACTTGCTCGGCAGCACCTCGCGATCTCCGCCGGCCCGGTCGACCCATTTGCGGCCGCGGGCTCCGGGCAGGCCGCCGTTGACGCCCCACGGGTAGGTCAGCCAGCGGTCGTCGTGGATGGCGATCGTGCCCGGCGCGTCGAACCGGTAGGCCACGTCGACGCCGTTGCCGCCACGGTGCAGACCCGGGCCGCCGGTGTCCGCGACCGTTTCCCACCGCTCGATCCGCAGCGGGTAGTACGACTCGAGGAACTCGCACGGGATGTTAACGAAGCTGGGCCACAGCGAATGGCCGTCCGGGCCGTCGCCCAGCGGCCGGCCAGGGATGCCGCCGAACCCGATGGAGTACAGCTGGAACCACTCGCCCGCGCGCTCGCCGTCGCGGTAAGTGCCCGAGTACATGAAGTGCGGGGAGGAGGAGAAGCCGGCGGCGTTCAGCAGCGCCGGATTGGTCTGGCCGAGCAGCCCGCCGAACAGGTCGAAGACCCGGCCGATGCCGTGGTTGCGGGCGTTCAGCGCGGCCGGATGCCGCGGTTTCCAGTACGAGCCTTCCGGGATGGTGACGTCGACCAGCGGGTAGAAGCCGTCGTTCCACAGGATCTGCGGGTCGGCCACGGTGATCATGTAGATGCCGAAGAACATCCGGGCCAGGTTCTCGTTGAGGTAGTAGTTCACCGGCCCGGCCGCCTGCGGCGAGGACCCGGTGAAGTCCAGGTGCACCTTGTCGCCGGTGCGGGTCAGCGAGAGCTTCAGCTCATACGGCCCGTAGCCGACACCGTCGTCGCAGATGTAGTCCGTGAACGACAGGGTCCGTCCCTCCTCGAACACCACCTGCAGCAGCGTCTTCATCGCGCGGTAGTTGCGGTCCAGGAGGTCATCCAGCGCGGACAGGTAAGTGGCCACGCCGAACCGGGCGCACATCTCCTGTACCCGCCGCGAGGCGGTGCGGCACGCGGCGACCAGGCCGTTCAGGTCGGCGCGGTTCCAGTCCGGGACCCGCACCTGGTTGAGGATGATGCGCAGCGCGTCCTCGTTCAGCTGTCCCGCCCGGTACAGGGCAAACGGCGGGATGACCACCCCTTCCTCGTAGATGGTGCGGGCGTCGGTCGGCATGGAGCTGGGCGTCTTGCCGCCGACGTCGGTCATATGGCCGAACATCGACGCCCAGCCGACCAGGCGGCCGTCGAAGTGCACCGGCAGGACGACGAGCCAGTCGTTCGCGTGGCTGATGGCCGCGCCGCAGGCGTAGGGGTCCGAGGTGAGCAGCACGTCCCCTTCGCCGATCTCGCCGTCGAAGCCGTCGAGGAAGTCGGGGATGGACAGCCCGAACTGGCCGACGACCATCTTCCCGCTCGGGTCCGCGATGAGCGGGAACTCATCGTGCTGTTCCCGGATACCCGGCGACAGCGCGGTCCGGAACAGCACCTCATCCATCTCATACCGGGCATTCCGCAGGCCGTTCTCGATCAGGTCCAGGGTGACCGGATCCACCGGTACCCGGTCCAGCGGCGTGGTGGTGCGCTGCACGACAGTAGCCACGGTTCAGCTCTCCTTCGCGTCGTCGGCCCGCTCGTCATCAGCCGGGCGGATCAGCAGGGCGCCGCTGCGGTCGGCGGTGGCCACGTGGCCGGGCAGGATGAGGGTGGTGGAGTCCATCTCGGTGACGATGGCCGGCCCGGGCAGCACGTCCCCGGCGCTTAGCTGCGCCCGGTCGTACCGGGCTGCCTGGTGCCAGTCCCCGTCGACATAGATGCGCTCCTGGCCGATCCGCGCGCCGGCCGGATCGCCGGTACCGGCGTCCAGCACGGTCGGCGTGACGTTGGGCCGGGGGCCGCTGACCGACGCCCGGGCGTTGACCAGTTCGTGGTCGACGGCCAGGACGAAAGAGAACAGCCGTTCGTGCTCCGCGTCGAAGCGTTCCCCGATGATCCGCAGCGCCTCATCCGGGTCCTCCAGCCAGGCCGGGTCGATGTCCACGGGAATGTCGAAGCCCTGACCGAAGTACCGGACATCCACCTGGTAGGCCACCTGCTGCTCAGCCTCGCCGATGCCCTGGCTGACCAGCCGCCCGGACGCGGCTGAGGACAGCTCGCGCAAGATGCCGGCCAGCTCGCCGCCGGTCAGGTCGGCGAACCGGCGCAGGCAGGTGCGGGCCGACTCGTCCCGGGCCGAGGTGGTCGCGTCGCCCAGGGCACACAGCACGCCCGGCGAGGGAGGCACGATCACGGGCCAGGCACCGGTCAGCTTGCCGAGCGCGTTGGCGTGCAGCGGCCCGGCGCCGCCAAACGCGACCAGCGCGAAGTCGCGGGGGTCGAACCCCTGCTGCACGCTGACCAGGCGCAGGCCACCCAGCATGTTCTCGTTCACGATGTCGACGATGCCGGCGGCGGCTTCCTCCGCGCTGGCCAGCCCCATCGCATCGGCGACCTTCTGCACCGCCGACCGGGCGGCCTCGGCGTCCAGGCTGATCTCGCCGCCCGCCAGCGAGGTGGGCAGGTACCCCAGGACCAGGTTCGCATCGGTCACGGTCGGCTCGCTGCCGCCCTTGCCGTAGGCGACCGGGCCGGGGTCCGCGCCGGCCGATTGCGGCCCGACCCGCAGGGCCCTGGTCAGCTCGGGGACGTGGGCGATCGAGCCGCCGCCCGCCCCGACCGTCCGCACGTCCACCGCGGCCGCCCGGACGGTCAGGTCGCCGACCTTGGTCTCCCGGCCCACGCGCGGCTTGAGCTGCTGGACCAGGGCTACGTCGGTGGACGTCCCGCCCATGTCGAAGGTCAGCAGGTCCCGGTACCCGGACTGCTCGGCCACCCAGACCGCGCCCGTCACGCCCCCGGCGGGCCCGGACAGCAGCATGGTGACCGGCGCGCCGATAGCGGCGCCGGCCGCGGCCAGCCCGCCGTCGCTGCGCAAGATGGACAGCGGCGCATCCACGCCCTCGCCGGCGAGCTGGTCGCCGAGGTTGGCCACGTACCTGGCCACCTGCGGCTGGACGTAGCCGTTGGCGACGGTCGTCAGCGCCCGCTCGTACTCGCGAAGCTCGGGCAGGACCACGCTGGACAGCGAGATTGGCACGCCTGGCAGTTCCTCGGCGGCCAGCTCCGCGACCCGCCGCTCGTGCGCGTCGTTGGCGAACGCGTTGATCAGCGAGATGGCCAGCGCCTCGATACCCGCGGAGCGAAGGCGCCGCAGCTGGGTGCGCGCGGCATCCTCATCCAGCTCGCGCACCACCGAGCCGTCGCTGGCGATCCGTTCCGGCACCTCGACCGTGTTCTCCAGCGCGGCCAGCGGCTCGGGCTTGGGCCAGATGATCCAGCCGGCCAGTCCGCCGGGCACGAACGACCGGCCGATCTGCAGCACCTGCCGGAACCCCTCCGTGGTGACCAGGCCGACCGTTGCGCCCTTGCCTTCCAGGATCGCGTTGGTGGCCACTGTCGTGCCGTGCAGCACGTGCGCGACGGCGGCGCGCTCGACCCCGGCCTGCTCGCACACCTGGTCGATGCCGTGCAGGACGCCGACGGACTGATCCTGCGGCGTGGACGACGTCTTGGCCCGCCAGGTCGATCCGGTCTGCTCGTCGACCAGAAGGACGTCGGTGAAGGTGCCGCCGACGTCCACCCCGAGGCGATAACTCATATCCGTGCTCCCTAGCTGATCAGATGACAGCGGCTGCGCGCAGCCGGGCGAGTTCGGCGGGGTCGAGCCCGATCAGCCCGCCCCAGATCTGGTCGTTGTGCTCGCCCAGGTCCGGCCCGGACGACCTGACCGCTCCCGGCGTGACCGACAGCCGGGGAGCGACGTTCTGCATGGGCAGATCACCGAAGTCCGGATGCGGGACGGTGATGATCGCCTGGCGGGCCGCGAAATGCGGATCGGCGAACATGTCCCGGGCCCGGAAAATGCGCCCGGCGGGCACGCCGGCCTGGTGCAGGCGGTCCAGCAGGTCATCGGCGCCGAGCGTGGCCGTCCAGGCCGCGATGATGCCGTCCAGCTCGGCCATGGCCGCGCCGCGGGCCGAGTGGCTGGCAAAGCGCGGCTCCGCGGCCAGCTCCGGGCGGCCCATCGCCTCGGTCAGCCGGCTGAACACCGTGTCCTGATTCGCGGCGATCAGGACGAGGTCGCCGTCACCGGTCGGGTAGACGTTGCTGGGCGCGACGTTGGGCAATATCGCCCCGCTCCGTTCCCGCTGGTAACCCGCGACCGCCCACTCCGGGAGCAGTGACTCCATCATGGCCAGGACGGCCTCATAGATGGCCGAGTCGACAACCTGGCCGCGTCCGGACCGCTGCCGGTGATGCAGCGCCACCAAGGTGCCCAGGCAGGCGAAGGTAGCGGCCAGCGAATCACCCAGCGAGATCCCGGCGCGGACCGGCGGCTCGCCCGGCACGCCCATCACGTACCTGATGCCGCCCATGGCCTCGCCGATCGCGCCGAAGCCGGCCCGCGGGGCATAGGGGCCGGTCTGGCCGTATCCGGTCACCCGGGTGATGACCAGTCCCGGGTTCAGCGTCCACAGCTCCTCCGGTGACAGCCCCCAGCGCTCGAGGGTTCCAGGGCGGAAGTTCTCGACCAGCACATCGGCCTGGGTGAGCAGCCGGCGCAGCAGGTCCTGGCCTTCCGTAGTGCGCAGGTCGCAGGTGACCGACAGTTTGTTCCGGGCCACGACCGGCCACCACAGCGACTTGCCGTGCGGCTTCTCCCGGCCCCACTCCCGCATCGGGTCGCCACGGCCTGGGTCTTCGACCTTGACCACCTCGGCGCCGAAATCGCCGAGCAGCTGACCGCAGAACGGCCCGGCCAGCAGCTGGCCGAGTTCCACGACCCGGAGGTCGCTCAGCGGAAGCTCACTCACGGTCTTCTCCTCCGGCCGGCTCGTTCAGCATGGTGGCCCGTGCGTTGTACAGATGGCTGCGCATGACGGCCGCCGCCCAGTCCGGTTCACCCGCCCGGACGGCCGCGACGATCTCCAGGTGATGCGAGAGGCTCCTGGCCAGCGCGTCCGGGCTGTAGTGCTGGAAGTTCTGCCGTACGACGGCGGCGTGGGTGACGGCGGTCAGCGCGGAGGCCAGAGCCGGGTGGCCGGCTCTGGCGATGAGCAGGCCATGGAAACGCCGGTTCAGCTCCACGATCCCGGTGAGATCCTGCTGGCGTCCGGGCCTGCCGATCTCGAGCATCGCCTCGGCCAGGTCACTGAGGTCACGGCGATCGGGATCGGACAGCCGGGGCACCGCCTGGCTCACGGCGTAAGGCTCCAGGCACAGCCGCACCTCGAAGATCTCGCGCAGCTCTTCCGCCGTCCAGCTGGACACCCTGGCACCACGGTTCGGGCTCAGCTCGACCAGTCCCTCGGCGGCCAGCCGGGACAGGGCCTCCCGGATCGGGGTCCGGCTGACCGAGAGCTGGCGCGCCAGGTCCAGCTCGCCGATCCGCGCGCCGGCCGGAATCCGGCCGGTCAGGATGCTCTCCCTGATGGCATCGGCAGCTTGCGCAGCGGCTTGTCGCATCACGCTCCCCTGCCTCTCCGTCGCCCCGTGCGGTGGCCTCTGGATTGCATGCAATCCTTCCGCAGGAAGGCCGGACGCGCAATGTTCAAGACGCTAAAACCTGAAACTGCCAGCTCGCTGACGCACTAGACGATGCCACCCAAGCCGTTGCATGCATTCTGAACTACCGGTGCTCCGCATACTTAGCGGCGGCCCGGGCGAGCTCCGGACGGGCATCGAGGATGGGACGCATCCGCTGCCAGGCCTCCTCCCGCTTGGCCGGGAGGTACTCCGTGGGCCAGTACCCCTCGTGCGGGCGGTAGCCCTTGAGCACCCGCCGGGCCACGGTGGCCATGTGTACCTCGTCGACACCGTCCGCGATACCCATGGTGGGCGCCGACGCGTACATCGCCTGGAGCGGCGTGAGGTCGGTGGTGCCGAGCGAGCCCAGGACGTGCAGCGCGTTGAAGGACACCTCACGCAGCACCCGGGCCATCGTGAACTTCACCGCCGCGATCTCGGTGCGGGCCTCCAGCGTCGAGGTCTGGTCGATCTTCCAGGCGGTCTCCAGGACGAGCAGCCGCAGCATCCTGATGGCGGTGTAGGACTCGGCGATCTTCTCCTGCACCATCTGGTGCTCGGCGATGATCCTGCCGTGTGACTCGCGGCTGAGCGCCCGCTCGCACATCATGTCGAAGGCCAGCTTGCACTGGGCGATGGTGCGCATGGCGTGGTGGATCCGGCCGCCGCCGAGGCGGCGCTGGGCGAGCACCTTGGCACCGTTTTCCGGGCCGAGCAGGTGGTCGGCGGGCACCCGCACGTCCCGGTAGATGATGTGGTTGTGGTTCCTCGGCTCCGGCATGATCTCGACGCCGGGAGTGGTCCGGGGCACGATGAACATGCCGTTGGTGCACATCACGAACAGCAGGTCGGCGACGCGACCCGCCGAGGTGAACCATTTCTCGCCGTTGATGATCCACTCGTCGCCGTCCTTGACGGCATGCGTCCTGAACAGGTTCGGGTCGCTCCCGCCCTGCGGCTCGGTCATCGAGAACGCCGAGAACATGTCCTGGCTGAGCAGCGGCTCGAGCCACCGCTTCTTCTGCTCCTGCGTGCCGTAGGCCGCGAGGATCTCCATGTTCCCGGTGTCGGGCGCCGCGGCGCCGAACATCGACGGCGCGCCTGGGTAGCGGCCGATCACCTCGTTCAGCAGCGCCAGCCTGAGCTGCCCGAAGCCCGGCCCGCCCAGGTCACGGTCGAGGAAGATCGCCCAGAGGCCCTGGTCCTTGACCTCCTGCTGGAGCTCCCGCACGTACGCCTTCACCGCCGGGTCCGGCCACCGCACCGCGTGGGGGAAGACATGGTCGAGCGGCTCGACCTTCTCCTGGCAGAACCGCTCGACCCAGTCGAGCCTGGTCTGGAACTCGGGGTCGGTGGAGAAGTCCCACGCCACGTTCTCACCTCTGTCGGTTGACGCGATAGCAGGCCCCTGGGCGGCCTCCGGCGCTCCCTACCTGACGGTATATCCTGCGTCGATCTTCAGCTCGGTGCCGGTGACGTACCTGGCCTCGTCCGAGGCCAGGAACAGGACCGCGTTGCTGACGTCGACCGGTTCCGCCACGATCCGCCGGTCCAGCGCCTCGACCGCCCGGGCCGTCTCGGCCAGGTCCGCCTCGGTCGCCCCCGGATAGAACCGGTTCACGCTCGGCACGGCCTCGCACAGGTCGACCGCGATGATGTCGGCGCCCTCATGTGCCAGCCGGATGGCGTGACTGCGGCCCTGGCCGCGCGCCGCCCCGGTGATGAAGGCGACCTTGTTCTCCACTCGGCCCGGCATCGGCGCGTGCCTACTTGGCCAGGGCGCCGGCGTCGACCGGCAGCGGCACGCCGGTGATGTAGCGGGCCTCGTCGGAGGCCAGGAACAGCAGCGCGTTGCTGATGTCGACCGGCTCCACCCATCTGATCGGCAGCGCGTTGAGCCCGAGCAGGGCATCGGTCAGGTCGTCGGCGGTGGGGTGCTCCAGGTCGGGCCGGAACAGCTTGTAGGACGGCTCGTTCTGCACCATCGGCGTGTTCACGACGGTGGGGCAGATCGCGTTGACGCGGATGAAATCAGGTGCCAGCTCCAGCGCCAGCGTCCGCATCAGGCCGATCACGCCGTGCTTGGCCGCGACGTAGTGGCCGATGTTTTCCATCGCGAACAGGCCGGCGTCGGAACTGGTGAGGATGATCGCGCCGCCGCGGCCGCCGGCCCTCACGTGCGGTATCGCGGCCTTCGCGGCATGCCACACGCCGGTCAGGTTGGTGTCGATCACGTCCTGCCACGGCTGCTCGTCCAGATCTTCCAGCCGGCCGTAGCTGCAGATGCCGGCGTTGGCGCTGACGATGTCCAGCCGGCCCAGCTGGGCCACGCCGTCGTCGACGGCGGTCTTGAGGGCGGCGTAGTCACGCACATCCGCCTGCGTCGCGACGATCCGCCGGTCGAGGGCCTCGACCTCCCTGACCGTCTCGGCCAGGTCCTCCGGGGTGGCCATCGGGAAGGGGACCGACTCCACCTGGCCGCACAGGTCGACCGCGATGATATCGGCGCCCTCCTGAGCCAGCCGGACCGCGTGGCTGCGGCCCTGGCCGCGCGCCGCGCCGGTGATGAAGGCAACCTTGCCCGCTACGCGTCCTGCCATCGCCGTCGTTCCTCCTACTCTTTGGCTGAGAGCCCGAATGCCCGGCGCAGGGCATCGTCCCGGTCGCGGACGAACCGCTGGGCCAGGTTCGACCCGGGGACCAGCAGGTCGAAGCCGTGGATTCCGCCCGGGTAGACGTGCAGCTCGGCCGGCACGTCGGCTTGCTGGAGCCGCTGCGCGTACTCGATGTCCTCGTCGATGAACAGGTCCAGGTCGCCGACGGGCAGGTACGCCGGCGGCAGCCCGGCGAGGCTGTCCGCGCGGGTAGGGGCGGCGTACGGCGACACCTTGTCGGTGCCCACGGCGTCGCCGACGTAGCTGCGCCAGCCGATCAGGTTCGACTGCCGGTTCCACACCCGCGGCTCGGTGACGGCGTGACTGGCGGGGGTCATGTTCCGGTCATCCAGCATCGGGTAGACCAGCAGCTGGAAACACACCGGCACTTCCCCGCGATCGCGGGCGAGCAGGGCCAGCCCAGCGGCCGAGCCGCCGCCCGAGCTGGCACCGCCGATGGCGATGCGCCCGGGGTCGAAGCCGAGCTCGGCCGCGTTGGCGTGGGTCCACTTCAGCCCGGCGTAGCAGTCGTCCATCGGCGCCGGGAACGGGTGCTCCGGCGGCCGCCGCCACTCGACCGAGACCGCCGCACAGCCGACCTCCTCGACGATGTGCTCCATCATCGGGTCGTCCTGCTCGATCTGCCCGAGCACGTGGCCACCGCCGTGAATCCAGTACAGGCACGGCAGCGGGCCGGTACTGCCCGCCGGGCGGTACACCCGCACCCGGACATCCGGCGCGCCGTCCAGGCCGGGCGCCTGGTGGTCGGAGTAGACCACTCCCTGGCTGCGCTGGACGCCGGCCTGCGCCGCGGCCAGCATGTCCATCATGGTGGTCCGCGCGGTGGGGATGTCGGTCAGGTCCAGCACCGGTATGTGGGGGAAGACCTCCGCGATCTCGGGATCGAGTCGTCCAGGCAGATCCACGAATGCGCACCTCTCTATGCGGAGCAATTGACGGCTTTCACGCTAATACGGACGGTATTCGTCTTCAATATCCAGTTCCGGGAACATGGCAGAAACGCCGGCAGGACGACGGCCCGGAACTCGCGGCGCAGCTCGTCCGGGCTGAGCCGGGTGGACTTCTCCTGGGCCACCATGATCAGCGTCACCCGCGCCAGCCAGGTCGAGGCCGACCGCAGGTCCAGCGCCGGGTTCATCTCCCCCGCCCGCTGGGCGGCGGCCAGCACCGGCTCCCACAGCTGGTAGCTGAGCTGGTGGGACACACCCTCGCCGCCGAGCACCCGCGCGGCCAGGGCGGGCTGGTCGGAGTTCACCAGCAGCTGGACCACCGGGTCGCGGCGGCCGCGTTCGGTATTGCGGACCAGCCCTTCGACCAGCTTGTCCGCGAACTGGCCGAACTGGGCCATGTGCCTGCTGCGCGGCATGTCCGAGCGGGCCCGGCGGATCACCGAGGCCAGCACCAGCGCCTCACGGTCGGCGAAGTACCGGTAGACGGTGGCCCGCGATAGCCCGACGCCTTGGCGATTTCCGCCATCGTGGTCTTGGCGATGCCGAAGTGGTCAACGCAGCGCTCGGCCGTCTTCAGCACGGCCAGCCGGACGGCCTCGCGGGGTGGGATCGGTCTCCGCGTCGCCCCGAGCGGCGTCATGGCCACACCGCCCGCAGCCGCGACAGGCGCTCGTCACAGCCGAAGTCGGTGGCGCCCATCGTCGTCTTCCTGGCTCGGCAAGCCGGGTCGTTCGGGGACCCGCTGCTGCCTGAGGCCATGCAGCGCCCGCATCCGGATCGCTGGGGCAGCGGAATCCTCGGCGGATGACAGTCAGCTTCCGTCGGCGGCCTGGATGCCGTACTGCTCCTGCACGCTGGCTATCTGGTCCGGCGGGGGCATGGGGCCACCCTCGGCTGGCATGTCCAGCTCCGGTGCCGGGTCGCCGAGCGCGACGATGACCTCGCCGAACCCGGCGGGCGCGTTGATCAGCAGCGTCCGGGCCGGACCGTCGCTGGCCGCGGTGAACTGGTGCGGGATCCCGCGCGGCAAGAAGATCAGGGATCCCGGTCCGGCCTGCCAGGTATCGTCACCGCAGCTCACGTCCAGGTGGCCGTCGAGCAGGAAGAAGATCTCGTCGGCATCCCGGTGCACGTGCCGCGGCGGGGCGTATCCCGGCGGCACCCGGTGGTCGACGATGTCCAGCCGGCCGGTGGTGGACGCTCCCCTGATCTTGGTCAGGGTCA
>Ga0213875_10001646_pt1 | contig 14082 bp, 11 predicted proteins | sample BarmaccomBMRX_R8_FD_160105 | JGI IMG/M metagenome (GOLD analysis project Ga0213875, IMG submission 160105) | Root-associated microbial communities from Barbacenia macrantha in rupestrian grasslands, the National Park of Serra do Cipo, Brazil - RX_R8 | ecosystem: Host-associated > Plants > Roots... | reverse complement strand
TGAACTCTGTCGTGTTGAAAAGTTTCATTGTCTCGTCCTCGCTAGCCGTCCCGCGAACTTCAAACTCACCCGACGGCCAACTATGGGACTCTCGGACTCCCACCGGCGTTTCGGACCGCCCAGCGCATGCACCCTTTTCACTCGGTGCAATTTACGCGAACTGGATAGTCTACGTTTTTGGTAAAACAGGTGCATATTAGTTGAAAGGGGAACTTATGGCGAATCTTTCGAAGACCACCAGAGACCACGAGCAGATACGCCGATGGGCCGAAGAGCGCGGCGGCAAGCCATCACACGTGAAATCCACCGGCTCGGGCGAGGACATTGGAATTCTGCGGATTGACTTTCCCGGGTACGGCAGCCAGGGATCGCTCGAGCCCATCTCGTGGGAAGAGTGGTTCGAGAAGTTCGATGAAAAGAACCTTGCGCTTCTCTACGAAGAGGAGACTGCGGCAGGGCAACGCAGCAACTTCAACAAGATTGTGAGCGCCGAAACAGCGGAAGAAAACGAAGAGCGCGCAGGCCGAAGCCGTAAGGGTGGAAAATCATCCTCGCGATCGCGAAGCGGGCAGCGTGGCGGTTCAAGTTCGGCGAAGAAATCCGCACGCAGCGGCGGATCTTCAAAGTCTGCAGCCAAATCCGCCTCGAAGAAAACTGCTTCGCGAGGAAGCTCCAAAAAGACAGGCGGCGCCACGAAAAAAGCCGGGACCAGCGCAAAGAAATCGGCATCCACTGCATCGCGTCGAAGCGGAGCTTCAAAGACGGCCGGCCGCGCGGGCCAGGCGAAAAAGCGCTCGACTGCCAAGAAGAGCTCAGGAAAGCACCGGTAGACTCGCGGGCCTCGCCGATGCTCGCGCGACGCTCTCTATTCTCTTTTTTGTTGTCTTCGTCTACTGCCTTTGCGCCGCGCCGCCCGCGGCGGCAAGCAACGTCGTCCTACTCCGATTTTCGACGGCTGATGGAGACCGTCGCCGCCGGTTGGAACGAGGGAGATGCGCGACGCGCCGCCGACTGTTTCAACGATGACGCCATCTACATGGAACCGCCCGACAAGCAGATGTACCACGGCCGGCAGGCGCTGTATCAATTGTTCGGAGGCGGTAAGAAGCAGCAATCGGCGACACACCTATCCTGGCACCACCTGGCCTTCGATGCGCCATCCCAAATCGGCTTCGGCGAGTACACATTCGCCACGATGAATCACCAGTATCACGGGGTCGCGGTCGTCAAAATCGCAAGCGGTAAGATCGCCTCTTGGCGTGAGTATCAGTATCGGTCCGATCTCTCCTGGCAACTATTCGCCGGCCGAGGATATTTCTAAATCAACGCAGCCCCATCAAGCCGCGCACCGAATCCCGAAGCTTCGCGGGATCGTATCCGATTCCGTCTTTGAACACCATATCGACGTTCGAAACGTCGTCGATCTTTTTCGATGGATCACCATGCAGTACGACGATGTCGGCCGCTTTGCCCGAGCCGAGCGATCCGACATTTGCGTCTTCGCCCAAAAACACAGCGCCGTTCTGCGTCGCGATATGTATTGCTTCCACGGGCGTAAACCCCGCTTCGACGAGCAACTCGACCTCGCGCTGATCGCCGAACCCCGGCAGAACACCGCCATACGCGGTCGGATCGCAGCCCGCCATCAGCAAGCCGCCGGCTTTCACAAAATCGCGCTCGAATTGCATCTCCTTCTTAAATAGGATGTCGAAGTTAGACCCCGATGCGGCGATGCCGGATCGCGCTGCCAGGTATGATGCCCACGCCTTATCTGTCAATGCCTGACTCGCGCCATTTTCGTAGCGCAACGGCGGCCGGTTCGGCACGATACTCTCAAAGATCGCAAGCGTCGAAGTGACCGCCACGTGATGCGCGACAAGATCCCGAATCATCTCCTGCACTGGCGCACTCTCGACATCCAAGCTCGTCATTTCTTTTCCGACCAATGCCTCATTCGGGCAAACGCCAGGCTTTTTCCCCGAATAGAATTCCGTGTCGACGACCAGTCCATGCTCCAGATTGTCGATACCGAGGGCCGCTGCTTCGCGAAAGCCGATCGAGCACAAGTGGCCCGTGACCTTCAGCCCCTTTGCGTGCGCGTGCTCGATCGCCGTCTTCAATTCATCCGGCTTGATATCCATATAAGCCTTGAATGATGTAACGCCTTCCGCCGCCCAATAATCAACCGTGCGCGCCGCGTCATCTGGACCCGTGAGGATGTGCATTTGCGGCCCATAGGCGCTAAAACTACCGAGGTAAGGTCCCGTAATGTGCAACTTCGGTCCCGGTACGTTGCCTGCATCGATCAACTTTTTCAGCGCGAGATCGGTGTACGGCTCCATACTGCCCGTCGTACGCGCGCTCGTCACTCCGCCGGCCAGATACAATCGCGGGGCCGAGTCCGCCATCTCGCCGTAAAGGGCCAGCGTCTCTTGTCCGCCGCCAGGCAGCGGATAAAAGAGATGCTCGTGCATCCCGACGAGCCCCGGGATCACCGTTCTTCCACTTAGATCGAGCACCTTCGCGCCCGCCGGAGCAGCGTTGCTCGTTTTTGAACCCTCGATACTTGCAATCCGGCCGTCCTGGATGACGATGCGCTGATCTTCGACGGGCGCACGTCCGGTTCCGTCGATGACGCGGACATGATCGAGCACGATTGTCCGCGCGCTCTCAGCTACAAACGGCGCGAGCGCATCAGGGACTTGCGCGAGCGCCGCCAAGGGCGCAAGCAAAGCAAGAAAACGCAACAGCAGCGATCGATTCACGTTGAGGCCTCAGCCCCATACTGTACCGCGTGGGCTGAGCTAGGCGCTAAGTAGGAATCGCGGACACCTGGACCTGCGAATACAGTTTTTTCGCATCATCCAGAGCGGCGAGCTTGCTCCCGGGCAGCACGGAGGATGCGGTTCCCGCCGCCACGCCCCATCGCAATGCTTCGACAAACGTCTTGCCGGTGTCCAGTGCCCAAACCAGCGCAGCACCGAGGGCGTCGCCCGCACCGATCGGCGATAACGCGTCGACGCGTGGGGGCACCACTTCGAACACCCCTTCAGGAGCGGCGGCGACGGCCCCTCTGCTACCGAGCGACAGCACTGCACGGTGAGCACCCATGGCTTTGATCTTCTGCACAGCTTCCAGCGAATGCGATCGAGTGATGAGCGCGGTGTTCAGCAAACGCTCCGCTTCCTGCTGGTTAGGCTTCACGAGATCCGGTCCGGCTTCGAGGCCGTAGACCAGTGGATCTCCATCTGTGTCGAGCAGCGTTTGCACCTTACGCGTGCCCGCGGAACGAATCACATCGGTGTAAAAACGCGGATCGACGCCGCGCGGCAGGCTGCCGCACAACATTACCCATGACGCGCCGCCCAGCAGTTTCTCGACTGCCTTTCGCAATTGCGCTAGCTCCCGTTCCGAAACCGTCGGCCCGACCTCGTTCAGCTTCATCGACAAACCCTGGCGATCGGTAATGGTCAGGTTGATGCGAATATTTTCGCCGATCTTGACGATCTTTCTCGCAAATTCATCCTGCTCCAGATATTTCTCGAAGTCGCGACCGCACTCGCCGCCGGAGAAGGTGAGAGCCGTGGCCTTTGCGCCGAACGATGTGACCACGCGGGCCGCATTGATGCCGCGGCCGCCTGCGCCGTCGGAAGTCGAAAGAATATACGCGCGGTCCTCGAACACGAGACGGTCGACGAGGATGATGCGGTCGATAGCCGGATTGGCCGTGAGCGTGAGGACGGATTTGCTCACGGAAGCGATTGCCGGTCACGTGTGAGAAGTTTCGCGCCGAGCACGCCGCCGATTCCGGGGAGCAGCGTGACCAGGAAGAACGCCTGAAGCATGCTCAGCGGCAGGCTCACGAAAAACGCATGGGGATCGTCGAGAACCTTGGCGAGTTGGGCATTGTTCGGAACGCTGCGCAGCATCTCTCGGCCGGTCGGCGACGCGATGTAGACGGCCATGATGGCCACACAGACCAGGACAGCCAAAAAAAGCCACAGGCCCGTCATCCATCCGAGGCGCGCTCCGCCGGCCGTGGTAAGCGTTTCGCGCGACTGGCGGCGATATAGGAATACGGCGCAAAAGCCGGCGCCGCACAGCACAATCGGCGCCAGATACGGGCTGACGAGCGCAGCAACTGCCATGCCGAGCAATGCCCCTGCAGCGACAACGAGACTGATCAAAACGGCACGGGCATTGCGGAACCCGATTCGTAGCGCGGGCGCGGGGCCGGATTGAGGCGCGGCAGGAGCGCTCGGCGCAGCTTCAGCGCTTAAGCGCCGGATATCTTCTTCATATTGCGGCTTGCCGCATTTGTGGCAAAAACGTGCGTCGTCGGGAAGAGCAGCGCCGCAAGTACAGCGTGGTGGCACACCTCCATTTTAACGGCGCGAAGCGCGGCGGCTGAGCCGCACGCGATAGGACGCTTCCAAATGTAACGAGCTCGATGAAACGCTTGCTCGCATTCCATTGCTGCCGGCTACCCGCTCCTTACTAGGCGTGTTAACATTGGCGCTCGAACATGAAGCTATCGCTCTGTGGTGTGTTCCTGATGTCGTTGATGTCCGCTCGGGCCGTGGCACAGAGCCCGTTTGACGGCACGTGGAAGGGTGACGTCGATGATTCTCAGACTTCGACGAGGCCCCGATACAACTTCCTGCTACAAGAGGGTATTTATCATTGCACCACCTGCGATCCTCCGGTTGAGGTAAAAGCGGATGGCAGAGATCACAAGATTACCGGTGACCCGTGCTTCGACTCAGTGAGCGTTGGAGTGTTGGACGCTCTTACGACCAGTGAAACCTACAAGAAAAACGGCACAACGATGCGCACTACGAAAGTGACCGTTTCACCTGACGGAAATACAGCCACGCGCGAATGGACGGAGAGCTGTAATGTGAACCGTGACGTAGTGGCGGGGAAAGACCTGTTGACACGCGTGCAGCACGGGCCACCTGGATCGCACGCCATGTCCGGTTCGTGGCGGCTTACGAAGCGCATGAGCCGATCGGAAAACGCGCTGATCGCGACATTGAAGCTCGAGGGCGACACGTTCAGCTTTTCCGATCCGGCCGGACAAGGCTATGCAGCGAAGCTGGACGGAACTGAGGCGCCGATCAAGGGCAGTCTTAGCAACACGTTGGTCTCGGTGAAGCAAATCGATCAGCAAACCATCCAAGAAACTGATACGCGCGATGGCAAAGTAGTCGAAGTCATTCGCTTTACCGTTTCTGCCGACGGAAAGACGCTGACCATCTCTATGGAGAACAAAGCAAACGGAAGTGTTAGCCAGTTTATAGCGCGCAAGCAGTAAGTGTTGGCCCTACTTTCGATAGTTATCAGTGTGATACATCAGCTTTAGAACGGCACGGTGTCGTCACCCGGTTCATCATCGCGGCCGTTCCCGTCGGCGCGCTCGACGCGATCAAGCTGCGCGATGCGGTACGCTTTGCACTCCCGCCTTTTGCCCGCCGACCTCCGGAAGTAGCTTTTTTGCACAGGCGAGCGCTCCAGGGCGCTCCGTACCGTTAAGATGGCTTATGCTGTCATGAGTAAACCGAATATTCTGGTGCTTTGCCCACGCGACCATTACGCTTTGCGCAACCTAGACCAGATTCGTGGCTCGGCTAACATTTACGTCGGCAATGCCATCGGTGAGCTAAATGGCCACTTTGCTGATGCGGATATTCTTGTTTACTCGGGGCTGACCGGGCGATCAGCGCCTATTGAGGAAGTCTGGCGGCTCACCCAGCAGTTGAAATGGATTCATTCACTCGCGGCCGGAATGGACAAGTTGCTGTTTCCCGAGTTGATCGAGAGTCCGGTCATCGTGACCAACGCTCGCGGGGTATTTAAGAGGTCGCTTGCTGAATTCGCCGTCCTCGGCATGCTGTATTTCTCGAAAAACGTTCGACGCCTCATCGAAAGCCAGCGAGCACATCACTGGGATTCCTTTCTCGTCGAGTGGCTGCCCGGGAAGGTAATGGGGATCGTTGGATATGGCGAGATCGGGCGCGAGTGCGCGAAGCTGGTGAAACCCATGGGCGTTAAAATTTACGCAACGCGCAGAAAACCGGAGCTCTCGGCAAATGATCCGCTTCTCGACCGCATCTTCGGTTCGGCCGAGCTGCATCAAATGTTGCACGAAGTGGATTTTCTGCTCGCCGCGGCGCCCTTGACGCCCGAAACCAGGCACATGATCGGCGAGGCGGAGTTCGCCGCCATGAAGCCGTCGGCGATTGTGATGAACGTCGGGCGAGGGCCGGTGATCGACGAAGCCGCGCTGATTCGCGCGCTTCAGACGAAACAAGTGGCAGGCGCGGCGCTGGATGTCTTCGAAGAGGAGCCGCTGCCGAAAGATCATCCGTTCTGGGACATGGAAAACGTGCTCATCTCGCCGCACTGCACAGACCGGACGCGCGACCCGGATTGGCTCGATTTGAGCATGCAGTGTTTCATCGAAAATTTCCACCGCTATATCGGTGGTGAAAAACTGCTAAACGTAGTGGATAAGAGGGCGGGTTACTGATGGGCGCTGCCGGCCAGGCCACCGAACTCGGGTTATCGTTTGAGGACGTGGTGCGCGCCTCAGAGCGCATTCCGGTGCTGGCCCGCAAAACGCCCGTGAACACTTCGCGGCTGTTCGACCAAGCGGCGGGAATCGCGACGTTCTTCAAGTGCGAGAACCTCCAGCGCGGCGGCTCTTTCAAGATTCGCGGAGCAACGAACTTCATCGCCTCGCTGCCGGCGGAACAGCGCCGCCAAGGCATCGTGGCATTCTCGTCGGGCAATCACGCGCAGGCGGTCGCCATCGCAACCGCGCATTTCGAAATTCCGGCGACCATCATCATGCCGACCGACGCGCCGAAAGCGAAGGTAGAATCCACCCGCTCGTACGGCCCGAGAATTGTTTTGTACGATCGCCAGCGGGAGAGCCGCGAAGAAATCGGGCGCAGTATCGCGCGCGAAACAGGCGCGGTCGTTTTGCCCCCCTACGATCACCCGTGGATCATGGCGGGGCAAGGGACTGCGGCGCTTGAGCTGCTTCGCGATTTTCCCGACTTGGGCGCGCTTGCCGTGCCAGTGGGCGGAGGTGGGTTGCTGTCAGGAACCCTCGCGGTTGCAAAAAGTCTTCGGCCTGAGATGAAAGTCTTCGGAGTGGAACCGGAGCTGGCGAATGACTGGCAGCTCTCGCTCGCGCGCGGTGAAAGGGTCGAAATTCCACCACCGCCCACGATCGCTGACGGACTGCGTACGCCGGTTCCAGGAACCTTCACGTTCCCTGTCGTTCAGGCACTCGTCGATCGAGTGCTGACGGTTTCGGAAGAAGAAATTAAGCGAACAATGCGGTTTCTGCTCACGCGTACGAAGATGCTGGTGGAGCCGAGCGGAGCTGTTGCCGCAGCGGCGGTTCTCCATGGAAAGCTCCCCGAAGATGTGCGTTCGGCCGGTGTCATTCTTTCGGGCGGCAACGTGGATCTACCGCTACTCGCCGAGATCTGCGCGGAGGGGGCAGGCCATGGGCGCGACTAGCGAGCGGCGCAGCCAGAAACGATTCGGCATTTTTGCCTGGATTGTCCTCGCGTACAACTTGCCTGTCATTCTCTGGGGCGCCTATGTGCGCGCCTCTTTCTCGGGCGACGGCTGCGGGGCGCACTGGCCTTTCTGCAGCGGGCAAGTCATTCCCCAAAACATAACGGTGCCTCTGGCAATCGAGCTGACGCACCGCGTGATGACGGGCCTGGACGCGATTGCGCTCATTGTGATGTGTGTCTGGGCGTTTCGGCTATTTGCGCGAGGGCACCCGGGGAGATTCTTCGCGGAGACCTCGGTTGTACTGATGGCGATCGAGGCTCTACTGGGCGCCGGGCTTGTGCTCTTCCGCTACGTCGCGCACGATCAATCCGCGGGCCGCGCGGTGTATTTCTCGGCGCACTTATTAAATACGATGCTGTTGCTCGGGGCGATCGCGACGACCGCGTGGATCGCATCCAGCGAAACCGCGACCCTGAAATTTCGCGAGGTGCCACGGCTGCTGGTTGCTGCGATCCTCGTGACCCTGGTGGTCAGCGTCACGGGAGCAATCGCGGCGCTCGGCGATACGCTGTTTCCGGCCGGGTCTGTGGCCGCAGGTTTACGCGCCGACGCTTATGGACCCTCCATGATGGTGCGCTTGCGGGCCGTCCATCCGTTCGCGTCCGTTGCCGGCGCCGGTTATCTGGTCTGGGCCGCGACCGGGATTCTACGGCGAGAACAACAGACGGGTGCACGTACAGCGGCGACGCGAGTTCTGGGATTGATACTTTTTCAACTGGTCGCGGGCGCTATCAATGTCATGCTGCTCGCGCCCGTCTGGATGCAGTTAATCCACTTATTCTTGTCCGATCTGGTTTGGATTGCCGTCGTGTTGCTGACACTCGAATCCTCGCGTGTCCGCGACCGTGTCCCGGCAATGGCGTTGACGTAAGAATCTCGCGCCTGAACGGAATCCAGGCACGTTCCTCAAAGCTCTAAATAGAGCGGCATGAATTCAGCTCCCGACAAAATACTAGTCGTTGAATGTGACGAGACGCTCAGAGACCGTATCGCCGCTGTGCTGGGCGATGCCGGGTATGAAGTTTCGACGTACTGCCGGGAGGGAATGAAGACGGTTCTCGCCTTCAGCCCGGACGCTGTAGTCCTCGGTGCGAATCCACCCGAGATCGACTGCTGCGATCTTCTTTCGGAGATCAAGGGGTCGGAGCCCACTCAAAACATCCGCGTACTAATGCTGTCGCCCGGCGGGTCGGGCGAGCGCACGCGGGGGCTCGATCTAGGCGCCGACGATGTGCTGTCGCTACCTTTCGATCCGCACGAATTGTTATCGCGCCTGCGGTCTCAGTTGCGGCAGAAACATATGGTGGACGAATTCCGCGACAGGCTGCGCGCCGCCGATGAGAATCGAACCGCTACTCAACAAGTTGTGGTCGCGGTTGACAAAGAGCGGCGAGCGTTCCGTGTGGGCAGCGTGGCCGTGATTGCGGCGCTCATCATTTCCGGCTTGACTTTCCTGATCTTCTACCGTCGGACGACGCAACAAAATACACGCGTATATGCCGCGATCACCCGCTTGCAGACAGGCGTGCTGATGCAGCAGCGACTGTTCGAGCGCGCGCGTAGAGCGCAAGCAAATGCGGGGCGCGCGGTTGCTCCGGCAAGCGACGTGGAAAAGACCAAGCTGCAAAAGACGGGTGAAAAACTAAAATCACAAATTGCGAGCAGCAACGCCGCAGACGCTTCGGTTCTACGGAACCAATTAAGCGCCGTGGAAAATCGCCTACACAAGATCGAAGCCGAGGGTACGTTTGCGGAGGAGATTATTCGATCTTACGAATCCAGCGTCTGTCTCATTCACGTTGTAGTTGCGTTCCGCGATAACGCTACCGGGTTGAGATTGCGTTATGCGGGGCTGACCAGCAGCGGCCAGCCAACAGTCGACGAACACAACAACCCGCTCCTGAGCCTTACGGGAACCGCTCCGGAAGTAAGCCTGGATGCGTTTGGTACGGGATTTCTTGTGTCTGACCGCGGAGAAATCCTCACCAATCATCACGTGGCGCAGCCGTGGTGGCAGGAGGCCAATATGAAGGAAATGATCGACCAAGGTCTTAAGCCCGAGATCAATGAAATGACGGCGTATTTCCCTGGCGTGCCGCGCGGCATTCCCCTCGATACGGAGAAGATTTCTTCGAACGCCGACGTCGCTGTTGTCAAAGGAAGTGTCGCGGGGCTCGGAATCAAAGTAATCACGTTTGCCGATGGCCACCGTGGAGCGATCAGCGGCGAGCCGATCGTGCTACTTGGCTATCCGACCGGGCTTGACGCGATCTTGGCTAAAGCGGGCGAAGATGCGCTCCAGTCCATCGCGAGTGTATCGAAGGGTGACCCGAAGCAGGTGATGGAAGAACTCGCGCGCCGTAACCTGATCAGGCCTGTCGTTACGCAGGGTCATGTCGGGGACGTACTGCCGGACAAAATTATCTACGATGCACAAACCACGTCGGGCGGCTCCGGCAGTCCGCTGTTCAACGATGATGGCAAAGTCATCGGAGTCAATTTCGCCATGGTGCGGCAGTTCGGCGGATCGAATTTCGCCATTCCGGCCGGATACGCGAAATCGCTGCTAAGCCCATAGCGGTCGCAATCCGGCGAGAACGCCTATTCAGTCCGCAAGGCCCTCATCGGTTCGATAGATACTGCGCGTTTAGCAGGCAGCAAAGCCGCACCGCCGGCAACCGCAATCAGCACGGCCGCAGCAGCAGTGTAGATCCACGGATCTGTCGCGCTGGTCTCGAAGAGCAGGCTTCGCATGAGTCGCGAAGCCGCAATTGCGAGCGTGGTTCCTATGGCGACGCCCACAAGAACTCGCTTGATTGCAGTCATGAGAACAGTTTTTAAAATCGAGCCGCGGCCCTCGCCAAGAGCCATACGAATGCCGATCTCGCGCGTGCGTTGCGCCACCGAGCGCATCAATACGCCGAACACTCCTACGGCAACGAGAAGGAGTGCGACGACGCCGAACGATGTCGAAAGGCTGATGAGCATTCGCTCTCTCTGGAGATGCTCGTTCAGCACTTCGCGATAGCTGTAGATGGTTGGCGGCGCCGAACCAGGCACAGCAGTGTTGAGGGCGTGGCGGATCTCATCTGCCGCCAACCCGAGGTTTGACGCTCGTACCGCCACGTCAAATACACCTGCCTCGAGATCCTTGTCGGTCATCGGCGTGTACATCAGTCGATCTGCCTGTTTTCGCAACGAGAAGAAATGTGCGTCTTCAGCGATGCCCACAACGCGTCGGGCATTCTCTTGGTTCGGCGCATCGGGCTTGTGATTCGACGCGTCCGTCGCTGAATAGACAACACGACCTATGGCGTCCTCACCGGGGAAAAAGAACTGAGCTGCCGAACGGCTTAAGACGCACACCCGATCGGCTTTCGTGTCTTCCGCTGTGAGTGCCCGGCCCTCGAGAATGCGGGTCCCCACTGTATCGAAGTAAGTTGCAGAAACGGATTCCGGCCATACTTCCGGATCGGAATGCTCAGACCCGTGACGATCGAAGGAAAACAGGCGGGTGCTCGACATCCAACCTCGAAGCGGCGGCATTGACATGAGCGCCGAGTTCTGAACACCCGGCGCACCCTGCAAACTTGCGATCAAAGAACGGCTCGACTCTACGGCCCTGCCAGGCGTCAGCTTTGCGGGCTTGAGATTCACATCCGCGAACGCGAGGTGATCACCTTCAAAGCCGGAAGGCTCGAAATACAACTTCGCGAACGTGCTGCCAAGCAGGAACGCCGAGACAAGCAGAGTAGCGCTGACCGCAATCTGCACCGAAACTATCCATGAATTTGTACTCTGCCGTGCCAACGAGTAAGTACTCTGCTTCAGATCCACCGCGGGTGCGTTCTTTCGCATGCTGACCATCGGCCACAGGCCAGCGATCAGCGCGGAAATAACTGTTATTCCTGCGCTGAAGAAGAGAATGGGCAGACTCGCGGAAACATCGACTGCCGGAGGCGCATCGATATGGCCCAACATCGAGGCGAGAACCTGCGCCAACATCGAACCGGCAGCCATCCCGACGAATAAGCCCGGGACAGCAACACACACGATTTCAAGCAGTACATCCAGCACCACGCGTGCGCCGCTTGCCCCTAACGCCGCTCGCAGTGCAAACTCGACGCGTCTCTCACTGAGCCTCGCCAACATGAGCAGACCGATGTTGACGCAACAAAGCAGGAGCAGCAAGCCACTCAGAATTTCGATCAAGACCAGCGGCTGGGTATAGAGGGTTCGCAGTTCTGAACGGCCGCCGCGGCCGCTCTCGATATTCGGCGCGAAGGACTTAAAGAAACCGCCGAGATAAAGGCCGGAGGGATCGGCTTGACGACGCACCGCAGGCCAGATCGATGATAGATTGGCGCGCGCGCCGGTGATAGTTTCGCCGCTACGAAGCCGGCCCATGACGGTCAGCCAAAAACTACCCGGCGCGTCGCGATACGGCTGTTTCTGTGGAAAAAGCACAGCGGCAAACGCAAGCGGCAGAACAATGTCGTCGCGCTGCCCGGCTTCCACACCTTGGAAGCCTGCCGGCAGCACGCCGATGATTGACACCGAAGCCCCATTCAGCGTGATGCTGCGGCCGATAACGCTGCGATCCGATTGGAAATGCCCGACCCAAAAATCGTGGCCCAGAACGGCCTTGTAGCCGCCCGTGCCTCCGCCGTTCACATCATCGGTCGGCGTGAAGGTACGGCCCAGAGCGGGTTGCAAACCGAGGACGGCGAAACCGTTCCCGCTCGCCAGACCGCCGTGCAGTTCGTGCAGCGTTCCGTTTTCATTCAGCAGAGGCGTGCTACGGCCCCACGCCAGCACGTCCGTACAAGCGGCTTGATCCTTGCGAATCGCGTCGTACATCGGCCCGGACAGGCCGACATCCATATCGCCTCTCTTGAACGTGTAACGAATCAGCGCCCCCGGATTGTGCACAGGCAGACTTTTGAGAACGATGGCGTAGGCGAGCGAAAAAATGGCTGTATTCACGCCAATCCCGAGAGCAAACGTCAGGATCGCCGCTAACGTAAACCCGGGGGATTTCCTCACATAGCGCAGCGCGTAGCGAAGGTCATGCACAAGGCCTTGAAGAAACATCTGATCTCGAAGCAGCAAGTTCCTCGCCTTTGTTAGGCGCCTTATTCACGAGCTTTTTCGGGGCACCGGAATTGTTTACGCTGTTCGAAATTGGTTAGCGGGCGTCCGCGTGCGCGCGGAACCCTCATGCCCCCGCGGTCGCGTTCCCGCCTCAATCACACCCGTTCATCATGAAAGAAGCCGGCCATGAAGGAAATCCGTCAATCTCTACGCTTTCTTCTTCATAACCCTGCGTTCGCACTCACCGCGATTCTGACCATCGCACTCGGTATGGGCGCGAACATCGCTGTCTATGCGGTCGTGCATGCCGTGTTGCTCGAGCCGTTACCGTTTCGCGCACCACAACAGCTCGTGCAAGTGTGGGAATCGCATCCCGAGCTGCACAATCTGCAAGTCGCCGTTCCGGATTACTGGGATTGGAAGAAGTCTCTCAAGAGCCTCGATCTTGCAGCGTACACATTTCAGGCGATGAATAAGGGATCGCTGACGGGGTACGGGGATCCGATCGCGATTCAAGGGACGAATGCCTCATCCGATTTGTTTTCGCTTCTGGGCGTTGAGCCTCTCGCAGGACATTTCTACAACTCACAAGAAGAGGCACAGAAACAGCACCTCGCCGTCATCAGTGAGCGCCTGTGGCGGACTAAGTTCGGCTCGAATTATTCGATCATTGGGCGGCAGATCTCGCTCGATGGAACCGGGTTCACGATATCGGGCGTCGTGCCGGATGGAAAAGCATTTCCGGCTTGGTCGGACATTTGGCTCCCGATTTCGCTCATCGACCCGGCAACGTCCGGCACGCGCAAATATCATCCACTGGAAGTGATTGGCCGGTTGCACCCAGGCGTCGATATTCGCCAAAGCGAAATTGAAATCGAGCAAGTGGCGCGCCGGCTGAGCGCTGCGTACCCGGCGACCAACGGAAAAATTGGCGCATTCGTCGTTTCGCTGAAGGAGAGTGCGGTTGGCGATGTTCGTCCCGCGCTCATGGCCACCTGCATAGCGGTTGCACTGGTGCTTCTGATCGCATGCGCGAATCTTGCCCATCTGATGATGGCGCGCGCGTTAAATCGCAGGCGTGAATTGGCGGTGCGGCTCGCAATAGGCGCGAGTAAGTGGGCTGCGTTCCGCACGTTTTTGCTCGAAACGCTGCTCCTTTCATCTGCCGGCGCCGCGCTTGGAGTTCTGATAGCTCAGATATCTCTTCCGGTGATCCGGCATCTGGCGCAAGGACAAATTCCGCGGTTGAACGGCGTGGGATTGAATTCGGCGGTGTTGGTGTTCGGCGTCGCGGGCACACTGGTCGTCGCGGGCCTGTTTGCGTTGCCCTGCTTCGCGCAGGTGATGCGGACGAGTCTGAACGAGACGATTTCGAGCGGCACGCCCCGC
>Ga0213875_10001645_pt1 | contig 14088 bp, 13 predicted proteins | sample BarmaccomBMRX_R8_FD_160105 | JGI IMG/M metagenome (GOLD analysis project Ga0213875, IMG submission 160105) | Root-associated microbial communities from Barbacenia macrantha in rupestrian grasslands, the National Park of Serra do Cipo, Brazil - RX_R8 | ecosystem: Host-associated > Plants > Roots... | reverse complement strand
GAAATTTCGAAACGACATCTTGTGAGAGCCGCCGACTTTCGGCTCGAGTTGATGCACCGTGCAGGTGAAGCCATTTGGCGGAAGCCATTTCGCAAGGGCATCCGGCTCGATGAAGGCGCGGTACACCTTTTCGGGGCCGGCCGCGAGCACTCGGTGCAGACGTATGGTGTTCGGCATCGTTGCTTTCCTTTCGCTACAGGGAACAAATCGCCAGAACCGGTGTGTAGTTATGTGGCTGCCTGGTGCACCTTGCGTATTGCGGGTTCGAACAGAAGCTCGATATAGCGACGCAAATGATCGATACTGGTCGCGGCGGCATCGGTGCCGCCCTCGGCCTTCGCAATAATGAACGCTCCTTGCAGAACGGCTTGCATATAGAGCGCGAGGCTCTTCGCCGTCCATGGCACATCGATGCCATATTGAGCCATGGCTTTGGCGATATCGACTTCGACTTTGGCGGCATGGCCGCTGATGCTGGTATCACAAGCCATACGAATTGCGGGATCGGACTCGTATGTTTCCTGCACCATGGTACCGACAAGGCAAGTGAATTCCGCCGGCCGGCCTTTCAGGATGCTCTTGCGGAAGTCGACATAACCGAGCACCCGCTCAAGCGGATCCTCATGCTGCTGGTAGGGAGCGGCCTCGAACAGGGCATCTGTGGTTTCGGACCAATAAGCCGCCGCAGCCACGGCGAGCGCCGCTTTGTCTTTGAAGTGGTGAAAAAACGACCCTTTGGCGACGCCGGCCTGCGCGCACAATTCATCCACCGTGGTCGCGGCATACCCCCTTTCGCGGATCGCTTTCAGCGCCGATTGCAGCAGCTTTTGGCGAGCCGGCGCCTTCGCGGGGGCGATCTTTCGCAAACTGTTCATCCGCTTATATACCGACTAGTCGGTATCAATTACAAGCAGGAAAATGGGCGCCGGACGGAAAAAGGCTCCGGTTGCGCGGATGGTGCCACCGAACAGCACCGGCCCTCGCCGGTTTTCGCCGCGAAATCCGGTCGAGCCACGCGGGGGCAAACGCCAGCGCGCAGCGCAATCCGCTTTGCTTTATCCGCCTTTAGCTCGGTCGCGCATTCTCGCCCTCGGCGGGCGGCGGACTCAGCGCGCCAGCGGCGCGGTTGGCTGAGCCGGTTCGGTGGAGGTCGGCGCTCCGGGATTCGCCGGCTCGGGCGGGGTGGATGCGGCGGGCGGAGTGGCTGGCGTCGTCAGCGGTGCGCCGGGAGTGGCCGGCGCCGTCAGCGGCGAGTTCGATGCGGGCAGGCCTTCGAGGATCGAGTGCGGCGCGCCGGTGCGATTGCTCAGCACAACCAGCACGATGCTGGTCAGCATGAAGGCCGCGGCGAGAATAGCCGTCGTGCGCGTCAACAGGTTGGCGGTCGAGCGCCCGGTCATGAACCCGGACATGCCGCCCCCGCCCATGCCGAGGGCCCCGCCTTCGCTCTTCTGCAGCAGGATCACGCCGACCAGCGCGATCGCGATGAACATGTGAATGACGAGAAGCAATATGATCATGAGTGCGCAGCTGTCGGATACCCAGTTTCGCCAAAACGGTCTCGGCATCGATCTCGGGCGAGAGAACGCAGCCGGTATTTAGGCGTTTGCTGTGCCGCTGGCTACGGCAGAAGCGCATGCTCCCAAGCCGAATGCCACGGCAGACGGCCGCTGGGCGAGGCGCGCCCTCATCCTTCGGCACGATCAAGCGGCTCCCTTCCTCGCCCTGCTTTTGTGCCCAGCAGACCGGGAAGAAACTGCGACACACTGGGAGAAACCGCGCTGGCCGTCCCGACGGGCGCGCGGTTCGTCAGCGTCCGTTGAAGGCGGCGAGGAGCGCCGCCACGGTCGCGCGCGGGTCATGGGCGCGCATGATTTCGCCCATGACGGCAATGCCGGCGGCGCCGGCGGCGCGGCACGCGGCAGCATTGCCGGGGGTGATGCCCCCGAGCGCGACAACCGCACCCGGCGCGGCCGCCGCCGCGCGCTGCAGGTCTTCGAGGCCCAGCGCCGGCCCATAGCCGGGCTTGCTGATGGTCAGGAAGACGGGGCTGATCGTCACGTAATCGGCACCGGCGCGCAACAAAGCGGCAGCTTCCTCTGCGGAATGCGCCGAGGCGCCGATAATCCCATGCGGCAGACGCGCGCGCGCCGCTGCCACATCGCCCTTGGCGGGCAGATGCACCCCGCCGGCGCCGACCGCCGCGGCCGCATCCACATCCTCATGAACCGTGACCACGGCGCCGTACCTTTGGCCGAGAGTCGCCACCGCGGCGAGCAGAACCCATCGCTCTGCCGCAGGCAGATCCTTCTCGCGCAGGCTGAACCAGCGGCATCCGCCGGCAAAGGCCGCCTCTGCGACATCGAGGATCGGCCGATGCGCCTGGCCTCGGTCGGAGATCACCAGCAGTGGCGGCGCGGGTACTGGCATCGATTACCCAAAGGTGCTGGCCGGGCGCCCTGCCGGCCGAGAACCGTGGGCAATTTCTCGCCGGCGAGGATCAGCGATCATGGCAAAGATCGGAGCTGCCGGCACGCGCGAGGTTTGCCGCGTTAGGGCGCCGAACCTTGTCACTGCGCTGATATTGGGCGATGTAGGAGCGATGACGGCGGATTTATCGCGGTGCGGCAGACGCGCGCTGGTAACGCGGCCGCGCGGCGAGGCGGAGAGCCTTGCCGCGGCGCTCGCCGCCCGCGGCATCGATGCGGTGATCGAGCCGCTGCTGCAAATTCGCCACCGCGCCCGGATGCCGCTCGAATTCGAGAACGTCCAGGCGGTGCTATGCACCAGCGTCAACGGCGTGCGTGCGCTGGCGCGGGCCAGCTGCGAGCGCCATGTGCCGCTGCTGGCCGTCGGCGATGCGACCGCGGCGCGGGCCCGCGACGAGGGCTTTTCGATGGTCGAAAGCGCCGGCGGTGCGGTCGGCGATCTCGCGGCGCTCGCAGCCTCGCGGCTGCGCCCCGAGAACGGCCGACTGCTGCATGTTGCGGGCACCCTTGTCGCCGGCGATCTCGCCGCTGATTTGCGCCGCCGCGGCTTCGCCGTCGAGCGAGCCGTCCTGTACGAGGCGACGCCGGTTCGGGCCCTGAGCCGAACCGCGTCTCAGGCGCTATCCTCCGGCATGATCGACTTCGCCCTGTTCTTTTCGCCGCGCACCGCCGTTGTTTTCGTCCGCCTCATCGAGGCGGCGGGGATCGCCGGCGTGCTCCGGGGAGTCGCCGCCGTTTCGATCAGCCCCGCCGCCGATGCGGCGCTGTCCGCGCTCGCCTGGCGCGAGCGGCGGGTCGCGCGGCGACCCAATCAGGCAGAGCTGTTGGCATCGCTCGATCGTGCTGTGGCGACATCGTCTCAGCCGGCGATGTCGGCCACCGAGGACAGCCGATGAGCGATATCCGGGACGAGCCGGGCGGCATGACGGAGTCTGCCGCTCCGACGGCCTCGCCGCCGCCTCGCGCTTCGTCGGAGGCGGAGTTGCGGCCATTGCCCGCTCGGCAGGCCCGCAGTCACATCGGGCTGATTGCGTCGCTCGCCGTCATTCTCGTCCTGCTATTGACCAGCATTGCCGCCTCGCCGTTCTGGGCGCCGCACGTCATGCCGCTGCTTCCCTGGAATTCTCAAGACACCTCCGCGGATGCGGCAATGTCGCGACGCCTCGACGCAATCGAGCAGCGCCTTGCGGCGGCGGAGGCCGGCGAGGCACAGCTCAAATCGGCGTTGGACTCAGTGTCGGGCCGCCTCGACCGGGCGGAGACGGCGCGCAGCACGGCGCAGCAATCGGCGGCGTCCCAGGGTCAGCAGCTGGAGCAGCGCATTGCGGCGCTCGAAACGAAAGTTGCGGCATTCCCGGCGATGGACCCCGCGGCCCTGACCGCGATGCAGCAGGACCTCCGCCGGCTGGACGGCGCCGTCGCGGATATGGCCACGCGGCTCGCCTCGCTCGAAAAGGCGGCCAATGCGGTCCGCGGCGCCGACGAGACCGACGCGGCGCTGACCTTGAGCCTGCTGCAGATACGCGAGGCAGTGCAGCTGGCTCGGCCCTTTGCCGACGAGTACGACGCCTTCGTCAAGCTTGCCCGCAATCGTCCCGATATCGCCGCCGCCGCGGCAGCATTGGCCGAGCCCGCCAAGCAAGGGATCGCAAGCCGGGCCTTGCTCACCCGCCAGCTCGATGATCTGGAGCGGCAGATCGCGACAGCCTCGACCCCTGTCGCCGGCGACGATTGGACCGCGCGCGCCTGGACGCAGCTGCGCGGCCTGATCACGATCCGCCGTGTCGGCAGCGCGGCGCCGGGGGGGCCCGAGGCGACAATCGAAACCGCCCGGCAGGCCTTGGCGGCGGGCGATCTGGCAGGCGCGATCGCTGCCATAGCCGGGCTGAACGGCGCCGATGCCGCGGCCGCGGAACCCTGGCTGCGGATGGCGCGCGCCCGCCTGCAGGTCGAGGCGGCATTGGACAAGCTGCAACAGCTTCTGCTCGCCCGTCTCGGAAACCCGCCGACCGTACCGGGATCGCCTTCCTGATGCGGGGCTTCCTTGGATTGCTCGTCGTCGCCGGCCTGATCGCCGCGGCGGTCTTCTTTGCCGACCATCCCGGCCGCGTCGAGATTGTCTGGCAGGGATGGCAGGTGGACACGTCGGTCGGCGTGTTGATGGTGGTGGCAACCCTCGCGGGTTTGCTCGTCGCCGGAATCATTTCGGTGATCGGCGGACTCCTCGATCTCCCCCAGGCGCTGCTTCGGCGGCGGCGCGCCGCCCGCCGCCGCGCCGGGTACGCGCGCTGACGCGCGGCATGGTCGCGGTCGCCGCCGGCGACGCGCAAGAAGCCGCGCGCCATGCGCGCGATGCCGACGCGCTGCTTGCCGAGCCGCCGCTGACCCTGCTTCTTTCGGCTCAGGCGGCGCAGCTCAATGGCGACGACCGAGCAGCACGACGGTTTTTCGCGGCGATGCTCGAACGACCCGAAACCGAGTTTCTCGGATTGCGCGGCTTGCTCAATCATGCGGTTCGCGACGGCGATCGCGAGGCCGCGCTGCATCTCGCCGAGCGCGCCCGCGGCTTGCGGCCGCAAACCCCATGGGTGGTGGAAAGCCTGCTGGATCTGCAGGCGCGGAGCGATCGCTGGCAGGCTGCCGAGAGCACGCTCGCCGAAGCAATCAGGCGCCGCTTATTGCCGGCAGGTCCCGCCCGCCACCATCGCGGCGTCGTCCTGCACCAGCTCAGCCTTGCCGCGGCGGAGCGCGGCGAACAGCGCCAGGCGGTGGCGCTAGCAGCGCAAGCCCAGGCGCTGGCGCCTGATCTCGCACCGCCGGCCTGCCATCATGCCGAGGTGCTGATCGCACTCGGGCGTTTCCGAGCGGCAACAAAAGCGCTGGAACGCGCATGGCGCGCGGCGCCGCACCCGGATATCGCCCGCCTTTATGCCGGGATGCAGCAAGGCGCCGAGCCGCTGGCCGAACTGCGCCGCCTGCAACGGCTGACGACCCAGAACCCCGATGCGCGCGAGAGCCATCTGGTGCTGGCCGCGGCGGCGCTCGACGCCCAGTTGTGGGGCGAGGCGCGCCGGCATCTCGAGCGTGCGGAGGGAGCCGACCCGCCCGGGCTCACTCCGCGGCTCTGCCAGATGCATGCTCGGCTCGCAGAGGCCGAAGGCGGCGGCGCCGCGGAGGGTGCCCGCAACTGGCTCGATCGGGCGCTGGGCGCATTGCCCGATCCATGCCATGTCTGCGGACAATGCGGTGGCGAGAGCCTGGATTGGCATCCGTTGTGTCCACACTGCAACGCCTTCGATACGCTCGCCTGGCGCGTACCCGCGCGCACCATGGCGGCGCGGCATCATCCGCCCGTCGGTGCCGACCCGGGCGCACCGGCTCCCGACGCTGCCCGGCTTGGCGGGCCGTACACCGGCCTGCCTGAGCGCGGCTTGGCCTGATTACCGGAATGCGCTAATAGAGACGGAGAGGCGGGATGATGCGCTGCCCCGATAGCTCAGCGGTAGAGCAACCGCTTCGTAAGCGGTAGGCCGTTGGTTCGAATCCGACTCGGGGCACCATAATTCTCGCGAATGCGGCGTAAACATCGCTTCGGGCGGCGGCGCGCCGGCAAGGATTGCAGCAGCAAGGCGGAGCCAGGTTCAATGCGCCGGCGAATTCAGCGCGGCGCGAAGGTTGCGGATCGCGCCTAAAACATGCCGGCGATGACCGTCATCGCATTCGGTCAAGTGCGGATGCGCGCGCAAAACCACCGCGATCTCGGCCGCGTCGCCGTGTTCTTCGATCAGAAGCAGCGCTTTACGATAGATTTCGGCTTCGCCTGCGATAGCGGCCAGAGCCTGCCGATCGCGGCCCGCGGCGTTTCGGCGCCGGCCATTCATCGAGGTGCCTTCGCCGGCCATACAAGACGCCGATTTCGTTACCCAGAACGACAACGCATCCTCCTGGCCCGAAAGCCGGCTGGAAGCGAACCTAGCAGGCACTTCTGCCTTCAGAGCGCGCCTTCTCGGCACCAAGCTGCCGCCGCACGCGCCGCTGCGGGAAGTACCTTGTCGGCTCCAATCCGTTATGTGATGTGTCTATACTGTTACGAAACCGCTCGTGCTTTGCATCCCCCTTTTGGTGATAAAACATAAATAAACCGTCAGCGATTGACGGCGGGTGTGAGCTGTCTGAGGCGTGAAAAGGTGCAACCCGGTCTTCGCTTTTGGGCTCGGACTTTGCTGAGTGTGGCGAGTGGAATGGACGCCATATGGGCGCGTTAAAAAAAGCGACACGGATGCGGAGGGACGCAAAATGTACGTGGCTCGCTTTTCTTATGACGTGCTGCCGATCAATCGCCAGCGTGCGCTGGAATTCATTCGCCGCGAGGCCCAAGCGGCCCGCGACAACGGCCTCAACCCGCGCCTGCTCGTGCCCTTGACCCGCGGCCAGGGCGGCGGCCCCGCGCTGCAGTTCGAGGTCGAGCTGACCAGCCTCGACCAGCTCGACCAGTTCCGTAACCGCGGCGTCGGATCGAGCGAGGCGACCCAGAACTGGATGCATGCGTTCAGCGAGATCCTGACCGCGCCGCCCTGCGTCGAGATCCTCCGCCTGGACACGGTGTGATCCGGCTTCGGCATCGGTGGCGGGCGTTGCAGGCTGACGCGCGCGGTGCGATCGTAATCCGGTGATCGCGCCGCGCAGCCGCACTCTTGCCGACCTCATCTTCGAGCAGGCGGAACGCTATGGCAGCGCCCCTGCCGTGGTTTGCGGCGAGCGGGTCGCGAGCTATGCGGCGCTGGCGACCGACGCCGCCCATATCGCCGCGGCATTGCGCGCCCGCGGCATCGGCCGCGGCGACCGGGTCGGTTTGCTGCTGAACAACCGATTGGAATGGCTTCAGGCGTTTTTCGGCGCGGCGATCGCGGGGGCCACGATTGCGGCCTTCAGCACCTGGTCGAAGCGCGACGAACTGGATTGGCTGCTCGCCGATTCGGGGGTGCGCCTGCTGATAACGCTCGAGACCTTTGCCGAACAGGATTTCGCAGCGGATCTGCGGGCGCTGGTTCCCGAGGCCGAGACCGACCCGCCCTGGCTCTCAGTGCGCTATCCGAGGCTGTGCGAGATCGTGCTGCTCGGCGGCAGTGGCGGCCGCAGCTGGACCCGCTACGACGCCCTCGCCGCCGTGCCTGCGCTGGCCGCACCGCTGCCGCCCGGGACCGGACCGAGCGCCGTCGACGATGCCATCGTGATCTATACCTCCGGGTCAAGCAGTCGGCCGAAAGCAGTGCCGCTGGCGCATTACGGCATCGTCGAGAACGGCTTCAACATCGGAGAGCGGCAGGGGTTTCGGCCAGGCGACCGCGTGTTATTGGCACCCCCATTGTTTTGGTCTTATGGCAGCGCGAACGCGATGGCGGCAACGCTGACGCATGGCGCGACCCTGGTATTGCAAGGCAGGTTCGAGCCCGGCGAGGCGCTCGACTTGATCGAAAATTGGCAATGCACCGCGATTTACACACTGCCGGCGATCACCGCGGCGCTGACCGGGCATCCGAAGTTCCGCCCGCAGCGGACCCGCAGCCTGCGCACCGGCCTGACGATCGGGGCTCCGCAAGACGTCATCGCCGCTGGCGAGGGCCTCGGCGCCGCCGCCATCTGCAACGTCTACGGCCAGACCGAAAGCTATGGCAATTGCTGCGTCACCCCGCATGACTGGGCGCTTGACAAGCGGGCGAGCTGCCAGGGGCCGCCGCTGCCGGGGGTGGAAATCCGCATCGTCGACCCCGCGAACGGGGCCGCACTGCCGGCGGGCGATCCCGGGTTGATCGAGGTCCGCGGCTATCTGATGCGCGGCTATGCCGGGGCGAGCGCGGAGCACGATGCCGCGGCGCTGACTCCCGACGGGTTCTTCCGTACCGGCGATCTTGGGCGCTTGACCCGGACGGGCGAGGTGCAGTTTCTCGGCCGCGAAACCGAGATGATCAAGAAGGGCGGGATCAACATCTCTCCGGCCGAAGTCGAGGACTTGCTGATGCGCCATCCCGCCATCGCCCAGGCCGGGGTGGTCGGGGTGCCCGATTCGGTGCAGGGCGAGTTGCTTGCAGCCTTTGTCGTGCCAAAGCCGGGCGCGGCGCCGACCACCGACGAGCTTCTCGCCCACTGCCGCGCGCTGGCCTCGCGCTACAAGGTCCCCGATTTCATCGAGATCCGCGCGGCGCTGCCGGCGACCGCCACCGGCAAACTGCTCCGCCGCGAATTGCGCGCGCTGGCCGAAGCGCTGGTCCTGCCGTCCTGACCGGGTCAGCGGGAAAATTCAACTTGCTGGCGAGCAGACCGGCGTTATCCTTAAAATGCTTTTTGCGCCGTAGCATCATCCGTCGCGCGGATTGACCCGAACGGTTTGCGCTCGACCGGAAGCTCTTCCGGGCGCCGATTAAAAACCATCGATTGGGGGCGGGAATGTCCGTTCTCCGTGGCGTGGCTGTAAATGGTGCGCCGGTGTCAAAGAACACCGCCGGCCCGATCGGCGCCGCCCTTTTCGCGTTGGCGATTGGCGGCTGCACAACGCCGCAATTGCCCGATCAACAAACCCGGGCAATGACGCCGACCGGGGAGGAGGTCCCATACCCGCCGAAAAACTTCGGTGCCGCTCTCGCCTATGCTTACGATACACAGAAGAATTACAGCGAATGGCTCGACCATCAGGCGGATATCAATCTCGGCGCCGGGCTGGCCGAAGTGGCGCTGGCGGGAACCGCCCTGGGCCTCGGCACGGTGGGCGGCAGCACCGATGCGGTCGCGGCACTGGCGACCGCGGCCGGCGCGACGATTGCAGCCGACCAGTGGGTCGTCGGGGTGCCGGGGAAAGACCCGAGATACAAGCTCTTTGCAGGCGGTATCGCGCAGCTGCAATGCGTGATCGACGATTCCTGGGCCGCGGCGCCGCGCACGATGCTGGCGGCGATGGGCCCGAAACCCGATGATCTAGCCCCGATCATCGCAAAGCTGGGCAGCGACGGCAGCGTCATCGCGGCCGATGCATCGGCCCTTTTGATGGCGGAGCAGGCCTGCAATTCCGGCGATGCCGAGGTGACAGGCGCGGCCAGGCTGGCGGCGGCGCAAGCCTCCTTGGCGGTGCAGCGGGCAGCTGCCGTGGCGACGACATTGGCCGGGTTGCCCGCTCAGATCGTCTCAGCCGTCCACGGCATTCATTGGCAAGCCTATGCCCAGGTCATGACCTCGCTGCCGGACATCGGCCAGATCAAGGTCACCGCCGTCGGCGGCGCATCGAAATCGGGTGGAGCGCCTGCCGCTGCGCCGGCAATCCGCCTTTACAATCGGGTGCGCCAAGCTGCGCCGCCTTCGTGCCAGACCAATATCGCCGCCAGCACGGCCGAACTTGTCGCAGGAACCGCCAATCTGAATGGCGAGATCGAGGGCGCGGTCCTACCGCAGCCCGGCTTTGCCGAATGCCTCAAGCCGCCGATGGGCGCAGGCGCCGCCGATGCGGCCGCATCGAGCCAGGCCGGGACCGCGGCGGCGTCTGCCGTTTCGCTGGCTGCGGCCCGCGGCGCCGCGGCGGCGCCGCTGTCCATCGAGCCGGCCACCGAAGTTCCTCTCGATGCCGGAAAGCAGGGGACGATTTCCATCGTCGGGGGGCGGACGCCGCTGTTCATTGTCGCGGTCGACCCGGGGCTTGAGGTCAAGCGGGGGGCTGCAACCGCTTCCGGGGCCGTACCCTTACAGCTTCAGGCGCGCGCGGCCGGCACTTATCGCCTGATCGTCGGCGATATCACCGGGGCGCAGGAGATCGTGACGGTCACCGTCAAGTAGGGGCCAGCCCTCGCTGAGGACCTGCCCTGCTGCTACAGGAACCCGATCGACAGCCAGGGGATGGCGGCGACGATCACCAAGGAGACGATCAGCGCGAAGATGTAGGGCCAGATGCGCCACAGCGCATCGTCCGGGTTGACCCGGCCGATCGCGCAGGCGCCGTAGAACCCCACCCCGAAAGGCGGCGCGAACAGGCCGATCCCCATTGCCAGGATCACGACCATCGCATAGTGCACCTCGTGCACCCCCATTGCCTTGGCGACCGGGAACAGCAATGGTCCGAACAGCACGATCGCCGGCAAGCCCTCGAGCACGCTCCCGAGGATGATGAAGGCGACGATCGTGATCGCAAGAAAGCCCCAGCTGCCGCCCGGAACCCCGGCCATCACCGATACCAGCCACAACGAAAACCCGGATTGCGTCAACGCCCAGGCCATCGCCGTCGCGGTGCCGATGATCAGCATCACCGCGCCGGTCAATGACACGGTCTCGACCAGGATCGGGTAAAGGCGGCGCCAGTCGAACTGGCGGTAGACCAGAAGCCCGAGCAGCGCGGTATAGACCACCCCGACGGTCGAGACCTCGGTCGCGGTCGCGATCCCCTGGATCACGAAAAAGCGGATCACGAAAGGCAGCGTCAGGCCCGGCAGCGCGACCAGGAAGCTCCACGCGATTGCCGACCACGGTGCGCGTGCGCCGGCCCCGGTATCGGCATTGCGCGAGCGCCACCACGCGACGACCACCAGCGCCAGCGCCGCGACGAAGGCCGGCATCAAACCGCCGGTGAACAGGGCCGCGATCGACAGTCCGGGGGTGACGGAGCCGATCGTGATCAGCACCAGGCTCGGCGGGATCGTCTCCGACATCGCGCTCGAGGTGGCGAGCAACGAGGCGAGTTCGCCGGGATGGCTGCCGCGGCGCTGCATCTCGGGGAACAGGATCGGCGCCACCGCGGCCATGTCGGCGGCCTTCGAACCGGAGATGCCGGAAACCAGGTACATCGCACCCAGCAGCACGTACGAAAGCCCGCCGCGCACATGCCCGACCAGCGAGGCCAGGAAGTTGACCATGACCCGGGCGATGCCGGTCATCTCCATCAGCAGGCCGAGGAAGACGAACATCGGCACCGACAGCAGCAGCAGGTTGGAAATGCCGTCGTCAATGCGATTGATCACGATGGTCAGCGGCAGGTCGGTGGTCAGCGCCAGGTAGGACAGCGTCGCGATGCCGAAGGTGAAGGCGATCGGCACGCCGATGCCGACGCAGACCGCAACGATCACGACAAAAAACAGCACCAGGCTGCCCCGGCCCATCGCGACGAGCAGCGGCTGCGACAGCCACAGCGCGCCGGCGATCGCGCCGACGACGATGATCGCGAGCAGGAAGCGGCGCCACTGCGTTGTCTCCAGCAGCCGCAGCAGCGCAATCACCGCAAGCAGCGCGGCGCCGACCAGGATTGCGAACACGCGATAACCGTCGGAAATCCTCAGCGTGATCAGCTCGACAAATGATTGCTGCTGCAGGTAGTCGGTTGCCGGCCACAGGATCTCCAGCACGAACGCGATCACCACCAGGGCGGCAACCCCGCCCAGCCATTGTCCCCATTCGGGGCGCACCCAGTTCACGAACGTGGTCAGCCGCATATGGCCGTCGCGGCGCAACGCGACGACGGCGCCGAGCATCGCCAGCCACAGGAACAGGAAATTCGCCAGCTCGTCGGTCCACATCAGCGGCGCGTTGAACACGTAACGCGAGACGACGCCGGCGAACAGGATGCAGGTCTCGATGACGACCAGCGCCGCGCCGATCGCCTCGGCCATCAAGCCGATGATGCCGTCGATGCGCAGCGCGATGCGGCGGATTCCGGCCCAGCCGGAGGCGGTGGACGGGGTGCCGGGCGCGACCGCGATCGGCTCGGCGAGACCGGGCGCGTCCATGCTCATGCCAGGGCCCCGGCGTATTTTTCGAGCAACCCCCAGGCCTTGTCGCCCGATTCCTTCTTCATGTCTGGATAATAGCCATTCTTGCGCAGCGCTTCGCGGAACGGGCCGGTATCGGGCGTATTGAAGACAAGCCCGGCTTTTTCCAGCTTGGCGGTCTCCGCCTTCGTCATCGTCTGCCAGTCTTCACGCTCGACCAGAGCGGCGGCGTTGAAATGCTTGGAGGACAGGTCCTGCAGATCCGCCGGCAAGCGCTTCCAGGAGGGATTGGCGAAGGAATAGTGAATACCGGCCCAGACATGGTTGGTTATGCTGCAGTACTTCTGCACCTCATAGAGCTTGGCGGTGTCGATCAGGATGAGCGGGTTTTCCTGGCCGTCGACGAGGCCCGTCTGCAGAGCGCTGTAGACCTCGCCGAAGTTGATCGCGGTCGGCGAGGCTCCGAGATGCTTGAACAGCGATATTAGATAGGGTGCAACCGGCAGGCGGATCTTAAAGCCGCTGAGGTCCTCGGGCTTTTCGATCGGCTTGCTGCGGGTGGTGATCTCGCGGAACCCGTGATCGGGGCATTTTTCGATGCAGTGGAAGCCGATCTGCCCCGCAACCTCGCGCAGGTAGGCGCCGAGTTCGCCATCCATCGCGTCCCAGATGTGGTCGTAATTGGCGAAGGCGAAACCAACCCCGAAGATGCCGCAGGCCGGGTTGCGCGGCGCCAACAGGTCTATCGGCAGGAAATACATTTCGAGCGCGCCGGCGATCGTCTGCGCCAGCATCGCGGTGTCCTGGCCAAGCACGCTGTTGGTGAACAGCGTGATATCGAGCCGGCCGCCGCTCTCCTCCTTGATCTTCGCCATCGCCTCGCGGCCGCGGATGCACATCGGGTGTCCGTCCGGCAGCGCGGTCCCGCATTTATAGGTGAACTCGGCCGCTTGCGCCGGCCAGTGCAGGATCGTCGGCGCCGCCACGATGGTTCCGGCGATTCCGGCGGCGCGCGACAGCACCGTGCGGCGCGACAGGTTCATCGCTTCCTCCCCGTTTTCGACGGCAGCGCCGCTTCAAGCCTCGGCTCAAGGGTGCCGATCTTGCCGGGCGAGTCAAGCGCAGCGCGGAGGACCGACCGGCAGGCGCAAGGGCGAGAACAAATCGGAGGCGTGCGGGCAGCCTCATTCCGTACTTTGCCGCAGCCCCCCATCCGGCCGCGGAACACAAACACGGCCCAACCCTGCCGTAAACGGCATTGGGCACCCCGCCGAACGGCTGCCTGGGAACCTCCGAACTCGCTCCAACCCGCGGCGCAGCTTACGTCTCCGGCAACAAGACGGTTACGCCCCGCGAATGGCAGGGGCCAGGGGCCAAGGAGAAGCCAATGACCATCGGTGATGCAGGGCAGTCGCGCTCCCGGCAGACAGGCTCACGCTTCGGCGATGCCGACCTTGATGCCGCGGTAGCCGCTTTCATCCGTACCAAGGGCGTCACCCGTTGTCCGACGGCCTGCGTCGGAACCACCCAGGCGACGATCGGTTCGGCCGATCGCGAGGCCTTGCGCCGGCGCTGGGCGGAAGGGGAAGCGCGGCGGCTGGTGCGGAATAGCGGCTTGATGGTCAACCCGCCCGCCGCGGCCGGGCCGCGTGCAGCGGGCGACCCCGGGGCCAAGGGCCGCGCCAGCCTCAAAGCGGCCGCCGACCGGTTCGCCGCCAGCGTGATGCCGATCATCGACAGCATACAGACAGGCGGTACGACCGGTCTCAACGCCATTGCCGACGAGCTGAACAGGCGTGGTATCGGCGCGCCGCGCGGCGGCAAATGGCGCGGCTCCGCGGTACGCCGCTTGCTGGCCCGCA
>Ga0213875_10001644_pt1 | contig 14102 bp, 15 predicted proteins | sample BarmaccomBMRX_R8_FD_160105 | JGI IMG/M metagenome (GOLD analysis project Ga0213875, IMG submission 160105) | Root-associated microbial communities from Barbacenia macrantha in rupestrian grasslands, the National Park of Serra do Cipo, Brazil - RX_R8 | ecosystem: Host-associated > Plants > Roots... | reverse complement strand
CGATCTGCGTCAGAAATTCATCGATGCGACCGTGCCGCAAGGCCACGCGCTCGGCCTCGTCTTCCCCGACGCGCAGTTGAAGTGGAATGAAGAGACCAAGAACTTCGACTTCGGCCCCATCGATTGGGAAGAGTTCCGTCAGGTGGTTTCCGGCAACGGACCCTGCTCGAGAGATCGGATGCGCACGCGCCGCAAGGCGCATGCGGAAGGTGCGTGGGTGCGCGAGGCGGCGCTGGCACATGCGGCGAAGCGTCGCTCGCGAGATGCAGCCGCCAAGCTTGCCGCCGAGTGAACCCTGGTGTTCGCCCCAACCCTGACGCGCTGCCTCGCTCGTGCCGTGACCGGGGATCTTGAATGACTGAAGCGAATTGGCCCCTCTTCGAGGTCTTCATCCGCTCACGCGGCGGAATGAGCCATCGCCATGTCGGTTCGCTGCACGCAGTCGATGCCGAAATGGCGCTTCAGAATGCGCGTGACGTCTACACGCGCCGCGGCGAAGGCTTGTCGATCTGGGTCGTGCCGTCAGGCGCCATCAAGGCCTCCGACCCCGGGGACAAGGACATGCTCTTCGAGCCGGCGAATTCGAAGATTTACCGGCATCCGACTTTCTATGAGGTGCCGGAGGACGTCGGGAACATGTGAGACGCCTAGTACTTAGAATGCTATTGAGTCTGGCTGATGAATGACCCGCCTCGCCTCGCGAGAAGGATCGCGATGAAGTGGTGGCCAAGGTCAACCTGATCCTCGCCGATCTACAGAAGGACTTCGCCATCGTCGGAACCAGGAAGCCTCCCCAACAAGGCTTGACGGCTTCGGCCCGTGCGCTTGCTCAATGCTAGCGGTGACGATCTCACCGAGACCGACGATACGAACCGCATTTTTTGAGCGTGGTACAACAACCATGGATTGGTGGTTTTTGAACGACATCCAACTTTCATGTTGGCCAGCTTGGCGCCGATCATAGCCGCCTGCGATATTGTCGAGATGGCGTCGGTGTAAATTGAGCGAGACCGCAAAGCCAATCGGGTCATTGCTCTTCCCACTTGTGCTATCCTTCTGGCCATGACTGCGAGCATCACCCCCGCCCGGTGCCGCGCCACGCCTGCCTTGCTGCACATCTCGACAACGCAGCTTGCTGGCCTCGCCGTGCTACCGCGCGTGCTTATCGAGGAGTTACGAGCGAAGTGGCTTGGGATTAGCGGTAATGCCACTACCAGCAGTAGGGGTGCCGAGCAATGCCGGTAATCGATACTCACTCTGCCCAGCTCGATTTAACCGACCGGGTCGTCCTGATCACGGGCTCTGCGCGCGGCTTAGGGAGGGCCTATGCCAATCTACTTGCGCGGCACGGCGCCCATGTCGCGTTACACGACGCGGGGGTCAACTTGGGCGGCGTCGAGCCGGACCCTTCGGTAGCCGAGCATGCAGCTCGGGAACTCGTTGCCAGCGGCCTTTCAGCAACCGCCTTTACGGTGCTGCTAGATGGAGCGCAGAGCTGCAGGGAACTCGTCGACGACGTGCTGCACAAGCTAGGCCGGATCGACGCGCTGATTCACAATGCCGGCATCGTCTTGTGGCGCGATCCGGCTGACGTCGAGACGGAGGACTACTCTTTATCCTCGCGTGTCAATAATGATGCCGCCTTCTTCCTGGTCAGCACAGTGCTGCCGGGGATGCGGGCTCAAGGGTTCGGCAGGATCGTATTGACGACCTCGGGCTGGGCCCTCGCTCCGGCGACCGGTTCGCAAGAACTCGCCCTGTACGCGCACGGAAAGGGCGCCCAGCTCGGGCTCGGAATGGCGCTATCCCAAGGCGCTGGTCATCCCAACATTCGAACAAACCTTATTGCGCCAGTTGCTGCCACTCGGATTTTCCGTGGTCCCGTCACAGCATCGCTCCGTCCTGAAAGCGCTGCCGGTGCCGTGGCTTGGCTTGCATCACCTAGGTGCACCGTCACCGGCTGTCTTGTTCGCGCGTACTGCGGAACGCTTTCGTTGTCTCGTCTCGTTGAGGTGCAGTCCCGTCAGCTCGGTGCCGACGCCGAGGACCCAGTGGCTGCAGGCGCTGCAATCGCATCCATGGCTGACGCCTCCGAGCCGTGAGGCCTCCCGGGGCCGGGTGTGCGGCTGAAGTCATGGCCGCACTTGGTACTTCCATCCGCGCCTACTTCCTTTCCTCCAGAAAGCCGTAGAGGACCGGGCCGAAACCCAGCCAAAACCGACCACGACGCTAGAGTGCCCGAGTCGCCTTGATTGCTCGCAGATATCAGCGGGGCTTGAACAGCGGGTGCACCACCCGGTCGCCCGCCTTGATGCCGAGCTCGTCGCAGACGCCGCCATTGAGTTCGAGGACGGCGAGCACCGGCTCGCCCGCCGCGACCACGCGCCTCGAGAGGGGTTCCGTGTTGGTCTCGATGCGTGCCACCGTGCCGTCCGCGCGGATGAAAAGCATGTCGAGCGGAATGAAGGTGTTCTCCATCCACATCGTCGCCGGGTCGGGAGAGCCGAAGTCGAAAAGCATGCCCCGGTTCTTCGGCATGTAGCGGCGGAACATCAGCCCCTTCTCGCGCTCGGCGTTGGTGCGGGCGAGCTCCACCTCGAAGACGTGGGTCCCGTTCGCCGAGACGATCTCGAGGCGCTGCAGCGGCTCGGCCGCCCGGGCATGCGCGCTCGACGCTTGGAGCCCGAAGATGGCGAAGGCAAAACACATGAGGAACGAAAAAGCGCTGCTCCAAAAGGCGGGCAGGCTACGGAAGACATGTTGTCGTCCTTCGCCAAGTCGTGCCTCTTCATCCGAGGCAAGACGCAACACGGCGGGAAGGCTCATTTCAGGAAATCTCCGACGAAGCATCGCGGCGCGCGTGGAAAGCGAAGGGGCCCGAGTTTTGCAATGAAAGCTAGGCGAAAACCGAATCGAGGGAATATCGGCAACGGCCTCCTCGGTCGGCTCTCTCTAATGCGAGGCCGCGACGGCGCTATGCTCGGGCAAGCGCACCTCTGTGGCCATCAGGCCCTTCGGTCCCGGCCCATATCGTACCAGCACCTGCTGGCCTGGGCGCAATTCCGCAAGACCGAAGCGGCGCAGCGTCTCCATATGGACGAAGATATCGGGAGCGCCTTCCCCCTTGCTGACGAAACCGAAGCCACGCACGCGATTGAACCATTTCACGGTCACTCCTTCGAGACCGCTCGACGGTATCACCTGCGTATGGGTGCGAACCGGCGGAAGCTCCGAAGGGTGGGGCAGCTTCGGCGGGTCGACCTTGATCACCCGCAACGCTTGCAGGCCGCGCTGTCCGCGCACGGCCTCGAGCACCACGCGCGATCCTTCGACCGTGATCGGAAAGCCGTCGCGCCTCAGGCAGGTCACATGCAAGAGCACGTCCGGCAGGTCATGATCAGGCTTGACGAAGCCGTAGCCCTTTACGGCATCGAACCATTTCACAATGCCTTCGATGTGGATAGGCTGGACGGTGACGAAGCCAGTTTCGTCGGCGCTTTCGAGCCGCGCTCTTCCGCTGTCCTGCAAACCCTCGCCCACTTTGCCCTCCCGCGTCGTCTTGTCACCGAAAGAGCCGCTGCTGCTCGAAGCATTCGATTTAGGGCGATACTCCGGAACGTCGCTGCTCATCGGACTACCAGGTCAGACGGGCCCAATACTGATTCGGCCCATAATCTACCATCGCCGCCGCCGAAACAAAGCCCCAAAACGCAGTTGCAAACAAGGAATACAATCTCACAACCTCAATTGACGCGTTGCGACAAGTTCGAAACGAGGCGCGCCAGCACCGGCCCCGCCTCGACGTCGAAGCGTTCATAGGCTTCATCGTCGAGCCCGGTCTCGCCGCGATTGAGGATGAGGAAGACGGCACCGTTCCCCCGCGCCACAAGCGGCAATCCTGCTGCCGGATAGACGAGGAGCGACGAGCCGATCGCGAGAATGAGATCGGCATTTCCAGCCGCGAGCATGGCGCGCTGCATCTCGGCTTGCGGCATCGCCTGGCCGAACGAGATCGTCGCGGCCTTGACGATGCCGCCGCAGGCTTCGCATCGCGGCGCACGATTGTTTTCCTCGAGCATGTGCCGGCACAACGCGAGCTCATGACGGCGCCCGCATTCGAGGCAGCGCGCATATGTGCCGTTGCCGTGCAGTTCGATCACCTTGTCGGCGGGAACGCCGGCCGTCTGATGCATATTGTCGATGTTCTGGGTGATCACCGTCTCGACGATACCGTCGTTCACGAGCCTTGCCAAAGCGCGGTGCCCTTCGCCCGGGAGCGCTCCGCGATGATGATCGTCAAGCGCGAACTTGCGCCGCCAAGCTTCGCGTCTTGCTTCCTCGCTCGCGAGGAAGCGGTCAAAGGGCATAGGGGGATTGCTCAGCCAGGGACTGCCGGGAGAGCGGAAATCCGGGATGCCGCATTCCGTCGACATGCCGGCTCCGGTCAGGACCACGAAGGCCTTGGCCCGGCGCACATGCAGGGCAAGCGATTGGGCCGCCGCTTCGATCTCGTCGGCTCGCGCCAGTTTGGAGATCGCCTCCATGCCGGGCCTCCCTTGCGATGCGGCCGCGGCGCGCTGCCCAGATCCGAAACGCCACTGCTCACCCTGTCTCTCGAAACTCGTGCCGTCGGTTCGACGATCGACGACGACAATTCGGCCGTTCGGCGCACCTCGCCTCGGCCGTCCAATCACGTTATACGCCCTTCATGACCGCGGCCACCCCCCTTTCCGTCAATTCGGTCGTCACGGCAGGCCGCGTGCGCTTCGGCAATTCGCTGAAGCTCGCGCTGATCGCCGGTCCCTGCGCGCTCGAGAGCCGCGAACATGCGCTCGAGATGGCCGGCGCGCTCGACGAGCTTACCCGCAAGCTCGATATCGGCTTTGCCTTCAAGAGCTCCTTCGACAAGGCGAACCGCACCTCGCTGACCGGGGAGCGCGGGCTTGGGCTCGACAAGGCGCTCGCCGTCTTCGCCGAAATCCGCGAGACATTGGGCATTCCCGTTCTCACCGACGTGCATGAGGCTGGCCAATGTGCAGCCGTCGCGGAGGTGGTCGATATTCTGCAGATCCCGGCTTTTCTCTGCCGCCAGACCGATCTCCTGGTCGCGGCCGCCAAGACCGGCCGGGTGGTGAACGTCAAGAAGGGCCAGTTCCTCGCACCTTGGGACATGAGGAACGTGGTCGCCAAGATCGCAGGCGCCGGCAACCCGAAAATCCTCGTAACGGAGAGGGGCGCGAGCTTCGGCTACAATACGCTTGTCTCGGATATGCGCTCCTTGCCGATCATGGCCGAGACAACCGGGGCGCCGGTTGTCTTCGATGCGACGCATTCCGTGCAACAGCCGGGCGGACGCGGCAACTCCTCGGGCGGTGAACGCCGCTTCGTGCCGGTGCTGGCGCGTGCCGCCGTGGCCGTCGGTGTCGCCGGCGTCTTCATCGAGACGCATCGCGACCCCGACAAGGCGCCCTCCGACGGGCCGAACATGGTGCCGTTCGGCGAGATGGGGAGCCTTCTTCGCCGTCTTCTCGCCTTCGACGCGATCGCGAAGGGCGCTTAGGACAAGTCCTTCGGGGTCCGCGAGCTTCGTTGCGCGAACCGGCACCGGCCGGCCGAAGAGTGACCGGGCTCGGCTAAAGCACAGTGCAATACGAAGGGGCGGTTCCGGGGTTCTCGTCAGCGCGAATAGAACTCGATGACGAGGTTCGGCTCCATCTGAACCGGGTAGGGCACGTCGGAGAGCGTGGGCACGCGCGCGAGCTTCGCCGTCATCTTGCTGTGGTCGACCTCGATGTAATCGGGCACGTCACGCTCGGCGAGCGCCACGCTTTCGAGCACGATGACGAGCTGCTTCGAGGCCTCCTTCACCTCGATGACGTCGCCGGATTTTACGAGATAGCTCGAGATGGTGACGCGCCTTCCGTTCACCTTCACGTGACCGTGGTTGACGAATTGGCGGGCAGCGAAGACGGTCGGCACGAATTTGGCGCGATAGACGACCGCGTCGAGCCGGCGCTCCAAAAGGCCGACCAGATGCTCGCCGCTGTCGCCCTTCAAGCGAATGGCCTCGGCGTAATAGCGGCGAAACTGCTTCTCGGAGATGTTGCCGTAGTAGCCCTTCAACTTCTGCTTGGCGCGCAGCTGTGTGCCGAAGTCGGAGATCTTGCCCTTGCGGCGCTGGCCATGCTGGCCCGGACCGTATTCGCGCCGGTTGAAGGGGCTCTTCGGGCGGCCCCACAGGTTTTCGCCCAGGCGGCGGTCGATCTTGTGCTTGACGCTGTGTCGCTTGCTCATCGCGTATCCTGTTCGGTTCGGTGCGGGCACCCGCCCGCACCGCCCGGAGGAGCGGCCACGCACGGAACCCGCGATGGATCGCGCCCTCCTCTTCCCGTTTGGGCGCACGCATAATCGGCTTGCGCTTGCCGGGACGACAGACCAAGCTCGCAGCGAGGCTCACCTGATCGCGGGTGCTCGAAAAAGCCGCGCGGGCCGAAAGGCCCGCGTGACGCGATGCATCTATGACGGAATTCACGTGATGTCAAAAATTCACGGGAAGCCGCCAAGGTCGTGGCGAGATTGGCATGCGCTCTCAAGCGCGCCGCCGCCGCTCCTGACGGTTTTTTCGTCCGGCGCGCGTGAGATCGGTGCGAAATGAACACCCTGGCGCTCAAGCTCTCGATGACGCCGATCCTCATCCTTGCGGCGAGCCTTGCCGGGCGACGATGGGGAGAGGCGATCGGCGGTTGGCTCGTCGGCTTGCCCTTGACCTCGGGGCCGGTCGCTTTCTTCCTCACGCTCGATCAAGGGCCGGCCTTTGCTCAGCAAGCGGCGGCAGGGTCGCTCGCCGGTACTGCGGCACAAGCCTGTTTCGCTCTTGGCTATTTCTGGGCGGCCGGACGTGCCCGCTGGCCTCTCGCGTTCAGCGCCGGGGTCGCTGCCTACGCGGTTGCCGCCGCGAGCCTGCAATTTCTCGCCCTGCCGCACCTTGCCTTGTTTTGCATCGCGCTTCTGGCCTTGACCCTGGCGCTTCGAGCGATGCCACGACAGACGCTCCGCCGGGTCATTGCCATCCTGCCCCTCTGGGACTTGCCGGCTCGAATGGCCGTCGCCACGACACTCGTCGTGGCGGTGACGGCCGGTGCTGCAACCCTCGGCCCGCGCTTGAGCGGCCTCATCGCGACGTTCCCGATCTTCGCGACGGTGCTCACGGTCTTCGCGCATCACGTGCAAGGCGCTCCCGCCGCGCGCCAAGTGCTGCGCGGCCTGCTGCTCGGGCTTTACGGGTTTGCGGTCTTTTTCGTGGTGCTCAGCTTCATGTTGACACAGGCAAGCGTGCCGATCGCTTTCCTCGGCGCTGGGCTTGCGGCCATGCTGGTGCAAGGCGTCTCTTTCAAGCTCATGCGACGGTCGAGATGAAGGCGGCTCAGAGGGCCTTCTCGAAGCGATATTCGCGCGAGCATGAGACGTCGCGCAGATCACGCTCCTCGCCCGTGAGGCGATAAGACAGCTGTCCGTAGAATTGATGCGCGGCGAGAAAGCGCGTGTCCGACCAAAAGAACATGCGTTTTGCGCCTCGCCGGCCCGCTTCGCTTTCGGCGAGCGCGACGAGCTTTCCGGCAAGGCCGCGCCTTCGCATGTCGGGACGAACATAGACGCGATGGAGCTCGGCCGTCTCGGGCGTCGGGTAGTCGAGGCTGATGCAAGCTCCGATGCGCCCCGCACCATCCTCGACGACCCAGAAGCATTTGCCGTTCTCGGCGGCGGTCGATGCGGGATTCACGAGATCGGCGAGATCGTCATGTGGATCGACGAGGCAGCCGGGATACTCGGCAAAGCACAAAGCGACGAGGCCGAGAAGCTGCTGGGCATCCTCGTCGCGCACCGGGCGGATCAGCGCCTGCGAGGATCGCTCGCGATCGAAGGCGAGCGGCTTCTGGCACAAGATGTTTTGACCTTCATCGCTTTGAGAGACTTCCGGCAACTCACGAAAGCCGCGTTTTGCGTAGAAGCGCCTCGCCTTCGCGTTTTTCGTCTCGACCTCGAGCCGCATCGACTTCGCTTGGGGGAACCAGTTTTCGCATGCCCGCAACATTGTCGAACCGAAGCCTTGGCCTTGAAATTTCGGCCGCACGTAAAGACGACCGAGCGTCACGACGCCGCTATCGCGGAGCGTCGCCGAGGCGGTGCTGAGGAGGCTCGCATCCCGCGCCTCTCCGACGAGGAAAGCGTGGGCCTTTCGGTCGAGCTCGCCCGCCAAGCGGTCGAGCGCATGCCATTCTTCGGTGATCGCGGTCACCCGTTCGCGGCCGTAGATCGCGTCGTAAGTGTCGTGCCAGGTCTCGATCAGAAGGTCGCGAATGGAAGCGAGATCCTCGCGACGCGCGGGCCTGATCAGGAGATTGTCTTCGCGAGGCTCGAGCGGCCTCGCCTCCTGCGAAATTGCGGCATTCGGCTTCATGCGAATGCGCCGCGATCCACAAAACCGAGACCGTTCTGCGGAACGCGGGAGAAGCGAACGCGAGCGGCTCAATTCTCGGCCCGGCCCTGACCCGTCATAGCGGCAAGGCGATCGGCGAAATAGGCGATGGTGCGCGAATAGACATCCGCCTTGTTCCACTCCTTGATGACGCCGAAATTCGCCGTTCCCGGCCCCCAGGGTTGGCCGCGCTGCCAGCCGTAACTCTTCAGGTAGTTCGCGGTGGAGGCGAGCACGTCCGGAACGCTGCGAATGAGGTTTCGCCCCCCGCCGTAATCGACGGCAAATTTGATGTAGGAAGAGGGCATGAATTGCGTCTGGCCGATCTCGCCCGCCCAGGCGCCGCGCATCTCTGATGGCGAAAGGTCACCCCGATCGACGAGCTTCAGCGCATCGATCAGCTCGGCGCGGAACATGTCGGCGCGCCGGCAATCATAGGCGAGCGTGACCAGGGAACGGATCGTCGGGAAGTTGCCGTTTCCGGCCCCGAAATCGGTCTCGAGCCCCCAGATGGCGACGATGACCGGCGCCGGAACGCCGAATTGCCGTTCGATTCGGTCGAAAGTGTCCCGATATTGCCGAATGAGGCTCGCCCCGCGCGACAAACGGTAGCTGTTCACCATTCGCCCGGAAAATTGCTCAAAGCTTTGATGGAAGACCCCTTGGCCCCGGTCCCGCGAAAGCACGACGGGATCAGGCGTGATGCCGTTCAGCGCCGCAAGCCCGCGAGCACCCACACCAGCGGACGCTGCTTCCTGCTTGAAGGCGGAAAGCCAATTGTCGAAGCTTCCAAAGCCGGGACATGGCGTGGCGGAAGCCGGGACCACCATCAAGAGGGAGGCGAGAACCACCGCCGCCACCGAAAGTCGAGACCGCACGCCGATCATTGCGAACCTCACTGCCAACACGCCCAGCCCGTCGCATAACGGGAGCAAGAGGGCACGACAAGGGGAATGAAAGCCGCCATATGTGGAGAGGGAATGTGAACCGATGCTGAAGGCGGCAAATGTCGACAACAGCCCTTCCGAATTCGAGGAATGGGCGAAGGTTCCCGTTACGAGCTCTTCACGAGTACGCCTCGTGGCCGGGAAGGTTGGTCAGAGTTTCGCTTCAGATTCCGAGCTTTCGTCGCAATATTTCATTGACCGCCTGCGGATTGGCCTTGCCGCCGGTTGATTTCATCACCTGCCCGACGAACCAGCCGATCAAGGTCGGCTTGCCCTTCGCCTGCTCCACCTTGTCGGGATTGGCCGCAATGATCGCGTCGATGGCGACCTCGATGGTGCTCATATCGGTCACCTGCTTCAGGCCGCGGCTTTCGACGAGCTCGCGCGGGTCGCCGCCCTCGATCCACAGGACCTCGAACAAGTCTTTTGCGATTTTTCCCGAGATCGCGCCCTTGGCGATGAGGTCGATGAGGGCGCCGAGCTGGGCCGCCGAAACCGGAGAGGCTTCGATGTCCTTGCCCTCCTTGTTCAGGCGGCCGAACAACTCGTTGATCACCCAATTCGCCGCTGCTTTTCCATCTCGGGCCTTGCCATTCTGCCCCCTGGTGACCGCCTCGAAATAATCCGCGTTCGCCCGTTCCGCGATGAGCACCGAGGCATCATACGCGGAAAGCGCATATTCGCGCATGAAGCGGCTGCGTTTCGCGTCCGGCAACTCGGGCAAATGGGCTGCGAGCTCGTCCACATAGGCCTGATCGAATTCGAGCGGCAAAAGGTCGGGATCGGGGAAATAGCGGTAGTCATGCGCTTCTTCCTTCGTGCGCATGGCGCGGGTCTCACCCTTCGCCGGGTCGAAGAGGCGCGTCTCCTGCTCGATCGATCCGCCATCCTCGAGGATGCCGATCTGACGGCGCGCCTCCGCCTCGATCGCCTGTCCGATGAAGCGGATGGAGTTGACGTTCTTGATTTCGCAACGCGTGCCGAGGGGCTCGCCCGGACGGCGCACCGACACGTTCACGTCGGCCCGCAGGTTTCCCTTCTCCATGTCGCCATCGCAGGTGCCGAGATAGCGAAGGATGGTGCGCAGCTTCGTGACATAGGCGCGCGCCTCGTCGGCCGAGCGCAAATCGGGCTTGGAGACGATCTCCATGAGCGCGACCCCCGAACGATTGAGATCGACATGGCTCATCGTTGCGTGCTGGTCATGCAAGGATTTCCCCGCATCCTGCTCGAGATGCAGCCGCTCGATGCCGACGCGGATCTGACCGCCATCGGACGTGTCCACGACCACCTCGCCCTCACCCACGATGGGTGATTTGTACTGGCTGATCTGGTAGCCTTGCGGCAGATCGGGGTAAAAGTAGTTCTTCCGATCGAAAACGCTGCGATGATTGATCTTCGCCTTCAGACCAAGGCCGGTGCGGATCGCCTGCCGGACGCATTCTTCGTTGATCACAGGCAGCATGCCGGGCATGGCCGCATCGATGAAGGAGACATGCGAGTTGGGCTCGCCTCCGAACGCCGTCGAGGCGCCCGAGAAAAGCTTCGCGTCGCTCGTCACTTGCGCATGAATTTCCATGCCGACGACGATCTCCCAATCGCCGGTGGCACCTTTGAGCAGCTTCTTGTGGTCGAGTGGTGAGTTCATGGGTGTCCGTGAAGTTCGCTCCTGCTTATTCGACGCATGAGGATCGGGGTCAAGCCCGAAGCGGCGCTCAAGGGCTGCCTCCATCTCGCGCGTCGGCGCACATTCGGCTAAGCTTGTCCCATGCTCGACGCGACACGACAAAGGCCGGGCGATCCATGGCTCGCCGTGTGGACGGCGGAAATTCTGCGAGGCTTGGGAGGCCTTACGAACGTCCTGCAAGGAGGCCGCCTCACCGAACCCGTCGTGCATAAATCGCGCCGCGAGCTCAAGCGTTTGCGCTCCCTTTTGCGGCTCGCACCCGCGTCCATCGTCGATCTCGCCGATGACACGCGCGAGGTGACCGGCGAACTTCGCCGCCGGTTCGGTCACAGTCGCGACGCGACCGTGATGCTGAAGACGCTGCAATCCTTCGCGGGCGAACTCGGTGACACCGCCTCACGCATCAACCCCGTCCTCTCCGCCCATCATCGCCAAGCCTCGGCGATGCTCGATCGCCGCTCGCGCCGATGGGATCGCGATCGAATGGCGCGCTTCGGGGAGCTTTGGCGCGCCTCGCCGATCCGCGGTAATGCAAGTCACCTTTGCAAGGGTGCGGTAAAAACCTATCGGCGCGCGCGCCGGCAAGCTCTTGCGCTCGCAAAGGGCAAGGATGCGGCACTCCATCCCTTGCGCAAGGCGTGCGTCGATCACCAGAACCACCTGGCCTTTTTCACGCTCGGCGCGAAAGGCAAGATCGCTGCACGTCACGGAAAATTGAGGCGCCTGCGCGACCAGCTCGGCCTTTGTCATGACCTCGAGGTCTTGCGCGATTTCGTGCGTACCCGCTCGGATGTTTCCGCGAGCGATCTCATTCATCTCGAGGAAGTGCTGATGCGACGCCATGGCGAGTTGGTGCAGAAGGCCATAAAGTCGTCAGCGGTCCTGTTTGCCGGCAAGCCGCGACAGTTCGAGAAATGGTTTGCCCGCGAGCTTGGCAAGGTGAGCATTTCCGGCGCGGCCGAAGCTTCGAGCCGGCTCGAAGCTTCGGCCGCGCCCATGGAACTGCAAAAAGGCATCGGCTGACCGGAATCTCGCATGCACGAAGATCCCCTGTTCCTCTACACGCTTCGGCTCGCGGATACGGCGCTCATCAACGGCCATCGACTTTCCGAATGGTGCGGACATGCCCCGGTGCTCGAGGAGGAGCTCGCGCTCGCCAATCTCGCACTCGACCTCATCGGCGAGGCGCGCGCGCTTTATGCGTATGCCGGCGAGGTCGAAGGCAAGGGACGGGACGAGGACGCGCTGGCTTATCTTCGCGATGTCGCCTCCTACCGCAACATCCTGATGGTCGAGCGGCCGAATGGCGATTTCGGCCAGACCATCATGCGCCAATTCCTGCTCTCGGCCTTCATGCATCCGTTTTGGGAGGCGATGAGCGGCTCTCGCGATTCGACGCTTTCCGCCGTCGCGGCGAAGGCGGTCAAAGAAACCGCCTATCATCTGCGCCATTGTGGTGAATGGACCATGCGCCTCGGCGACGGCACGCCCGAGAGCCATCGCCGAATGGAGGAAGCTCTCGAGGAGGAATGGCCCTATACGGGGGAGTTGTTCGAGACCGATCGTGTCGAGCATGACCTCATCGCGTCGGGGGTCGCGGTCGACCCGGCTTCGCTCAGGGATCGGTTCGATACGACGCTCGAACGGGTGCTTGCGGAGGCGACCCTCGCGCGCCCTCCTGCCGGATGGATGCAGACGGGCGGTCGGCAGGGCCGCCATTCCGAACATCTCGGCCACGTGCTCGCGGAGCTTCAATACTTGCAAAGAGCCTATCCGGGAGCGACATGGTAGGGCGATGTCGCGCGGCAAGAACGATATTGTCGAGGACGATGGAGCGAGCGACCGAAGGGCGCGCGCGCTCAAGTTGCGCGCGCTTGCCGCGCTCGCCTCGGTTCACGATCCGGAGATCCCCGTACTCACCATTGCGGATCTCGGTGTGTTGCGCGACGTTCGGATCGAGGGCGAGAAAGTCGAGGCGGTGATCACGCCGACTTATTCCGGCTGCCCCGCCATGAACATGATCGCGATCGAAGCCGATCTCGCCCTCGAGAAGGCCGGCTTTTCGGAGCGCAAGATCACGACCGTCCTTTCCCCCGCCTGGACGACCGATTGGATGAGCGATGAGGGACGCGCGAAGTTGCTGCGTCACGGCATCGCCCCTCCTCCGCACTCTTCATCGCGCGCCGGCTTGTTCGGAAAAGAGGCGCTCCTCTGCCCTCGTTGCGGGTCGGCAGAGGTCGAGCGAATTTCCGAATTTGGATCGACCGCGTGCAAGGCGTTGTGGCGCTGCAAAGCGTGTCGCGAGCCCTTCGATCATTTCAAATGCATTTGAACTGGACAGCTCGGTGCGTTCTCCCAGAGCCGCGGCTCATCGGCGGGATGACGCCCGCCGGATCGCACGCGACCTCGCCTGAGCCCGGGCGAGCCGACCTCATTCGATGAGCGCACCCCATTTTCACCGCCTCACGGTCGCCGATTTACGCCGCGAGACGAAAGACGCGGTCTCCATCGCGTTCGCGATACCGCCCGAGCTCGCCGAAGCCTATGCTTTCGACCCCGGCCAATATCTCACCTTGCGCGCCACGCTTGCAGGCCAGGAAGAGCGCCGCTCCTACTCCATCTGCTCGGGGCTCGACGACGGCGAACTGCGGGTAGCGGTGAAGAAAGTCGACGGCGGCGTCTTCTCGACCCATGTCAATTCGATGATCAAGGTCGGCGACCGCCTCGAAGTGATGACGCCGATGGGGCGGTTTACCGCGCCGCTCGATCCCGGCGCGAGGCATGTTTATCTCGGCGTCGTCTGCGGTTCGGGGATCACGCCGGTGATGTCGCACATCAAGTCCTTCCTCTCGCGCGAAAAACAGAGCCGCTTCGTGCTTCTCTACGGAAATCGTTCGTCGCGCGACATCATGTTCAAGGACGCGCTCGAGGACATCAAGGACGAGCATCTCGGCCGCTTCGCGGTGCATCACGTGCTGTCTCGCGAGGCGCA
>Ga0213875_10001643_pt1 | contig 14116 bp, 14 predicted proteins | sample BarmaccomBMRX_R8_FD_160105 | JGI IMG/M metagenome (GOLD analysis project Ga0213875, IMG submission 160105) | Root-associated microbial communities from Barbacenia macrantha in rupestrian grasslands, the National Park of Serra do Cipo, Brazil - RX_R8 | ecosystem: Host-associated > Plants > Roots... | reverse complement strand
GGCCACGGACACGTACCCGGAGAACACGCAGGGCCTCAAGGCTCTCGCCCAGGCGGTCGCGGCCGCGATGGCGAACGGCGTCACGTTCCCGTACTCCAGCGACCCGATGGACAAGGGCACCGAGAACCTGGACCTGCTGCGGCCCCTGCTTCAGTACGCGAGCTTCCCCGCGTCGGTTCTGGTCACGCTCGGCAACGAGGTCACCATGGGCGGCCCCAACTCCAGCTCCCTCTACGCCGCCCCCGTGCTGAAGGCTCTCGCGGCGAACCCGCAGGCGGCGGCCGAGTTCATGGCACAGTTCGAGCAGAGCCACGGCGCGTCGCTCGGCCAGTACGTCGCCCAGGGCTCCGATCACCAGGGCATGATGCCGGACGACGAGGCCCAGCTCTTCGCCAACGTCATCTACGCGGGTACCGTCGGCGCCAGGAACGTGGACCCGAAAGACGCTGCCTTCAACGTGAACTCGCTCGCTTCCTACTACCAGGCCAACCCCGATAGCCACACCTACGCGGAAATCGAGGCCACGTACGGCAAGATCATCTCCGGGTCCTGGCCGGACGTGCAGGCATCACTGACCGATCCGTACTACGCCGGCTCACCGGACGGGACAAACGTGTCGCCTGACGCATGGAAAGCGTTCATCGGCGAGGCGATGTGGGACCCGAAGACCGCGGGCAACCTTCTGCATTTCAGTGCCCAGCAGGCGGCCATTCTTGCCAGCCAGAATCCCGATAATCCCGAGGCGCAGCATGCCAGCGGCCTGATCAATGGCATCTTTGATTACGAAGCCGAGAGCGTGTACCAGAAGCAGCTGGCCGCCGGCCAGCAGAACGCGCAGAACTGGGAAAGCCAGGTGAAGTCGCAGGTAACAACCGTCGCGGACTACATTGTCGGCTTTGCTTTCGACCCTCAGGGCACGCTAGCCGGCACTGCCAAGACGCTGGTCAACGACGCGGTTAACACCGCTATCGGCCTTTTCCCGCAGATCACGCCGTCGACCACGCTGAAGGCCCCTTCCGTCACCTCGTGGCAGCAAGAATGGCAGCAGGCGGTCAGCGAAGCCTACATGGAGAATTCCAACGTGGGCAACCCGCAGCAGTACGCGAAAGAATTCCATTGCCCGCCATTTCTTGACTCGCAGGGCAGCCTCGTGGCTAATGCCACTGCCGCGCAACGTCAAGCCTACAACGCATGGCTGAAGGATCAGGCGGTCGCGCAGGCGGCCAACCAAAAGTTCCTCAACCTGGAACAGGGACGGATCGACGGCACCACGGGCGGCAACTGATAATGTGCCGCAGACTCACCCCGCTCGCGCTGATGGCCGTGCTTACCGGGCTCATCAGCGCGTGCAGCAGCCCGCCGAGCACCGCGGCCGGGGAATCGGCCGCCAGGCAGGCGCGGCACGCCGTGGCGGTGACGTACTGGCAGCTCTTCAACTCCCTCCCGGGGGCCGCTTTGCGCACGGACGGCTTCGGCCGGTTCGTTTCCTGCGGCAATTCGACATCCAATTCCGTGCAGTACGGGATCGAGGACGCGATAGACTCGCCAAGTTCCGGGCAGGCGCTGTCCGGGTTTACCGCCCTTGTCCTGAAGCGCTTCGCGGCCGCCGGGTGGAATCTTCACGCGGCCGGCGAGAACCAGGCCGGCCAGGCAGTATATTCCGCTAAACGAAACAGCACCACAGTAATGCTGCGCGTCTTCGGCAGCTCCCGCCCCGGCGGAGCCTTTACCGTCCAGGGCGCGTGCGTCAGCGCAGGCAGCGCCGCCAGCACGATCCTGAACGCATACGGCGGCAGCGGCGCCGATCGCTATCCGGAGCCAGAGGCCTCCGCTTCGCCCATCCCCGCCTCGCTCACGCCTTCCAGCTAGCTGATGAGGAGAATGCCGTGGCTGGCTCCACTCTCGTCGCCAACCCGATGTACGTCGACCTGAGCAACCTGTACACGCAGCTGCAGAAAGACGCGTCCGCGATGAGCGGGGCCATGCAGGGCCCCGATCAGCAGATGGGGCAGGGGCAGACCTGGGTCGGCCCGCCGGCCCGCACCTGGGGCGGCCAGCTGCACGGCTACTCGGCTGACTGCAGTACCCAGGTCGGCAACATGCTCGCCGAAGTGCAGCAGGCCCTCCAGAGCACACCGCAGCAGGTGACCCCGCAGGAGGCGCAGGGCATCAGGAAGACCATGACGCTCATCGCCGCGAACCAGTGAACCAGTAAGGTCCGCGCCGCCGGCGGTGACATTCCGTGACATGCGGCGGACGCAGCGCGAATGGCGGTGAGCGGAAAACAGACCTCGGCGGGATCGTGAACCAGGCGCCGGGCCGATCCGTACTCAGGGGTGGGTGAGGATATCCGATGGGCGGCGCGCGGGCGCCCCAGTCTCGGGCCGGTCACCGTCCGCGGCCGGCGCGCGGGACGCCCGCCCGCCGTCGGAACCGGGGTTCCGGCCGCCGCGCGGGGCTAGCGAGGGGCGCACCAAATGATTATTTTCAAATTCAATATTTGCGACTTCAAAACAAATACTAACCAGCCACCGGGCTTGCCGCAGGTCAGGCGGCGTATTCGCAAAGCCGCAGTGAAGTCGCACCTGCTACAGGTTGGTCACGACCCGGTCAAGGCGGCCGGTCTCACGATATCTTCGCCTTTGCGGCCGATACACCTAACGTCCGGCAGCGTCGCCTGCGTCCTGTTACAAGTAGTTTACGCATTCGTTCAGGCCGGCTGATCAGGGGAGAAGCTGTTCGATGGCAAGTGACCGAGGCACGATACCGCGCGGGGCGGGACCGGGAATAGACCAGCACCAACCGTGGGCCGACCCCACCTCGCCGGCCGGGCGGAGGATGCCGAGCGCGCCGCGGGAGCGCAAGCCCGCCCTCGCGGCGCTCGCGGTGATCCTGATCGTCGGGGGCGCGGCCGCGGCCGGGCTGCTGGTCGTCAAGTCAGGCCAGCGTGTCAGCGCGATAGAGATCACGCAGCAAATCGGGCAGGGCCAGCAGATTCCGCAGAGCGCTATGCAGGAAGTGCAGATCTCCGCCAACAGCGGCGTGAAGTACGTGTCGTGGTCGTTCGCGAACCAGGTGACGCAGTATTTCGCCGCGAACCCCATTTCCCCCGGCACGTTGCTCAACGCCGGGATGGTGTCCAAGACGAACACGTCCGCGAACGGCAAGGCTGAGCTCGGGCTCGCGCTCAAGGATGGCGAGTGGCCGGCCAACCTGCAGATCGGGGACACGGTGAACATCTATTCCACGCAGACTTCGGCCAGCGGCTGCCCCGGCCACCCGGGACAGACGCTCGCGGTCGGCGCGACGGTGATCGCCGTGTCCGGGAACGGCTCGGCAGGTGCGGGCATCTCCGCGACCAGTTCGGGTAACGGCACCACGGACGTCGAGGTGGCCGTCGACCCGGCCGAAGCGGGAGCGGTGGCCTGCAATACGGCGAACGGCACCGCGAGCATAGTCGTCGTGCCCAATAACGCGACGGGCTGACTATGGCGCTGATCGCGGTCGCTGCCGACAAGGGAGCGCCAGGCGTCACCACGACGGCGCTGGCCCTCGCGGCGGTCTGGGCCAGGCCGGTGCTGCTGGCCGAGTGTGATCCGGCAGGCGGTGACCTCATCTACCGGTTCCCCGGCGCAGGGGGGCGCCTCGACCCGCGCCGCGGGGTGCTCAGCCTGGCGGTCGCGGCGCGCCGCGGGCTGCAGGAGCACCAGGTGTGGGAGCACGTGCAAAAGCTGCACGGCGGCCTCGACGTGCTGACCGGGGTGACCAATGCCGAGCAGGGCGCCGGGCTGAACCTGCTGTGGGGCCCGCTCGGCAGGCTGCTCGCCGGGATCCCGCAGGCCGATGTGATCGCCGACTGCGGGCGCCTCGGCCCGGACGGGCCCATCTATGACCTGCTCGCCGAGGCCATGACGCTGGTGCTCGTCACGCGGCCGCACCTGGGTGACGTCATCCGGCTCCGGGATCGCGCCGCCGCCCTGGCGGCGGCGATGGACAGGCGCGGCAGGCGGGGCTTCGCCAGCGACGTGGTCGTCGTGGCGGAGGAGAAGCGCTTCAGGGCGGCGCTGGCCGAGGTCGGGCACGCCATCGCGCAGGGCGGCCTGCCGGCCAGGATCACCGGCGGCCTCGCCGATGATGCCAAAGGCGCCGAACTGCTCCGCGGTGAATGGGGCGGCAGGCTCGACAGGACCGGCCTGATCCGGACCGCCCGGCAGCTCGCCCAGCAGATGGCCACGGCGCTGCCAGTCGTGCAGGGACCGCCCGCGCAGGGAGCGGATGGCCCGGGATACCCGGTGCTGCCGGCCCAGCAGCCTCCGGTGGGAGCGGTGGGGATGGCGACGGCCGCGCAGCGCGCGCCGTGGGACGGCGGCCAGGCTCACGGGGCCGGCCCCCGCGGAACCGGGCCGATACCGCTGGGGGCACAGCATGCCGGCCAGCCTCCGGCCGCCGGCGGCCGCCACGCCGGGCCGCCACACGCTCCCCGGTGGGCGGGAGAGGAGCCGTCACCGCCTCGCGACCCACGCCGGATCGGCGGCCTGGCGGACCTGCCGGCGGGTGATCCCGCCGAACAGGCACCGAACGGCAGGGGGAGCTGACCGCACATGGACCATGGTCTCGTCAAGCGGCTGCGCGGCGACGTGGGCGACCGGCTCGCCGAACAGCGGCGCCTCGACGCCGCCGCGGGCATGCCCCCCATGTCGTCCGAGGACGAGCGGCAGTTCGCCAGGGCCCTCATCTCCCAGGTGCTCGAGGAGCACGCCCGCAGCGAGCTGATCGCCGGCCGTGCTCCGCTCAGCGCCCAGGAGGAAGAGGACCTCGCCGAGGCGATCCACGCGGCGCTCTTCGGCGTCGGCAGGCTCCAGCCGCTGCTGGAGGACCAGCAGATAGAGAACGTCGACATCAACGGCTGCGACCGGGTGTTCATCGGGTACGCCGACGGCCGCGAGGTGATGGGCGAGCCGGTAGCCGAGAGCGACGAGGAGCTGATCGAGCTCATCCAGGTGCTCGCGGCGTACTCGGGCCTGTCCAGCCGCCCGTTCGACAGCGCCAACCCGCAGCTCGATCTGCGGCTGCCGGACGGTTCCCGGCTGTCGGCCGTCATGGACGTGACGCTGCGGCCCGCCATCTCCATCCGGCGTGCCCGGATGGGCAAGGTGTTCCTCGCCGACCTGGTGGGCAACGGCACGATGAGCCCCTATGCGGCGTCGTTCCTCGCGGCCGCGGTCGCCGCCAGGAAGAACATCATGATCGCCGGCGCGACCAACGCGGGAAAGACCACCCTGCTTCGCGCGCTGGCCAATCAGATCCCGCCCGAGGAGCGGCTGATCACCGTGGAGCGGGCGCTGGAGCTCGGCCTCGATCACTTCCCCGAGCTGCACCCCAACGTGGTCGCGTTCGAGGAGCGCCTGCCCAACAGCGAGGGGCAGGGGGCGATCACGATGGCCGAGCTCGTCCGCCGCTCGCTGCGCATGAACCCCAGCCGGGTCATCGTCGGCGAGGTGCTCGGCGACGAGATCGTCACGATGCTGAACGCGATGACCCAGGGCAACGACGGCTCGCTGTCCACCATCCACTCGAACTCCTCGCTGGAGGTCTTCAACCGCATCTCGACCTACGCCATCCAGGCGACCGAACGGCTCCCGGTCGAGGCCACCCACATGCTGATCGCCGGCGCCATCGACTTCGTCGTTTTCCAGGACAAGAAGAACGAGTACGCGAAGGGCGGCAGGCTCCGCAGGTTCGTGAACAGCATCCGGGAGGTGACCGGCGTGGACGGCCGGGTGCTGTCCAGCGAGGTGTTCGCGCCGGGGCCCGACGGCCGCGCGGTGCCGCACGCCCCGGTCTCGTGCGCCGACGAGCTCGCGGAGTTCGGCTTCGACCCGAGAAGGAGCGGGTGGTGATGAGTTCCTTCACGGCGACGTCGCTCCTGGCAGTGCTGGTCGGCGCGGCGGCCGGCGGCGGCGTGTTCCTTCTCGTCGCGGCGATCCGCGGGCTGCCGCCGAAACCAGCCGGGCGTGGACCCAGCCGGCTGGAGCGGCAGATGCGTGACCTCGCCGGCCTGCGCGGGCTGGCGGCGGTGGTGGCGGGGGCGCTCACGCTGATCGCCACGCGATGGATCGTGGCCGCCATCGGGATGGCGCTGCTGGTCCTCGCCTGGCGCTCGATCGGCGGGGCGGCCGGCGAGCGGCAGGCCATCGCGCGCCTTGAGGGCCTGGCCACGTGGACGGAGTCGCTGCGCGACACGATCGCCGGCGCCGTCGGGCTCGAGCAGGCGATTCCCTCCTCGCTTCGCGTCGCCGCGCCCTCCATCCGCGAGCCGCTCGCCCGGCTCGTCGACCGCATGCATACGCGTGTCCCCATGCCCGAGGCGCTGCGGAGGTTCGCGATGGACCTCAACGACCCCGGCGCGGACCTGATCATCGCGGCGCTCATCATCAACGCCCGGCTTCGCGGCCCGGGGCTACGGGAACTGCTCGGCGCCCTGTCCGCCTCGGTCCGCGAGGAGCTGGACATGCGCCGCAAGGTCTACGCGGGCCGCCGGGCGACCAGGCGCAGCGTGCAGATCGTGGTCGCCATCTCAGTCGGCCTGGCGCTCGCTCTGGCGCTGTTCGACCACAGTTACGTCAAGCCGTACGGCGGCTTCACCGGCCAGATGATCCTCGCGGTGGTGGCGGCGCTGTACGGGGCGAGCTTCGTCTGGCTGCGGAGGCTGGCGAAGTTCGAGCCGCCGGAGCGGCTGCTCGACGCCGCGCCCGTCGAGATTCCGTCCGCCGTCCCCGAGACCGTCGCCGCGTGGCAGGGGAGCGCGTCATGACCGTCGAGCTCGTTCTCGGGGCCCTCGTGGGCGGTGGCCTTTTCCTGCTGATATTCGCGCTGATCCCGCGGCGCAAGAGCCTCGTCCAGGAGCTGGCGGCCTTCGACGCGGCCAGGGCCGCGGCCCAGTCGGCAGGCCCGGTACGCCGGGGAGCCCAGAGGGAGGGCGCGGTCACGCGGAGCATCGGCGGGTTCGTGGCCCGGTTCTGCGCCGAGCAGGGCTGGGAGTTCCCCTCCGTCCGGGCCAACCTGTCGATCGTGGGCAGGTCGTTCGAGAATTACCTCGCCACGAAGGTTCTCCTCGCGCTCTTCGGATTTATCCTCATACCGATCCTGTTCACGCTCGCCGGAGTAGCCGGAATTCAAGTATCGGTGATCATACCCGTCTGGGTGGCGCTGATTTTCGGGATCGTATTCTTCTTCCTGCCGGACCTGGAAGTGAAGCAGAAGGCCGATCAGCGCCGCAAGGACTTCCGGCACGCGGTCGGGGCCTTCCTTGATCTCGTGTCCATGAACCTGTCCGGCGGGCGGGGCGTGCCCGAGGCGCTCATGTCGGCGAGCGAGATCGGCAGCACCTGGTCACTGTCGCGGATCAGGGACGCGCTGGCCAACGCGCGGATCACCGGGCAGACGCCATGGCAGGCGCTCGGCGCGCTCGGCGAGGAGGTCAAGGTCGACGAGCTGCGTGATCTTTCGGCCGCGCTCGGGCTGGTCGCGGACGACGGCGCGAAGGTGCGCGAGTCGCTGAACGCGCGCGCCGTGAGCCTGCGCCGCCGGGAACTGGCGGACCTGGAGGGCCAGGCGGGCGAGCGCTCCCAGTCCATGCTGGTGGCGCAGATGCTCATGGCCGCGGGGTTCATGGTCTTCCTTATCTACCCGGCGATACAGACCCTCATTGGAGCCTTATACGAGGACTTGGGGAAATCGTCCCGAAGATCGGGGAAAGAAAGTGAAGAGGTAATGATATGAGTAAGTTGTCCTACCGGTCGGTCGTCGACAAGAACCCGGTAGCCGCGTACGTCGACGCGCTGCTCGGCGCGCGGATCGCGCGGCTTCGCGCCGCGGCGAGGAACAAGGACGCTGGCGCCTCGGCCATCGAGCTGGCGATCATCACCGCGATCCTGGTCGGCCTGGCCGTCGCCGTCCTCATCGTCATCAACCAGGTCGTTACCACGCGGAAGAACCAGATTAATACCAACAACAACGGAATCCCGTGATCGTGAGCCCGGATGGCAGTCGTGCTGGGGAAAGTGGTGCCGCGGAAAACCAGAAGCCGCCGTCGCGGTAAACGGGCCGACCGCGGCTCATCCGCCATCGAGCTGGCGATTCTCGCTCCCATGCTGCTCATCATGATCTGGCTGGTGGTGCAGTTCGCGCTCTGGTTCCAGTCGCGCAGCGTGGCGGTGGCAGCCGCGCAGGCGGGCGCCAGGATGGCGCGAGAGGAGGCGGGCGTGGCGGGTAGGCCCTGGCAGACCGACGCCGTCGCCAGGGCGAGGGACTATTACAACTCGCTCGGCACGAAGATCCTGGGCGGTATCCAGGTGGTGCCCGTGGGCAATCCGGGCACCAATGTCGGGGTGCAGGTCACCGGGACCGTGAGCTCGATCATCCCGGGGCTCACGCTGACGATCACCGAGACATCGGAGGGGCCGGTCGAGTGCTTCCGGCCGCTGAACAACGGCGGGACGTGCTGATGAGGCGCGGCAGGGACGCCGAGCGCGGCTCGATGGCGGTGGAGTTCGCCATCGCGGCGCCGATCCTCATCGGGCTGATGCTGTTCATGGTCGGCGCCGGCCGCATCGTCACCGGTTTCGGCCAGGTCGACGGCGCGGCGCGGGACGGGGCCAGGGCCGCGTCCATCGCGCGGAATCCGCAGCAAGCTCAGGCGGCGGCCGACGCCGCCGTGCAGTCCGACCTGAACGGGGTGTGCACGGGCGGCCTGACCATCTCGCCCGTCACCGGCTTCGCCCTCGGCAGCCCGTCGGTGTCGCTGCAGGTGACCTGCAGCATGAACCTCGGATACGTGCTCTTCCCCACGGTCACCATGCACGGCACCGGTGTGGCGCCGCTGGACCAGTTCGTCTCGAGGACCTACTGACATGCGCACATGGCGGGCAATGGCGGGGCGCGGCCCCGGCCACGACACAGAACGGGGCTCGGTGACGCTGTTCGTGCTCCTCTTCACGATCGCCGCGCTCGCCCTGGCCAGCCTCATCGTCGACGGCGGCACGGTGCTCAACACCGAGGAACGCGCCGCCGACATCGCCCAGCAGGCCGCCCGCGCCGCGGCCGATCAGATCAGCACGCAGGCGCTGCGCACCACTGGCCAGGTCGTGATCGACCCGCAGACCGCGTGCCCGGCCGCATACGCCATCATCCAGCGGTACAGCGTCGCCGACAACGTGCAGGTGACCGGCAGGGCGTGCGCGGCCGCCGGGCAGAACGCCACGGTGACGCTTACGGTCACCGCGACGCCGGTCATAGAGATCGGGTTCGGCAGCTTCACCAAGACCGTTCACGAAACAGCGACGACAACCTGCGGGAACGCGCAGATGCAGCAGAGAGGAAATTGCTGATGGCGCCGCCGATCCCAGGGCTCAGGCCGCCGGTCCAGGTGCCGCGCCGCACCGCTGGCGACATCATCCTGGGGATCCTCGCGATCATCACGCTGACCGCGCTCACCATCGGCGTGCCGATCGCGCTGGTCACCGTGCTCGGCGTGCCGATCCCGCACAAGATGCCGAGCACGGGCGCGTTCACCCACCAGCTCGACGTCATGTCGATCCTCAAGATCTTGTCGGTGGTCGTGTGGCTGGCGTGGCTGCAGCTCGTGTGGTGCGTGATCGTCGAGATCAGGGCGGCCGTCCGCAACGTGGGTGTGCCGGGCCGCGTGCCGCTGGCCGGCGCCACCCAGTCGGCCGCGCACCGGCTGGTCACCGCGGCACTGCTGCTGTTCGCGGCGACCGCCGCGCTGTCACCGGCGTTCTCGCACGGCGGGCCGCCGCGCGCAGCGCACAGCATCTCCGCGCAGCCGCAGGGCGCAGGCGGCGGCCAGTACGTCGCCAGCGCCGGGCAGCCGCAGCAGGCCGTCATGCCCGCGACCGCGCACGCCTCGCCGACCGCGCAGAAGATCTACGTGGTACGGCCGCCGGCCGGGCGTTACCACGAGAGCCTGTGGGAGATCGCGCAGAACCACCTCGGGAACGGCCGGCGGTACATGGAGATCTTCGAGCTGAACAAAGACCACGTCCAGCCCGACGGCTCCAGGCTGACGATCGCCTCGCTGATCAGGCCGGGCTGGATACTGCGGATGCCGAGCGACGCCTACGGTCCCGGCGTCGAGACGGTCGCGCACCACCCGGCGCACGGCACCGAGCGGTCGCCCGGGTCGCGGGACGGCTACGCCAGCACGGGCGCCGGGCCGGTCACCGGCATCGGCATGCCGGCGGGCGGGAACGACGCCTCCGTTCGGAACAATCAAAGCGTCGCCGCACCCGGCCCGCAGCAGCACTCGAGCCCGGCCTGGCCATACGAGCTGTCCTCCGCCTCGCTGCTCGCGGCCGGGGTGCTGGTGGCGCTCGGTCGGCGGCGGCGCGAGCAGCTGTGGCGGCGGGCGTTCGGCCGGCGGCTGCCGGCGCCGGACGGTGACGCGGCGCTGGCGGAGCAGGCGATGCGGCTCGGCGCCGATGACCCCTCGGTGCAGCTTCTCGACTCCGCGCTGCGCAGCCTGTCGCAGGCGCTGGCCGCGCGGGGCGGGACGCCGCCCACGGTGTTCGCGGCGCACCTCGGCACGGAGAACCTCGACCTGTGGGTGGCGCCGCCGGACCCGGACGTGCCGCCGCCGTGGGAGGCGGCCGACGGCGGCCAGGTCTGGCGGCTTCCGCTGGCGGCCGCGGCGTCGCTCGACTCCGGCGGGGCGCTCGCCCCGTATCCCGGCCTCGTCTCCATCGGCACGAACGACACCGGCCGCGTCCTCGTGGACCTGGAGGTGGCGCACGGGCTGATCGCCGTGCGGGGGCCGCAGCGCCTCGTGCAGGCGGCGCTCGCGGCGCTCGCCGTCGAGCTGGTGACCAACCGATGGTCCGACCGGATGCGGGTGACGCTGGTCGGATTCGCCGGGGATCTATCTTTGATTTCTTCCGAACGGGTCCGTGCGCTGCCCTCGATCGAAGCGGCACTGCCCGAGCTGGAACAGCGCGCGGCGGAGGTGGAGCACGCGCTGGCCACCTCGGGGTTCGATTCGGTGCTGACCGGCCGCTGCGCCGGCGGCGACCCCGAGCTGTGGGCGCCGCACTACCTGATCATGGGCGTGCCGCCGACCCCGGCGCAGGCCGACCGGCTGCTCGCGCTGGCCAGGACCCGGCACCGGATGGCGGCGGGCTACGTGGTGGCGGGCGACGTCCGCGGTGCGACCTGGACCTGGGACGTCACCGAGGAGGGACGGCTGCGGGCCGGCGTGCTCGGCTTCGACCTGCGGGCGCAACTGCTGCCGCCGCAGCAGTACCAGGCGGTGATCAGGCTGTTCCGCGACGCGGTGAGCGGGGAAGGCGTGCCGCTGTCGGATCCGGCGTCGGGCGCGGCCCCCGCGGCGCAGCTGATGCCGGGCGCGCGGGCGGCCGTGGAGGTGGGACTGCTGGGCACCGCCGTGGTCGCCGCGCCGGGGCCGGTGGAGCCACAGCGGCTCCCGCTCGCCACCGAGCTCGTCGTCTACCTGGCCGCGCACGCCGACGGCGTCAACCTGAACGTGCTGACCGGCGCGCTGTGGCCGCGCGGCGTGCCGGCCGAGGTGCGCGACGCCGCGCTGGCCCGCGTGAAGGACTGGCTCGGCACCGACGAATCCGGCGCGCCCAACCTGCTGACCGACCCCGCCGGACGGCTGCGGCTGGGGCCGGGCGTGCGGGTGGACTGGCAGGTGTTCCGCGCGCTTGTCGCGCGGGCCGCGCAGGCGGCGGGCTCCGCCCCGGGCCTGGCACGGGACGAGGCCCGCTACCTGGAACAGGCGCTGAGCCTGGTCCGCGGCCAGGTGCTCGACGGGCGCGATCCGGGACGGTACGTGTGGCTGTCCACCGACAGCTTCGTGTACGAGGTCACCGCGCTTGTCGCGGACGCGGCGCACCGGCTGTCCGCGCTGCGGCTCGCGGCCGGCGACGCCCAGGCCGCGATGGACGCGGCGCGTGCCGGGCTGCGGCTGGCCTTCGACGACGAGATGCTGTGGCGGGACCTGCTGCTCGGCGCCGCCGCCACCGGGCAGGAGCACGTTCTGCGCGCGGCCGTGGGCGAGATATCGGCGCGGACCGCGCTGGATGAGGTGATGCCGAGAATGGCACCGGAAACCGAGGCGCTCATCGACGAGCTCCTCCCGTCCTGGCGGACGTCGGCGGCATGACCGCCCGTCAGCTCTCCGTAATACCGGGATCTCGAACCCGGCCTGGCGGGATGCCGTGCCAGAAACGGAAGGTCCCGTGCATACCGGACTGGCGCCTGTGCAGGCATGGAGGAGTTATGGGCAAACGGCTCCTTGGAGCCGCGCTGGCTGTGGCGGTGGGCGTGACGGTATCGGCGTGCGCCGGCGCGGGCCCGGGTAACCCGGGCACCTTCGTCCCGGCGGGCGGCAGCGGTCAGGCGGCGAACGGCCAGGCGGCCCCGGGTACGGCGGCCCCGGTGCCCGGGCTGCGGAACTTCGCGTTCCCGCCGAGTATCAAGATCGTGTTCCAGACGCCGCTGCCGGCCGGCGGCCCGCAGCGCAGTGCCATGATCGGGTACGAGAACTACATCGACTCGATGTGGTACGCCGTCTACACGCATGGCGCGAATACGGCGTACGAGCGCTACCTGAGCGGAAACGCGCTCAAGTTCGCGCAGGGTGAGATCAGCGAATTCGCCTCCGGCGACTACGCGCTGCGCGGCACGATCACCTACTACAACATGGACGTGCCGCAGGTCTTCTTCAAGGCGGGCGCGGTCGTCACGTCCTGCGTCGACGCGTCCGGCCTTTACCGGGTGAGCGCGCGGACCGGCAAGACCGCCGGCACCGTTTTCAGCGGCGGGTTCAGCCACTATCAGGAACAGGCCTCGGCGGGAAAGCAGCCCGGCGGGCTGTGGATGATCGGCCATACGGCGAACTATCCGGCCACCAGCGGTGGCTCGGCGGGAGAGTGTGCAGCATGATGAAGAGGTTGTTGCTCTCGGCAGTGCCGCTCGCGGCGAGCCTGGCGGTGGCCGCCACGGGAGGCTCCGCAAGCGCGGCCGGCGGGAATCCCCCGGTGAACAACCCGCCGGCCGGCGGGCCGAGCTATTCCAAGACCGTCGCCGAGCAGATCATTCTGGGCGGTGACCATACCGGCAACGGCTATAACGGCACCTACATCCCGCCGGACTGCTGGCTCCAGCCGTATTTCCATCAGCCGCAGTCCTACCAGGCGGGAGACCCGTCGTCGGCCGGTCCCGTGGATGCGGACAGCTACTACTTCTGGTTCGGGCGGCACTACCCGGGCTTCAACCATCTCATCCATGGCACTGGGGGACCCGACCAGATCAACCAGGATTTCCAGATGGTGCAAAAGGGGCAGAACGACGTGCCAGGTGGCCCCAATCCGGTCAAGCCAGACTTCGTCTGGTGGGCACCGGACTGGCTGAGCTCTCCGGCCGGCTGGGCCTGCGCCCAGGGACTGACAGCCAACCTCAACAACGGCTTCATCGACCTGGAGCCGCCGGCCCAGCCCGGCGCCGGCGGCGCGGCCGGGCAGATCACCAACGAGCAGCTGGCCGCGCTGGCGCGCGCCGCCCTGGCCCTGCCGGGCATAAAGATCGTGACCAGCCCGCCGGCGGCGAATGGCGGCCCCACCACGTCGTACGTCAACCTGCCGACCTATGTGTCGGTCCATTTCCTGGGTGCGCAACAGCCTTCTGACACGGCAACGGTCAAGATGGCCGACGGTACCGTCTACCTGACGGCGACCATCACGACGACGAAGCCCACGGTCTCCATCACGACGAACGCCCCGGCCGATGTCAGCGTTCCGCCCCAGAGCACGTGCCCGGCGACGGCCGCGGGTACGGCGGCGACCCCGGCCTGCTCGGTCAAGTTCCTGTCCCCCAGCAGCCCCGCCGCGCCGTACGTCATCACGGTGACCGTGACCTGGGTCGTTCACTGGATCACGAGTGCCGACCCGGTGGGCGGTGTCTTCCAGAACCCGCCCTCGGTGGTGACAGCCCAGCAGAGCTTCGTCGTCAAGGAGATCCAGACGGTCAACGGCGGCTGAGCCGGTGCATCATCTCGGTAACTTCAGTGATGGGCCGGGTC
>Ga0213875_10001642_pt1 | contig 14120 bp, 16 predicted proteins | sample BarmaccomBMRX_R8_FD_160105 | JGI IMG/M metagenome (GOLD analysis project Ga0213875, IMG submission 160105) | Root-associated microbial communities from Barbacenia macrantha in rupestrian grasslands, the National Park of Serra do Cipo, Brazil - RX_R8 | ecosystem: Host-associated > Plants > Roots... | reverse complement strand
GGGGCGACTTCGGGGGCGGCGGCGACAACAACTTCGGCGGCTTCTGACCAGCCTCGACCGCTCATCTGACCAGCCTCGGCTCGGCGCCTGACCAGCCTCGGCTCGGCGCCGGCACGCGCGTCAATCAGGCGTTGATCGCCGCGGCCTAGCGTGCCCGTGACCCGGCCGGTGGCTGGGCTCGGGGAGCGGGTGAGGTGCGCGGTGGACCCAGACCGGATCGCAGCGTCGATGGCGGAGATGTGGGAGGCGCTGCTGCCGCTGGTGCCGGGCCTGCGCCTGGTCCGCAAGGGCGGCGCCTACGCCCTCGTCAACGACCGCCCGTCACCGGTCAACGGGGTCGGCTTCGAGCGGCGCGACCCGGACGTGGCCGCCGTGGCCGCGCTGCTCGACGAGGTGGCGGCGACCGGCATCGGGTACCGGCTGCAGACCCGGCCGGGCCACGGCGAGATGTTCGGCGAGCTGGCGCGGCGATCACGGCCCGGGCGGTCAGCGACGCCCGGGCGGGCGGCTCGCCCTGGTGCTGGCTGCAGTCGGCCCCGGACGGTTACCGCGGCTACCAGCGGCTGGGCTTCCGCACGGTCGAGACCTGGGCCACCTGGTACTCGCCAGAGTGACGCTGTTTGGCGTGGTCAGCGGGGCGGGCGGCCCTGGTCGAGCCAGTCCAGCGGATCCTGGCCGAGGGCTTCGTCGGCCAGCTGGCGGGCGGCGGCGGTGCGCAGGCGGCTCAGGGCCGAGTCGATCCAGGGCTGGACGTCGCGATGGCCCTGGCCGGCGTACTCGCGCGCCTGGAGCAGCATCTCGAGCTTGTCCGCGTCCCGGGCGCAGCGGGCCTCGGGAGTCTGGCCGGCCTCGTACTCGGCGACGGCGGCCCGGATCAGCTCCGCCAGCTCTGGTGGCAGCGGGCGCACCTGGTCGCCGGTGATCTCTTCGTGCGGGGTGGCGGCGACGTAACGCTGGGCCAGATGGGGCAGGTCGGTGGTGCGGGTCTCCTGCGAATCGTGCCACAGGGCCAGGAACGCGGCCCGCTGGGGGTCGGCCCCCTCCATGCTCGCGATCACGGTGGCGGCCACGCTGGCCCGGAACGAGTGGTCGGCGACCGACTCCGGGGTCCGCACCCCCAGTTGCAGCCAGCCGGTGCGCGGATAGCGCTTGAGCAGGCCGATCTCGTAGAGGAAGGCGGTTATCGCGGTGACGTTCACCGGGCCATTGTGCCCGCTGGCGGGGTGGCTCAGGCGGCGCGGCGGGTGTGGACGGGCTCGCGGGTGCGGGCTGGGGTCAGCTTGACCGGGACCGGGGCCTGCGCGCGGCGCGACTGGCCAGTGGTGGCGATGAACAGTGACAGCAGGGCGGTCAGCCCAGCCCCGCCTCCGATGACGCCCCAGAACAAGGGCCAGAAGTCAGCGTTGAGGAACAGCATGACGACCTCCAAGATTGAAGAACTTGCACGTTCGTGTGCAACTATACTTGTCTGCACATCAATGTGCAAATAAAGGGTTGGCGGGGGCCGGGGCCGGGCTGGGGTGGCGGGGCTCCAGGCCGGAGGGATTCGGCCCCGGCGGGCGGGGGCCGTCGGCTCGGCGGCGGCCGGGGCGGGCGCGGAGGGTCTACCGTGGGCGGGAGCCTTGACCCAGGCAGGAGTCCCCGATGACGACCAGCAGCCAGTCCCGGGCGCCGCGCGGGCCGCAGCGGCGGCATGCGCGCTCGAATCGGGCCAAGCTGCTGGCGGCGGCCCGGACCGAGCTGAGCCGGGATCCGGACGTGAGCCTGGACGAGATCGCCCGGGCGGCCGGGGTGGTGCGCCGGACCTTGTACGGGCACTTCCCCAACCGGGAGGCGCTGATCGACGCGCTGGCGGCCGAGGCGCAGGCGTCGCTGGAGACCGCGTTCACCGCGGCCCGGCGGCCCGATGCCGATCCGGCCACCGCGCTGGCGGGGCTGGTGCTGGCGGCCTGGGGGGTCGGCGACCACTACCGGATGCTGATCTCGCTGGCCCGGCGGCGGCTGGGTGAGGAGCGACTGCGGGACATTCTGGCGCCGGCCCGGGCCGAGGCGGTGGCGATCCTCGAGCGCGGGCAGCGGGACGGGACGTTCGCGACCCACCTGCCCGCGCCGGTGCTGGCGCTGGCCACCGAGTCGGTCGTGCTGGCCATCCTGGAGAGCCAGGCGTCAGCCGGGCCGCCGCTGGCGAGCGACCCGGACGGCGGAGCGGCCGCGACCGCGGTGCTGATCGCGGCCGGGGTCGAGCCGGCCGCTGCCCTCGATCATGTGCGGCGGGCGCTCAGTCCTGCGGGCTGAAGTCGACCTTGGCCGTCTCGACGGTGCCCGCGGTCCGGCCTGGCGCCTCGGTGAAGCTCCAGTACAGGTTGGTGTGGGCGATGACCTGGTCGACCGGGGGCGCCCCCCACTTTGACTTGTCGCCCGCGGTGTGCGCGTCGCTGACCAGGGTGGCGTCGTAACCGCGGGTGAACGCCCCGTGCAGGGTGCTGCGGATGCAGGCGTCGGTCTCGGCCCCGGTCACCACCAGGCGGCCGACCCCGAGGCCGGCCAGTACCTCCTCCAGGTCGGTGGCCTCGAACGAGTCACCGTAGCGCTTGCCGATCAGCGCCTCGTCCTCGTCCGGGGTGAGCTCAGAAACGATCCGCCAGTCCTCGCTGCCGACGACCAGCTCGTCGTCGGCCGAGTGCTGCACCCAGACGACCGGCACCTGCTCGCGGCGGGCCTGCTCGACCAGGCGGCCGATGTTGGCCACCACCGCGTCGCGCTGGTACGCCTCCCCCACCACCCCGTTCTGCACGTCGACGACCAGCAGGGCGGTGTTGGGACGGTCCTTCAGCGTGGTCATGCGTCCACGCTAACCGTCGCCACCGACAGAATGCATCCGGTCGGCGATGGCCCGCAGGATGGTGGCGTCGGCCACCCAGCCTTCGAGCTGGCGGCCGTCGTCGGAGACCACCGGCAGGCCGTCCCGGCGGCCGCGGGTGGCCAGCTGGCGCAGGGTGCCGGTGAGCGACTCGCTGGCCAGCACCGGAGCCTCGTCCAGCTCGCCGGACGGGTCGCCAGACAGGTGGCCGGGCGGGTCGCCGGTCGGGTCGTCGGGCGACGGCTCGGGCACCGGCAGCGGGGCCGGGAACGGCCGCATCACGTCGGCCGCCTTGAGGTCGCTGAACACCCGCCAGGGCGCGGTCCGGTCGATGTCATGGCCGCGGCGCAGCAACTTGGTGGTGTACAGGGTGCCGTAGCTGAGCGCCCGCGAGGTGGCGGTGGCGACCGCGACCGCCAGCATGACCGGCAGGGTCAGGGTGAAGTCACCGGTCAGCTCGATCACGCTGGCGACCGAGGTCAGCGGGGCCCGGACGGCGGCCGCGAACACCGCGCCCATCGCCACCACCGCGTACAGGGCAGGCGGTCCGGCGCTGGCCCCGAACAGGTGGGACACCAGGTCACCGAAGGCCATGCCGGAGGTGGCGCCGACGAACAGCGACGGCGCGAACACCCCGCCCGACCCGCCGATGCCGAGGGTCACGCTGCAGGCCAGCATCTTCCCGGCCGCCAGCACCAACAGGAACCAGAGCGCGTAGCGGCCGCCCACGGCCCGGTCCATCACCGGGTAGCCGACCCCGTACAGTTGCGGCACCGCCAGCAGGATGAGACCGAGGACGAGGCCGCCGACCGCGGGCCGGGCCCACTCGGGCCGCTGCTTCCACAGCCGGTCACACAGGTCCTCGACGCCGTACACGACGGTCTTGAACAGCAGCCCGATGAGGCCGGCGGCCACCGCCAGCAACCCCACCAGCAGGTAGTCGCGGGCGTGCGGGAGCGTGATGCCGGCCGGGAACGCGGCCAGGAACGGGTGGTCGCCGAGCAGCGGGATCGCCACCGCGTCGGCCACCATGGCCGACAGCATCACCGTGAACAGCGCGTCGACCGAGAACTCGCGCAGGATGATCTCGACCCCGAAGAACACCCCGGTGATGGGCGCGTTGAACGTGGCCGCGATCCCGCCGCCCGCCCCGCAGGCGACCAGGATCCGCATCCGGTTCTCCGGCATCCGCACCCACTGCCCGAAGCTGGAGGCCAGGGCCGAGCCGATCTGCACGATCGGCCCCTCCCGCCCGACCGAGCCGCCGGCGCCCATACACAGCGCCGAGGCGAGGGCCTTGACCACGCTGACCTGGGGGCGGATCCGGCCGCCGCGCTCGGCCACCGCGATCATGACCTCCGGCACCCCGTGACCGCGCGCCTCCCGCGCCCACCGGTAGATCAGCGGCCCGTAGATCAGCCCGCCGACGGCCGGGATCAGCACGAAGAACCCCAGCCCGAGCCACGGCAGGTGGGCGCTGCCGGTCCAGCCGGCCTGGCCGAACTGCCCGTACCCGGTCGGCAGCCAGGTACAGAAGGCGACCAGGTAGCGGAACGCGACCGCCCCGAGCCCCGATCCCACCCCGACCAGCAAGGCGACGGCGAACAAGCCCAGCCGCGAGGTGCGCAGCCAGGCCGTCACGGCTGCACCAGATCCGCGGAAGCGGCGGTTTCCGCCTCGGCCGGCGGCCACTGACTGTCCGGCACCTCCCCGGCCGCCTCGGCGAACGCCTGGAACGCGGCCGCCACCGCGGTCTGCTGCCCGGCCGGCAGCCGGCCGAGGATCGCGGCCAGTAGCTCCCGCCGCCGGCCGGTGGCGGTGTCGACCACCTGGCGCCCGTCCGCGGTGATCGACACCAGCACCGCCCGGCGGTCGGTCCGGGCCCGGTGCCGCCGGATCAGTCCCTTGCGGACCAGCCGGTCGCACATGCGGCCGGCCGTCGAGGGAGTCACCCCCAGCGCCGTGGCCAGGTCGCCCATCCGCTGCGGGCCCCGCGAGGCCAGCACCACCAGCGCCCGGTACTGGGCCAGCGTGATGTCCTCGGCCGCCGCTCCCAGCGACTGGGTGGTCACCGCCACCAGCGTCCGGCTCGCGGTCAGCATCGCGTCCACTGCGGACTCGTCGGCCTGTCCTTCACCCATTAATAGCCCTACCCAACATTTGCACTCTGCGATAGTTGCATATTAACAATATTTAAAGGGGTTCGAGCACGCCGGGTCTGGGGGTGGGCTGGGTCCGGTAGTGGACTGGGTCCGAGGGCGGACTGGGCCCGGGAGTGGACTGGGTCCGAGGGCGGACTGGGCCCGGGAGTGGACTGGGTCCGGGGCGGACTGGGCCCGGGAGTGGACTGGGCCCGGGAGTGGACTGGGCCCGGGAGTGGACTGGGTCCGGGGCGGACTGGGTCCGGGGGCGGACTGGGTCCGAGGGTGGGCTGGGTACCGGGTGGCGGCGGCTCTCAAAGCTCGCCGGGGCGCGGAAGCGCTGGCCGCGGCTCCGGGTCGCACGGCAACAGCGACCACGACGATGTCGCTCCCTCATGGCGTCCAGTTGCTGAGGCTGGTGGGATGGATGTGACTCGGAGGCTGACGTGAGCCGGAGCCGGGAGGCGTACAACGAGTTCGGGAAGACTTTTCTACAAATGCTGCGCAAAAGTCTTCCCGAATCGGGAGGGCCGGGTAGTGCGGGGGCGCGAGGGGCCGGTGTGACTTGAGGGTTGGGTAACGCGCGTCGCGCATACGGCGGGGCGGGCCTGGGTCCATCGCGTCGCTGTCTTCCCGGCGGAAGTGCCCCGCCGGAGGCACACACCGCGAGCCCTTCGGGACTACGGCAGCAGGTGTGATGCAGAAGGCGGCCACGGCAGGAGGGCCCCGGGGCCGACAACCGACGCCGGGCGCGATGCCAGCGGAGGCAGGAGCCGGGCCCGGCGGCCGGAGGCTGAGCGCGGGCCTGCGGGCGGGCCAGCTGACGACGGGCAAGGGTGACGACGGGCCAGGTGACGACGGGCAAGGGTGACGGCGGGCCGGGTGACGACGGGCAAGGGTGACGGCGAGCCCGACTACGGCGAGCTCGGCTACGGCGAGCCCGACTAACGGCGGGGCAGGGGTGAGCAGGACCGGTACCGGAGCGGGAACCGGAGTACGGCCGGTGCTGGCCGGGCACGGGAAATGAACAGCGCTACTGGTCCGGCGGTCACCGGTCCGGGGTGCGACGCGAGGTGGGTGAGCCAGGTCCGGGGCTCCCGGCGGTCAGGTCCAGTGGCCGGACAGGGCGGCGGTGGCCTGGTCGGCGTAGGCGTCAAAGGCGGCCGCCATCGCCTCGGGGCCGGGGCAGCCCGCCTCGCGCCACTCCCGGCTGGCCAGGAAGCCGATCGCGCCGAACATCGCGGCCAGCAGCCGCGGCCGCCGGTCGGTGGCCGGGTCGACACCCTCGCGGGCGGCCAGCACGCCGACGATGTCGTCCTCGTGGTCGTGCAGGAACCGGAAGTTGGCGGCCAGCAGGGCCGGGGTCGCCTCGATCAGGCGGATCACCGCCAGGTAGGTCTCGACCTTCTCGCCGTCGTCGCCGGGGATCGACGCCTGCTCGGCCAGCGAGTCGTGGAACGCGCCGCGGATCGCGGTCAGCGGCTCCTCGGCGGCCGGGCGGGCGGCCAGGAAGTCCAGGAACACCTCGGTGCGCTCGCGGATGAAGGAGATGACCAGGTCTTCCTTGCTGGCGAAGTAGCGGAAGAAGGTCCGCTCGGACACGTCGACGGCGTCGGTGAGCTCGCGGACAGCGGTGTGCTCGTAGCCCTGCCGCTCGAACAGAGGCAGGGCCGCCTGCAGGAGCGCGTCGCGGGTCTGGCGCTTCTTGCGCTCCCGGCGGGCGGGCTGGACCTCAACGGCGGATGAACTCATGGTGACAGCATACGTCAAGCAGTGTCCTTAGTCATTGATTGCCAAGTGTCATTGGATGACATAATGTGGCCGGGTCGGTTGCGGTCGAGGGAGAAGAGCGATGAGCGAGTCGAAAGTGTCTGCTGTGGTTGCGGAGGCCGCTGGGGAGCCTGTGCGCCGCGGGCTGCGCGGGAACCCGATGCTGACGCTGCTGTCGGTGGCGCTGGGCGTGATGATGGTGGCGCTGGACGGCACGATCGTGGCCGTCGCCAACCCGTCGATCCAGTCGCACCTGCACGCGTCGCTGGCCGGCATCCAGTGGGTGACCAACGGCTACCTGCTCTCGCTGGCGGTCACGCTGATCACGATCGGCAAGTTCGGCGACCGGTTCGGGCACCGGCGGATCTTCCTGATCGGGGTGGTCGGGTTCGGGCTGTCGTCGGCCGCGATCGGGCTGTCCGGCGACATCGCCGGCAACCTGGGGCTGATCATCGCATTCCGGGTGCTGCTGGGGATCTTCGGCGCGATGCTGCAGCCGACCGCGCTGGCGCTGCTGCGGAACACGTTCCCGGCCCACCGGCTGAACGCCGCCATCGGCATCTGGGGGGCGGTGCTGGGCGCGTCGACCGCGGCCGGCCCGATCGTCGGCGGCCTGCTGGTCCAGCACATCAACTGGGAAGCCTGCTTCTACGTGAACGTCCCGGTCGGCATCATCGCGCTGGTGGTCGGCACGCTGGTGCTCAAGGAGACGCCGCCGTCAGCGGTCCGCTCGTTCGACTTCCCCGGCATCGGGCTGCTCTCGGTCGGGCTGTTCGCGCTGGTCTGGGGCCTGATCAAGGGCTCGTCGTACGGCTGGGGCAGCGGCAAGACCATCGGCTTCTTCGTCGGTGCGGCGGTGGCCCTGGCCCTGTTCATCTGGCGCGAGCGGCAGACCAGTGAGCCGCTGCTGCCGCTGCGGCTGTTCCGCTCGGTGCCGCTGTCGGCCGGCGTGGTGCTGGTCATCCTGCTGATGTTCGCGCTGTTCGGGGCCATGTTCTTCATGACCTTCTACCTGGAGAACGTGCACGGCTACGACCCGGTCAAGACCGGCCTGTGGCTGCTGCCGATGACGGCCATGCTCATCGTCGGCTCCCCGATCTCGGGCTGGGTGCTGACCAGGCTCGGACCCAAGATCCCGCTCTGCGTGGGCATGGTGTTCGCGGCGGTCGCCCTGTTCGGGCTGTCGCGGCTCACGCCGACCTCGGACCCCAAGGACACGATCGTGTGGTTCGTGCTGCTCGGCCTGGGGCTGTCCCCGGTCATCGTGGGCGCGACCGACGTGATCGTGGGCAACGCCGCCCGCGAGCTGGCCGGGGTGGCGAGCGGGCTGCAATCGACCGCCATGCAGCTCGGCGGCACGCTCGGCACCGCCATCCTCGGCAGCATCATGACCGCCCGGGTGGGCAGCCTGCTGCCGGTCCGCTGGGCCGCGGCCAGCCTGCCGCACCTGTCCGGGGCCGAGCTGGCCCAGGCCGAGAGCGCGGTCTCGGTCGGGGTGGCCCCGGTCAGCTCGAAGATCCCGGCCGAGATCGCCGCCACCATCACCCGGGTCAGCCACGGCGTGTTCACCAGCGGGATGAGCACCGCGTTCCTGGTCGCGGGCATTGTGGCGGTGGCCGGGGCGCTGGTCGCGCTGCTCACCCGGCGCCCGGCCGAGGAGGAGGCCGCTCCCCCGGCCGGGCCCAGCGCCGAGCCGGCCCCGGCGGCCGAGGTGACCAGCTGACGAAGCGACCCTTTCAGGTTTTCCCAAAGCCGCCGTCTCCGCAGTGTTTCCCGCTCGCAACGGGGGGCGGCGGCTTGCTCAATGTGATCACCGCCTCTTGACTCCGTCGGGCACTTGCGATTAGGTATGGCTGGCCTTATTTAGGTAAGGCAAACCTAAATTGCTGAGTGGGTGCGGTGCCGTGCGGCGCGCCCCGGGAGGGACGCCGCCGATGCTGCCCACGTTCGTGATCGGCCTCCGGGAAGGTCTGGAGGCCGCGCTGATCGTCGGAATCATCGCCGCGTTCCTCGGCCAGCAGGGCCGCCGGGACGCGCTCCGGCAGGTCTGGATCGGCACCGCCGTCGCGGTCCTGATCTGCATCGCCATCGCCATCGCGCTCCAGGTGATCTCGCACGACCTGCCACAGCGGCAGCAGGAGGGCCTGGAGACGGTGGTCGGCGCGCTGGCTGTCGTCATGGTCACCTACATGATCCTGTTCATGCGCTCCCGCGCCCGCGGCATGAAGAAGGAGCTGGAAGGGGCGGCCGCGTCCGCCCTGGCCTCCGGGTCGAGCCGGGCACTGGTGCTGATGGCGTTCCTGGCCGTGCTGCGCGAGGGTTTCGAGACCGCGGTGTTCCTGCTGGCCACCTTCAACGCCTCCGGGGACGCCACCACCTCGTGGATCGGCGCGGTGATCGGCATCGGTGTCGCCGCCGCGATCGGGTACGGCATCTACAAGGGCGGCGTCCGGCTCAACCTGGCCAAGTTCTTCAAGGTCACCGGCCTGGTGCTGGTGGTGGTGGCGGCCGGCCTGGTGATGACCGCGTTCATGACCGCCAACGAGGCGGGCTGGCTGAACTTCGGCCAGGCGCAGGCGTTCAGCCTGTCCTGGCTGGTGCGGCCGGGCACCCCGCTGGAGTCGCTGCTCACCGGCGTGCTCGGGATCCAGCCGTTCCCGAGCTGGATCATGGTCATCGCCTGGCTGGTGTACCTGGTGCCGATGGTGCTGATCGTGGCCTGGCCCGCGGGGCGAGGCCGTAAGCAGGTCCGTCAGCCGGATGCGGCGGCCACCCCGGCCGCCCGGCCGGCGCCGGCTGGGGACCTTTCCGTTGATATCGAAGGAGTAGTCCCCCGTGAGCTTTGACGGCCGGCGGAAACACATCCGCGGCAAGACCTCCAGCATCGCCGGCCTGGCCGCATTCGTCACCGGCGCCGTCCTCATCGTCGCGGGCTGCTCCAGCGGTTCGGGCGCCAGCAAGCCCAAGACCGCGGCCGACGCGGGCAAGACGACCACGGTCAGCATCTCGCTCACGCCGCAGGGCTGCCAGCCCAAGCCGGCCTCGGTGACCGCGGGCGACGTGCAGTTCAACGTGACCAACTCCGATGCCAGCGCGGTGTCCGAGGCCGAGCTGCGGACCGGGGATGGGTCCAAGATCCTCGGCGAGCAGGAGAACCTCACCCCCGGCCTGTCGGGCGGGTTCGAGCTGACCATCCAGCCCGGCACCTACGAGATCAACTGCCCGGGCGCGTCCCAGCAGCACTGGACGTTCAAGGTCACCGGCAAGACCAGCGGCGCCTCCTGGCCGTCGAACCCCCAGCTGACCGCCGCCGTCAGCGGCTACCAGAGCTACATCAACCAGAACACCACCGAGCTGGTGTCGAGCAGCCAGACGTTCTGTAAGGCGGTCGACGCCGGCCACCTGGCCCAGGCCAAGATCCTGTACCCGAAGACCCGCGTCTACTACGAGCGGATCGAGCCGGTCGCGGAGATCTGGGGCTCGCTCGACACCGAGATCGACGGCCGCTGGGAGAACCCGGTCACCACGGCGTCGCAGTTCATCGGGTTCCACCGGCTCGAGCAGCTGATGTGGTCGAGCAACACCCTGTCGGGCGCCCCGGCCCTGTGCGCGGGGCTGGTCCAGCACGAGCAGCAGCTGCTGACGCTGGTCAAGAGCGCCAGCTACAACCCGCTGGAGATGGCCAGCGGCGCCACCGACCTGATCAACGAGGCCGCGACGGCCAAGATCAGCGGTGAGGAGGAGCGCTACTCCAACACCGACCTGCCGGTGTTCAAGGCCAACGTGGACGGGGCGATGGAGGTCGTGTCGCTGCTGACGCCGTACCTGCAGAAGAAGGACCCGAGCCTGCTGACCCAGATCAACACCCAGCACGCGGCGGTGATGAAGCAGCTCAGCCAGTACCAGGCCAGCCCCGGCTACGACGACACCGGTTACGTCGAGTACTCGACCGTGCTCGACAGCGGCCGGCGGCAGCTCTCGGGATCGGTGAACGCGCTGGCCGAGGCCCTTTCGAAGGTCTCTGTCCAGGTCGGTGCCGCCTAAGTGGGCCACGACAACGGCTCTGAGGACGACGTGGTGAGCAGCCCGGGCGGGCCGCCCGCTCCCGACGACCAGTCGGCGAGCCAGCCAGCTGGCCAGCATCCGTCGCGACGGCGGATGCTGGCCGGGGCCGGCCTGTTCGGGGCGGGCGCGGTGGCCGGTGGGCTGGGCGGCTACTTCGGGCGCGGCGGCTCGGGCAGCAGCGGCGGCGGTAACACCGCCGCCGCCGTGACCGGCGACAGCGACGTCACGATCCCGTTCTACGGGTCCCACCAGGCCGGGATCGCGACTGCGGCCCAGGACCGGCTGGCGTTCGGCACCATGAACGTGGTGTCCGGGACCAGCCGGTCCGACCTGCAGGACCTGCTCAAGGACTGGACCACGGCGGCCGCCCGGATGACGGCCGGGCAGCTGGTGGGTGAGGACAACCAGCCCTACGCGCCGCCGCTGGACACCGGTGAGGCGGTCGGCTCCCCGGTCTCGCGGCTGACGGTCACCGTCGGCTACGGGCCCTCGCTGTTCGACGGCCGGTTCGGGCTGCAGGGCAAGAAGCCGTCGGCGCTGGCTCAGCTGCCGGCGCTGCCGAACGAGAACCTGGACCCGAACTACACCGGCGGCGACCTGTGCGTGCAGGCCTGCTCGGACGACCCGCTGGTGGCGTTCCACGCGGTCCGCAACCTGGCCCGGATCGGCATGGGGGTGGTCGAGCACAACTGGATGGAGCTGGGCTTCGGCCGCACCTCCACCACCTCGACCAGCGAGGCCACCCCGCGCAACCTGCTCGGCTTCAAGGACGGCACCCGCAACATCAAGGCCGAGCAGACCGAGCTGATGGACGGCTACGTCTGGGTCGGGAACGAGTCCGACCAGGCCTGGCTGCGCGGCGGCAGTTACCTGGTGGCGCGGAAGATCCGGATCTTCGTGGAGAACTGGGACCGCGATTATCTTCAGGATCAGGAAAACGTCATCGGCCGGTCGAAGGTGTCGGGCGCTCCGTTGTCCGGCGGCACCGAGTTCAGCACGCCGAGCTTCACCGCCAAGGCGGCCAGCGGGCTCGGGACCGCGATCCCGGTGAACGCCCACATGCGGCTGGCCAGTTTCGAGCACAACGGCGGGACCCGCATCCTGCGGCGGGGCTACTCGTTCACCGACGGGATCGACCCGGTCCGCGGCACCCTGCTGGGCGGGCTGTTCTTCATCGCCTTCATGAAGAACCCGTCGCAGTTCATCAAGCTGCAGACCTCGCTGGCGGCCGACGCGCTGAACGAGTACATCCAGCACACCGGCAGCGCCGTGTTCGCCTGCCCGCCCGGGCTCAGGAAGGGTCAGAGCTGGGGCGACGGGCTGTTCGACTGACTGGTCAGGATCCGCCTGGCGGTCCGCCGCGGCGGCGGCGCCAGATGGCCAGGCCCAGGGCCACCACCAGCACCGGGACGGCGATGTACCAGGGGGCGGTGTAGTGGGTGGCCGCCGCGGCGACCAGCGGGGCGGCCAAGGCGCTGTTCGCCGAGCGCGAGAGCTACTGGCCGGACCGGGGTGGGTGGCTAGCGTCGGGAGCATGGCTCAGCCAGCGCGCTACGACGGGTACGCCGACTGGTACGAAGACTGGACGGCGGGGTCCGCGTCCACCCGACCTACCGCGAGGCCGGGTGGCAGGCGCCGGCGCCCTGGTGGGGAAAGTTCGTCCGGGTCAGAGTGGGGATGCGGCAGTATCCGCTGGCTGATCTGCTCAACGCCTTCGTCCGCACCGGTCTGGCCATCGAGCATGTCAGCGAGAGCGGTACCCGGGCGGTACCGACGATCCTGGCCGTCCGGGCCCGGAAGCTGGGGTAGGATCCAGGCCGTGCCGCGTGGTAGCACCTGGTGCTACATTGATGATATGAGCAGCCAGCCGGAGATCACTCAGCGCGATTTGCGGACCAAATCGCGCGAGATCATGGACGCGGTCGAGCACGGGAGCTCCTTCACGGTGACCCGGGACGGGCGCCAGATCGGGGAACTTATCCCGCTGCGCCACCGGCGCCGCTTCGTTCCAGCGGCGGAGTTCGTCGCGCTGTCCCGTAGCGCCGCCACGGTGGATCCCGAGGCTTTCCGGGCGGACCAGGAGGCGGCCGCCGACCAGGACGCGACCAGCGCTTATGACCGCTGAACGACACCGCCAGGGCCTACTCGATACCAACATCGTTATTTTGCGCCGCTGGATTCAGCCGGACCAGCTACCGATCGAGGTAGCGATCAGCGCGATCACGCTGGCGGAGTTGTCAGCAGGTCCGCATGAGGTGCGGCCATCATCAGAGCAAGACCGCTATGAAGAAAACGCCGAACGCGCGCGGCGTCTCGACGTACTGCAGCGCGCCGAGAGCGAGTTCGAACCGATTCCGTTCGACGCGGAAGCGGCCAGAGTCTACGGCCGGGTGACCGCGGCGGTAGTGGCCGCCGGCCGCAAACCGCGCCGCCGGGCCACCGATCTGATGATCGCCGCTACCGCCATCGCCGCTGGCCTGCCGCTGTTCACCACGAATCCGGACGACTTCAAGGGCCTGCAGCGAATCCTCTCAGTTGTGGCCGTGACCCGGCCCAGTGTGCCGCACGAGACACTGGATTGATGGCCACAACCAGCTCCTACGTGACGCGGGTGCTCAGCCCGGAGACCTGGGATGACTTCGCGCGGCTGGTGGAGGCCAGCAACGGGGTCTGGGGCGGCTGCTGGTGCATGGGTTTCCACCCCGAGGGGGTCGGGCGGGGTCACACCGTGGAGGGCAACCGGCTGGCCAAGCAGGCCCACGTTCGTAACGGGACCGTGCACCAGATCCTCGTCTACGACGGCGACGACTGCGTCGGCTGGTGCCAGTACGGGTCGCCGGCCGAGCTGCCGAACATCAACAACGCCAAGACCTACGCCAAGGGCCTGGACGAGCCGCCCGACTGGCGGATCGGCTGCATCTTCACCGGCAGCAAGCACCGCGGCCATGGGGTGGCGCGGGCGGCGGTCGGCGCCGTGCTGGTTGCCATCCGCGCGGCAGGCGGCGGGGTGGTCGAGGCCTACCCGGAGCAGACCGAAGACCGGCCCCCGCAGCGGGGCGCCTACCTGCATACCGGGCCGGCTGACCTGTTCGAGGAGTTCGGCTTCGAGCGCGACCGCAAGATCGCCAAGTGGCGCTGGGTGATGCGGTTGCACCTCCAGCCGTGAGCGCCCCCACCGGAGGCAAAGAACCTGAAACTCAGGTGGCTTCGATGAGGGCGGGGACGCAGGGGGCGGGGAGGCCCCAGAGGTTGCGGTCTTCGGTGATCCAGGAGTCGCGGGGGCG
>Ga0213875_10001641_pt1 | contig 14126 bp, 18 predicted proteins | sample BarmaccomBMRX_R8_FD_160105 | JGI IMG/M metagenome (GOLD analysis project Ga0213875, IMG submission 160105) | Root-associated microbial communities from Barbacenia macrantha in rupestrian grasslands, the National Park of Serra do Cipo, Brazil - RX_R8 | ecosystem: Host-associated > Plants > Roots... | reverse complement strand
ATCTGCTACTCACGATCGCCGAGCAGCGGCTGGCATCCGCATCCGCGGAGGACTACCCGGAGGCGAAGCGTCGGCTGAACTTCATCGTGCGCAATGCAGGTGACAGGCTTTATGACAACAAGTGCCCGGACGGTCATTTCACCCTCAAGACGGCACCGCAGATAACCAAGGCGATCCGGCGGACGGCGGGTGCCTGGGTGAGCCTGGCCTGACCAATGGCCGAGTTCCTTGTCATGCCCGGTAGGTAAAGTTACCTTGACACTGCGAGGAACCGGATCCGAGCAGCGCACCCAGCGAAGCCTGTCCCAGGCCGTCGTGGGCGCGTCCTGGCGGTCGGCAGCATGTCCGACCCGAGGACGAGGAGTCGCAGAAATGATGAGATCCATCCCGCCAAGGCTGCGTGCACCGGTAAACGCGCTCGCGGGCGGTTCCATCGTCGCCGCCGTCAGCGTGGTTGCCTACGGATGGGGCAGCTTGTGGCGTATCGGGATAGTCATCGCCGGCGGCGCGGTCGTGTACTACGTGTGGGCTGGAAGGGATACCGACTATTCCGCCTTGCTGCGCGGCCAGGCCGACGAGCGGCAGGCGTTCCGGCGGCTCAAGATACTGGCCCTAGTGGGGCAGGTCACGACCGCGGCGGCCTGGAACGACTCCCGCCCGTTCGGGGTCAGCCGGAACCCGGCCAGCGGCAGCCTGCTCAGGACAGTGGTCATGTTAGGCGGGCTTGACGGCCCGGATGATGGCCGAGTGCATCCCCGGGGCGGCTTCTGCCGTGAAGGTGACGGACGGGCCGGTGAACCCGGCTGCGGCCAGGCCCTTCAGATACTCGGTGCGGGATAGGGCACCGGCGATGCAGCCGACGCAGGACCCGGCTGCGGTGCGGTCAGCCTGGCTCATGTGATCCTCGGCCACCACGTCGGAGATGCCGATCCGGCCGCCCGGTACCAGCACCCGGAACATCTCGGCCAGCACGGCGGGCTTGTCGGTGGACAGGTTGATCACGCAGTTGGAAATCACCACATCAACCGAGGCGTCATGGAGCGGCAGGTCCTCGATCTGGCCCCTGCGGAACTCCACGTTCGTGGCTCCGGCCTTGCCGGCGTTCTGCCGGGCGAGAGCGAGCATGTCATCGGTCATGTCGACGCCGTACGCGAAACCGGACGGTCCAACCCGGCGGGCTGAGAGCAGCACGTCAATCCCGCCGCCCGAGCCCAGGTCCAGGACTCGCTCTCCCTCGTGCAGGTCCGCGACCGCCAGCGGGTTCCCGCACCCCAGGCTGGCCAGGACCGCCTCTTCCGGAAGGCCATCGGTCTCACCCTGCCCGTAGCGGGACGCGCCGCACCAGTCTGACTCCTTCAGGGCTTCTGCGCCCGTGGCGTGCTGCCCATCGCAGCAGGTCGAAGTGTCGCAGCATCCGGCGCTGGTCTGCGCTGTCGTCTCGCGCGGTGCGCTGCAGCACGACGAGCCGCAGTCATAGCCAGACCCATCATCCAGGCTCAGCACCGACCGGGCCGCTTCGGCATAGCGGGAGCGGACCCGCTCGACTAGCTCGGCTGTCGTCTCGTCAGCCATCATGATCCTCCTATCCCATAGATGGCCATCGATGCCCACTCTGTCTCAGGAGATAGACGACTGTCAATGTCTTGGGGCATACTGATCATGTGATCACGTCGCCAGTCCTTGACCTCCAGCCGGTCTCGCCGGTCGCCGCTGCCTGCTGCGCCCCGCTGCTGCGCGAGCCGATCACCGGCGACCAGGCCGCCGAGCTGGCGCGGCTCCTCAAGGCCTTGGCCGATCCCACCCGCCTGCGCCTGGTCTCCATGGTTGCCGCACACGACGGCGGTGAAGCCTGTGTCTGTGACCTGACCGAACCGCTCGGCCTGACCCAGCCCACCATCTCCCATCACCTCAAGGTCTTGGTCGACGCCGGAATCTTCACCCGGGACAAGCGTGGTGTCTGGGCCTACTACGCCCTCGTTCCGGAGGCAATGAACACGCTCGCGGGCATCCTCAGCACCTCCCGCTAGCCCCGAAATGAGCCAGTCTGACCATGCCATTAGCGGGGCGGTGAGCTGCCGCACCCGCCGGAGACCTGCCGCCCCAGCGGCCCTGACGGCAGGCGCCAGGCCCGAGCGTGTGCGCCGAGCCTAAAGAATTCGCTTAGTGTCACTTATTTTGGTTACTTCTTCGTTCTGCGAGTTTCCGGGCGTCTTGCCTGCTGGCAAGCTCGTATCAGGACATCGAAGTCGCTGCTGCCCGCCGTTTCCGGTCGAGAAACCCGGGTGCTACCTCGGTAACCAGGGTCGAAAAAACGCGCCCTTCAGTTTCTTGAAGAAGGGCTCGTATTACGCGATGCATGCCCAGGATGCTTACCGCACGGCGGTCACCGTCACCCTTCCCGAGGAGATCGACCTCATCAACCGGGAAGATGCCTACGACCGGCTGTATGCCGCCTTCGCCTGCGGCGCGCCCGTGGTGATCGCTGATCTGACGGGCACGACCTTCTGCGACGCCGGATCGCTGCGACGTCTGGTGACAGTACAAAACCGTGCCGCCGCCCAAGGCACCCAGTTGCGGCTCGTTATCGCTCCCGGCAGTGTGGTCAGCCGTCTGGCCGGCCTGACCGGCCTGGACCGCCGGATCCTGATTTATCCCAACCTGCGCGAAGCCGGCCTGCCGCGACGCCTAGATGATGACGCCCTGCGACGATCCGCACCACCACGAGGCTGCAAATCAGTGCTTGGGGACGCGCCATCCGCAGCCTGACCTGATGAGCCAGGTTGGCCATAAGCCCGGCCAGCCGGAAAGAGGACACCATGCCACGATCTCACCGGTACCTGCCCACCAGGATGCCGGGCACGCTGCAGCGGTCGTGCCCACAGGCGCAGGAAGTCTTTACCAAAGCGCTGAACAGCGCGATCACAGCCTATGGCGAGGGAGACCAGGCCATCCGGGCTGCCTACGCTGTGCTGAAGCAGAGTTTCGAGAAACGAGGCGATACCTGGGTCGCCAAGCGTGATCTGGCGGGCGCAACCGCTCAGGAAAGCACGCCGTAACCCAGTAGCTCGCATCCCGGACACCCGGAGAACCGACGATCTAGGCATCAGGTAACTGGTCAGGTCCTTTGATCGACTGCCTGTGCTCAGACAGTGCCAGACCCAGATGCGAACGCGCGCCTGGAGAACGAGCGTGGTGACGGTGTCTGCACACCGACCTGATGCTCTGGCTTACATGAACGGCGGCGATGGCACGTTGTGCTTCGGATATGCGGATGGGAGCGCCGCTGCGGCCGGTCGGTCCGGGGAGGCGAGCGGGACTGCGCTGATCACCTGGGCTGGCGGGCTGTGCCCCAGGCGCTGATCAGCATCGGATGAGCGAAAACGGCCGCGGAGGCCGCCAGTTCGCCGGACAGGCGTTGCTGCAGGGTGTCCGTGCCGACCTCGGCTGCGGTGGCCACGCCCGTGCGTTCCATCAGGGGCAGGACGGTCCTGACGATCCCGGCGAGGATCGCGGCGCCATCTGGGTCGTCAGGACCGAAGTGCGGCTGCACCCCGATCATCCCCGACGGCTGCAGGCCGGCGGCCTGCAGCACCGCCCACAAGCCCGGCCCGAGCGCGGGATTGATGCCGGCCCGGGTGAACGCCTGGTCAAGCCAGGACAAGGCCTGGGCCGCCAGCGGTGTCGGCGGCAGCGAGCGGGCGCTGTGCAGGTCGAACTCGATCGGCGCGATCACGCCGCCGGGGCGCAGCACGCCAGCTTGGGTCCGCAGCACCGCGGCGGGATCGGGCACGTACATCAGGACCAGCCGGCCGATGACCGCGTCGAACGGCCCGCCGGGCGCTGGGTCGTGGATATCACCGGCCACGAACCGGACGTTGAGCAGGCGGCGCTGCCCGGCCCGGGCGGTCGCCTTGGCGACGGCATCGGGCGATTGGTCGATCCCGACGACCTCGCCCGCCAGGCCGGCCAGCTCGGCGGCGACGAACGCCACATCCCCCGCGCCGGAACCCAGGTCCAGAACCCGCATGCCGGGCCGCACGCCCGCCGCGGCCAGGATCGTGCGGGTCGCGGGTGCGAGCACCCTGCCCTGCAGGTCGAGCCGCTTGAGCTCTGCGGCGTCGCTGCCGAGCTGGTAGCCGGGTTCTGCGCTGCTCATCATGTTTTCCTCTCGCCTGCCCGCCAGCCACCAGGACCTGCGAACTCAAGGTAGCGCGCCTCAGACCCGCGACCAGCGCACGAAGACACGCTCCTAAGGCGTAGCGCCAGCGACCAATGGAAGCCACGCCGGGAGCCACACGGATGAATAACTTTCGGAAGCTTCGGGCCTGGCTGCACTACCGGAGGAGACGCGTCCCAGGTCACGAACCGATCCGTACAATCCCGGACGTCGATACGGCATCTATGGATCTGGGCAGTCCTCCAGCCTGGCCGCTGCCTCGCTACGGTCAGCTTCCGCCGCCCGGGCCTCTTGGTCGGCCAGGTCCCGCTCCCGATCGGCTTTGCCGGATTGGTCGTGCTCGTCGAAGAACTCCGCAGCAGCCTGGTGCATCTCGGTAGCCTGATCATGAACAGACGCCGCATGCTCATGCGCCCGGACATGCCTGCGCTGATGCTGCTCGTGCAGGCGCTCCTGGTGGGCCTCGCTCACAACCCGAGTCTTTCACGCGAGGTTCCCGGGACGTAAGAGCTGACAGCAACCGTGCAAGCAACAGCAACCAACGGCAGGCAGCAGCGACCGGCGAAGATGTGCGAGTACCTGTTGGCTACCCCGGTAGCGAGGTGCGGGCGGAAGGTAGCGTCCCGGGCCGATACGAGCCGTTCAGGCTGGTTTAGTTCTGGCAGCCCACGGTAGACCGCGCCGATGAGCTCTGAGACCTCGACGGCCGCGCTGGTGGCGCCGCCCGGAACTGAACGGCCGCGGCGGTACCGGCCCAGGCTGCGATATGAGCTGATCGGCTGCGGGCTGCACGGCCATGAACTGCTGGGCACCGGAGCCGCGAAACTACGGCCCGACGACGCGCTGTTCGCCCGGGAGGCAGATGGCCTGCGCTGGTACCGCTGCCTGCGGTGCGACTCGTGGGTAGCGCTGCGTCCGCCGGACCGGGCCGCCGTGACGTACCCGCCGGGCCGGGATGAGATCGCGCTGCCGCTGCGGGGCAAGCCGCTGCGCGACCGGTATGTCTTGCGGCTGATCGCGGTCGAGCGGGCGGTCCACTTCCTGGTCCTGTCGGCGCTGGCCGCCGCGGTGTTCTTGTTCGCCAGCAACAAAGCCGCACTGAACGCGGACTTCACCCGCATCCTGAAGGACCTGCAGGGAGGCCTGGGCGGGCCGATCAACAACTCCAGCTCCGGGGTCGTATCCGACCTGCAGCGGCTGTTCGCGGTCAATGTCACCAACTTGTACCTGGTCGGCGTGGCGGTCGCCGCCTACGCCGTGCTGGAAGGCGTGGAGACGGTCGGGCTGTGGCTGGGCCGCCGCTGGGCGGAATACCTGACCTTCATCGCCACGATCGTCTTCGTGCCCTATGAGGTCTCCGAGCTGACCAAGAGCATCTCGGCGCTGAAGGTGCTGGCGCTGGTACTCAACGTGGCTGTCGTCGTCTACCTGCTGGTGGCCAAGCGGCTGTTCGGGCTGCGTGGCGGCGGCAAGGCCGAACGGGCCGAGCATGACCGGGACACCGGCTGGGCACCTATCGAGCGGGCCACGCCCGTCCCGGCGGCCATTCCAGGGCCGGCCGTCCCGGGCCCGCGGTCAGCCCAGCCCCGGTCCTGATCCGGGCTGATACCAGCGCACACATGAGAGTCATGGCCGGGCACGCCGGGTGCCAGGCCGCAAACAGGAGGAGAAGACAGCCCATGTTCGAGGCAGACAACATCCGCGACTGGCGCGACCACGATGTCGTGGACCCAGACGGCACCAAGATCGGCCAGCTGGAGGCCATCTACGTCGACACCGGGAACGATCTCCCGGTGTTCGCCTCCGTGAAAACCGGCATGATCGGCAGGCACAAGCTGACTTTCGTGCCGCTAGCCGGGGCATCCGTAGCCCCCGCTCACGTCCGGGTGGCCTACTCGAAGAAGCAGATCAAGGACGCCTACGAGACCGACACCGACGGCGAGCTGGCTGCCACCGACGAGCCCGGCCTGTTCGAGCATTACGGCCTGCCCTATCAGGCCGGTGCCGGCGGTGAGCGCCGCCTGGCCAGGCGCTAACCGGAGGGACCTATCAGATGGTGTTGTTCTTGCTACTCATCATCGCGGCCATCGCCCTGGGTATCATCGGCGTGGTGATCCACGGCCTGTTGTACCTGCTGATCATCGGCGTCGTGGTGTTCCTGGCCGACCTCATATTTCTCGGTGCCCGCACGCGCGGCCGTCGGCGACCAGCCCGTTAGGATCCAAATGAACCATCGGGCTTCGGCGCGAGCTGTACACGCAACGAGCCCCCGGCAGCCGACGCTCAAACCCACAGCCACTCGCCACGATGGCGATGATGCCGCTGTAAGCGTCGACGCCAGCCGCGGTCATTTCATGGGGACGGTGACGGGGCCGGGCTGGGGTGTGTAGACGGCGAAGAAGTCGCGGTCGTCGGGGACGAGGTAGCGGGTGGCGGATTGCATGGGGTTGGCGCCGATCATGGTGGGGATCAGGGTGCCGCCGTTGTGGGTGTAGGTGATCAGGGTGTGCCATTCGGGGTTGATGTCGAATTCCATGGCCCGGACCGCGCCGGCGTGCTGCAAGATCTTGGCCAAGGTGATCACGGTCTGGTCGTTGGCGGCGACATAGAGCAGGTTGCCGTGCCGGTCGATGCCGACCCCGCTGCGCCACACGCGGGTGGTGCCGCCCAGGGTGTAGCCCCACTGGGGGCTGTTCGGGTCGTCGTTCAGCTGCGGGTTCAGCTGCCCGTTCCACACGATCGGGGCCAGGCTCTGCCGGGCCCAGGCCACATCGGGGGCCACGTCCGGGCCGCCGGCCCACTTGATGATCGCGATACGGCCGTCGCGGTAGCCGATGACGGTGGCGTTGCCGTCTTTGAGCGGCTCGTTGGTGCGGCCGTTATCGGCCGAGCCGTTGGCCCCGTCGGTGTAGGTGAAGCCGCCGTTGAAGGTCGCCAGCAGCCGGGACCGCTGATCATCGGGGACCATGGCCGGGCCGCGCACCGCGGCGGCCGGCGGCTCATACCGGCCCGGGTAGTACCCGATCTGGGTCCGGGTGTGATCGAACCAGGCCACATAGGCGACAATCTGCGGGTAGGCCAGCTCGGTCCGGAACGTGGTCACCAGCACCGGCGGGCCGCCCCGGACCGCGGGCCCGGTCGGCTTCCAGACCCCCTCACCGGGCAGCGGCCGGGAAAACACCGGCGTGATGACCGGCGGCCCGGCCGCGGCGTGCGCCTGGGCGGAACTGGCCTGGGTGGGCTTGAGGCCAACCGTGGGCAGCGTCGTCAGCTGCGGCCCGCCGGTCTTCGGCGCGTTCACGCTGTAATACAGGTGCTCACCCGAATCGACCATCCAGTTACCAAACGGGACCTCATTACGGACCCACTCAGCACTGCGCTCACCCGCCGTCATGCTCGTCGGCTCCAGCATGTAAGACGCATACGACACCAGGGCCCAGATCAGCACCACCATCAACGGCGCTGCGACGACAAGACGCCGGCGCCAGCGCCGCCGCTTGCGCCCGACCACACGAGGCCCATGTGCCGACCGTGCCCTAGCCGGCGGAGCATTCACACCGGAACCGTCATCAGACCTCCGCGACGCCCTCATCTCATCCGCGTCCTCGGCCCGGCCGGGCGATGCCCACTTTGACGCGGACGTCGAGTGCCCACAGTCCGGGGAACCCATGCAAGCCATAGCCAAACGGCCACAGCTCCCCGCTTGGGCGGCTCTGCTTCGAGACGTTCATGATGTATGGGCGTCCGCGGCCAGGGAACCGGCGATCGCCGCGATCGTGGCCAGCGCCCCGGGACAGCCTCAGCCCACCGTGCGGAGGGCGGAAAACGATCCGCATGGTCGATGCGAGCTGCGTGAGCATGGTCGGAGGGTAGGTGCCCCTGATATGCAGAACGGTCTATCGTCATGCTTTCTTCACGATCAGCGTGCGAATCACCTGGCGTCGCGGGGGGAGATCTGGTCAGCCCTGAGGATGAGACGGGCCGGACGATTTCGTCCCGCAGACGGTCGTAATGCGGGCAGGTAAACCCTAGCTTGGGTTTCCTGGAGGCCAGCAGCCGGTGGTAAGCAACGACGTGACGAGCCTGCGACAGCGCTCGGTGGTGCGCTCATGACATCTGCTCTGGCTGCCGCTTCCGGCCTGCCGTCCGTGCTGAACGTCATGCCTGTCGCTGTCGCCGTCGGCATCCTGTGTGCCGCTGTGATCGTGGAAATCGTCGCTCTGCCGGCGGTTCTGCTGCCAGGCGGGACCATCACGCTCCTGGCCGGCGCGCTGATCGGGGCGGGCAGGCCGGCGCTCGTCGTGGCCGCTCCACTTGCCGCCGCGGTGATAGGCGGCGACCAGCTGGCCTACGTCAGCGGTGCCGTCGTGACCAGCTGGTGGCGTCAGCGGCATGGCACGCGCTCCGTCCAGCGCGGGCGTAGACAGGCCTGGTTCGCCGCAGCCATGCCGTCTCTCGCCGCGGCCGCCGGCCTACGCTACGGCCCGTTCGCCGTCCGTGCACTGGTGCTGCGCATTCCCTGGCTGACGGCCGCGCTGATGGCTGGTGCGCTGGCCGCCCACTCCATCGCTGGCATCGGGCACGTCGCTGGCATCATCGGTATCGTCGCGAGCTGCCTGGTCGCGGCCGGCCTTCTGATCGCTGGTCGCCAAAACAACGGCCTGGTGATCAGCAAGATCATCCGCCGGTCCGGCACCCTAGCCCGCAAGAAGGACGCCGAGGAAAAACGCGGCGAGGGCACTGACTGCGGGAAGCGCCCCGAACACGGCCCGGCCGCGGGCCGCCGGGGACCTGAAGTGGGCTAGAGCGTCAGCCCGGACCTCGGTCTCGCGGTTAACCGTCACGCCGCCGCCCGGCCCGTCTCCACGTCCCGGCGGATGCCCCGCAGAATAGCTAGCCAGCAGCTTGTTCCCGCTACGGTAGCGAGCACGCCGACCACGATCGTGGCCGCGACAAGGCCGCGATCGAGCAAGAGCCTTTCCGCTACGGAAGCCGCGACGATGGTCACGATCATGGCGATCGTCCAGGCGCGGCCGGACGGGTACCGCCAGGTCCGCCTGCCCACATCCACGCCGCTCGCCCGGGCCAGGGCGAGTTGCAGCAGGATGAAGGCCACGATGGCGAGCACGGTGGCCCCGAAGCCCGCACCGGTGAGGTAGCGGCCTCCGATCGGAATCGCAAAGGCCACGGCCCACGCGAAGGCGATACCCACGACGTACCACCACGGCGTCTTCAGGCGGCTCGCCAGCTGCGCCCGCTGGGCCCGAAGCAGCTCCAGCTCCAGCTCCGCGATGTTCTCCGTGTCGTCTCTCATCATCCCGCCGTCCTCAACTACTTTCCATACGGAAAGTACATTCCCAAGACGTCTGATGGCAAACAGGCTGGACGGTCACCACCGAGAACGGCCGTTTCCCGCTCGACCTCAACATCGTCGACTTCCCCTCACACTGACGTACCGGCCCGCCCCGGACGCCCGGCCCGCCGTCACCCCGCCGCGGTGGTCCCGGTGAGGAACTCCAGGAGGCCGAACGGTGCCCGCTCGCCCAGGCACAGATCCAGGATCTCGTGCGCGTCGGTGGCCTCGGCCGCGCTGCGGGCGAACATGGCCGGCTCGAAGGCGGCCAGCGCGGCCTCGATGTCGCCGGGGTGCGCGGCGATGGCCTGCCCGAGCTCCGAGCCGTCGAACATGGCCAGGTTCGCGCCCTCGCCGGACGGCGGCATCAGGTGCGCGGCGTCCCCGATGAGCGTCACCCCGGGCACCCGCTCCCACCGGTGCTCGTCCGGGAGCGTGTAGATCATCCGCGGGACCGGGGCGGTCTCGCCGTCGGTGATCAGCGCGGTGAGCTCCGGCGCCCACCCGCCGAACTCGGCCGCGATCCGGGCCGTCGCGGCGGCGGTATCGGCAAAGTCGATGCCGGCGAACCATTCGGCCGAACGGTTCAGCTGAACGTATGTGTGCAGTACGTTTCCCGCCTCGCGGTGCGCGGTGATCCCCTTCCCTGGAGTCAGCGCGTACATGGCGCCGCCACCGACCGCCTCGGCGGCCGCGGCGTGCCGCTCGTCGGCGTCCCGCAGGTAGGTCTCGACGAACGTCGTGCCGACGTATCCGGGCCTGGCGTCCGACAGCAGCGGCCGGACCTTCGACCAGGCGCCGTCGGCCCCCACCAGGAGGTCGGTCTGCACGGCCGACCCGTCGGTGAAGGTCAGCTCGTGGCGGCCGTCGCCGAGCGCCGAGGCGCCGGCGAGCTTCTTGCCCCACTGGACCGTCCCGGCGGGCAGCGACTCGAGCAGGATCCGCCGCAGGTCGCCCCGGAGCACCTCGGGACGCGCCGCCGTGCCGTCGTCGGGCTCGTCGAGGAGCACCTTGCCCTGCTCGTCGAGCATGCGGGTGGCCTGCCCACCCTCGTGGATGATCGCGCGGAACTCGCCGGTGAGCCCGGCCGCCTCGAGCGCGAGCTGCCCGTTGTTCTCGTGGATGTCGAGCTGGCCGCCCTGCGTCCGGGTCTGCGCCGACGGCTCGCCCTCGTAGATCGTGGCGGCGATGCCGTTGACGTGCAGAACGCGGGCGAGCATGAGCCCACCGAGGCCCGCGCCGATAATCGCGACCGTTGTCATCGTCATTCTCCCTCCTGGCTGGCGGACGTCACTCCCGCGAACGCCTCAGCTGGCCAACATCTCTGGAACGTTGTTCCATAACCATCTTGGAACATCGTTCCAGATATGTCAAGATGGTGTTCATGGCGGCGAGGGCGAAACGGACCGAGCGGCGCACGGACGCGCTCTCCAAGGAGCGGATCGTCGAGGCCGCGATCGAGATCCTCGATACCGACGGCGAGGGCGCGCTGACCTTCCGCGCGCTCGCGGCTCGCCTGGCCACCGGGGCCGGGGCGATCTACTGGCACGTGGCCGGCAAGGACGAGCTGCTCGCGACCGCCACCGGCGACGTCATCGCCCGGGTCATGACCGGCGTGTCCGGCGGCGCGGAGCCGCGCGAGGCGATCCGGGCCTTGTGCCTGGGACTGTTCGACGCGATCGACGCGCACCCCTGGGTCGGCACCCAGCTCTCCCGCGAGCCGTGGCAGCCCGTGGTGATGGAGATCTTCGAGGGCATCGGCGGGCGGCTGCCCGCCCTCGGCGTTCCCGGGCCGGCGCAGTTCGACTGCGCGTCCGCACTCCTGAACTACGTCCTCGGCCTGGCCGCGCAGTACGCCGCGGGCGCCCGCCTGCTCGCGGGCAAAACCGACCGCTCGACCTTCCTGGCCACCATCGCCGCGCGGTGGGCGCAGCTCGACCCGGCGCAGTACCCGTTCGTGCATCGGCTAGCGGCCCAGCTGCCCGAACACGACGACCGCGATCAGTTCCTGGCCGGCGTCGACCTCATCCTGGCTGGCATCGCGCGCCTCGACCCAAAGAGCGCCCCAAACTGAGACAGTGGCGATCCCGCGGCGACGCTAGGAGTAAAGAAGACTAAAAGGGGAGAAGGCTCGGCGGAAAGGGTGACGATGACCGAGACGGCAGCGGACGACTCAGCGGACCACTCTGCGACGGTCTTCCGGCTGATCTACCGCAGTCATAGCCGTATTGGGCTTATCGACCGCAAGCGCGAGCTGGGCGAGATCTTCAGTGTGGCCCGTTCGGCGAACAAGAAGGCGGGTGTCACCGGGGCGCTGCTGATCAGCGATGATCAGTTCGTCCAGACCCTGGAGGGGTCGGAGCCGGTGGTCCGGGAGCTGTACGCGAAGATCAACAAGGACCGGCGGCACGAGCACGTCGAGCTGCTGGAAAGTGGCGACGTCTCCGGCCGGGTATTCGGCCGCTGGGCAATGGCCAAGGTCGCCGCCGACGGCGAGCCGGACATCCCGCTGCTGGCCAACGTGAACAAGGGCGGCATCAGCCCCGCCCAGCCCCGGCCTACCACGCAGGAGCAGGAGGCCGTCCTCGGCCGCATGCGTGAGTCGCTGCGGCGCGCCGAAGCCGCGGCCGGCGACTAAGGGCCCGGCGACTGAAGGCAGCGCGTCACCAGCTCTCGTTGACCCACAGCGACACGTGCGCGGGCTCCAGGGCCTGGCCCACGGCCCCGGACAGGTCGCCACGGACGGTGTCCAGGTCGACCGTGTCCTGCAGCCGGGCCGCGAACGTGGCCACGGTCCGGTCCGCGTCGTACCGCGCCCGGTTGAACCGCCGGTCCACGCCGTGCTGGACCCGGCGCCGCAGCGGGCTGAACAGGGCGGCGGCGGCCAGCGTGGACGCGGCCACCGCGACCGAGTCGTGGAACGACAGCACCTCGGTCGCCAGCAGCACCAGGCCTGCGTACAGCCCGACCAGCAGGCCGGTGACGATGACGTAGGCCAGCGTGCGGGAGATGATCCGGTCGATGTCGTAGAGCCGGTACTTCAGGATCCCGATGCCGATGGACACCGGCAGCGCGGTGAACCCGAGGATCAGCACTTCCCAGATGGCGGAGTCGGTGGTGATGGCCCAGATGCCGAACACGCCGCACGCTGCGGCGCCGCAGGCCAGCCACTTGAGCTGCTGACGCCGCTCGTCGGCCGAACGCCGCCAGCTCAACGCCTGCCGGACCACGGCGGCCAGCCAGAACACCCCGACGGCGAGGACGAAGACGATGAAGACGGGTCCTGCCCAGCTGGTGCCGTATTTACCGAACGAAGCTAGGTCCCCGCTGGCCAGCAGGTCGACATGGTGCCCGGCCACCAGAATGAGCACCGCGGCACAGACAGCCAGCACCGCCGCCGCGGCGATCGCGAGGTAGATCCACATCACCCACCGCCAGCGCCGCGAGGGCAGCCTGCCGTCCGGGAACAGCAGGATCACCAGCGGGAAGCCGGCCAGCACGAAGCTGAACAGCTGGTTGAGGATGAGCGCGAGCGGCCCGGCGAACGCCAGGTCGTGGTAGCCGAGCCGGTACACCAGGCCGGCGTAGGCGCTGGCGGCGACGGACAGCAGCACGAATATGCCCTCGCCGGCCAGCAGCCAGCCGATCGGGTTGCGCGGCTGATGGCCGGCGACCACCAGGCCCACCACCGCCATCGCCAGGACGATCGCCAGCAGGCTCATCGCGCCCAGCACCTGGCTTGCTATCAGCGTGCGGGTCAGCGAGGCCGACAGGAGCATGAAACCCAGCAGCGCCACGATCAGCGCGACCAGCGCGATCGTTATCGTCCGTGCCCACCCCGCCGTCGGAGGGACCCTGCTCATGGGCAGGACACTACGCCCGGAGCGTTCCGGGAACGTTACCGCTCAGAACCTCGCCGAAATCCGGGCCAGGATTTCGGGCAGCACGTCACCCGGCACGATCCGCACCGGGGCCTCGCCGTCGCCCGGTGGCTCGAGCAGCGACGCGTCCAGCTCCATCACCGAATCGGGCACGCTGGTCCGCGCCCGGGTCCGCGAGTTCTGCTCCCGGCGCTGCTCGATCGTGGTCATCGGGGTGTCCATGTAGACCAGGATCAGCCGCGCCTGGTGCTGGGCGGCCATCGCGGCCAGCTTCCGCCGGTCCTCGCGTTCCAGCAGCAGATCGTCGTAGATCAGCGACTCGCCGGTGTCCAGGATCTCGGCGATCCTGCGGCGGGCGATGCCCTGGATGAAGTCGGCCTCGGCGGCGAGCGAGGCACCCGTCGGGACCAGGTGCCGGCTGGGCAGGTAGATCTCGGCGTCGTAGGACAGCACCTTGATGCGCAGTTCGCGGCTGAGCGAATGGGCCAGCACGGACTTGCCGGAGAACGGCAGGCCGCACATGGCGATGAGCACCGGCGCCACAAGCGCACCTTACCTGCGGGCCTTGCCGGGTGGCGCCCCCTTTGCGACCCCTACTTGACGCTGATCTTGGTGCCGAGCTCGGCGCCCTCGCAGATCGCGCTCATCACGCCGGCCGCGGCCACGTCGAACACGTGCATGGTCAGCGCCTGTTCATTCGCCAGCACGAACGCGC
>Ga0213875_10001640_pt1 | contig 14135 bp, 13 predicted proteins | sample BarmaccomBMRX_R8_FD_160105 | JGI IMG/M metagenome (GOLD analysis project Ga0213875, IMG submission 160105) | Root-associated microbial communities from Barbacenia macrantha in rupestrian grasslands, the National Park of Serra do Cipo, Brazil - RX_R8 | ecosystem: Host-associated > Plants > Roots... | reverse complement strand
TTTTTCGCCGAAACAGCCAAGACCGGCTCGCCCGGTGGTTTGTCTGATAAGCAATCGATGCCGCCACAGTCAGCTTCACCTCGGTGCCCGCTCCTGCTTCGGTCCAGAAATCCAATCGGCCGCCGATGCGTTTCGCTCGTTCGCGCATTCCGGCCAGGCCCCAATGCCCGTCGCGCCCGCCGGCCTTGAGAATTTCCGGATGGATGCCTTTTCCGTCATCGCGAACATGCACGCGAAGCAGGTGTGGGCCGTAACGAATCTCAGCTTCGATCCGGCTTGCGTCCGAATGCCGGAATGCATTGCGCAGCAATTCTCGGGTGATCCTCGAAACCTCATCCTGGAGGAGCGGCTTCAGCGGCTGTTGCTCGCCTTCCACCTCTACCCGGAATCTCACTGGATGCTCTTTCGCTTCCTGGGAGCGCGCGAGATCCTGCCCCGTCATGGTTAACACTTTTACCAAATCGTCCTGAAGTGGCGGTTGAGCACGCAGTCCTTGAATTGCGTCCCGACCTTCGGCAATGGCTCCGGAGGCCGTGGTGATCGCATCGTCGAGGTTTTGAGCCGCCTGGTTGGGCCGTCGCGAGAAAAGGTTGCGAGAGGCCTGCATCTGCATCAACGAAGCCTGAAAGCTCTGTAAAAGCGTGTCGTGAAGCTCGCGGGAAACTCGCAGACGCTCGTCAACGCGGCCTTCGAGCCGTGCGTTGAATTCCCGCGCGATCTGATGCACGTGGTTTCGATAAAGCACCCAGAACAATGCCAAAAAGGCAGCGGCGCACGACGCCTCGAACCAAAGCGTTTGATAGTACATTGGAGCGACGGAAAAATCGAGAGCAGCGCCGGCTTCATTCCAGACGCCGTTGTTATTGCACGCTATGACGCGAAAGCGGTAATTCATAGGGCTGAGATTTGTGTAGAACGCCTGGCGGCGATTCCCTGCATCCTGCCATTCGCGATCGTAACCTTCTAGTCTGTAGCGAAATTGCATCTTCTCGGGCGCAACTAGGCTGAGCGCCGTATAGTCAATTTCGAGGTCCCGGACCAGCGCCGGCAGGCGCAAGGTCGCCTTTCCATCGGAGGGAGCGTTGTAGGTCTTGTGATTGGCGGTTACCTGCTCGATCAGTACCGGGGGCGCAAGCCGGTTAAATGCAAGATGCCGCGGATCGACTAAGGTGACACCATCCGAGGGCAAAAACCATAATCGTCCATCCGCGGACTTGGCGGCATGCGGTGTGTAGAAATCATAATCTTCAAGAGTCCTCACTCCGTCGGAACTATCGAAAGACTTGGCTTGGACGGGCACCTTCGGATTCTTATCTTTGTCCAACGCAGCGGCCCACACGTGCAAATCGGTGCGCGGAATTCGCACTAAGCCGCAGGTCATGTACAGCCAGAACGAGTGGTCATTGTCCTCCAGAGTCCAATTTGTCGAGTCACAGGGCAACCCGTTTTTGCTCGAAAGCGTGTCAAGCCGGCCGTTCTTCAGCCGACTGAGCCCACCTTCGGTGGCTGCCCAAAGCGTTCCGTCCGGATCAGAGCGAAGGTCGTTCACTCGGCCCTGGCCCAACCCGTCCGAGGCTGAATAGGACGCGCGAACCTGGCCGTCCGCGAAATAGACGATACCGCCCCCATAAAATCCAACCCACGTTCCGCTCCCTGGATGGACGGCCAGAGACAGCGCGATGTCATTATGTCCCAGCCTGGTGAAAGGATACGTTTGGACCTTACCGTCCTTCAGCAAATGAATAAGACCGCGATCCTTGTTGGCGATCCATAGATTACCGGCGCCACCTTCGGAAATGGAATACACTGGCCCTCCGGGGACATCTTTAATAGCGACGAACCGACCATTCTCAAGGTAGCCGAACTCGCTCAGCGTCGATGCCCAGACGCGCCCCCGGCTGTCCTGAAACAGAGATCCCGCGTAATTCCCATTGAGCAGCCCGAAGCTGGAAACCTGCCCGTTGTTCCATCGGTCTAAACCTTGCCGAGTGCTGAGCCAAACGCTGCCATTCCGATCCGCGAGAACCGACACCACGCTGGGACTCGACAAGCCCTGTTTAAAAGAAAGCGTAGGGACGGCGAACTCGCGAAAACGATCTAGCCCGCCTTTGGTGCCCACCCAAAGACTGCCTTCACGATCCTCAAAAAGCGCCGAAACGTAATCGTCGGAAAGTCCGTCGGCTTGTGCGAAAACATCCGTCCTTCCGTTGTGGACATGCGCCAGGCCCGCGTCTGAAGTTCCGATCCATAAGCTCCCGTCGCGATCGCGCAGCAGGCGAGAGACGGTGAAGTGCTGCGCGGAATTTGGGAGCCGATAGGCCTCGTTTTTCGTCCCAACGAGTCGCCGGATGCCGGTGCGCGGACCGAACAAGAGCGCGCCGTCATCGTCTTCGGCCAGACCTTGGATTCCCATGCCCGGCCCGGCCGCCGGATGGAACTCCGGAGGGCCAGGTTTCCATCGCCACAATCCGTCCCGCAGTCCCACCCAAAGATTGCGCTCGCGGTCCTCATAAACGTTGCGAATTCCGTTAACAAACCGTCCGTCCTCTCCATAGCACTGAACGTGCCCCGCGTGAATCGCACACAGCTTTGCGGGGGGCGGAAACCCGACACCGCCGACCCATACCGTGCCTTCACTGTCCTCGAGCATGGGAGCACGAATCCACTGTCCGGCAAGTTCCGGGTACTGGGTTAACTTCCCGTCCTTCCAACTCGCAAGTCCTTTAGAGGTGCCGATCCATAGGGTCCGGTCGCGTGCCGTGAGCAAGCTGAAAACGCTGTCGGACGGCAAATGCTGCCCCTGCGGTGGCTGCCATGGGACAGTCCGGACGCCATCGAAGCGTAGCAGCCCGAATTCGGTCCCCAGCCACAGATAACCGTCCGGCGTCTGCGAAATCGAGCCGATGGTGCCTTTCACAAAGCCGTCCCGAAGTTTCCATGCAGTGTGCGCGTACTCGCTGACATCGAGCGCTGGATTCAACGCCAAGGCGCATGGGCAGATTAGTATGACCAGGGCTAGGATGCGAACGGCTTGTTTGTTCCGAGCGCGGCCCATGTTGATTTATTATGCCGCTTTCCGCGGGCAGAATTGTCCAGTACAAGAGGTGTCCGGCCCGGACACATGGGTAACAGTTTGGATCATCATCCAAGCGCCATGATGGACGCCGGGCGGGCGAGCGCGTGCCGCCGTCGCGGTGGTAGACAGCCCCTGTAATGTAAGCAGCCGCCTCTGAGCAAAGGAATAGAGCCAGATCGGCGAGCTCATCCTTGGTTCCGTATCGTCGAAGCGGAATGCTTTGTTCGATCCGGCGCCGATCCTCGTGCGTCGGCGCAAGGCGTCGCATTCCTTCGGTATCGTCGGTGGCTCCCGGCGTAATGCAATTCGCGCGGATCCCTAACGGTCCCCACTCGAGTGCGAGAGTTTTCATCCAGCAGTTCCACCCCGGCCTTAGCAGAGCAGACGTGCGCCTGTCCGGTAATGGGCGTGTTGGCGTGACTCGCCGAGATGCTGATGATCGAAGCCCCTGGCTTGCGCAAGTGTTCGAAGGCTGCGCGGCAGGTGTTAAAGGTCCCAAGCAGGTCGATGTCGATCACCGCTTTGAAACCATTGGCCGACATTCCCGTTACCTGCGCCGGAAAGTTGCCGGCGGCCGCGCACACCGATAAGACGCTGAAGCGGGGCTATTCGGAAGGCGACGTAAAGAAGATCTTTGGCGAGAATTTTTTGTGCGTCATCCGTCAAGTGACAGGTAATTAAGCGGCGATCAAGAATCGTCTACAGCTGTGGAGGGAGTTCAATCATGCGCTCTGACCTCGTGCCCGGAGCCGTTTTTCCCGACTACCAATTGCCCGATTACACGAGCGCACTGCGAAGGCTCAGTGAGATCCAGGGCGACGATCCGCTCATCCTAACGCTCGCGCGCGGCCACTACTGCCCAAAAGAGCACCAGCAGCATCTGGACCTTGCCGCGTTCTACCCGAAGATTGCTGTGGCATACACCCAGGTTGTCACGATCTCTACCGATGACCACCACAGCCTCCAGGAGTTCCGTGCGTCGGTCGGCGCCCAGTGGAGCTTCCTCTCGGACCCTGATCGAACTGTTCAGAGGGACCTCGACATCGCCGAGTACACCGACCCCGAGCACAATCCGATGGTTCCGCACACGCTCGTGTTCAAGCCAGGACTCGTCATCTACCGCATCTACAACGGCTATTGGTTCTGGGGCCGGCCTTCTGTAGTCGACCTTTGGCACGACCTACGTGCCGTGATGAGCGAGATCCGTCCCGACTGGGATCTCAGCACCCCTGGACTCCGCGAGGCCTGGAACGCAGGCGACCTGTCGGCGTTCCATGGATGGAACAAGGGTCCAAAAGCGGCTCCGGTTGGACGTAAGGAACAGCGGTGACGGCCAAACGATATGATGAAGGTGTGAGAAACGATGCGCGGCTCCTGTTCTACCCCGAATCGGCCGTCGGCGTCCCGACATTTTCACGGTGCGAACAGTCGGTAAAGACCGAGTCTCCGACAAACCGACATCGTAGCGCGTCGCCAGCGGCTTCATAAACGCTTTGAGTCCAACGTTCTTAACACAAAAACGTCGCTGGCCTACTGTTTGCATCTTTAGGAATCGACAGCGTTGCTGTAGGCCTAAGCCCGCAGCTCCGACCTTACTCAGGAGTTAGTCGAATGTCAAACACGATCACGACGCAAGACGGTACCAGATTGTATTACAAGGATTGGGGCTCCGGCCAGCCAATCGTTTTCAGTCATGGCTGGCCCTTGAACGCGGATGCCTTTGAAGACCAGATGCTGTTTTTGGCCTCGCATGGCTTTCGATGCATTGCACACGACCGGCGTGGCCATGGCCGTTCCAGCCAACCCTGGAACGGCAACGATATGGATACTTACGCCGATGATCTTGCCGTCCTCGCGGAGACGCTCGATCTCAAGAACGCCGTACATGTCGGCCATTCAACCGGCGGAGGCGAGGTCGTTCGGTATATTGGCCGTCACGGTAGCAAGAGAGTCGCGAAGATTGTGCTCATCGGGGCAGTTCCGCCAGTGATGCTCAAGACAGCGGCGAATCCCGGGGGACTGCCGATCGAGGTATTCAATCAAATCCGCGAAGGAGTGCTGCAGGACCGGTCCCAGTTTTTCAAGGATCTGAGCTTACCCTTCTACGGATACAATCGGCCTGGCGCCAAGGTGTCCGAGGGCGTCCGAAATTTGTTTTGGCTCCAGGGAATGATGGCTGGCATGCCTGCCTGCTACTTCTGCATCAAAGCTTTCTCCGAGACGGATCTCACTGAGGATCTGAAGAAGGTCGACGTTCCGACTCTGTTTATTCACGGCGATGATGACCAAATCGTCCCGATTGGGGACTCGGCGACACTTGCCTCGAAAATCGTCGAGAACGCGAAGCTCGTTGTGTACCAAGGCGCCCCGCACGGTATTTGCACGACCGAAAAGGATCGTGTCAACGCAGACGTGCTGGCGTTTATTCAAGAGGGCCAGAAGACTGTGGTTGGTGGGAGATGAGCGCGATACACAAATTGCGCCTCGTTGGGAACAGGGGTATGCAGCCAATGCAGACCGACAAAAGACTGCAACCTCAACGGGTGATAATCCGACCGCATACGACAGATCTGCCTACGGCGGCCCAGCGACCGAACATTTTTGGGATCCCGAGGACGACGCGTCGTTCTCTGAGGTGCTGCAGAATGTTACACCACAACTGCTTGATTTCTTCCGAGTCCGGGGATGTGGTCCTATTCTGGCCAGAACGCTCGCGCATGAGCTGTCGGGCGACGTTAAGACGGCAGTCCGAGAGGTCCTGTCGCGTCTCGACTTTCACGCGAAACTCGGCGTGATCACGATCGGGAATTTGAAACTGGATTTGGAGCGCCGGCTGTTCTGGCGTGGCGATCAGCCAATTCACCTTACGCCTAAGGAGTTCGACCTCCTGGCGTTGATGATGACAAATCCGGATGTGGCCCTTACTCACGTGAAGCTTTTGCGTTCGGTTTGGGGCATTGAATACGGGGGGGAACTGGAGTACCTACGCACATACATGTGCGCGTTGCGGAAGAAGATTGAGGAGAACCCGTCCAATCCCGAATATATCGTGAGCGAGCCATGGATCGGCTATCGTTTCCGCAGCCCAAATGGTCCGGCGTCCCCTCGATTAGACGAATCGCTCTTGAGGCGGAGTGATACGGCCTGAGGTACCTTCCATGCTAACCATTCAAACGCGACATATACTGCGAAAACTAGTTCGTTATGCGGCGACATCACTAGCGATCTACGCGGCCGCGCTTATGGTGGATTCTGGTAATTCAAAAAGCATAATCTCCGCCGCAGCAGAGAAGGAGATCGCGTCCGTCGCAGCACAGATCGACCGCGTTGAGGCCGAGGCGTTGTCACAAATCCAGAAGGGTCGGCTCGACCCGTCGCACCGAATCATTCTGATCGGCAAGGTCATTTTCTTCGATCAGAATCTTCCGTGCGGCGGAACGAATCCTGTGCTTTCTGTCACATGCCGGAGACCGGATTCACCGGGCCGGTTAGCGCCTTGAATCAGACCACAGCCGCTTATCCGGTTCCATTCGCACACGCTTTAGCGAGCGCACCCCGTTGTCTCATACTTACTCCAGCTTCGCGCCGGTGCTACATTACAACGCGCGACAAGATGATTTCGTGGGCGGAGCTTTCTGGGACATGCATGCGACGGGACTCCGCCTGAACAGCCCGCTCGCTGAGCAGGCGCAAGGGCCTCCAGTCGCTCCCAACGAAATGGGACTGATCGATCCGGCGTGCATGGTGTATCGGGCTGCCGGGCGTCCCTACCGGCCGCTCGCGGAACAGGTTGGGGCGTTCAGACGTTTGCGATTGCTTGGCCGGCAGATACGAATAGACTATGCGACCGGCCCGGTCCCGCACCTGCTTCGGATCCACTCCCGGTTCATCTCTCGCCTGTGGACCGCGGAATCGCTCAATCCACCTTCGACAGGATCGCCCAGGCCATTGCTGCGTTTGAAGGATCGCCGGAAGTGAATCCCTTCTCTTCTAAGTACGATTACGTGCAGGCCGGCAAGGCTCAGTTTACGCCGGAGGAGAAGGCGGGCTACGAACTCTTCCGCAGCAAGACCGCGCACTGCAACGAATGCCATCGTGACGGAGGCCCGGGCGAGGAACCATTGTTTACCGATTTCACCGCCTCCAATTTGGGTTTGCCGCCGAATTCCGCGATGCCGTTTTATCGGGAAAACAAGCCTGATCAGTTCGGATACACTCCTAATCCACTCGGCCTCGCATACATTGACCCAGGCGTGGGCGGGTTTCTGTCGAGCCGGCGGAATCCCGACGGCTTTTGGACGCCGCATGCCTCGTCATTTGCGGGTAGATACAAGACACCCAGTCTCCGCAACGTGGATAAACGGCCCCGGCCCGACTTCATAAAATCTTACATGCACAACGGATATCTGAAATCGCTCAAAGAAGTCGTGCATTTCTACAACACACGCGATGCGATGCCGACGTGTAAGCCCGGTGACAGGGGCGAAAAGCTGACTTGCTGGCCTGCGCCGGAGCACCCCGAGACGATGAACAGGAATGGAAGGACAGGCCTTGAAACAGCGACGGGTTTGAGCAGCGAGGCAGTGCCAGAGATTTCGGAGGCTCTGCGGGAATTGCTGGCCGACGTGTTCACCCTTTACTGGAAGACTAAAAACTTTCATTGGCACATCTCTGGCCGCCAGTTTCGTGATTACCATCTTTTGCTCGATGAACAGGCTGACCAGATCTTTGCGCTCACCGATGAAATTGCCGAGCGCGCTCGCAAGATCGGAGGTTCCACGCTGCGATCGATTGCCGATATCTCCCGGCATCAACGGCTCAAAGACAATGACGAGGAGAGAGTGGCCCCCGAGAAAATATTTTCTGAGCTTCGGGACGACAACTTTCGGCTCATACAATTTCTGCGGCCGACGCACGAGATTTGTGGAAGGCACGGTGACGTTGCAACCACGAGTCTTCTTGAGATGTGGATAGACCAGGCCGAACGACGCAGGTGGTTTCTAACGGAGACTGTTAACGAGATCTGATCAGACTGGACAAGGGAAATCTACCCGATACGCATGCCACCCAATTGACCGGTACCGAAGCATTCCACCGTTGCACGGTTGAACGCCTGGAGTTGCGATCCTTCCATCAGTCGCCGATATGTCTAGATCTACGGATAATGCATCCAGATACGGAGTCTCCGACAAAGTGAACACTTCCCGATTCCGTGCGGTGCCCGTGGGAACAACCCACCCAACTGCCCACCCAGGAGTGTACTTTTACTACTTAAAGTGAAGTTTTTGCCAAAATATTTGCTTGGTACTCAAGGAAATAGGGAAGGCCGCAAGCTTCGGGACCAGGAGGCCGGTGGTTCGAATCCACTCGCCCGATCACCATCAGATCCGTGGAACTGAATACCATGAGTACGAATTCTGGGCTGTGGTGCAGGGTGGAAAGCGGAGAAGTAGCCCGGGCCTGTATTTCACTAGCGGCGATTTCCGAAAGGACGAGGCTTCGGCGCAGTGCCCGAGTTCGACGAACGACTTGCAGCTATCAGCGCTGCGGCGCTTGCCGAGCTTGCGGCGGCGAGCCCCGCGGCTAACCACAATACCGTGCGATAACCCTCGACAAATGACTCTTCCACAGCCTTCCTCGCACGTGTATCGTTGGTTTCGATAGCGGCCAACTTGGCGCGTTGGCTGTCGATTTCAGCCCGTACCGGCGGCGAGAAATGATCCAGTTGCCGATTCAGAGCGGTTTGGAAAACCCCGTTCAGCACGACTCCGAAGACCGCCACAGCAAGCAATGCGGCGATTCGCGAAACCGCATTGTTGATGCCGGAGGCGACTCCGGCGCGGGCCTCATCCACCGAATTCATGACCGTTGTCGTCAGCGGGGCAACACTGACAGCCATACCAAGCCCCATCACCAACAGTCCTGGCAAAAACGTGGTCCAGTAGGACCCGCCAATCCCGGGCCTTGCGAGCAAGGCAAATCCGGCGGAGGCGATCAGGGGCCCGACGATGAGCGGAGACTTGGCGCCATATCGATCGAGAAGGCCGCCGGACCAACGCGACAGCAAGAACATTAAGACAATGAACGGCACCAAGGCCAAGCCGGCCTGGGTTGGCGAATAGCCTTGCACCTGAATCAGGTTCAAGGGAAGAAAAAAGAAAACGCCGCCCAGCGCGGAATAGAGAAACAACGTCAGAAGATTGGCTCCGGTGAAGTCACGGGACCGAAAGACCTGCAGCGGAACCATCGGCGACGGCGCGTGGGCTTCCCAGTAGATCAGTCCAAACAAGGCGATCATACCGGCAATTCCCGCGATTGGCACGGATTGAATCAGAGCAAAGACGATTCCGCCGAAGCCGAGTGCGGCGAGCAAGCCGCCGATCCAATCCGGCCGCGCTCCATGATTTACGCTCTTGCTTTCCGGAACCTTCCACAATGCCAGCGCCGCCACGGTGAGGCCCAGCGGAACATTAATAAAAAACGCCCATCTCCACGAACCGTGTTCAATGAACCATCCGCCGAGCACGGGACCGATTGCAGCAGTGATCGACGTGAAGCCGGACCAGGTGCCAATCGCGCGACCTCGCCGTTCTTCCGGGAAGTTGCTGCTGATCAGAGCTAGGCTGCCGGGGACCAGTAACGCCGCACCCACCCCTTGAAGGCTGCGGGCCAGAATGAGCTGCCGAATATCGGCGGCCAATCCGCAACAGGCCGACGCTACGGAGAAAAGCGCGACACCGGCCGCGAATACCTTTCGACGACCGTAGAGATCTCCTAAGGAGCCGCCGGTGAGCAGCAGTGCCGCGAGAAGAAGTGCATACGCTTCGACGACCCATTGAACCTGCGAAATTGTAGCCCCTAGCGCGGACTGCAGCGCGGGTAGAGCTACATTCACGACGGTGCCATCAATAAACGCCATGCCCGAGCCGAGAATCGTGGTAGCGAGAATCCAGCCGCCACCCGCCGCCGAGGGCTCATCGCAAGGCCTCGCGAGAATCAAGGCTTCATCGCAGGGAGGTTTTGCGATATTGGCCATGATTTATTGTCCACAAGAACGACTGGACCCAGTTGTTGGCAGGACGGGTGCTAGGATTTATCGCGGATATTAGCCGTAGCGGGTTTTTCTGGCCAACCTGGACTGGTGAATAAAGAGATTTGCATATGAAATTACGGAGACCACGCACATGAACGCCCCTACCACGTCAAACACGCTTGGTGTCAATGTATTTACCGCACCGGGTAAGGCAATGGCAGGCGAGCGGCCAAGACCCTTCGGCGAAGCGCTCGGCTTCGACCCAATGGCATCGACTTTAATCTTCGGTGAGCACGACGCGGTACTGGTAGACGCACTGACTACAGTGGCTGAGGCCGAGGCTCTCGCGCATTGGGTTGCACTGCATAACCGCAACCTGCGGACCATTTATATAACGCACGGGCATGCCGACCACTTCTATGGTCTGAGCGTTCTGCTTGGCCGCTTCCCGAACGCACGGGCTATAGCGACGCCAAAGGCGGTGGATGAAATGCGTAAGTTTTTGATTCCGCCGCTGGACCGGATCATGCAGCGGTGCTTCCCCGGGCAGTTGGCCACGAAGTTGGTCGCTGCCGAGCCCTATGAGAGCGAGACGTTCACTCTCGAACGCCAAGAAATTCGCATTATCGAGCAGGGCCACACCGATGGTCCCAATACGACGTCTCTGCACATTCCGTCGATCGACCTCGTCGTTGCCGGCGATGTGGTGTACAACCAGTGTCACATGTATGTCGGCGACACCACCCCCGAAAGCCGGAAGAACTGGGTCGCGGCGCTGGACCGGTTGGCGGCGCTGAAGCCGGCGACTGTTGTTGCCCGTCACAAGAAGCCTGGTGCGCCCGACTCACCGTCGGCGATCCAGGATACTAAGTGCTATCTGCTGGACTTTGATCGGCTGCAGCAGACCACGGCGTCCGACGAAGAGCTGTTCAACCAGATGACCGAGCTTTACCCCCACTGGGCAGCCAATCAGTCCTGGTTGATGTTCGGATTCCCCGGCGGCTGATGCGAACGCTGGCTCAAGTATGACGGTGGCGCAACCGACGACGTGGGCCGCAATTGCGAATCTTCCGCGGCTCAATGCGGTGGCGGATGCGGTCGCTGAAGAACGGGGTGCGAGATGGCAAGCTGGTAATCCCGATAAGCCAGAAACTACACTCAGTGTAGCGGCCGGGGGGCCAAGCAGCGCGGCAGAGAAGGGTGGGTATCGGGAAGAACTTGCCGGTGGCTTATTTTGCGAACATAGGACACGAAAGGAAAATCGGAAATGAAAAACAACCATTGGAGTCGTCAATGAACAGCGTACAAATCGAACAGAAGAGTTATGAGATGCCCCCGCGGGAGGGGTTCAGTGTCGCACATTTTCTCACCGTTGCTGATGTCGACCGGTCAGCTCGCTTCTACGAAAAGGTCTTTGGCGGTCGCATCCTGAGCAGAGGCGACAGCGAGGGCGCGCCTGCGTACATTCAGATCGCGAATACGTGGCTCCTTGTCAACGTCGGGGGCGGCCCGACCCCCGACAAGCCGACGGTAACGCTCAGCGTCCCCGACCCGGATAAGATCAACGGCTTTATGAATATTCGCGTTGCGGATATTCAAGCGTGCTATAAGTTATGGAAAAGTCGAGGAGCCGAGTTCATCACGGAGCCGATCCCCAAGTACGGCGAGACGCGCTGCTACATCCGCGATCCGGACGGTTATATTATCGAGGTCGGGCAGAGCACAGACCTTACGTACGGTTAACGCTCGGCCCGGATGGGATGGGCATTTAAGAGCTTACGGATGTCCGCTTGGTGCTAGCCCCATTGGGCGCGAACGAAACAAGGCCGCTCGGCCGCACCGGGCCCTGCATTGGCAGGGACCTAGGCCAAGCGAAAGTTGCCGTCGTGCAATTCATCCGGAAGATGCGACCTATGTATTGGCGCGAATGATCTGGCCAGCGCGTTGCGCCGAGCGGCGGACGCGCACGGCCACCATCAGGCGGGGACTAAGCAATCCGACGAGAACTGGCCAGACCGATGCGCTGAGTACCTGGCTGCGGAGTAGCGCGGCACGGAACTGCCAGAATAGCTGGTACGCCGATGCCATCGAAGGAGTTCGAACATGCGTCACGATATTGTGCCTGGAGGCGTTTTTCCCGATTACGAGCTGCTCGATCACACAAGTACGCCGCGCAGACTCGGCGACCTCCAGGGCGATGATCCCCTGATTCTGACGCTCGCACGCGGCCACTACTGCCCTAAAGAACACCAGCAGCATCTGGACCTTGCGGCGTTTTATCCAAAAATCGCTGTGGCATACACCCAGATCGCCACGATCTCCACTGATGACCACCACACTCTCCAGGAGTTTCGCGCGTCGGTCGGAGCCCAGTGGACCTTCCTCTCCGACCCCGAAAGAACGGTTCAAAAGGACCTCGACATCGCGGAGTATACTGACCCGGAGCATAATCCGATGATTCCGCACACACTCGTGCTCAAGCCGGGACTTATCATCCACAGCATCTATAACGGCTATTGGTTCTGGGGCCGGCCTTCTGTCATCGACCTCTGGCACGACCTGCGGGCCGTAACGAGCGAGACCCGCCCCGACTGGGATCTGGGGACACCTGGACTTCGCGAGGCTTGGAACGCGGGCGATCTGTCGGCCTTCCATGGATGGAACAAGAACGCAAAGGCAGTTTAGTCACGTAAACCGGCCCCGCGTCCCATATTCATGCAGCAGGCTCAAAGCGTATCCTGTCGGCTTGTGAGACCTATCGGGAAGAGCTTCGGTTGTCGGTTGACTGCAGTCACCGTAGGCCCGCGAGGGTAAGCGCATACCATCGTATCGGATCTGTCCAGGTCTGCTCGATCGTAAACGGCCGGGATACTTACAGACTGTCGCGCGTGCTCTCCAGGTGCATCTCGATGCGTGACTCCATGCGATTCCAGCTGGCCCGATGGCGGAAGCAGCCTGTATCAAAGTTCGCACCGAGCTCTCGATTGAGGCGATGCAGAATGTTCAAATTGAACGCCGCAGTGACGCCATCTCTGTCGTCATACGCTCGCACGAGAGTCGCCTCGTCTTTCACCATATCTGTCCCTAATAGCAGCGCATCGCCCGCCCTAAGCTCAGACCTTAGATTGCGAAGAATGGTGCGAGCCTCTGCGGCGAGAAGTTGCCGATGCTCGAACCGATGTACATCGCGAGCGTGGTCCCTTGAACCGTTCAAGCTTCGGCGGGTGAGTGACGTAGTTCGCCACCATCGGCTGTAGCCGCACATCCGGCAACAGGCAACCGATGCTGTCGCACGCCGCATCGAGTGCATCCGGCGAGACATCAACCGGAAAGTAGATTACTTTGTTTCGCAAGCGAGTTGTGGCTTCCAGCAGAATACCCGTCTTGGCCGCTGTTCCCGCTCCCAACTCCAGCAGCCGCAAGGGCCGGGAGTAGTCAGAACTAGTCGCTGTGATAATCACTTGGGCATAGGTCGACAAAATGTCACGCGCCGTTCGCGTCGGGTAGTATTCCGGAAAAATCGCTTTATCCTCTTTTCGATCCTCCGCAACCGGACAGCAGTGCAAACGAACCCAAACATTTTGAGTCACCGCGCTTCTCAACTTTCTTTTCACTCCGCACTCAATCACTTCGATCCAAGCCAGCGAATCGCGACCCCTGCTTCTGCTATTCTTGCCCATGCTCGTGCCGATGCATATTTGCGGCCCCATCAGTCAGCAACACTCCACTCCACCCCTCCCGCCTCGCACCAACCCGTTCGCGAACACCTCCGGCCCTTCTGATACCCTAAGGTTGAATCCACATTCCTCCGTGCTCTAAGGAGACGTTCATGGTTTGGTTGAAAAAACACGGCAATATTGCCGTCGCTGCCAGCGCGCTTGCCGTCCTAACCATCGGCTTCACCGAGATCGGCGCCCAGGAGCTTGGCGGCAGTGGCGCGTCCGTACTCACGAGGTCTGCACCCCAGGCTTCGAATGTGGATGCTAAGGCCTTGAACAACGCCGGCACTGCGCAAGATACCTTGCT
>Ga0213875_10001639_pt1 | contig 14135 bp, 15 predicted proteins | sample BarmaccomBMRX_R8_FD_160105 | JGI IMG/M metagenome (GOLD analysis project Ga0213875, IMG submission 160105) | Root-associated microbial communities from Barbacenia macrantha in rupestrian grasslands, the National Park of Serra do Cipo, Brazil - RX_R8 | ecosystem: Host-associated > Plants > Roots... | reverse complement strand
ATGATAATTAAATTACACATCTTTACTGTCTATATAGTCATGCGATCATAGCGCGGCAATCCCGTGGTACCGAGGTCTTCTGCGGGTCGAGATTGCCGCGTCGCCTGCGCCTCCTCGCAATGACAGCAGCGTATCGGTAAACTGATGCGGCAATCGATGGGGTTAGGCATGGGACCGCTTGAAGGCGTCAGGATCGTTGAGCTGGCCGGGATCGGCCCTGCGCCGTTTTGCGCGATGCTGCTCTCGGATATGGGCGCCGAGGTGATCCGCGTCGATCGCGCCGCCAGTGTCGGCCAGGATATCGGCCGCGAGGGCGAGGACCCGAAATTCGGGCTGCTGCAACGCGGCCGGCGCAATATCGCGGTCGACCTGAAGAATCCGGCGGGGGTGGACGCCACCTTGCGCCTGATCGAGCGGGCCGACGCAGTAATCGAGGGCTTTCGGCCCGGCGTCATGGAGCGGCTCGGGCTGGGCCCGGACATCTGCCTTGCGCGCAACCCAAAGCTGGTCTACGGCCGGATGACCGGGTGGGGCCAGGATGGCCCGATCGCGCACACCGCCGGACATGACATCAACTACATCGCGCTGTCCGGCGCGCTTTATTGCATCGGCAATGCGGGCGGGCCGCCGGTGCCGCCGCTCAACCTCGTTGGCGATTTCGGCGGCGGCGCCCTGTATCTGGCGATGGGAGTGCTGGCTGGGGTCATCAGCGCGCGCACGACCGGCAAGGGGCAGGTCATCGACTGCTCGATGGTCGAGGGCGCCGCGTCATTGATGATGATGATGTATGGGGCGTTGGCCGCGGGCGCATGGCGAGAGACTCGCGCCAGTAACCGCACCGATGGCGGCGCCCCGTACTACCGGGTGTACGAGACCAGGGACGCAGAGCACGTCGCGATCGGTTCGATCGAGCCGCAATTCTACGCCCAGCTGTTGCGGCATACCGGCCTCGCCGACGAGCAGCTCCCACCGCAGACCGACCGCTCGGCCTGGCCCGACATGCACAGCCGCCTCGAACGCATCTTCAAACAGAAGACTCGCGCCGAATGGACCGCGATCATGGAGCAGACAGATATCTGCTTCGCCCCGGTGTTGCGCATGTCGGAGGCAATGCAGCACCCGCACAATCTGCATCGCGAGAGCTTTGTCGATGTCGCGGGTATTAAACAGCCGGCACCCGCACCGCGTTTTTCCGCAACGCCGAGCCAGGTGCAGCGGCCCCCGGCGCGGATTGGCGAACATACCGACGAGATCCTGCGCGATTGGGGCTTTTCCGCCGCCGATGTGACTGCTTTGCATCGACAGGGCGCGATCGCTTCCGCCTCACCAGCGGATTGACCCAGATCAAACCACAACGCCGCCGGTTGGCTAGTCTGCCAGGATCATGTCCTTGGCAGGTGCATCATGCCGAACTCGCCCTCCGCCATCCACAACGGTCAGACCGAAGGCGCCGGGCTCCTTACCCGTATTGGCGAGCGCTGGCGCCTATGGCGGGAGTGCCGGCGGATGCTCGCGGAGTTACGCAGTGTCGCGCCTCGGGGGCCGGTGGATCGGGAGTTCCTGCGGGACATCGGCGTGACGCAGGCGGAGCTCGACGAGCTGGCGGCCGGACCGCTCGCCGCCGGCCGCCAATTCGAAGCCCTCGCCGCCGTTGAACGGGTCGATCTGCATGCCATCCGGCCGCGGGAATTACGCGAGGCATACTGGGCCTGCGTCCATTGCGAGTGCCGCGAGCCCTGCAAACAATGGTTGCAAACCGGCACCTGGAACCACGATGGCGACTCCCGCTGTCCCAATTCCGAGCTGCTGCATCGTCACTCCGAGCGAGGCAAGGCCTAGCGCCGCAAATCGCTCAGGAGCGGCATGACTTCGCGGGCGAACGCCTCGATCTGCGCCGGCCGCTCCTCGTACGGGCCGACGAGGTCGAGCACGATGTGCCGCGCGCCCACGGCGTGAAATTCGCGGATGCGTGCGGCGACCTGTTCCGCCGTACCAAGCGCGGCATAGCGTTCGGCGGCGCGCCGGAAATCCATCGCATAGCGCCGGCTCAAGGTCTCGGTCGCGGCATCGAGCGCCCGCTCGTAGCTCGCATCGAGCCGCGCGAACAATAAGTGTCCGGTGCCAAATTCGATGAGCGCGCGGCCCGCTTGCTCGACCTCCGCTTCGATCTTCCCGAGAGCGGCCCGATAGGTTTCGGGGGTCACCACGTAGGAGATCCAGCCATCGGCAAGGCGGCCCGTGCGTGCCAGCGCGGCGTCGGCGCGGCCGCCGCACCAGATCGGCGGACCGCCGGGCTGTCGCGCTGGCGGCAGCATGGTCACGTCGCTGAACGCGGGGTAGCGGCCGCCGTGATGCGTCACTGCTTCGCCGCTCCATAACCGGCGCATCACTGGGATCGCCTCGCTGAGCCGCGCGCCGCGCTGGTTGTGCGGCACCCCGGATGCCTCGAATTCCCTGGGAAATTCGCCACCGACCCCGACACCGAAGATCAGGCGGCCCTCGCACAGATGGTCGAGCGTCGCGACTTGTTTCGCGATCGGCACCGGGTGGCGCAGTGGCACAAGATAGACATTGGTGCCGAGGGTCAGGCGCCGGCTGACCACCGCCGCCTGCGCCAGTTGCAGGAGCGGATCGAAGATCGGCACGGCAAACGCGACATGGTCGCCGGTCCACAGCGAATCATAGCCGCAATTATCGACCAGCCGGACGAGCGTCTCCAATTCGGCGATCGTCGGCAGCCACGGCGCGGCAGCGGCGCCGGGCGCCGGTTCGGTGCGGCGGTGGATCGTCTGAATGCCGAGCTTCAGAGTTGGCGCGAGCGGCAAGGGCATGACCGGTTCTCTCGGCTATCGGTGGTAACGCTGGGGGAAATATGCTCCGATCACCGCTGCGCGAAAGACTGATCCGGGAGGTTCGCCCATGGACACGATCGAGCGGAGCCCAACCGCACAGACGCGGCTGCTCCAGGAGCTGCCGCTGCGGCTGCATCACAACGCTTATGTCGTAAAGGACCAGGAGGCCAACCGGCACTTCCTCGAGGATGTGCTCGGCATTCCGCTGGTCGCGACCTGGTGCGAAAAGACCTACCGCGCCGATCTCGGCCGTGACGTCGAGTTCTGCCACACATTCTTCGGCCTCGAGGACGGCAGCGCCCTCGCCTTCTTCCAGTTCGCCGATGCCGAGATGTACGCGCTGACGCAGGCCGAGGGACCGCGGGTCGACAGTCACTATCACATCGCCCTTAAGGTCGGCGACGCCACCTATGATGAGCTGAAGCGCCGTTTGCATGCCGCCGGCGAGACATTCCGCGAGACCGATCACGGCTATTGCAGTTCGATCTACACTCGTTCGCCGGATGGATTGATCCTCGAATTCACCCGCGATCCACCCAACCTCGCCGAGATTGACAAGCTGCGTCGCGCCGACGCGCATAGCGAACTGGCGCGCTGGCTGGCCGGCGATCGCCACGTCAACAACCAGCTGCGGCACCCCTGACAACACGGTTCCGTCATTGAGGGGGCGCGCAGCGGACACCGTGGCAATCCCGATGGATCGGCACTTCACGTGAGATGATCGGGAGTGCGCCGCTCCGTTCGCAACGACAGCCACCTCTAGGAGAACGACACATGAAGATTGGTTTTATCGGGCTAGGCATGATGGGCAAGGGCATGGCCGCCAACCTGCAGAAGGCGGGGCACGCGCTGGTCGTTTACGACCTGCGGCGAGCCGCGGCGGAGCCGTATCTTGCAAATGGCGCGGTATGGGCCGACAGCCCGAAAGCGCTCGGCGAGCAAAGCGAGGTGGTGTTCACCTCCCTCCCCGTCCCGGCCGATGTCGAGGCGGTGGTGCTGGGGCCGAACGGGCTGATCGAGGGCCTGAAACCAGATACCGCCGTGTTCGACATGTCGACCAATTCGGTCGCGGTGGTGCGCAAGATCAACGCCGCCCTGGCCGAAAAGAACATCTACATGCTGGATTCGCCGGTCAGCGGCGGTCCCGGTGGCGCGGCCAGTGGCAAGATGGCGATCTGGGTCGGCGGCGACGAGCAACAGTTCAATCGCTACAAGATGGTGTTAGACGCGATGGGCGACCAGGCCGCCTATATCGGCCCGATCGGCGCCGGCACGATCGCGAAACTCGTGCACAACGCCACGACGGCGGTGGTCGGCGTCGCGCTCGCCGAAGTCATGACGATGGGCATCAAGGCCGGTGTCGAGCCGCTCGAGTTGTGGGAAGCGGTGCGCCAGGGCGCCACGGGCCGGCAACGCACCTTCGACCGCCTGCCAAAATTCCTCAGCAGCAAATACGACCCGGCGGATTTCGCCTTGCGCCTGTTGCACAAGGACGTGTCACTGGCGGTCGGGCTCGGCAAAGAAGTTGGGGTGCCGATGCGGCTCGTCAATCTCGCGCTCGAAGAACTGACCGAGGCGATGAACCGCGGCTGGAGCCACCGCGACAGCCGTGTCTCCGGCCTGTTGCAGGTCGAGCGCTCGGGCATCCCGCCCCTCGATTGCGATCCCGCGAAGATCCAGGCGATTCTCGACGCCGATAAAAGCTAGCGCACGCCAAAGGACAGCCCAAGGGAGACAATGTCATGGATGGAGCGAGCACGGGATCAGGCCCGATCGCCGAGACCGTTACCGGCAAGTTGCGGGGAGCGACCAGCGCGGGCATCCATGCCTTCAAGGGCATCCCCTATGGCGCCCCGACTAGTGGCGAAAACCGGTTTATGGCGCCGCGGCAGCCGGCCGCCTGGACAGGACAGCGCGACGCGGTTGCGTATCGTGGCCACGCGCCGCAATTACCGGGACGGGCAAAACGGCGGCCCGAGCTGGAGACCATCCTCGGCCCCCCCGACAACACCCCCGAGAGCGAAGACTGCCTCACGCTCAATGTCTGGACCCCGGGGGTCGGGGACGCGGCAAAACGGCCGGTCATGGTATGGCTGCATGGTGGTGCCTTCGCCTACGGCTCGGGCAATCGGGCGGTGACGGACGGTGCCAACCTGGCGAAGCGCGGCGATGTGGTGGTAGTCAGCGTCAACCACCGCCTCAACATCTTCGGCTTTTTGCACCTCGCGGACATTGGTGGGGAGCGCTTTGCGCATTCCGGCAATGCCGGGGTACTCGATCTCGTCGCGGCGCTGGAATGGGTTCGCGATAACATCAAGGCGTTTGGCGGCGACCCCGATAACGTCACGATCTTCGGCGAGTCCGGCGGCGGCGGCAAAGTCAGCGTATTGTTGGCGATGCCCGCGGCGCGCGGTCTGTTTCACCGCGCTGTGATCCAGAGCGGCGCGACCTTGCGCGTTTCCACGAGCGAGCGCGCCACCGCGCTGGCCGACGCGGTAATGCGGCATCTCGGCGTACCGAGCAAGAACTGCGAGCGGCTGCAGCATGTGCCGTCCGAAGCCCTGGCGGCGGCGATCGCGCCGGCCATTGCGGCGGTTGGCAAGCGTTCGCATTCACTGCTCGACCGCTATGATTTCGGTCCGGTTGTTGATGGCAGCGACCTGCCGCAGCAGCCCTTTGATCCGGCAGCGCCGGTTATCGCCGATGACATTCCGCTGATGATCGGCGGTACCCGCGAGGAAAGCGGCTTTTTCCTTGCCGATGACGATGAGCTGTGGGACCTCCGGGTCACCGACGCGTCGTTGCGCTCCCGCATCGCGGCGGTCGCCGGGCCCGACACCGATCGCATCCTCGACGTGTATCGCACGATGAACCCGCAAGGCAGCCGCGAGGATTGGCTTATCGCCGCGCTCACCGGCTCCAATTTCTGGGTGCGCACGGTATTGCTGGCGGAGCGCAAGGCGGCGCGCGAAGCGGCGCCCGTCTATATGTATTCACTCGATTGGCGATCACCCGCCTGCGACGGCCGCCTCAAGGCACATCACGCGATGGACCTGCCGTTTGTGTTCGACACCACAAATGTGCCTGACACCACAAAAGGCGCGGCAGGCGCCGCTGAACTTGCGGCGGTGATGTCGGAGAGCTGGATCCGTTTCGCGCGCACCGGCAATCCGGCACATCCCGGTCTGCCCGCCTGGCCCGCCTTCACCTCGCAGAGTCGTGCAACGATGGTGTTCGATACGGAGTGCCGCGTTGTCAACGATCCGGATCGCGATGCCCGCCTGCTGTGGGAGCGCGTCGCCGGCCGCCCGTGACCGAAGACGCGCGGTTTCCTGCCGAGCGTCTCACGGTTGCGACACTGCGTGAACGCCCCGACCTGCGGGGGCAGACATTTTCGAGCGCATTCGAGGCCGCCGTCCCCGAATTCATGCGGCACGACCCCGTCGCGGCACTGTACTACGCTGACCGCGCTCTCGACCGCTATCTTGATTTCGTGCTGGCCGCGACCGACCGCGAGGCCCCAGACCGGGTCATCGCACGAGCTACCAGCGTCCCTGTCGCTTATCGCGATGGCACGCCCGGTCGCGTGCGATTGCCGCCGGCTGGCTGGGACGAGCTGATCCGCTGGGCGGATGCCGACTGGCGGGCAAAGCGCCGGCCGACCGTGGTGGGCGCGCTCGAGATCATCGTCCTGCCGCCGTATCGCGGGCGCGGCGTATCGCAGCTGATGCTCGACGCGCTGGTGGTCAATACCTGGAACCGGGGGTTTGGCGATCTCTACGCGCCGGTTCGCCCGAGCCACAAGCATCACGAGCCCGCAACGCCATTCGCCGAGTATATCGCCCGCCACCGTCCCGATGGTCTGCCCGTCGATCCATGGCTGCGGGCGCATGTCCGCGCTGGCGGTCGCATCCTCAACATCGCGTCCTGCAGTATGGTAATCGCCGGCACGCTGGAGGAATGGTCGGCATGGACCGGCCAGCGCTTCGACACCAGCGGCGCGGCCGACGTGGCAGGTGCCTTGTCGCCCATCCAGGTGTCGCGCGAGCAGGACCATGCCGTGTATGTTGAACCCAACATCTGGGTGCATCACCGCGTTTGAGCTCGTTCAGCCGAGGAGCCGACAATGACCAGCCTCGCTCCCTATCGGGTCTCCGCCTTCAACACGGCGCACGATTCCGAGAACAAAATTCACGACGATGCGACGGCGCGGCGGTTCGGGTTTGGCGGCGGCCTGGTGCCGGGCGTTGATGTGTACGGGTATATGTCCCACATGCCCGTGGTACATTGGGGCCGTGCCTGGCTGGAGCGCGGTACCGCCGACTGCCGCTTCTACAAGCCGGTGTATGACGGCGACGAGGCTATCGTCACGGCACGCGAGACGGCGGATGGATTGGAGATTTCAATCGAAAGCCGTGGTGAAGTGTGCGCGACGGGGCTTGCCACCCTGCCCACCTCGTCTATGACGCCGCCCTTGCTCGATGACTACCAGTCGGTCGGCCAGCGTCAGGTGCGGCCTGCGGCTGACGAAGCGTCACTGCCGATCGATGGCTGGCTTGGCCTGACCTCGTATGCGATCACACCGGAGATGGCAACGCGCTATCTCAGCGACTCCGGAGAGAGCGCGCCGCTCTATGCCGAAGAGCAGCTGGTGCATCCACGCGAAATTCTGCGCACCTGCAATTTTGTCATAAGCCGCAACGTGACCCTGGGACCCTGGATACACACCGGCAGCCGCCTTCGTCATTTCGCTGCCGTATCGATCGGACAAACCTTATCTGTGCGTGCCCGCGTCGCCGCCAATTACGAGCACAAGGGCCACCGCTTCGTTGATGTCGATGCGCTGGTGCTGGCGGATGAAGCACGGCCCGTGGCGCAGGTTCGCCACATCGCGATCTATCTGCCGCGACAGGTTGCTGCCGCGGGGTGAAACAGGCTGATGTAAGCCGCTTTGCCGAAAGCTCAGCCTTGCGCGCCCTCGCTGCCGCTGTAGCGCCACGTCTTGCTGTCAGCCATCTGCTCCACTGACTTGCGGGCCTCGAGTTGGCCGAGTGCGTGACGGATCGAGGTGAACGCCATCGCCACTCCCTTTTCCCGCTGCAAGGCCGTGCGGATTTCCGCCGGTCGCAAGGATCGTGGCGCGCTCGCCTGGAGTATTTCTTCGATCATGCGCGCATTGTTGCCGCGCTGCGGGCGTCCGCCGCTGCGACCGGCACCCCGCGTGGCGGTTTGGGAGGCTGCTCGGTTGCTCGTCCGACCGGTGCCGCGCGGTTGCCGCTGGCGAGCCGGTTGCGAGGGTGTCTCAGCCGGTGTAGTCGCCGCACGGCGTCCCCGTCTCTGAGGCCGCGGCGATGCGGTAGCACCGCCTGTAGCGCCGCCCATAGCGCCGCCGGGAGCTGATCTGGCAGTGAGGTCGCGGATAGCCTGCATGGCCGCGGCGTAGCCTGCTTCGTAGGCTTCGCGACGGATCGCGTCGAGCTGTTCCTGCAACTGGTTGAGCGCTGTTTTCGCCATCGTCCCGTTACTTCCTCCCTGAAAAAGCGGAAGACGTTATCACATGTGCAACTTTGGCACTAGCTGGCCAACTTCAAGTGTTGCAAGTGCCACTAACGAATTTCCGCCGATGAAAATTATAGCGCTCCGCATCGCCGATTGGCACTATTTGCACTAATGGCAGCCGTGTACGCCGCGTGCGAACCGGTAAATAAGAAGGGGGGAGAGGCATGAGACGAGGATTTCTAACAGCTGCGTTGACGGCGTTGGCACTCGCTGCGCCGGCCTCGGCACAAGTGTCGAATGATGTGGTCAAGATCGGCGTACTGACCGACATGTCGAGCCTCTATGCCGACATCAATGGACCGGGTGGCGTTGCCGCGGCACAGATGGCGATCGACGATTTTGGCGGCACCGTGCTCGGCAGGAAGATCGAGCTGATCTCGGCCGATGTTCAGAACAAGGCGGATGTCGCGGTCGCCACCGCGGGTCGCTGGTACGACAACGAGCATGTCGACATGATTATCGGCTCCGGCGCCTCGTCCTCGACGATTGCAACGATGGAAGTCGCTGGCCAGAAAAAGAAAATCTACATCGTGACTGACGCCGCCTCGTCGGACATCACCGGCAAGCTGTGCAATCCGTACACGGTGCACTGGGTCTATGACACCGCGGCGCTGGCCAACGGTACCGGCTCGGCCGTGGTAAAGGCCGGCGGCAAGACATGGTTCTTCATGACCGCCGATTATGCCTTCGGGCATGCGTTGCAACGCGATGTCACCGCCGTGATCAAGGCCAATGGCGGCGAGGTCCTCGGCGCCGTCTTGCACCCGCTCAACACCGCGGACTTCTCGTCTTTCCTGTTGCAGGCACAAGCCTCGAAGTCGCAAGTCATCGGCCTGGCCAACGCCGGCGGCGATACCGTCAATTCGATCAAACAGGCCGCCGAATTCGGCATCGTCAAAGGCGGCCAGAAACTCGCCGGGCTGCTGGTCTTTATCAGTGATGTGCACAGTATCGGGCTGCCATTGGCACAAGGTCTGTTCCTGACCGAGGCATGGTATTGGGACCAGAACGACAAGTCGCGCGCCTTTGCCAGACGCTTTGCCGAAAAGATGAACGGGCGCATGCCGACCAGTGTGCAGGCCGGTTACTATTCCGCGGTGACGCGCTACCTCGAAACCATCAAGAGTACCGGTACCGATGATGCCGACAAGGTCATGGCGGCGCTGAAATCAGGGCCGTTTGACGATGCCATGTTTGGTAAAAGCTACATCCGGGCAGACGGCCGCGACATCCACGACATGTACCTGTTTGAAGTCAAAGCCCCCAGCGAGTCCAAGGGACCTTGGGATTACTACAAGCAGGTTCGCGTCATCCCCGGAGACCAGGCATTCCGCCCGATGGATCAGGGGGAATGCCCACTCGTCAAAAAGGGCTGAGCGCCCTCAGCCGCCAGCGATAAAGGAGCGCAGCGAGTTCGCCTCGAACTCGACTTCATCGAGACGGCTCTTGACGAGATCGCCGATACTGACGATGCCGCAGAGACGGCCATCCGCTACGACCGGGAAGTGGCGGATGCGTCGGCTGGTCATCTCCGCCATCAGGTCGCCAACGCTATCTGCGGGTTCGCAGGTGACGACAGCTCGGGTCATCACGCTATCGACCGAACGCGACAGCAGGTCGTCGCCGTGCCGCGCCAATGCCATCACGATGTCGCGCTCGGAGAGCACGCCATCGACCCCCTCGCCGTCCTCGCTGACGATCAACGCCCCGATCCGTTCGCGATCGAGTGTCTCGACCGCGTCGGCGACGGTGGCATCCGGCCGGATGGTGGTTACCGCATCACCCTTCTGCTGCAGGATTCCTTGCACATTCATTGGAGGCCCTCCCGCCATAGCTGCATGCGTCGGCGCGCCCCGCGCCCATAACCAGATCAGTTTAACACATAGGACAGAATGTCGCAGCGTAAAGGGCTACCTCGGCCGATGTGCTCCAGCGACGTCCTGAAACAAGCTTTAAAGGGCGTGTCTCTGCCCGTTAAGGTGACTGTGCAGAACATGGAGGGGGAATCATGCTTCAGGGCTTTAAGCAATTTATGTTGCGCGGCAACGTGCTCGACCTGGCAGTCGCGGTGGTCATGGGTGCCGCGTTCGGTGCCGTGGTGACGGCCATGGTCAAGGACATCATTACGCCGTTTATCGCGGCGATTGTCGGCAAGCCTGATTTTTCGGCGATCCAGTTCGAGATCAACAGCAGCAAGTTCCTCGTTGGCGACTTCATCAACGCGATCGTCTCGTTCGTGCTGATCGGTGCCGCGGTGTACTTCTTTATCGTGCTGCCGATGAACAAGCTGATGGCCCGCCTGCGCCGCGGCGAGACCCCGCCCGACCCGACCACCAAGAAATGCCCTGAGTGCCTGAGCGAAATTCCGATCGCGGCAAAGCGCTGCGCCCATTGTACCTCGCCAGTCACAGCCGCATCTTGAGCCCGGCGACGTCAAGGCGATTGAACAAGGAAAGCACCGGCGGATGAAGCAGAACCAGAAGCGGCCCTCACCCACAGCGCGTCTGCGCAGTAAATTACGCGCAAAGCGGCGCCGGCAGCGGGCCCGCGTCAAGCCGTAGCAACGCAACGGAGCGGCGTGCGGTCGCTCTCAAAACGCGAGGGCCGCGCCCTCGCGCAGCACAGCCTCGGCCGCCGCGGTGAACCGGCCATCGGCTTCATGCAACACCAGGCCGGGTAAGAGCCGCGCGGGGCTCGCTACGCCTCTGCGGGCGCGTACCAGCACTCGCCCAGCGGGCCGGCCCTGCGCCGGCCATAGGGGAAATATCGTCAGCTCGCCGCATCGACCGCTGAGGTTTGCGATCAACCCGTCGATGCGGTCGGCGCGGTGCACAAATGTCAGGGTGCCCTTCGGCCGCACCATGGCAATCGCAAAGCGAACCCAGTCGGCGAGCTCCGCCTCACCCTCGATCGTCGCGAGCGCTTTTGCCGGGTCGCGAAGCCGCGAGCCCCGCCCGCGTTCCAGGTAGGGCGGATTGGCCATCACATGATCGAACCTGCCGGGGTCGAGGGCGCGCGGCGGTCGCAGGAGATCGCCGGCGATGGCCGATACCCGTCCTGACAAGCCGTTGCGCGCCGCGTTGGCGTTCGCCAGCTCTACGAGGTCCGTCTGGAGTTCGAGCCCAACAATCCGACACTGCGGCTGCCGGGTGGCCAGGCACAGGCTCGCCGGGCCACTGCCGCAACCGATGTCGAGCACCAGCTGCGACGATCCCGCCGGCACGGCGGCAGCTAGAAAAACCGCATCGATCGCGACGCGCTGACCGAATGCCGGCTGCGTCAGACACACGCGCCCACCCAACAGCGCATCCGTTGTTACTATAGGAGCGCCTGCCCCTCGGGTGCCATCGACGGCGCTGGCGATCAGAGCAATTCCCGCTCAGCATCGCTGATAAGCGTGGCGGCCCTCCGGTGGTCGCGCTCGGCGACCATCAGGCGGCGCTGAATCGCCCCGATGCTGCCTTCGACAAGGCTGGTGTGATGATCGAGGATAAGGCTGTCGATGCCTGCCTCGTGCAACATCGCTTGAGCCCAGGACAGGCGCACGACGTCATTAGTCCGCAGCAATTCCCGCATCAGCCATGTACCTGCCAGCAACCGGTCCTTGCCTAGCGCCTCGGTCTATCTATCAAACATCCATGGGTTCCGCGAGCCTTGACGCTATGCCGGAGGCTGCCGCGAAACCTGCGCTGCCCGAAGCGTTCCGCGTGAGATGGCGAGGATCAGACGACGTACGCGCCGAGCAGAGCGACGAAGCATTCCTTGGCGGCCAGCACAATCCGGCTAATCCGCTCACCGAAACAAGCCAAGACCTATCGGTCAAATGGGTAATTTTAAAATTGGATCGAAGTCTTAAAGCCGCCGTTGGATAAAGGTGAGATGACATTTGTCATATATAACCTAAGATAATCAGAGGAACTGTAATGAAAAACGTACTTGGTATAGTATCAGCAGCAGCGATAATTCTCGCGTCCACCGCGTCGTTTGCGCAGAGCGGCGGTTCCGGGGCATCAGGTGCTGGTAGCGCCGGAATGGGATCGGGGGGCGCCGCGAGTATGGGTTCCGGGTCCGGCAGCGGCGGCAGCAGCACCGGGATGAGCGGCACCGGTTCGACGACCATGAGCGGAGCTAGTGGCAGCACCACAGGGCATGGCACCGATGGTTCTGGCAGTTCTGGCAATGTAACCGGGCCGGGCGCATTGGGTACCGGGGGAAGCCCCTCGACCACGACGGGCAGTCCCGCGGGTCGATAGATCGGCCAATCAGCCACCAAAGAACTCAGCGGCGTCGCCCAGGTCGGGGCGACGCCGTTTTCTGATATATACTCAGGGGTTGATCGCCGCTGACGCCGAGAGCCCATCCGCCCGCCCTTGACTTAGCAGGCCAATCCATGCTCGCTCGCCGGCAGGCGCGTCATGCCTGGGCACCGGGCGCGCCATGTGTTACGCGCCATGTGTTATCCGACAGGAGGCCGGTGGAGCCGGTGACGAGCACCGCAGACAAGCTATCAGCGCCGGCCGCATCGCTCGACCCGTTGTTCCAACTCCTGGGCGACGATCTGATCCGGGTGAACCGGCTGATCGTCGAACGCATGCACAGCCCGGTCGCGCTTATCCCGCAGCTTGCCGGTCACATCGTGTCGGCCGGGGGCAAGCGACTGCGCCCGATGCTGACCTTGGCCGCGGCCCGGCTGTGCGGCTATCGCGGTGACCGGCACATAGCCCTGGCCGCCGCTGTCGAATTCATCCACACGGCGACGTTGCTGCATGATGATGTGGTCGACGAGAGCGCTTTGCGCCGTGGCCGTGACACGGCCAATGAGGTGTGGGGTAACAAGCCGGCCATCCTGGTCGGCGATTTCCTGTTCTCACGCGCTTTCCAGCTGATGGTGGAGGACGGTTCGCTGCGAGTACTCGACATCCTCTCTACTGCCAGCGCCGTTATCGCCGAGGGCGAGGTGCAGCAGCTGGTTACGGCGAATGATACGAGTACGACGGAAGCGGCGTATCTGGAGGTGATCGAGGCGAAGACGGCCGCCCTGTTCGCCGCCGCGGCCCGGATCGGCGCGGTGATCTCCGATCGTCCGGATGCCGAGGAAGACGCCTTGGCGAGGTTTGGCCGCAATCTCGGAATCGCTTTTCAGCTGATCGACGACATGCTCGATTTCTCGGCACGGCAGAGCGAACTTGGCAAGTCGGTGGGCGACGATTTCCGGGACGGCAAGATCACCCTTCCGATTCTGATCGCCTTTGCCCGTGGTACCCCCGAAGAGCAGACCTTCTGGCGCCGCACGCTTGAAGATGGCGACCAGACACCTGACGATCTCGATCACGCGATAGACCTGATCGAGCGCCACGGCGCTCTCGACGAGACCATGGCACGGGCTGAGGCTTACGCCACCAAGGCCACGGATGCGCTGCAGCTGTTTCCCGATACGCCGCTGCGCCGCGCCCTCGTCGAAACGGCCGCGTTCGCCACCACCCGCGGCTTTTGAGCCACCCCAGGGCGCCTAGAGCGCGACCCGGGCGCGCTGGGGCGCGACCGGGTGATACGGTATTGCGCCGCACCCGCGTCAGCGGAGTTGCGCCGGCGCGGGCTTCGCCCTATATAGGCCGGCCGGTCGGCGGAGTGTAGCTCAGCCTGGTAGAGCACTGCTTTCGGGAGGCAGGGGCCGGAGGTTCGAATCCTCTCACTCCGACCATATTTTCAAGTGCTTATAGCACA
>Ga0213875_10001638_pt1 | contig 14141 bp, 3 predicted proteins | sample BarmaccomBMRX_R8_FD_160105 | JGI IMG/M metagenome (GOLD analysis project Ga0213875, IMG submission 160105) | Root-associated microbial communities from Barbacenia macrantha in rupestrian grasslands, the National Park of Serra do Cipo, Brazil - RX_R8 | ecosystem: Host-associated > Plants > Roots... | reverse complement strand
TGACGTCGTCATCGAGGGCGGATTTGAGCACAGCCCCGAATTCGCCCGCGAAATCCTTGACACGACCGAGGGCTGGAGCCCGTTTTGGCTCAATGACCGGGAATTGGCGCGACGCCCCTGGGTGCGCGATCCTGACGCCCGAAAGGTCGACCAGCTGCTGGCGAGTACCCCGGCAACCGCCATGCTCTACGCCAATCGAAAGTTTCCCGAGACATACGCCGAGACTTTAAAGGGCGCCGCTGCCCGCTAATCGGGCACTCTTGATCGCAGCTATGCGGCCCGCGAATACAATGAATGACCGGCTGTTATTGGCTGGCTTTGCTTTCGGATCGCTCCTACTCTTTTTGTGAATTTTGAAGACGGCCAAAGAGCCGGGGGACGAAGCGGTAAACGGAGGGCGATCATGGCGTTTGAGTTCGGTATGTTCCACGAGTTCCAACGCCCGTCCGGCGTCAGCGAGGAACAGGCGTTCGCAACCTCGTTCGAGCAGGTCGATGCCGCTGAACGGTGGGGCCTCGACGCCATGTGGCTCGCGGAAATCCATATCGCGCCTGAACGTTCGGTCCTTTCGGCGCCGCTCACCCTGGCCAGCGCGATCGCGGCCCGGACGAAGCGTATGAAGATCGGCACCGCGGTGCAGGTCCTGCCGCTATGTCATCCGCTTCGCCTCGCCGAGGAAGTCGCGACGGTCGATCAGATCAGCCACGGCCGCCTGATTTTCGGTGTCGGCCGCAGCGGTTTCCCGCGAACATATGAGGCATACGGAGTGCCTTATGGCGAAAGCCGCGAACGCTTTGCCGAAACCCTCGAGATCCTGAAACAGGCCTGGACGCAGGATTCTTTTTCGTACAAGGGACAGTATTATAGCTTCGACAACGTCAAGGTGACACCGCGGCCCTACCAGAAGCCGTGGCCGGAAATCCGGGTCGCCGCGAATAGTGCCGACACCTTCCCGGCGATCGCCAAACTCGGCCACGCTGTCTTTGTCGCGGTACGTCTCGGTACCCTTGAAGAACTGGGGCCGAATATCGCGGCCTATCGACAGGCCTGGAAAGAGGCCGGCCACCCCGGCGAGGGCAAAGTTTTCCTGCGCGCTCCGGTATATATCGCCGATAGCGACGAGGCCGCTCGCGAAGAGCCCGAAGACAGCATCATGTATTTCTACCGCTACCTTGGCGAGCGCATCGAGGCATCGGCGCGGAGTGTCGGTGTCCGCGCTGTCGAGGACCGAACCGCGCGTGGGCAGCGGTTGCAGACCATCACCTATGACGATGCGTTGCGCGAGAAGATCATCGTCGGCTCGCCGGAGCGGGTAACCGATCGCCTGACGGGGCTGAAGGAGGTTCTCGGCCTCGATGGCATCCTCTGCGAGATGAATTGCGGCACGAAAATTCCGCATGACAAGGTCATGAAGTCCCTGCAGCTGTTGTGCGAGAAGGTCAGCCCGCGGTTCAACTGAGCATCGCGACCCGACCTCGCCGACAAACGAGCAAACTCCCCGGAACCGCGCGTACAGCCGGCACGTTCTGCCAGCGGATACTACTTACCGGGGAGTTTCACGATGAAAATCAAGCTGGCCCTCGCAGGGCTTCTCGCTGTCGGCGTTACACTGCCGGCGGTGGCGCAGACGTCGTACTATGTGGTGCAGGACACGAAGACAAAGAAATGCACGATCATGGACAAGCGTCCGACGGTGACCGAGGAAACCGTCGTCGGGCCGGACGGCGTCGTCTACAAGACACGCACCGAGGCTGAGAGCGCCATGAAGACGGTCAAGGTCTGCACCACCGAGTAGCGCCTTCCGCTGAGTTACGGTTCGCGCCGCCGAGGTTCCGGCGGCGCGAACTGGTCAGCCCCGCGCTTACGGCGGCGGCGGGGCGTGTGCCGGATGCACCGGCAGCACATGAATAAGGCCGAGCCACAATACGGCAAAGGTCAGCGAGATCAGGGTGATCGGAATGCCGGCCCGGGCATAATCGCGAAATGTCAACCCGACGCCCATGCGCTCCGCGCGCTCGGCGATCAAGACATTCGTCAAGCTGCCATTAAGCAGCAGATTGCTGGCCAGCGTCGACAGCAGCGCCAATCCATAAAGCACGCTGGGCGGTGGGTTCGGCCATATCTGCAAGAGCAGCATCGCGGTCGGCACGCTGCCGATCACATTGCTGGTCACCGCCGCAAACGGGAACAAAACCACCAGGTTGTTCGGCACCAGGTGGTGGTTGTCGAGAAAATCGAGGACGCGCGACGCGATACCGGCGCTGTTGAGCGCGCCGGTGATTGCAAACAGGCAAGACACCAGCAGCAACAGCGGCCAATCGATATCAGCGATCATCGTGCGGCTGGTGATCTTGCGGTTGGCCAGCAATAACGCGGCGATCAGCAGGGCGCCGATCTCGCGCGGCAGAGGCGTCGCGAACAGGATCAACAGCGCCAATACCGCGACCATGCCCTTGATGGTCTGCGTCCGGTCGAGCGGGTGCGCTGGCGGTGGCGGCGAAGCGTCGGGCGGTGCCGCAAACTCGTTCATGCGGCGGCGCCATTGCAGCCACACCACGGCAAACACGACGCACAGCGCGAATAGCGCAGGGATCGCGCAGACACCGATAAAGGTCCAGAAGTCGAGGCGGCCGATCGCACCGAGCAGGATATTCTGCGGGTTGCCGATCAACGTCGCCGACGATCCCGCGTTGGTTGCCGCCGCCAGGGCGATCGCAAAGGGCCGGGGGTCGAGGCCGCGGCGTTGCGCAGCGTCGAACAGCACCGGCGCGATCGCGATGATCAGGATGTCATTGGCGAGGATTGCCGACAGGCCGCCGGCAATCGCCACGGTCAAGCCGAGCACCGCGGCCGTGCCGCCGCGGCTCTCGACAATCGATCGAGCGCAGAGATCGATAAATCCCGCCTCGGCGAATTGCGCCGAAATGATCATCATCGCGAACAGCAGCGCCAAGGTGGGCATGTCGACCGCGCTGCCGAAATCGTCAAGCGTCATCTGGCTGCTGGCCAGCAACGCGATGACGGCCAGCAGCGAGATACCGACCCGGTCGACCTGCAACCAGGCGATCCGCCCGGCCGCCATACCGATATAGGTCAAGATTAGAACGAGCAGGACAATCGCGGCGTGCATATCTACGCAATCGGGGAAACTGTCCGTATCATAGTTAGCCCGGCTTTCCGGCGTCCCCCGCTCGTCCGCATGGCAACAGTTTTGCTAATAAGCGTGGCCGGGGCGCCACTATTGCGGGCGCATCCTCTCCCGACCCGCACAGGCGCTGCAAGCGCGGAACCGTTACCGACAGACAGCAGTCCAGCGCGCCTGGCGAGCGATCGCTCAACCCGCTAAGCAACCAAAATTAAAGTGAGCTGGGAGCTTATCAAAGCTAGAATAAATTCAGCATAAAGCTGCGGCGGATCAAAACATTGTACCGAGGATCGGGGAGCTGGCCGGAGCGGCAAAACCCCTGGCGGGTCGGGGGGAGAGTGCCGGCTCTTCGTGAGGCATGGAATCACTTATCGAAGTCGGTTCTTCTCGCCTTGATCGCGATCGGGATGGCAGCAACCGACGCCGCTGGGCAAAGCGTGCTGCCGACCGGCGGCCAGGTGGCGCGCGGCAGCGTCAGCATCGGGGCGCCGATTAATAACAGTTTGACGGTCAACCAGAATTCGAACCGCGCTGTCGTCAACTGGAACACGTTTTCAATCGGTCAGCCGAACACGGTCAATTTCAATCAACCCGACAGCCAGGCGGCAATCCTCAACCGCGTTACCGGCAACACGCCGAGCAACATCGCCGGGCAGCTCAACGCGAATGGCCAGGTTTATCTGGTCAACCCGAACGGCATCGCGATCACCCCGTCGGGGACGATCAATACGGGTGGCGGGTTTGTTGCCTCGACGCTCGGCATCTCCAACCGCAACTTCATGTCAGGCAACCTCAGCTTTACCGGCAATGGCGCATCGGCGCCGGTGACCAATGCCGGCACGATCAATGTCGGCCAGGGCGGATATGCCGGAATGATCGGCGGCAGCGTCGCGAATTCCGGCACGATCAACGTGCCGCTCGGCAAGGTCGGGCTCGGCGCCGGCGAAAAAGCGACACTCGACATCAACGGCGACGGCTTCATGCAGGTCACCGCCCCATCTGGCGCGACGACTGCGCAGGGCCAGCCGCTGATCAGCAACTCCGGAACCATCAACGCACCCGGCGGCTCGGTGCAGTTGCAGGCTGGCACGGTGGCGACCGCGGTGCGCGATGCGGTCAATATGTCGGGTCTGATCTCGGCTAATTCGGTTTCAGGCCGCAACGGCGCGGTGACCTTGAGCGGCGGCCCCGGCGGTAATGTCGCGGTCAGCGGCGCCATCAATGTCAGCGGGCTGCGGCCGGGACAGACCGGCGGCACGGCGGTTGTGACAGGCCGGTCGGTGAGCCTTGGTAATACCGCCCGGGTCGACGCGCGCGGCGCCGCCGGCGGCGGCACGGTCAAGATCGGCGGCGGCCCGCGCGGCCTGGATCCGCTGGTGCAAAACGCCTTAACCGCCAACATCTCGGCCGGGGCAGTGATCGAGGCCAGCGCCACCGATAACGGCAATGGCGGTCATGTCACGCTGTACTCGACCGGTAATACCACCTTTGCCGGCTATATTGCGGCGGATGGCGGCGCCGCCGGCGGCAGCGGCGGAACGATTGAAACCTCCGGCGGCCAGCTGGCGATCACCACCGGCGCCGTGGTAAGCGCGGCCGCCCCGCACGGACAGGGCGGCTCGTGGCTGCTCGATCCGGTTGATCTGACGATCGACACGGCCACCGCGACGACCATCAGTTCAATGCTGAGTGCCGGCAGCAGCGTCTTGATCGAAACCGCCGTCGGGGGCCCTTCCGGCAGTGTGATGGCGCCCCAGTCAAACGGTTCGGGCAACATCTACATCAATGCCGCTATCGCGGGCGGGGCCGCAGCCACTGTCATCGACGGCAACGTGGTGAGCAATACGCTGACGGTCTCGGCGTACAACAATCTCTTCGTGAACGCGCCCGTGACGATCAGCCAGGGGACGAACCTGTCGCTGCTCAGCAACAACGCGGGGGCGAACAACAGGGCCAACATCACCGTCACGGCGCCCATCACGATGACGGGAAGCGGCCAACTGGCGTTCACCACGTCGGGCATGAACCCTGCGGCCGGTCCCGACCCGATCTTTGTCATGGGGCAGGGGAATGCGCAGTTCACGGGCGGCGCCGCCGCTGGTGCGTCGCTGACCATCAACAACAACCCTTACACCCTGATCTATGACCTGACCGCCGGTCCATCGGGCATGCAGAGCACGAGCGGCGCGGGGCCGAACACCTACTACGCCTTGGCACAGCCGATTACCGCCATGCCGGCTCAGGTCTTTGCCGAGAGCCCGGTTGGAAGCTTTGCCGGCATGTTTGACGGTCTCGGCAATACGATAACAAACCTGTCGATCGTCGGAAGCAGCGGTGCGGTCGGATTGATCGGCACCAACTCTGGAACGATCAGCAATTTCGGCTTGATCAACGAAACCATCACGACGGCGAATGCCACGGCCGTCGGTGGCCTTGTGGGCGTTTCCCATGGCTCACTCAACAACGTCTACGTAACCGGAACGATCAGCGACACCACGCAAGCTGATGTGGGCGGCCTGGTTGGCGATAATTTCGGCACCATCCGCCGCGCCTACGCGTCCGGTATGGTCAGCGGCGGCCTCAACTCCATCATCGGCGGGCTGGTCGGCTCCAATGGGGGTGGCGCGATCCAGAACGCGTATGCCGCGATCACTGTCACCGCAACGAATGGCTTGGATGCCGGCGGGCTTGTTGGCGCCAATAACGGCCCGATCGTCAGCGCGTATGCCGTGGGTCCCGTCAGCGGGGCGACGCATACCGGCGGGTTGGTTGGCGCAACGGCCCCCGACCTGATCGTCAGCGGCTATTGGGACACCACGACAAACCCGGGACTGGACCCGACGGCCGGCGGCATCGGGCAGGGCAGCGGCGACGTGTCGCCGCTCAGCACGGTGGGGTTGGCCGCGACCCTGCCCGCCGGGTTTTCGAGCGCCGTGTGGAGCAATGTCTATAACCAGACGACGCCGTACCTGATCAGCAATCCCGGGCCGGTGTATGTCGGAACTGATACCAGTGCCACGCCAAGGGCGTACAGCCTGGTGTTCAACGCCGCGCAGTTGCAGGCGATCAACAACAACCTGTCGGGCAATTACGCGCTGGCCACTGCCATCGACCTTGGCAGCGCGGGTAATTTCACCCCCATCGGCAATACCGCCACGGCGTATACCGGCACGTTCAACGGGCTCGGCAACACGATCTCGAACCTGGCGGAGATGACCAGCGTGGCCGATGCCGGGCTGTTCGGTCAGCTCGGAATGAATGGCACGATCGAAAATGTCGGGGTGACGAGCGGCTCGGTCGCCGCCAGCGGGGCCATTGCTAATGCGGTAGGTGGCCTGGTCGGCCTCAACAACGGCACGATTGTGAATGCCTTCGTAAACGTCATGGTCAGTTCAAGCGCTGGCTTTGCGGATGTCGGCGGCCTGGTTGGGCGCAACGGCACCTCAGGCACGATCAAGACGTCATGGGCCTCTGGCAACGTGCAAGCGGACAACACTGCCGCCAGCGCCGGCGGATTGGTTGGGGATAACGAGAACACGATCACCGACTCCTACGCCGTCGGAAATGTATCCGGCAGTTTTAGCGCCGGCGGCTTGGTCGGGGTGAACAACAATGCGCTCAACGGCGGTGTCTATGCGACGGGCATCGTCAGCGGGTTTGAGCTCAGTGGCGGCCTGATTGGTAGAAATACTGGCATGGTGCAAAGCGGCTATTGGGATACAACAACCGATACGACGCCAAACATTCAAGGGGTTGGCTTTAGTACCATAAAAAACATCGCTGTCGCCGGAGAGGCGACGACGACGCTCGCCGCTTCATTGCCCAACGGGTTTGATCCAATGATCTGGGGCAATGCGAACAATCAGACGACACCTTATCTGTTGAGCAACCCGGGGCCGGTATATCTTCCCAGCGACAATAAGCTTTATACGGCGGTCCTGACCGGGCGTCAGCTGCAAGCCATCAACAAAAATCTGTCGGGCAATTTCGTGCTCGGCAACGATGTCGATCTGACCAATGTTGCGGTCACGCCGATTGGAAATGCCACCAGTGCCTACACCGGCACATTCAACGGGCTGGGCAATGTCATTACGAATCTGACCATCGAAGACGCGGTTGACACGACGGTCGGCTTGTTCGGTCAGCTCGGTGTGGCTGGCGTGATCAGCAATATCGGCATTATCGGAGGGTCGGTCGCCGACGTTCCGCCGCCGCCCATGCCCATACCTATACCGGTACCGACCGCGCAAACTCCGTATGTCGGCGCTCTTGTCGGGGCCAATTACGGCACGATAACAAAGGCGTATTCGTCGGCGGGCGTGGGAGATGGCGGCAGCGTCGGCGGGCTTGTCGGGTATAATGCCCCGGGAGCAACGATCTCCAATTCCTATGCTACCGGCGCCGTGAATGCGCCGAGCAGCCAGGCTGTCGGCGGGCTGGTGGGCTATAACGGCGGCATGATCCAGAATGCCTACGCCACCGGCACGGTGACCGGCGGCAGCAACTCGTATGTCGGCGGGTTGGTCGGAGGAAATTACGGCGGCACAGTAAACGTCACCTACGCGGCGGGAGGCGTTAGCGGAACGGCCGGCTCCTTCGGCGGGTTGGCGGGTATCAACACTGGCGCGGTCACAAACAGTTATTTCGACCAGGACCGCGCCGGGACTGGCGTCGGAATTGGCACAGACAGCAACAATGGTACGCCGACGACGCTGACGGGCCTCAGCGTCAACGGCAACAATCCACTACTCGCGTCCTCCTATCCGGCCTTCAACTTCACCAACAACGATGGTGCGGCAACCGGAAACAACTGGGTGATGGTGTCGCCGCTCGACTTGCTGCCCGACTCAATGGCGGCCCAGAACCTGAATGTCTTGATGGGCACGCTGCCGATGCTGGCGAGCGAATATTCGACGACCATTCAGAATGCGCATCAACTGCAGCTCATCGCGCTGAACATGGGCGCGAGCTATACGCTCGGCGGTACGATCGACGCGACCGGTACCGGCTCGAATGGCGATATCTGGAACAGGACGGGGTTTCAGCCGCTTGGCAATCAGGCCGGCGGGCCGCAATTCAGCGGACAGTTCAATGGCGGTTTCCATGCCATCGATAACCTGTTCATCAAGCCGTATGCTACGAACGATCCGCAATACAACCCTGATTACAGCCAATATGTCGGACTGTTCGGTGTCGTTACCAATACCGGGCTGATCGAGAATGTCGCGCTGATCGGCGGCTCGGTTACCGGCACGAGGCCCGGCAACGGCAGTTATGTCGGCAGCCTCGTCGGATGGAATCAAGGCGGCACGATCACGACCGCCTATTCGACCGCGGCGGTGAGCGGTTTTATCGGAACACTGACCGACAATCCGGGTGCACTCCCGCAGATCGGCGGCCTGGTCGGACAGAATGACGGAACTGTCGAGTTTGTGTATTCGACCGGGCCGGTCAGTGGCACCGGATTGCTTGGCGGTCTGATCGCCGGTGGGACGGCGCCGACCGACGGATACTGGGATACGGTGACGAGCGGTGTCTTGACCGGGCTTGGCACGGGCCTGGGCTGGACGATGGCTGGCGCACCGCCGACCGCCTTGCCGATATTGCAGACGCAACTTCCTGCCGGCTTCGGCATGGATACCTGGAGCATCGTACCAAACGTCACGTATCCGTATTTCGCGACGCAGTATGGCGGCGCCGCCCCGACGGTGGTTTCCGGTTACGTCTACTCCGACCCTGGCGGCACTGTAGTCGGTGGCGCTGGTAGCACCGTCACCGCGTTGTCGAGCGGTGGTTCTGGTATCGCGATACAAACGCCGAGCGGAGCGAACGGGTACTACTACTACACGCTACCGCCCCAATCCGTTTCCCCCGGCGACAGCCTGTTAGTATACGCCTACGGCGGCGGGGCCGGGGCTGTGAACGGTGGTGTATTCACCGACTCCGTCAGCCACGGCGGCCCACAAACCGTCGGTATCGACAACACCTTGCTGCGATTCACCACCGGCACTCAGCACCTGTCGGCCGCTGCCGCCGATTTCAGCGATCTTGCCACTTCTGGAACGGAAGCCGGCAAGCTGCTCGGAAGCATCGCCAATTTGAGCCTGCCGAACCTTCAGCTGATCGCAACGAACGCAGGCGGGTTCAATATCGATCAGTCGATCGGCGTCGGAACGTCCGGTAATGTCAAAGTGACGGCATCGGGATCCGTTAGCCAGACTGCGGGGGTCATCACGGCTGGCGCGTTGTCCGGCAGCTCGGTTGGCGGCGCCGCGTTCCCCGATTCGTCCCATGGCACCTTCTCGGGCAATCAGGTCAGCGCGTTTGGGCCGTGGAGCGATACCGGCAACGGAAAGATCAGTTTTGTCAGTGCGCTCGATCTGACGACTGGCGGGACGATCTCCTCCAGCAATTCCATCTCGCTCAGCAGCGCCGGAACGATGACCGTCGCATACGATATCGATGCGCCTGGCGCCAGCGTGCGACTGAATGCCCTCACCCCCGCCGGCGCCGTGACCCAGACCGGCGGCACGATTACCGCCCTCGAGGTGCTCGGCAACTCGACCGGCGGCGCCACTCTGAACAACGCCAACGAGGTCAGCTCGTTCGGGCCCTGGACCGATGTCGGCTCTCAGACAACCGGTATCAGCTTCACAGCGACTGGAGCGCTGGCTACCAGTGGCGCCATTTCCTCCACCGGCGCGGTAACACTGATCTCTGGCTCGCTGACACTGAATGATGATGTAACGGCCGGGACCAACAGCACGGTTAAACTCGCCTCGTCGGGGCTTGTAATACAAACCGCTGGTTCAATCATCACCGCCGGAACGCTCACGGGAACTTCGACGGGTGGCGCGACGATGCCCGGAGCCAACGTGGTCGGCGCGCTCGGCGCTTGGACCAACGCTACCAGCGGCGGCTTCAGCTTTACGGACTCGACCGGCGTCAACCTGACGGGTCTGCTGAATGCGATGAACAACGGCACGGTGGCGCTGGCGATCAGCGGACAGATCACGGAGATGCCAGGCGGTGCGATTACTGCCGGAACCTTGACCGGCAGTGCAGTCGGCGGCGCCAATTTCAATGGTACCGCGTTCAACAACATCGCGATACTGGGGCCCTTCAGCAATACGATGTCGGGCGACCTTGTTCTGCGCAACGGCATCGATCTGAACGTTGAGGGCTCGGTAACGACGCCCGGCGCGCTCACCCTCATGGTCGATAATGGCGAGCCGAACTTGATGATCTCCGCCACCATGAGCAGCGGTTCGGTGATGACGCTGTTCGCGAATGGTTTTGTTCGCGAGTCAGGCAACGGCGTCATTTCCGCGCCCTCGCTGATCGCCGTCACGGCGCTCGCCGGCAACGGTATGACCAACGACATCGATCTCGGTGGCGCGAATACGATTACTGGAAACGTTACGTTAGCCTCGTTGAATGTCGCGATGCCGCTCGGTCTCGGAAATGGCGCGATCACGTTCAACAACACCGGCGGGTTCACCATTGCGCCGCTGATGGCGGGCACGACAGTCCCGATCGGCACGGCGCCCAGCCTCGAGCCAGGGGTTTCGACCCTCGCCGACACTGTGAAGCTTACAGCGGGGGGCCCGATCAGCGAGGCGCCGGGCGGCGTCATCCAGGCGGGTAACGCGGTTTATCTCGCCACAACATCCGGCGCGATAACCTTAGGTGGCAATAATCTGGTGGGCGGCCTGGCAGCCAATGTTACAGGAGGTGGCAGCTTTGCGTTTAACAACGCCGCGCCATTGACTATCGAGAACGGCCAGGCGCCGACAGGCATTGTCACAGATGGCGGCATGATCACGGTGACGACGAGCGGCGCGGCGTCGCCGCTGACGGTTACTGACTCGGTGGGTGCTGGCACCGGCACCATAACATTGAATGCCACCGGCGATCTGACTCTGGGTACAAAGTCGAGTGTTACCGGCGGCGCTGTAACGCTGGTTACCAGCGGGTTGTTCAAAAATAACAGCAGTCTGGGCGGCGGCGTGATCACGGCCGGAACGAACTGGCTGATATATGGCAACGATCCGACCGCAGCCAATGTTTACGGTGGGCTCGTGCCGGGATTCATCCAGTACGGGATCAGTTATCCCGCGGCGCCGGCCGTGCTCAACACCAACGGCTTCCTCTATAGCTCGCCCGAGACGCTCACCATCAATAGCGTTACAAAAACCTACGACGGAACCGATAGCTTACCAACAGCGCTGGCCGCTTACACCACAAGCGGGACGATCAACGGGGATACCGTTACGGGAATCAGCCCCGTAGGCTCCTACACCGGTCCACCGGCACCAAATGTCGGCAATAACATCGATGTCAACTTCACCGGAGGCTCGGTCGCGGCGAGCCAGAATGGCATTCCGGTATACGGTTATCTACTGTCCGCCAACCCTGGACCGATCGGGCAGATCACCCCGGCGTTGCTGACCGTGACGCCGAATGCGGTATCAACGACCTACAACGGGATGGCTCTGAACAATGCGGGTTACTCCGACACGCTGAGCAACTACACGATCGCGGGGCTGCAGCCGCAGCAGACGCTCGCGTCGACGGGCATCGGGCTCAGCGGCAGCATGGCGTTCAATGGCTCGCCGGGCACAGTCGTGCAGAACGCAGGCACTTACACCCAGAGTGTCGGGTCGCTGGTACTGAGCAGTAATTTTGCCGATTACAAACTCAACTTCACTAATCCGGTTCCGAACAACTACGTGATTAACGCAGCCCCGCTCACGGTAACGCCCAATGCGGTATCAACGACCTACAACGGGGCGCCGCTGAACAATACGGGTTATTCCGACACGCTGAGCAACTACACGATCGCGGGGCTGCAGGCGCAGGAGACGCTGGCGTCGGCGGGCATCGGCCTCGGCGGCAGCATGGCGTTCAATGGCGCGACCGGCACGGTGGTGCAGAATGCCGGCACCTACTCCCAGGCTCTCGGCACGCTGGTGCTGAGCAGCAACAGCGGCAACTATAAGCTCAACTTTACCAATCCGGCACCGAACAGCTATGTGATCGTCCCTGCGTCGTTGACGGTGACGCCAACTGCATTCTCGACAACCTATAATGGAACCGCGCTGAATAACGCGAGTTATTCCGACACGCTGAGCAACTACACGATCACAGGGCTACAGGCGCAGGAGACTCTCGCCTCGGCCGGCATCGGCCTCAGCGGCAGCATGGCGTTTAACGGCGCGGCCGGCACCGTCGTGGAGAATGCCGGAACCTACACTCAAGGTGTCGGCTCGCTGACGCTGAGCAGCAACAATGGCAACTACAAGCTCAGTTTCGCAAATCCGGCGCCGAACAATTATGTGATCGTCCCGGCGTCGTTGACGGTGACGCCAAATGCGGTCACCACGACGTATAACGGGACCGCGCTGAATAATGCCGCTTATTCGGATACGCTGAGCAACTATACCATTACTGGATTACAGGGATCGGAGACGCTGGCGTCCGCGGGCATTGGGCTCAGCGGCAGCATGGCGTTCAACGCCTCAACGGGGACGGTGGTGCAGAACGCCGGAACCTATACGCAAGGTGCCGGCTCGCTGACGCTGAACAGCAACAATGGCAACTATAAGCTGGGTTTCGCAAACCCCACGCCCAACAACTATGTGATAAACCCGGCATCGCTGACGGTGACACCAAACGCGGTGTCGACCACCTACAACGGGGTGGCGCTGAATAATACGGCTTATTCCGACACGCTGAGCAACTATACGATCGGCGGACTCCAGGCGAAGGAGACGCTGGCCTCCGCCGGTATCGGTCTCAGCGGCAGCATGGCGTTCAACAGCGCGCCCGGCACCGTCGTGGAGAATGCCGGCACCTACTCCCAGGCTGTCGGCACGCTGGTGCTGAGCAGCAACAGCGGCAACTACAAGCTCAACTTCACCAACCCGGTGCCGAACAACTACGTGATCGCCCCGGCCTCTCTGACGCTAACGCCAAACGCGGTTTCGACGACCTATAACGGAACCGCGCTAAACAACCCAGGTTATTCCGACACGCTCGGTAACTACACCGTAGGCGGATTACAGGGCGGCGATACCCTGGCGTCGGCAGCCATCAAGCTCAGCGGCAGCATGGCGTTCAATGGCTCGACAACTACGGTGGTGCAGAACGCCGGAACCTATAGCCAGAGCGTCGGGTCTCTGATGCTGAGCAGTACCAATAACAATTATCTGCTGAGCTTCACAAACCCGTTACCAAATAACTACGTTGTCGCAGCTGCGCCCCTGACATACAGCGCAAATTCCGCGACGCGTGTTTATGGCGCGGTAAATCCCGCGTTCAGCGGCTCGGTCACCGGCTTTGTCGGCGGTGACACTCAGGCCAATGCCACGACCGGCAACTTATCGTTCACCAGTGGCGCGACCGCGAGCAGCAATGTCGGCGCCTATGCGATCACCGGATCGGGGCTGACGCCTCTCAGTGGCAACTACACTTTTGTCCAGGCGCCGGGGAACGCCACGGCGTTGACCATTACTCCGGCTGCGCTGACAATCGCCGCCACCAACCAAGGCAAGACCTATGGGCAGGCGCTCGCGCTCGGCACCACTGGTTTCACCGCCACGGGGCTCGTCAATGGCGACACAGTCGGCGGTGTGACGCTGATCAGCGGCGGTGCGGCGGCGACGGCCGGAGTGGCGGGATCGCCCTACGCCATCGTACCGAGCGCCGCGGCGGGAACCGGTTTGACCAATTACACGATCAGCTATGTGAATGGCGAGTTGACGATCAACCCCGCGGTTTTGACGGCAAGCCTGGTTGGCACAATCGGTAAAACCTATGACGGTACTACCACGGCCGGCAAATTGACTGCGGCCAATTTCAGCCTCGGCGGCACGGTGGTGGGTGATGCGGTTACATTGAATACACCATCCTCGGGGACGTACTCATCGTCCAGTGTCGGCACCGGTTTAACCGTAAGCGCGTCCGGGCTATCGCTCGGCGGCGGGGCGGCCAG
>Ga0213875_10001637_pt1 | contig 14145 bp, 11 predicted proteins | sample BarmaccomBMRX_R8_FD_160105 | JGI IMG/M metagenome (GOLD analysis project Ga0213875, IMG submission 160105) | Root-associated microbial communities from Barbacenia macrantha in rupestrian grasslands, the National Park of Serra do Cipo, Brazil - RX_R8 | ecosystem: Host-associated > Plants > Roots... | reverse complement strand
CCGAAGTACTCGTAGAGCATGGGTTTGGACACCCCGACCCGTTCGGCGATGTCGTCCATTGACGCTGCGAGGTAGCCGCGCTCGGCGAAGACCTCCTCGGCCACCGCCAACATCTGGGCCCTTCGAGCCGCCCTCGGCATACGCCGGCGTGGCCCTGGGTCCGACTTCCTCATGGACTCAGCCTACCCAAGGTAAGCTACTTCGAGTAACCTACTGTGAGTAGATCACCGGGAAGTGTGCCCCCTGCGCCGGAGGGACAAGTCCATTGACGACAACCGGGATACCGGCATCGTGATCATTGGTACCGGGTTCTCCGGGCTTGGCATGGCGATCCAGCTCAAACGGTCGGGCATACACGATTTCGTGATCCTGGAGAAGGCCGACGACGTCGGCGGAACCTGGCGGGACAACACCTACCCGGGCTGCGCCTGCGACATCCGCTCGAACCTGTACTCCTTCTCGTACGCGCAGAATCCAGACTGGTCACGCCGGTATGCCGGCAGCAAGGAGATCTGGGACTATCTCCGTGGCTGCGCCGACAAGTACGGCATCCGTCGGCACGTCCGGTTCGGTGCGGAGTTCACCGGTGCCACGTTCGATGAGGAGACCCTGCGCTGGACGGTGCACACCGTCGGTGCGGGCAGTTACACCGCTCGGGCCGTTGTCGCCGGAGTTGGTGTCCTGCACATCCCCTCGATCCCCGAACTGCCCGGAATCGAGCGGTTCGAAGGGCGGCGCTTCCACTCCGCGGAGTGGGACCATGGCCACGACCTGACCGGGAGAAAGGTCGCCGTCATCGGGACCGGGGCCAGTGCGATCCAGTTCGTGCCGCGAATCGCCGAGCGCGTCGGCTCCCTGACCGTGTTCCAGCGAACACCACCGTGGATCCTGCCCAAGCCGGACCGGGAGACAAGCCGCTGGGAGCGGCTGATGTACCGCGTCGTGCCGTTCACCCAGCGGCTGCGCCGCGTGGCCAGGTTCCTGATCTACGACGCGAGGGCGTTGGGATTCGCGATCAACCCCAAGCTGATGAAGGTGCTGTCCAAGCCGGCCGCGCGCCACCTCGAACACCAGGTGCCCGACCCGCAACTGCGCGCGAAGCTCACCCCGACCTACACCATGGGCTGCAAACGGGTGTTGATCTCCAACGACTTCTACCCGGCACTGGCCCGGCCCAATGTCGAGCTGGTCACCGACGCGATCGCCGAGGTCCGCGAGCACAGCATCGTCACGGCGGCCGGGGACGAACACGAGGTCGACACCATCATCTATGGGACCGGGTTCCACGTCAGCGACGCGCTGTACCACCTCGCCATCACTGGCCGAGACGGTCGTGATCTGACCGAGGAATGGCGCACCCGGGGAGCGCGAACCTATCTCGGGATCACCGTGTCGGGCTTTCCGAACCTGTTCTTCCTACTCGGTCCCAACACCGGCCTCGGGCACAACTCCGTGGTGCTGATGATCGAGGCGCAGACCAGGTACGTGCTGCGGTGTCTCGCCGCCCTCGCCCGGCGCGACGTGGACGCGATCGACGTGCGGTCGGTGGCTCAGAACCGATTCGACCGAGAGATCCACGCCAAGCTCCGCAAGGGCGTCTGGAACGTCGGCGGCTGCAGGAGCTGGTACCTGGACCCGGAGGGAGTCAACCGCACGGTGTGGCCGGGCTTTGTCTGGCAGTACCTGCGGCGCACCAACAAGGTGATCCTCGACGACTACGAACTGCTCAAGGCGAAGCGGCCGCGTGTGGCCGCGCGCTCCGGCGCGTGAGGCGGAGGGGCGCCGGGACACCCCTCCGCCCGCTGCCGACTACGCGCTCTGCGCCCGGTTGTACAGATCCTGTGCCTCGTTGGCGAAGTATGGCCCCATGATGTACTGGGGGAAGAACTGGTACTTGATGCTGTTGACGGAGTTCAGTTTCCCCGTGCCGGCCTGTGGGTCGAAGTTGAGGAACCACGGCCCGCCGCTGGATCCCGGATTCATGTTGCAGGTCATGTTCAGGTCGTTGGTGGCATTGAGCGGGTCCGCCGTTGTCGGCCCGTTGCAGTAGATCAGCTTCGAGCCGTCGAACGGTGCGGCGCCCGGATAGCCGAAGGCGTACATGTCCTGATTGCGTGGCTGGTTGAAGGCAAGCCCCTGGCCGCCGACGACGTCAGTGAGGTGCTGGCCGTTGAGCGGGCTGACCAGACCGATCCCGACGTCGTAGTTGAACTGGGTCTGGTCGGCGTCCCACTGCGGCGTGGTCAGCAGCGACCTGGCCGCGAACTTGCCGAAGGGCGCGTTGCCGTTGGTGTAACCGGGAACGAACACCCAGTCGGTGTGGTATGCGCCGTCGAGTTTCACGCAGTGGCCCGCGGTGATGACCACGTCCTTGTTACCGCTGGTGACCGCGCTTCCCGAGCAGGCGGCGGCGCGGCCCTGGTAGGTGAAGAAGATCCGCCCCGAAGTCTTCACGACAAGGCCTCCGCCGGTCCACGGGTCGCCCACGGAGTTGGCCAGCGTGTCCGGGGGGGATGACGCCTGCGCCGGGACGGTCGGCGCGACCGTGCTTGGCGCGCCCACTTTCTCCGCGGGGGCGCTCACCGGACCAGGAGTGAGCCGACTGGGCTCGAGGAGCTGTTCAATCGGAACGGCACTGTGCATCCGTTCCGGCGTCCAGTAGTCCAGCGTGTGCCGCTGCTCCAAGGGCGTGACAGCGGTCGAATGGGACAGGGAGGGCGGGCTGGCCGTGTCCTGGGTAGCCGCGGCCGACAAACCCGGGGTGGCCGTCATGAACAGGGCACTGCCTAACAGCAGGGTGCCGACGAGCCGGCAGGGACGTTCCATAGCTCACCGTGCCTTTCTGGTCGCGTCGTTGATCGCGGCCGCAGGGGAAGGCGTCGCGTTACCGTGGTCGCTGCCTGTCGTTGCGGAGGAGGTCCATCGTCGCCGCAGGTCTCGGGCGCGGGACACCGCCGATCCGCTTATTCTCCGGTCACGGTCACGGTTGGCGCATCAGCGGGCGCAGCCGGTTGAGAAGGTCGTCGGTGTCGATCCCGCACAGTTCGGCCAGCCGTTCCAACGCCGGCGGATCCAGCTGGATCTCCGTAGTGTGTACGCCAGCGGTCCGCAGTCGCCGCCGTGCCCACCGGCGCAGCGGCAGCAGTTCGGGCTGCGTGTCCGCGACGACCCTGGCCAGCTCGAGGCGGACACGTTCGGCGCGAGTGCCGTTGAAGATCCTGCCGTGCACCCTGGCCAGCACCTCGTGCGGCAGGGCGTCCATGGCGAGGCAGAGCTCGGCGAGCCGCACCACCGAGCACTGCCTCGTGCCGAGCTCGTAGGTAGCCAAGGTCTGCAGCGAGACCGGGGTCTGCAGTCTGTGCTGCAGCACCTTCCTGGTCCAGCCGCGCCGTTTGCGCAGCTTGCGCAACTCGTCGCCGAGTACCCGCTGGTATGTAGCCGGATCGATCCGCACACTGGTGAGAGCGTGTCGACCAGCGGTCATGACACGATTCGGCGGGAAATTTTCGGTCGGGTTCCGACAGGCCGAGCCGCTGGAGGCTTGGGGGCATCCTGGGCTACCCTGGCGTCGATGGGACTCAACGCATTGCAACCGTGGCACCTCATCGTCCTCGTGGCGGTGGTCGTGGTGCTGTTCGGCGCGAAGAGACTGCCCGGCGCCGCTCGTGGCATCGGACAGTCCCTGCGTATCTTCAAGGCGGAGATGGCGGCCAAGGACGGCAAGGACGAGGAGAAGCCCTCGGCCCCGCCGGCCCCGCCGCAACTCACCGAGGGGACGCAGGTCGCCAAGCAGCAGACCAGCGACCAACGCCAGGACCGCACTCAGGCCTGAACCGGCCAGGGCCTGACCGCAGCCGAGCCACGGTCAGTTCACACACGTCACCCCGTCCGCCGTGATCGGCGCGTCGGAGGTGGTCGTCGGCTCCTGATCCGTCGTGCCGCCGTTCAGCGCCAGCCCCGCCGACGGGCCGAAGTTCTGGCCGGACGCTCCTGTCGCGCCGGGGCCCGAGTAGTCGGCGCCGAGGTAGACCTCGACGTGACCGGTGGGCAGGCTCGGCTCCTGGGAAATGGTGGCTCCGCCGCCGAGCGCGTCGGCGACCTTCTGCGCCGATTCTTTCGGGGTGGAGGCGCCATAGGTGACCAACGTGCTGGACCGTGCCGCCGTGTTGCCGGTCTCGCCCTGGCCGAAGCCCTTGGCGACCAGCTGGTCCATGGTCCTTCCCGCCAGGCCGGGCGCGCCGGAACCGTTGAGCACGTCAACGGTGGTCGAGGGGGCCGAGCCGGTTCCCGTGGTGTTCCCGGCCGCCGCCGGCGACGGGTCGGTCATGCCCCGCACGAACGCCGAGACGCGCTGCGGATCCACCTGCACGGCGTCGCCGTCCTCCGGGGTCTGCAGCGACAGGCTCCCGACCGGGATCGTGGGGAACCGCAGCTTCCCCCCGGTCAGCGTGTGCATCTGCTGGGCGAACCCGAGAAGGTCCCAGCCCTGGTCGAGCACGACGGACTTCTTCACCGCGTCGGCGAGTGCGCCCAGTTTCGTCGGATCGGTCAGGGTGCCGGCCGAGAGCACGTTCTTGGCGAGCCCGGCGAGGAACACCTGCTGCCGTTTGATCCGGTCGAGATCCCCCTGGGGCAGGCCGTGCCGCTGCCGGACGAAGGCAAGCGCGGACGGGCCCTGCACGGTCTGTTCGCCCGCGGGGAAGTGCGCGCCGGAGAAGTCGTCGTCGACCGGGGCCTTCAGGCACACCTGCACGCCACCGATGGCCTGCGTGATGTCGTCGAAACCAACCAGATTGACCTGCGCGTAGTGGTCGACGGTGACGCCGGTGAGGTCCTGGACGGTCTTGATGGCGGTCTTGGCGCCCTCCTGGTCGGAGCGTGTCTCCAGCTCCGTGCCGGAGACCCCCTGCTGGCGCAGGCTCTTCATCGCGTCGTTCTTGCCGTAGCTGAACGCGGAATTGATCTTGTGCTGACCGTAGCCGCCCGCGATGCTCACATAGGAATCACGGGGGATGGAGACGGCCGTGGCGTTGTCCCCGCCGTTGGGGACGTGGATCAGGATCATCGTGTCGGTATTGGTACCGCCGTCCTCGCTGCTTCCCGCGTGCAACTGGCTGAGGACCTGCGAGGGAAGTGGATTGCCCTGTGCGTCGGTGCGACTGTCCATGCCGACGAGGAGGATGTCGGTGGAACCATCCGCCGGCTGTTCGCCGCCGGCTCCCGAGTCGATGACGTTGGCCGTAGCCAGGCCGTTGCTGAAGTTCTGCAACTGGGTCCAGCCGTACCAGGTGAAACCGAGGACAAGAACCGAGACGACGACCAGTACGACCTTGGCTCGACGCCTGCGCACAACGGCGGCCTCACGCCGGCCCCTCGCCGCTCTGGGGTGGCTGCGGGCAGTCGCGTACCGGGCGGGGCGCCAGCCCTGCGGGGGCTCGGCTCCGATTCTGACCTGTCTGCCGTGGGTACGGGTGACAGGTTCGGGTGGAAGGATGGACCCTGGGCCGTGGTCGTACCGCCTTCGATCACTCACGCCCGATTCCTCCCTGGCCGCCAAGAGACTGACTCGTCGCGCGGGCGTCACGCCACGAGAGACATTCCCTAATAGGACGTCACGGCCCCGCCGTAGGTTGCGGCCTCCGCACTCGTCGCGCAACGCCTGACCAGGTGTACCCCGTCGACCGGCGCCCAGGCTACTGATGTCCCTCTACCGTGGGTGTCCGCCGCGCTGCCCACAGCGACCGGTTCGGCCGTCGGCCCGGCCACGGACGGGCAGCGGAATCGCGGCATCGACACTTTGCCCGATTTGTACGCTCTATGTTTTATTGTCCGGCCGCTACCGCGTTGGCCTGATCGGTATTTCGGTATTTCGCGCCCGAGATCAATTCCAGTCCCAGCGCAGTCCGTAGCGGCCCGCGGGCACATCCAACAGTACGACATGCGTGCTGCCGTCGGACTCGATGTGCTGTTCCGTCGTGTGTGCGGCCCGTGCCGGCCGACCCGTTCCGGGTTGCCACACCGGGTAACACCGTGCGGGCAGGCTGCCGGGCCGGAACAGCACCTGTAGTACGCACTCCCTCGTCGGCTGGCGCAGACCGACCGTCAGTTCGGTGATCCGTATTCGGGGATTGGCGCCGGCGACCTGGTATTCGACCAGATAGGTCTCACCTGTGCGCAGGGGTCGGCGGAACATCAGCTCGACGGCGGTCATATCGTCTTCGGGGGAATACACGGTCCGGCCGAGCCGGCAGCTGGCGTCCGGGGTGAACACCGGGCGCACGCCGCACGGATCGTCGCCCACATTCATGATCAGCATTCGATCGGCGCCGTCGGTGCGTGCACGCAGCACCGTTCGAACGCTCATCCGATACCGGCGCCCCTCGGAGTCCAGATACAGGTCCTGATGGCGGCTGAGGGTCTCCAGTCGCTGGTTGGTGTCCAGGTCGATGCTGTCGGAGACCATCCGGATGGCGCGGTCGCTGTGGCCGAGCGCGGCGTAGGGGATCGAGCCAGGCACGTGGTTGGCCCAGCGTCCACGGGCTTGCGATGGTTCGAGGAGGCCGGTCAGCGAACCGTCGGAAAGGCCGAGGATCTTTTCCAGGCCGCCAACGGTCCGCAGCGAACTGGCCCGCTCGGGACGGCTGCGTCCCCGTTGCCAATGGCTCAGGCTGGCGATGCTGACCTCGTGTCCGTTGGCGTGCAGTCGACGTTGGATCGCCTCGAGACTGAGACCCCGCGCCGCGATCGCCGCCCGCAGCGCCTGGTGGAACGGCCCGCCGGCCCGCAGCACCTCGGCCAGTTCCCGGTGTGTGGTGTTCAGCTGGTGATATGCGGAGGCCGGGTCGGTTTCGGATCGAACAGCCGGCACGGTGTCGAGCATTCGGCCTGCCTCCCCACCTCGGTCAGCTCCGCAGGGTGACGAGGGTAGGCCGTGGCCCATCAGGCGACAACAGTCCGTGTGTACATTTCCAGCAATTACACAGAATAGGCGTCACGTGTCCGAGCCAATTCGATGCTCCTAGTGACTAACGGCCGGTGTCGGTACCGTCGAGCCGACTATGGCGCAGGTGGTAGACGGTAAACCGCTCCCCGTCGCCGGTTGTCGGCGCGAATTCTTCCAGTCAGGGGAATTCCTTCATGAACAGTGTGGAAACCGGTCTCGACCACACCTAGTGACCACCATGAACACGACGCGAAGCCGCGACGCCGTCAGCCCGAAAAGCAGGGAGGCCCACGTCACACTCGATGGTGTGGAGCTGATCATCCCGGGACTCACAGACCCCCGGTGACCAGGAAGTATGGTGCCATCGACCGATACGTGGAGGCGTCAGAGCCGGACGCACAGCGTCCTCGCCGGAGCCCGTGCGACCAGCGCCACCCGGACATCTTCCCGTCCAGCCTCGGGGACATTCCCGATGGACCGGGGCGCCGCGGTGAGGTGAGAATCGGGGACGTGACCGATCTCGCGGCCGGACAGCGAGCCATGCACAGACGCCGCACCTGGGCTGCGGTCGCGATCATCGGGTTCGTCGCCGCGCTGCTGCCCATGGTGTACCTGCACCTGGAAGCCGGCGGACAATTGAGCCCGCTCAGGCACACGATCAGTGACTACGTCTTCGCGCATCAGGGAACCAAGCTGTTCGATAGCAGCGCACTGTCCCTGGCCATCGGCTCGGCCTCGCTGACCACCGGGCTCGCCAACGCCGGCCTGGTCCGTGGCCTTCCGTTGACCGCGCTGTTCCTGGTGTGGTGTGCCGGCCTTACCATCGCGGTGCTGTTTCCCACCGATCCGGTCGGCGGGGTGCAGTCACTGTCCGGGGCGATTCACCGGTGGGCGGCCATCATGTTCTTCCCCTGCCTGCCGATGGCGGGGTTCCTGCTGGCCAAGAGATGCCAGGTCACACCGGGGTGGGAACACCGAGCCGGTACCGTGCTCAGGCTTTCCGTTCTCAGCACCATCGTGCTCGCCGTCTTCGCCCTCATCCAGCTCTCGATCAACCGGCCTGACCTGATGCCGTTCGAGCACGTCCTGCGGAACTACCTCGGGCTCGCCGAACGTATAGCCTTCGGGGTTGACATGGCCCTACTGTTCGTGCTCGGAGCGACTCTGTGGCGTTGGGCACCCGCGAAGGGTGCACCACCCCGCGTTCCGGCGTGCCCGCAGGAAACCGGGAGCGACCCCGTCGGCGGTGGCGCCCGATGAGTTTGCTCGCCGTCCTGCTCGCCGCCGCGGGCGCCTGCTGCAACGCCGTGTCGGCCCGTCTGCAGCATGGTGGTCTCCGGAAGGAGACCGGAGGTGCCGGGCTGCGGCTCGGCGTCCTGCTGAGACTGGGCAGGCAGCCGGCGTGGCTGCTCGGCGTCGTCGTCGGCTGTACAGGCGCCGGGCTGCACGCCGTCGCCCTCGGCCTCGCGCCGATCAGTGTCGTCCAGCCCATCGGAGTGTTGGCCATCGCACTCAGCGCCGCCCTGTCGACCAGGCTGGAGCGAACCCGGTTCGGCCCGATCGCGGGTGCCGCCGTGGCCGCCAGCATGATCGGCACCGTCGCGTTCGTCTCGCTCACCGCGACCACCGCACGGGCGACACAGGTGACCCCGGCGGCCGCGCTGCAGGCCACTGTGCTGGTCGGCGTGGCGGTCATGATCCTGTGCGCCGTGGGGGCCCTGGTCGCCGACCACGTCCGCTGCCTCGTCTTCGCCGCCGCCTCCGGGATCTCCTTCGGGTATGTCTCGCTGCTGATGCGCGCGTCAATCCAGCAGTTCGCCGACGGCGACGGCATACCGTGGCTGCCGGCTGCCGGTATCCTCGCTGGCATCCTGATCGGTGGCTGGCTGGTCCAGCACGCATACGCCAGTGGCCGTCCCGAGGTGGTGGTGGGCTGTCTCACCGTGGTCGACCCCCTGGTCGCGGTGGGGCTCGGCATGGCGCTGCTCGGCGAGGGCGCGGACACCTCGGTGCCGACCGCTGTCGCCGAGGCGGCGTGCGCGGCACTGGCCGTGGCCGGTGTTGTGGTGTTCACCCGCAGCCGTCCGGGAACGGGTCTGCCGATCGGGTCGGCCGCCAGCTCAGGCCGACGGCTCGCGGTGAGCACGACAGGTGCCACGAGGACCACGGTGACGGCGAGGCAAACGGTGGCGACCCAGCACTACGACAGGAGTACGACATGACCCGGTCCCCGGCGCCCGACAGGCACCAGTCGTGGACCCATGACCCGTCCGAGCCGAGGCGGAGCCTGCGCGTCGTGATCGGTACGGAGACTTTTCCCCCGGACATCAACGGGGCGTCCCACTTCGCCTACCGACTGGCCCGCGGTCTCGTCGCCCGTGGCCATCAGGTGCACGTGATCGCCCCGGCCGTGCAGGGCACCCCGGTCACCGAGGACATGGACGGGGTAACGGTCCACCGGATGCGCTCCTACCGGACGCCGTTCCACGCGAACTTCCGGCTGGCAACCCCGTGGCAGTCAACACGGGCGCTGCGCCCCCTGCTTGCCGAGCTCGAACCGGACGTGATCCACGTCCAGTCCCACTTCCTGATCACCAGGTCGCTGATCGGGCTGGCGGTCGGACAGGGCATTCCCCTGGTGGCCACCAACCACTTCATGCCGGAGAACCTTTTCGACCACGTGCGGGTGCCCAGCTGGCTGCGCCGCTGGGCGGCCAGGCTGGCCTGGTGGGACCTGATCCGACTGTTCAGCAAGGCCAGGATGATCACAGCGCCGACACCTCGCGCCGTGCAGCTGCTCATCGACAGCGGCCTGGCCCGGCCGGCGCTGGCGATCTCCTGCGGCCTGGACATCGAGCGGTACCAGCGACGAAAGGCGGCCACCGACCCGGCCGTGCGCACCGTGCTCTTCGTCGGCCGGCTCGACGAGGAGAAACGGGTCCACGAACTGCTCAAGGCGCTGCCACTGATTCCCGCCAAGCTCAACGTGCACGCCGACATCGTCGGTGACGGCAGCCGGCGGGCGGCGCTGGAGGAACTCGCCGACCGGTTGGGTGTCCGTGACCGGGTCCGCTTCCGCGGATTCGTCCCTGAGGACGAACTGCTGGACGCCTACGCCGGTTGCGACGTGTTCTGCATGCCGTGCATCGCCGAACTGCAGAGTCTCGCGACGATGGAGGCGATGGCCGCGGGCAAGCCGGTCGTCGCCGCCGACGCGATGGCGCTGCCCCACCTTGCCCGGCCCGGCCGCAACGGCTGGCTGTACCCGCCGGGCAACGTGCCCGTCCTCGCCGCTCGGCTCACCCAGGTGCTGTCCGACGACGCCGCTCGGGCAAGGATGGGTCAGGAAAGCAGGGAGATCATTAGCGTGCACGGGGTTGACCGCACACTGGCCACCTTCGAGTCGGTCTACCGCGACGCGATGGGCGAATCGCGGCGGCTGAGCCCGTCGACACCCGATGCCGCCGACGAGCACGCCGGCGAGCCCGAGGGACAGGCCAAGCGTCGGGTGCGTCAGCGCTCTGCCTGATTTCGGAGTGTGGGCTTGATTCAGAGTGGGCGCCGAGTCCGTCCGACCACGGTGTGACCGCCCTGACTAGTGGTAGACAGGTGGAGTGGGGGACAAAGCGAACCGCCTTCGCGGCTGGTTGTGGCGGCTCGTCCAGGGACGAGCCGCCACGGTTGACGTCCGCCGCCGGGACCGTGTCGTCGTCGCCGCCGGTGTCCGCGCCTCGCAGCTGCTGGAGCTGACCGATGAACAGTTGACCGAGGCGGCCGGCCGGCTTCGCCACACCGACCGGGACGCCTACCCGGACGATGAGCTGATCGAGCTGATGGCCGTTGCCCGGGAGGCGTCCCGGCGTTCGCTCGGCATGCGGCCGTTCGACGTGCAGCTGCTCGGCGCGACGTGGCTGCTCACCGGTGCGGTCGTGCAGATGGCCACCGGTGAGGGAAAGACGCTGTCCGGCGCGATCGCCGCCGCCGGCTATGCGCTGCGTGGGTGGTCGGTGCATGTCGTGTCCGTCAACGACTACCTGGCACGGCGGGACGCGGAGTGGATGGAGCCGCTCTACCGGCTTCTCGGCCTCACGGTCGGCTGGATCGGCTCGGCGAGCACACCCGACGAGCGGCGGGCGGCGTACGCGGCCGACATCACCTACGCCTCGGTCAGCGAACTCGGGTTCGACGTGCTGCGGGACAGGACGGCCACCAGCGTCGGAGACCTGGTGTCCCCGGAGCCCGGTGTCGCCCTGATCGACGAGGCCGACTCGGTTCTTGTTGACGAGGCACGGGTTCCGCTGGTGCTGGCCGGTGCCTCCGCCCTCGGCGAGACCAACAGGGAGCTCGCTGGCGTTGTGCGGCTGCTTCGGGCGGGCATGCACTACGAAGTCGACGACGAGGGCCGCAACGTCTACCTCACCGGCGCCGGCGCCGAGGCCGTCGAACGCGCACTCGGCGGGATAGACCTGTACTCCGCCGAACACGTCGGCACCACTCTGCCTGCCGTGAATGTCGCGCTGCACGCCGAGGTGCTGCTGCGCCGCGACGTCGACTACCTCGTCCGGGACGGCAAGGTGGAGCTGATCAACTCATCGCGGGGTCGGGTGGCCAGGCTGCAGCGGTGGCCGGACGGCCTGCAGGCCGCGGTGGAGGCCAAGGAGGCACTCCCACCGAGCGCGAGCGGCGAGATCCTGGACACCCTGACCGTGCAGGCGTTGATCCGCCGGTATCCGATGGCGTGCGGAATGACCGGCACGGCGCTGGCCGTCGGCGAGCAGCTCCGCCGGTTCTACGATCTGCGGGTTGCCGTCATCCCGCCGAATGTGCCGTGCGTGCGAGTCGACGAACCCGACCGGATCTACGCCACCACGGCGGACAAGAACGCCGCCGTGGTCAAGGAGATCGCCGACGTGCACGCGACCGGCCGGCCGGTGCTCGTCGGCACCCCGGACGTCGCCGAGTCGGAACGGCTCGCGGCACGGCTCGCCGCGCTCGGCGTGCCGTGTGTCGTGCTCAACGCGAAGAACGACGCGGAGGAGGCGGCGATCGTCGCCGAAGCCGGCACCCACGGCGCCGTCACGGTGTCCACCCAGATGGCGGGCAGGGGAACCGACATCCGGCTGGGCGGTGCGAGCGGTGCCGATCACGGCAGGGTGGCCGGGCTCGGCGGGCTGTACGTGATCGGCACGACCCGGCACCACACCGCCCGGCTCGACGACCAGCTGCGCGGACGGGCCGGCCGGCAGGGCGATCCCGGCGGCTCGGTGTTCTTCGCCAGCCTTGACGACGACCTCGTCACCCAGCATGTTCCCGATGCCGCCGGCCCCACCGCGGTGGGGCCGGACGGTCTGGTCGGCGACAAGGGGGCCCGGGAGCTGGTCAACCACGCCCAGCGGGTCGCTGAGGCGGCCGCCTTGGAGATCCACGCCAACACCTGGCACTACCACCAGCTGTCCGCCCAACACCGGACTATCGTCGGGGCCCGCAGGGACGAGCTGCTGCGCACCGATACGGCGGCACGGGAAATGGACCGGGACTGTCCCGAGCGGTACAAGGCGCTGCTCGACAGTGTCGGTGAGCCCGTGCTCGTCGAGGCCGTGCGCCAGATAGCGCTGCACCACCTCGACCGGGCCTGGGCCGACCATCTGGCCATGCTGGCCGATCTCCGGGAAAGCATCCACCTGTGGGCGCTGGCAAGGGAGCGACCGCTCGCCGAGTACCACCGCGCCGCGATACCCGCGTTCCGGCAGGCGCTCGCTGACGCCGACGAGCGCACAAGAGAGACCTTCAGCACGGCGCGGATCACCGCGGACGGCGTCGACCTCGACACCGACGGCCTCCGACGGCCGACTGCCACCTGGACCTACCTTGTGCATGAGAACCCGTTCGGCTCGACCCTGGAGATGGTGCTGAACGGGCTCGGCAAAGCGGCGCGACGGAGGGTCGGATAGCGTCACGGGGTGCAGCGGCCCACCCTCGACGCGCTCCTCCGGCTCTACCACAAGTACGCGGGCGACCTCGCCGCCGCCCGCCGATCACAGCGCGAACTCCTCTTCGGCGCCGGCCGGAGCATGCGGGCGAAACTAGACGACATTGAGGCCGAGGTCACCTATCTGCTGCTGCGCGAGCGGCGTCCGTCGACAGTGGTGGAAATCGGCACCTTCGACGGCTGGTCGACCACCTGGATCCTGACCGCGTTGCGCGACAACGGATGCGGTGAGCTTCGGTCCTTCGACATCCGCGACGGAGTGCTGCGGCACGTTCCCGACGAGCTGGCCGGCGACCGGTGGCGGTTCACCGCGGGGGACGTGCGGGGCATGGGCATGGTGGAATCGATACCGCCGTCGACCGACTACCTCTTTCTCGACGCGGCGCACAGCGCGGCGTTCGCCCGCTGGTACCTCGCTGAGCTGTTTCCCCGCCTGGGTTCGGGCGTTGCCGAGATTTCGTCGGATCCTGTTCAGCCCCCACCCATTCCCAGGGGGGCGACCCCGACTCCAGTCTACCAGCGGCAACCGGTAGTGGATCTTGAAAGCGGTGTCCCTGTGGACAACCGCGAGCCTGTGGATGAATCGGCCGACGGCACCCTGGTGAGCGTGCACGACGTGTTCCACCGACGTCGGCCATTGCCGCTCAGCGAGGGCGCTGTGCTGCTGAAATGGTTGGCGGACAAGGGAATCGACTATTTCACGCCGTCCGCGAGACGGGCCCCGCTGGCCAACGCGCGGTTGCGCGAGCTGCGCGCCGAGCTCGGACTCGACGAGCCGATACGGGCCGGCCGTGCCAATCCTATGGTGTTCTTCGAACTGCCCTGACCGCCGATCCCGGTTGCCGTCGAACGTCCGCGACAACTCGGGAAGCGCGGGCGTCTCGACATGTACGGGCCGGGCCGGGCAGCGGAACTGGTGTCGGGGTTTCGGATTTGCCGACTGACCGCTGGGTGACCGAGCGTCAGCGCGGTGGCATCCGTGACATGAGTGGGTGTGCTGAATCTGAGGCGACAGCGGTATCGCAGGATGACATCCTGGATCGCATGCGCATGAACTCCCGAGCGTGGCCTTATCGCTTCAAGGAGGTTGCTTGGGGCCAGATCGGTGCGCGGTTTCATGGCATGGCAGCCGAATACACCGAGTTTCGTCCCATGGCGGACATTGTCGACAGCGTCCTGGCATGTGGCGGTGAGCGCCGGCTGGCGGGGCTGA
>Ga0213875_10001636_pt1 | contig 14148 bp, 18 predicted proteins | sample BarmaccomBMRX_R8_FD_160105 | JGI IMG/M metagenome (GOLD analysis project Ga0213875, IMG submission 160105) | Root-associated microbial communities from Barbacenia macrantha in rupestrian grasslands, the National Park of Serra do Cipo, Brazil - RX_R8 | ecosystem: Host-associated > Plants > Roots... | reverse complement strand
CCACTGCGGGAACTCGCGGAAGGTTCGCAGCATGTCGTAGTGCTCGGCCGGCTTGTCCATGCCGGGGCCCTTCTCGGCGATGACGAAGGGCACGGCATCCATGCGGAAACCGGAGACGCCGAGCTGCAGCCAGAAGCCCATGATCTTCAGGATCTCGGCTTGGACCTCGGGGTTGGCGGTGTTGAGGTCGGGCTGGAACTCGTAGAAGCGGTGGAAGTACCATTCGCGCGCGGCCGGGTCGCGGGTCCAGGTGGTCTTCTGCACGCCGGGAAAGACGACTCCCTTGGCGCTGTCGGCGGGCTTTCGTTTCGACCAGATATACCAGTCGCGGTATTTGGACGCTCTGTCCGCGCGGGCCTGCTGGAACCACGGGTGCTGGTCGGAGGTGTGGTTCACCACCAGGTCGATCAGCACGCGGATGCCGCGCTGCTGGCAGCCATGGGTGAACTCGACGAAGTCGCCGAGCGTGCCGAAGCGGGGATCGACGCCGTAATAGTCCGCCACGTCGTAGCCGTCGTCGCGCCAGGGCGAGGGCTGGAACGGCAGCAGCCAGATCGCGGTGACCCCCATGCCCTGCAGGTAGTCGAGCCGGCGGGTGAGGCCGGGGAAGTCGCCGACGCCGTCGCCGTTGGAGTCCAGGTAGGTGCCGACGGCGAGGGAGTAGATGACCGCATTTTTGTACCAGAGGTCGTTGATCACCGCGCTGCTCCCTTTGCCAGCGAACAATGCCCGGGGCCGGGCGTTCTGTCGTGCCATGGACGCACGGTGGTGGGAGCGCGGGATCGTCTATCAGGTTTACCCGCGCTCCTTCCGGGACAGCGACGGGGACGGGACGGGGGACCTGCGGGGCATCCTGGAGAAGCTGGATTACCTGCGCTGGCTGGGCGTGGACGCGGTGTGGATCTCGCCGGTGTTCCCGTCGCCGATGGCGGATTTCGGGTATGACGTGGCGGATTACTGCGGCATCGACCCAATCTTCGGGACGATGGCGGATTTCGACGCGCTGCTGGCGCGGGCGCATCAACTCGGGCTGAAGCTGATCCTGGATTTCGTGCCGAACCATACCTCGGACCAGCATCCCTGGTTCCAGGCAAGCCGAAACCGGGCGGACGGCAAGGCGGATTGGTATCTGTGGCGCGGCCGGCCGAACAATTGGCTCGCCAACTTCGGCGGCTCCGCCTGGACCTGGGATCCGGTCAGGGGCCAGTACTACTACCACTCCTTCCTGCCGACGCAGTCTGACCTGAACTGGCGCCATCCGGAGGTCCGGAGCGCCATGTACGACGTGCTGCGCTTCTGGCTGGACAAGGGCGTGGACGGGTTCCGGGTCGACGTGATGTGGATGCTGATCAAGGACGACCAGTTCCGCGACAATCCGCCCAACCCCGAGTGGCGGCCCGGTCAGAAGGAGCACGACCGCCTGCTGCCGATCTATACCGAGGACCGGCCGGAGGTGCACCTCATCGTGGCCGCGATGCGCGCCGTGCTGGACGAGTACGGCGACCGGGTGCTGATCGGCGAGCTCTATCTGCCGATCGAGCGCCTCGTGACCTACTACGGCCCGCACGGCGAGGGCGCGCAGTTGCCGTTCAACTTCCAGCTCTTGCTGCTGGAGGACTGGTCGGCCGCGCGCCTGGCCGCGCTCATCACGCACTACGAGGCCGCGCTGCCGCCCGGCGCCTGGCCGAACTGGGTGCTCGGCAACCACGACCGGCCGCGCGTCGGGACACGGCTCGGCCCGGCGCAGGCGCGGGTCGCGGCGATGCTGTTGCTCACGCTGCGGGGCACGCCCACGATCTACATGGGCGACGAACTCGGCATGCTGGACACGCCGATCCCGGCCGACGCCGTCCGCGACCCAGCGGAGCTGCGCCAACCCGGCCAAGGCCAGGGCCGCGATCCCGAACGGACCCCGTTTCCCTGGACCGAAGGGCAAGGCGCCGGGTTCACGAGCGGCACGCCTTGGCTGCCGATCGGGCATGACGTGCCGGTCAGCGCGCAGCGCGACGATCCCGGCTCCATGCTGTCGCTCCACCGTCGCCTGATCGCGCTGCGCCGGGCCGAACCGGCCCTGGCGGAAGGCGCGATCCTTGGCGTGCAGGCCGTCGGGTCAGCGCTTACATATCGGCGGGAGCTGGACGGCAGGTCGTTTGCCGTGCTGCTGAATACGGGCGGTGCGGTGACCGAGGTGGATGTGGCCAGCGGCACCGTCGTCGCCGACACGCACGATTCGGGCGAGCGCGAGCTGCCTGCCGGAAGGTTAGGCCTGGGACCGCACCAGGGCGTGGTGATCCGGGTTTAGGAGCCGTCGCATGTTGCGCCGCGCCTATGTTAGGATGGTGCTATGAGCGACGCTGTCCATACACCTCTGTCCCCCGAGGCCCTGGACGAGGCCGAGGGCCGGGCGTTGATTGCCGCCGTGGCCGAAGCCCGTGCCGATTCGCGCCCGCCCATCCCGCACGAAGAGATACGGGCGGAGATCCTGGCCGAAATCGAGGCCCTTGAACACCAGATCGCCGCCACTCTGCCGCCGGCGGCGTGAGGGTTGTATGGGTGCGGGCGGCGCGCGACGATCGTCGGCGTATCACGGCCTGGCTGAAGGAGCGCAATCCGGCGGCCGCGATCCGGATCGCACGGGCTTTCCTCGTCGCGGCCGATAGTCTGACGCGGTTCCCCGAGAAGGGCAGACCCGGCCGGGCGCCGGGCACCCGCGAACTATCGATCGTACCACCCTACATCATCGTTTACGAGGTGGACCAAGCAGTAAGGACGGTGCGAATCCTGCGTATCTGGCACAGCGCCCAGGACCGCTAACGCCGCCATTGGATTTATGACCGCTTGCGGCTTCAGTGTCTCGTGCCGACACTGTAGCGTGTCATGAGCGAGACCGACGACATCGATGCGCCGCCCGCCCCCAGCATCACCGGCTCGGCGTTCTGGGCGCTGATGACGAGGTGGCAGGTGCCGGACGAGGTGGCGCTGCGGCTGATCGATGGGCCGCCGATGTCGCGCACCGGCAAGCGGCCGCGGTTTCGTCTCGTGGGTCTGCAGGTCGCGACTTACGAGATGCTGCGCGGCATCGACCGGCATCTCGAGGACCTGCACGGGCGCAGCGTGGAGTGGCTGTCCAAGCCGGTCGCGGCCAAGCCGTTCGGCCGCAAGACGCCGGTCGCGTTCATGGCGGCGGGCGGAGGGGACGCGATCGGGGCCACGCTGCGCTTCCTCGAGCGCGAGGCGTTCAAGCGGTCGCTGGAACGGAGCGCCGGGTGAAGCGCGTTCTCGTGGCAGCCGTGCTGTTGCTGCTCCCGCCGCCCGCGCGAGCGCATGGCTTGGCGACGGCCTCGCCGCTGCTGGAGTGCCGCGTGATCGTCACGGGGACCGACATGCGCAGCCGGCCCGACGCCATGGCGCGATGCGTGCGCGATGTGGTCGTCCGGGTCACGGGCCGGCCGGACCTGGCGGACGATCCGAAGGTGGATGGGATGGTGGCGCAAGCGCCGGGCCTGGTCGAGGACTTCGCCTATCTCGACCGGATGACCGACATCCCGACCCATGACGAGCAGGGCACGCGCGACCGCCCGTTCGATTTCGTCGCCCATGTCGATCCGGCCAAGCTGCAGGCGGCGCTCGACGCGGCCGGGCTGCACGCCTGGCTGGATCGGCCGACGCTGCTGGCGCTGGTCACGGTATCGCGTGACGGCGAGCGGTTCGCGCTCACCGGCGACGGCCCCTTCGGCGAGCGACAGCGCGAGGCGATCCTGGACGCGTCGCGCCGCTATGGGCTGCGGGTGGCGCTGCCGACCGAGGCGCAGGCCGTCCATCTCGACGCCTTGACCCCGGAACAGACCGGGGTGGGCGGCTTAAGCAAGCGCGCTGCCGTGCTTCGCGGGGCGCTGACCTGGAGCGATGCCGATTTTGGCTGGAATGCCCGGTGGCAGTTCGATGGGGGCGCGAGTTGGGAGGTTCGCGGCGTTTCCTTCGACGCGGCGTTTCGCTCCGGGGTGGGGGGAGCGGCGCAGCGCTTGGCGACGTCGCCGTGATGGCCTGTTCCTTTGGCGGCATACCGTTGCGACCCACCGCGGCGGACGGTCCTGCACGGTGGTGGGTTGCAGAGCAACCCACCCTACGAGGGTGGAAGCCGCTCGATCGGATCAGCGCGCTTCCGGCGGGATTCTTGCGACGCTCTCGACGAAGGTCGGCAACTCGTCCCGGTTCCACTTGAGGTGCACCCGCGTCGCCGAGGCGGGCTGGTGGGCGAGCGACACGCCGGGGCGGCGCGCTTGCGATGGTCGGATCGGACGCGGGACGAAGCCGCCGCCGCAGTTCGGGCAGACGTTGCGCAGAACGCGCTCGGCGCAGTCGGCGCAGAACGTGCACTCGTAGCTGCAGATCCGTGCCTCGGTCGCAGCGGGCGGCAGGTCCCTGTCGCAGTATTCGCAGTTGGGACGGAGTTGCAGCATCAGCCTCGCACGGCCTCTATCACGGCGGGCACCAGCGAGGCGAGCAGGAGCAGCGCCATCGCTAGGTTGAACCGGCGAACCGCGTCGGGGGCGCGAAGGAAGCGCGCCACCCCGGCGCCGACCGCGATCCAGAACGCGGTGCAGGGCAGCGAGACCAGGAAGAAGATGGCCGCGATCGTGAGCGCCTGCGCCACGTGCCGCGACCCCACCTCAGTGGCGTAGGCCATGATCGCGCCGAACGCCGCGACCCAGCCTTTCGGGTTGACCCACTGGAACAGCGCCGCCTGCATGAAGGTGAGCGGCCGCCCGCGTGCGGCGTGCGCGCCGTCCGGCCGTGCGCGGGCGATCTTCCAAGCCAGCCACAGCAAGTACGCGATCCCAACCCAGCGCATCGCCGTCTCGACCCATGGCATGGACCGCAGCGCCGCTCCCGCGCCCAGGTCGACGGTCAGGATCAGCATCGGAAAGCCGATCGTGACCCCCAGCATGTGCGGCAGGGTGCGCCGGAAGCCGAACGATGCGCCCGACGCGGCCAGCATCGCGTTGTTCGGGCCGGGCGTCGCCGCCATGGCGGTCGCGAACGACAGCACCGCCAGCGCCCAGATCAGGCTGTCGCCGGTCATGGCGGCATGCGCTTGCGGAAGAACACCCGCTGATAGCCCGCCTGCTCGCCGCGGCCGGTCTCCTCCCAGCCAAGGCGCGGATAGAGGCGCAGGTTCTCCGTCATGGTTTCGTGCGTGTAGAGCCGAAGCTCGGCGTAGCCTCGGCGCGTCGCCTCCTGCTCGGCAAAGCTCAGCAGGGCGCGCCCAACCCCGCTCCCTTGCAGCGACGGATCGACCGCAACATTGTCGAGCAGCAGATGATCCGCCTCCGGCAACAGCACCAGCAGCCCGGCGACGGCGCCGTCGCGCTCCGCAACCCAAACCGTCTCGCGCCGCACGTGCAGGGCATAGTCGTCCAGCATCGGCGCCGGCGGCTTGCCGATGCGGGCGACGTATCGGGCGTAGGCATCCGCCACGAGCCTCTCGATCGCCGGAACGTCGGCGAGCGAGGCGGGCCGGATCACCGCCCCGGCCGTTTCTCGGGATACGCCGGCAGGCCGTCGGCGATCGCGACCCAGGGCAGGCGGCTCGCGGCGCGGGTGTGGTCGCGCGGGGCGGCAATCGCCGGGTCGTCGAGGCTGGCGGTGGTGAGGTCGATCTCGTCGGCAAACTCGTCGCTCGCGAAGCTGAGCGAGGTGCCGCACGTGGCGCAGAAGCCGCGCTGCACTCCGGGGCTTGACGCGAACAGGGCAGGCTCGCCGGTCCAGCGCAGCGCGGCCCGCTCCACGCTGAACCAGGCGACCGACGCGGCGCCCACCGCGCGCCGGCACGACTCGCAATGGCAGATGGTCTCATGAAAGGGCGCCGCCTCGCTCGCGTAGCGCACCTTTCCGCATAAGCAGCCGCCGGTCAGCATCGTCGAACCTCCAACGTCATGATGATCCGAACCGGGGCCGAACGAGTGCCGCATTTTGCAGATGGCTCGCCGTCAGGGATAGCGGATCTCGAGCACCTCGACGGTCTCCACCCCCCGCGGCGTGCGCACCCGCACTTCGTCGCCCTCGCGCGCCTTCAGCAACGCCAGGGCGATCGGCGAGCCGATGCTGACCTTGCCCTCCTGCAGGTTCGCCTCGTCCACGCCGACGATCGAGACGGTCCTGACCTCGTCGCGCTCGTTGGTGAAGGTGACGGAGGCGCCGAAGAAGACCCGGTCGCGCTGGGTCTGTGCCGCCGGGTCGACGACCTCGGCATAGGCGAGGCGGCGCTCGAGGAAGCGGAGCCGGCGGTCGATCTCGCGTAGGCGGCGCTTGCCTTCCTTGTAGTCGGCGTTCTCGCTGCGGTCGCCGTTGCTGGCGGCCCAGGCGACGATCTCGACGACGCGGTGCCGCTCGGCCCGGCGCTCTGCCAATTCGGCCTGCAGCCGCGCATGGCCGAGCGGCGTCATGTAGAATTTGCGGCCGGGCAGAGGCGGCGGCCCGTCTTCGTCGTCGTCGTCCATGCGCGCCATATGGTGTACGGGGTCGCGGCAGGGCAACTGCCGGGGTGGCGGGACGTTCCGCACCTATGAACAAACTCGTCCTGCCCGTCCTCGCGATCATGATGGGCGCCGGCCCGGCCTTCGCCCAGACGGCGACCGACAAGCCGAACCTCGGCACCCCGCAGGAGAAGCCGCTCGATCGGGGCCCGTTCACGCCGGACGCGGACAAGGCGTTCAACGGCGGCGGGGTGATCCTGCAGGGTGCCCCCGGCGCGCCGGCGCCCGTGCCGCAGGCGCTGCCTGCGGCGCCGAGCGGGACCGGAGCTCCGGCGTCGCGTTAAAAGCGGCTGGCGATCCGCTCGAAGAAGGCCGAGATCTCCGCCGATGCCAGGTCAGGGTCCTCGCGGTGGGGAAAGTGGCCGACGCCGGGCAGGATCTGTAAATCGAGGTCGGCGAAGGTCTCGCCCAGGCGATCCGTCCAGTGCGCGGGGAAGATCGCGTCGTGCGCGGCCCAGCGCACGCAGGTGGGGACCTGGATGGGCGGCAGGGGAGGGGCGTCGCCGCGCATGATCGCGGTCCGCCCCTCGTGCGCGGCGCGATAATAGGCAAAGCCGCCGGCGAGGTTGCCGGGCGCGAGGAAATTGTCCACCCAGGCTTCGAGCACGTCGTCGAACGCGTCCTTGCGGTGCGACCAGTGCCGCAGGAAGTGGCCGATATAGATCCGGCACGCCTCGCGCGAGCTGCCGACCAGCGCGGGCGCCATCTTCATCTGGTGGAAGGATTGGTACCAGATCTCGTTCAGCCGGTCCGGCGTGCCGAGCCTGGCGCCCATGCCGGGATAGACGAAGTCGAAGAAGAACAGCCCGGCGAGCCGCTCCGGCGCCTTCCGCCCGAGCACCTGCATGATCGCGCCGCCCACGTCATGCCCGACCACCCCGACCCGGCGCTCGCCGAGCGCGTCCAGGATCGCGAGCAGGTCGGCGGCGTGGTCCGCGGCGCCCCAGAGGTCGTCCGGCTTGCTGCTCTGCCCGAAGCCGCGCAGGTCCGGCACGATCAGGCTGAACCGGTCCTGCAGGCGCTCGATCACCTTGTCCCAGGTCAGCCAAAACTCCGGCCAGCCGTGCAGCAGCAGCAGCGCCGGTCCCGCTCCGGCGCGCACCACGTGGAAGGCGCCGCCGTTCGCCTCAATCGTCTGATGCGTCGTCATCGACCCTCAGCGGCTTGTCCTTGTCCCCGGGCATCAGCATCTGCGGCACCTGCTGGAAGTCCCACGCATCGCCCGCGCGCGTGAAGACCCAGACCAGGTCGAACCGGCTCCCCTTCCAGTGCTGTGGGATGCCCTCCGGGCTGCCCATGATCGCGTTGGCGATGAGCGGGATGTGCTCGTGCTGCCAGGCGATCAGCACCGTTTCCGCCGCTTGCTTGGCTTCCTGCACGAGCGGCACTTCGTCGCCGAAGCCGAATTCGGTCTGAACGTCGAGGTTGAGCTGCTTGGCGAGCGGCTCGACCGTCTCCTCCGGGCGCTTGCTGCGCTTGGCCGCATTCGGGCCCGAGGCGAAGATCGCGCCCGGCTTGGCAAGCGGCGGCGCCGGGTCGGCGAACAGGGCGACGAGGGCGCCCGCCCGCTCCCAACCGAGCGGGATCAGGCTCTCGTTGTCCTCGTTGCCGTCGGCATCCACCCCGAAGGGCGGCGGCCCATGCCCGTCCTTCTCCGGGTCGGGCGGCTTTTCGGCGTGCCGGATGACGAAGATCTGGCTCGCCTCCGGCATGCGATCAGGCCTCGTTCGACTTGGCGAGCACCGGCTTGAAGGCGTCGGTCGCCTTCTTCAGCTCGGTCCCCGGGTCGGCGCCGCCGGCGATGTTGGTGAGCGCGACACCGATCGTATCGCGGAACTCGGTCACCGGCACGATCTCCGGCAGGCCGCTGCGGGCGATCTCCAGGCATTTGATCGTCGTGTCGAACCAGTCCTGCGGGAAGGCGCTCTGCTTGATCACGTCGGCCATCTGGTAGGAACTCTTGCGCGGCGGCGTGCCGGCGCCCTCGCGCAGCCAGTTCGGGAACATGGCCTTGCTGGTGGACCACTGCAGATAGAGCCAGGCGCCGGTCTTGTTCTTGGCGCCGGCCGGGATGCCGATGCCGTCGATGAACGTCGCCGAGTTCTGCGACTTCGGCCCGGCCGGCGGCGGCGCAAAGCCCAGCTTGCCGACGATCTTCGACTTGCTCGGGTCCACCAGCGGCGCGGAGAAGCCGATCCCGTCCCACCACATCGCCGCCCGGCCCTGGCTGAACGTGGTCTGGCACTCGTTCCAGTTGAAGCCCACGGAGCCCGGCGGCGCGCATTCGCGCATGATCTGCTGGTACCACTTCGCCGCCTCGATCGCCGCCGGCGTATCGGTCAGCAGCGTCTTGCCGTCCGCGCTGATCGTCTCCTGGTCCCAGCCGAGCAGGATGTTGTCGTAAAGCACGACGTTGGCGTTCTTCAGCCCGCGGCCGGTGAAGCCGTACACGCCCTTGGACTTGTCCGTCAGCTTGTGCGCCGCCGCCATCATCTCGTCGAGCGTCTTCGGCGGGCCCTGCAGGCCGGCGTTCTGGAACATCTCCTTGTTGTAGTAGATGATGAACAGGTCCTGGTTCATCGGCAGCACGTTGATCTTGCCGTCCGGCCCGGTCGCGGCATGCAGGGTGGCCGGGCTGAAGTCGTCCATGTCGAGGCCGGGGGCGGTGAGGCTCTTGTCGGCGATCAGCGGGCGCAGATCCTCCATCCAGCGCCCCTTCTCGATCAGGCGCTTCTGCACGTGCATGGCGACGTTGACCACGTCGAAGCTCGGATGGCCCGAGCTCATTTCCATGGCGACCTTGGGCCGCTGCTGCTGTTCGGGGATCTGCTCGGAGCCGACCTTGATGCCGGTCAGGTCCTCGAACTCTTTCTGGTGCGCTTGCAGCACGTCGCCGCGCGGCGACTTGGCGAAGTTGACTTCCAGCTTGGTGCCCTTCGCCTGCTTCCAGTCGAAGGCGCTCTGGGCGTTGGCGCGCTCGATGATGGCGGGCGCACAGAGTGCGGCCCCCGAGGCGGCCAGAAGGGTGCGTCGACGGAGCATTCGGTGTCCTCCCTTGGCCTCGCTGGGCCTATGCGGGGGACAGTAGCCTCAAGGCCGCGTGATGTTCAATCGTCGCGGTGGACGCGCTCCATGCGCTCGTGCCGCTCCTGCGCCTCGATCGACATGGTGGCGATCGGCCGGGCCTCGAGGCGCTTCAGGCCGATCGGCTCCTGCGTCTCCTCGCAGTAGCCGTAGCTGCCGCTGTCGATGCGGCCGAGCGCCTGGTCGATCTTGGCGATCAGCTTGCGGGCCCGGTCGCGGGTGCGGAGTTCGAGGGCGCGATCGGTCTCGACGCTGGCGCGGTCGGTGATGTCCGCCTCATGGATGCCGCCCGCCGAGGAGAGGCTCGCCAGGGTGCCGTCGGCCTCCCGCAGCAATTCCGCTCGCCAACGCAGCAATTTCTGCCGGAAATATTCGGTTTGTATTGGATTCATGAAATCCTCGGACTCGGTGGGCCGATAGTCCGGAGGCAGTGTGAGCATCATGTGGTCGGTCCCTTACTCACGGCACCTTGCGGCGTCCGGCGGGCTTATACTCACGCGGCTGTGCGCCGCCAAGTACGAAAAGCCATCGTCAACGTCCTGTCACACCAAGCCTTTTCTGGTGTGCTCATCTGGCCGCAGGCCCTTACCCTCCAGCCCGGCCGCTGATATGGCCGAGTAATGCACATCGCTTTCGCGGTCATGCCGCCCGCCGAGACGGGCGGCACCGGCGGGACCCACTATTTGGCCGGCCTGATTCCGGCGCTGCGCGGCCTGGGGCACCGCGTGGACGTGCTGGACGGCGACGATGTCGTGTTGCCGCCGGGCGCGGTGCCGGTGATCGACGGCATGCGGCTGCCCCGCCTGCAGGACCGCGCCGACGCGCTGGCCGAGTCGGGCGCGAGCGTGCTGGTGCACCACATCTCGGCCGCGGCTGGGCGCGACGCGGGCGCCCGGGAGGCGGTGCGGGCCGCGGAAGCGGCGCTGATCCCGCGCATGCGCCGGGTCATCGCGACGAGTGCGACGGTGGCGGCGCAACTGCGCGAGCTGTTCGGGGTTGCGGCCGATTTCGTCGCCCCTGGCGCGGTCGACCTGCCGCGCAACTGCGCCAGCGCCGACCCGCCGCTCGTGCTGTCCGTGGGCGTGCTGACGCGCCGCAAGGGGCACGACCTGCTGCTGCGGGCGATGGCGCGGCTGACCGACCTCGAGTGGCGGTTGGTGATCGCCGGCGATTCCAGCCGCGAACCGGCGCACGCGGCCGAGCTCGCGGCGCTGATCGAGGAGCTTGGCCTCAGGCACCGGGCGACCTTGCTCGCCGATCCGGAGCCGGACGCGCTGCGGCGCGCCTGGGAGACGGCGGGCCTGTTCGCGCTGGCGACGCGATGGGAGGGCTATGCGGCAGGCGTCGCCGAGGCGCTGCGGCGCGGCATCCCGGTCGCGGTCACCGAGGGCGGCGCGTCCGGCGAGCTGGTGCCGCCGGAGGCCGGCGCGGTGGTCAATCGCGAGGACCAGCCGACGTTCGGCAAGGTGCTGCGCCGGATGATCTTCGACCATGCGCTGCGGGCCGAGATGGCCGAGGCGGCATGGGAGGCGGGGCAGAGGCTGCCGGGCTGGCCGGAGCAGGCCGCAAAGTTCGCTGCGTTGCTGGAGGGATAGATGGCGCTGCTCGGCTGCATTGCCGATGATTTCACCGGGGCGACCGACCTCGCATCGATGCTCGTGGGCGGCTCGATGCGCACGGTGCAGGTGATCGGCGTGCCCGCCGCGGACGAGTCGCCGCCGGATGCGGACGCGATCGTGGTCGCGCTGAAGTCGCGCACGTCCGACCCGGCCGACGCGGTGCGCGCGAGCCTCGCCGCGCTCGCCTGGCTGCAGCGCGCCAGCTGCCGGCAGTTCTTCTTCAAATACTGCTCCACCTTCGACAGCACCGACGCCGGCAATATCGGCCCCGTGGCCGATGCGCTGGTGGAGGCGCTCGGCTGCGGCTTTGCGATCGCCTGTCCGGCGTTTCCGGCCAATGGTCGGACCGTGTACCAGGGGCATCTGTTCGTCGGCGCCGCGCTGCTGAACGAGAGCGGCATGCAGGATCATCCGCTAACGCCGATGCGCGACGCGAACCTGGTGCGCGTGCTGTCGCGCCAGACGACGGGGACGGTCGGGCTCGTGCCGTTCGCGACGGTGGCGGCGGGTCCGACCGCGATCCGGCGCGCGCTGTCGGCGCTCAAGGAGCAGGGTCGGCGTTACGCGATCGTGGATGCGGTGACGGACGCGCATCTGCTCGACATCGGCGCCGCGGCGGCGGGGCATGCGTTGCTCACCGGCGGCTCGGGCATGGCGATGGGGCTGCCGGACAATTTTCGACACGCGGGGCTGCTGGCAGCGGTGGAGGCGGGGGTGCTGGAGCCGGTGCCGGGTCATGCGGCGGTGCTGGCCGGGTCATGCTCGCGGGCGACGCTGTTCCAGGTGGGTGCGGCGCGCGATCGGGTGCCGACGCTGGAACTCGATCCGCTGGCGACGCCGGACGCCGACGCGCTTGCGCATCAGGCGTTGGCGTGGGCGGCCGACAAGTTGGGGCCGGCGCCGGTGGTGATCGCCGCGTCGGCGCCGCCGGATCGTGTCGCGGCGCTGCAGGCCAAGCTGGGGCGTGAGCAGGCGGGCGCGCTGGTCGAGTCAGCGATGGCGGAGATCGCGCGCGGCCTCGTCGCGCATGGCGTGCGGCGGCTGGTGGTCGCCGGCGGAGAAACGAGCGGGGCGGTGGTGTCAGCGCTTGGCGTGCGGCGTCTGCGCATCGGCGCGGAGATCGATCCCGGAGTGCCGTGGACGCTGGCGGAGGGTGCGGGCGAAAAGATGCTGCTGGCACTCAAGTCCGGCAATTTCGGCGGACGCGATTTCTTCCTGCGGGCATTCGAGTGCGCGCCGTCATAAGCTGCCGGCCTCATGTAGCCGGGCCTCGCAAGGCCCGGCCGAGGTCGGAACATCGCGTCGCGCGATCGAGCCGGTGCGGGTGTTTGTGGGGCGTTGGTCGTACCACTACGCCCTAGCCCGCGGGCCTTCCGAGGCCCGGCTACAAAGAGGGTGGGGCGAACAGCGAGCTCCCGTCACCGCCGGACTTGGTCCGGCGGCCCGCCTGGACCCCCGGGTCGAGCCCGGGGGTGACGAGGTGGGAGTTGGACTTCTTGGAAACGCTGTACACGTTGAACTAGCCAGCGGTGGCCGCGGCGGGCTTGCGGCCGCGACCGCGGCCAGTGGCGCCAGTGGCCCCCAGCTTCTTCGCCGCAGCGCTGCGCGCCGAAGGCGACTTGGCCGTCTTCATCGTCTTGGCCGCGTCGCTCTTCTCGGTCGACGACTTGGCGGGGGCCGCGTCCGCCTTCTTGGCGCGCGTCGTCCGCTTCGGGGCCGCCGCGGGTTCGCTCGAAGCCTTGCGTGCCCGCGTCGTCTTCGCCGCCGCGGCTGGCTTGCTCTCGCTCGACGCGGTCTTGCGCGCGCTTGCCGCCCTCTTCGGCGCCGCCTTGGCCTCCGCGGGCTTCGCCGCCGACTTGCGCGCCGTCTTCTTCGGCGCCGGCGTCTCCGCTGCCGCAGTCTTCTTCGCCGGCGCGCGCTTCGGCTTGGCGGTATCCGCGCTGCCGTTGCTCGACTTCGTCGCCGCGCGCCTGGCCATCGCCATCGCCCGCCGCTTGGCAGTGATCTCCTCAGACATCTAACCCGTCCTCCTGTGACGTTTGCACGCGTACCTAGTGGGTGGTCCGATTCACCTGACACCTGGGGATCCGTGTGTCAGGATCGGACCACTAGTCGAGGGCGCAGGCCGCCGGGGGAGGGCAATAAACTGTTCGGCGTCCCGGCATCGTTACGCTCCCGGGGGCACGTCAACCGTCGCGATCAAGGGTCGCGAATCGATGACGGGCCTACCCGAATCCCGCTGTCACGCGATTGACGGGCGCTTGTCAATAAAAACCGCGAGAGCCTGCAATGATACACGCAAAAAAGAGCGCTGTTACCGTTGCTGGATCGGCACGAATTGCAGGTTTTCCGGCCCCGTGTAGTTCGCCGTCGGGCGGATCAGCTTGTTGTCCACGCGCTGCTCCATCACATGCGCCGACCACCCGGTCGTGCGCGCGATGACGAAGATCGGCGTGAACATCGCCGTCGGAATGCGCATCTGGCTGTAGGCGACGGCGCTGAACCAATCGAGGTTGGCGAACATCTTTTTGGTCTCGCCCATCACCGCCTCGATCCGGTCGGCGATGCGGAACGCCAGCGTGTCGCCGTTCTGCTCCGACAGACTCTGCGCCACGCGCTTGATCACCGCGTTGCGTGGATCGGCCACCGTGTACACGGGGTGGCCGAAGCCGATGATCACCTCCTTGTTCGCGGTGCGGCGGCGGATGTCCTGCTCCGCGTCATCGAGGCTCGCGTAGCGGCTTTGGATCTCGAGTGCGACTTCGTTGGCGCCGCCGTGCTTGGGTCCGCGCAGCGCGCCGATGCCGCCGACGATCGCCGAATACATGTCCGACCCGGTGCCGGCGATCACCCGGCAGGTGAAGGTGCTCGCGTTGAACTCGTGCTCGGCGTACAGGATCAGGCTGGTG
>Ga0213875_10001635_pt1 | contig 14148 bp, 9 predicted proteins | sample BarmaccomBMRX_R8_FD_160105 | JGI IMG/M metagenome (GOLD analysis project Ga0213875, IMG submission 160105) | Root-associated microbial communities from Barbacenia macrantha in rupestrian grasslands, the National Park of Serra do Cipo, Brazil - RX_R8 | ecosystem: Host-associated > Plants > Roots... | reverse complement strand
TCAGCGTCTTAGTCTTAGCGTCTAGTGTGTCATACGCGGCGCGCATGTCGGCGAACTCGGTATTGCCGCCCTCCGGCGGAATGACATGCGCGCACAAGGCGGAGTAGCGGGCCGGAATCAACTTATAGCTGCTGTCGCTGTGCCATAGCTGGTTGCCGAGGCTGAACAGCCGCTTGCGGTCGCCGTGATCGAGTATGCGGTCGCTCGGCCCGAGATTTGAGACATCCGATAGATGTGGACTGTCGAGGCGGCCACCGTCGCGGCTGCGGATCTGCGTATAGGGAGGCTCCAGATCGCCGAAATTCTTGGTGAACGCGACGTGATGCTCGGTGCTCAGAGGCACGTCCCGGCGAAACACCAGGACGGCGTATTCATCCATGCCGGCGTCGATGGTGGCCGCATCCTGCGAGCTGAGAGGTTGGGAGATGTCGACACCGCAGCACTCCGCGGCAAAAACCGGAGTGAGCGGCATGAAGGTGATGGTCATCGCGATATCCTCCCGGAAGCTGTTTGAGGATCGCTCAGCCGGGAACCGCAGGCAAGGCAACCGTGCGCCGGCTTGGCACCATCAGCGCCGCCGCCGGCGCCGGCATGCTCGACAAACCTTAATGCGCGACGGGCGGGGTTGCTGGCAACAGGCTTGAAGGCATCGGTCCGGGCGCTGCAGGCACAGGGGTGCTCGAGGCGGCAGGCGGTGCAACCGGTGCTGGTCCCCCTGCCGCCGGGGCAAGCGGCGCGGCGGGTACCGGTGTCGACGAGCCGAATGCCGGGTATGCTGGAGCCGCGGCCGTGGCGCCTGGCGCTGTAACGGCTGTGCCGGGCGCCGGCGCGTTGCCCGGCGTCCCCGATGTCCCGACTGGCGACGCCACCCCGACAATCGGCGAGAAGATCTGGCGCAGGATGCCGGGTGCGAGCGCGCTGAGTGGGTTGACCGTTACCTGCGGGTTGTCGCTCGACCCGTTGAGACGGAAATTCGCCGCGAACAGCCCCTCGGAACCGCCGCCCAGCAGTTGCCCGACAATCGGTACATTGCCGATGATCGAGTTCAATGCATAGGCCGGTGCCACGGTGCCCTGCAATTCGAGCTGGTCGCGATCGAGATCGAACCATCCGTTGGTGGTGATGCCCAGCGCCTCGCCAAAGGCGAGCACGCGGTCGAGCGACAGGCGGCTGCCGCTATAGGTGAAATCGCCGCGCAGGATCATGAACGGCAGCCCCGCCCCGGCCAGCATGCTGCCAAACCCGGTCAGCGATGGGAGTGCCAGGATGCGCGTCATCGGCGAGGCGCGCACCAGCGTATAGTTGCTGCCCTCGATATGCGCCCGCAGACTGCGTTTGCCGGCAGTCTGGCTTAACTGTCCGTCGATCGTCAGCTGACCGCCGCTAACGTCCGCCCCCATGTCGAGCAGCTGCAGAGTGGCGCCCATGTCGTCCGTCTGGAACAGCAGCCGCTCGCTGTTGCCCTCGCCAAACCGCATCGCCAGTTTGTGCCCGTTGGTGAACTGCGCGGCGACCTGGCCCGATTGCCAGACGCCGGCGTTGCGCGCCAGCGCGGCGGTAACCTGTTGCAATTCGCGACCGGCCCCGAAACTGAGCCGATCGATCCGGGCGTTGACCGCCAGAGGCACCGAATCCGGCGCGGCCACACCGGTGGTAGCGTCCTTGAACAGGCGGCGGGCGTCGATCCGCGCCGCGTGGATGTCGGCCCGCCAGCCGCCGCCAACCCGGCGCGAGACAATCCCCGAGACATCGCTGTCGCCGACGATCATCCGGCGGATGTCGACCCGGTCCAGGTGCTTGTGGTCGGGCGCCAGCGTTCCGGAGAAGCGCCCGTCGAGACCGGCGGCGCGAAGCTCGATCTGCGGCACCGAAGTGATCTGGTCATGGTTGATGTCGAGCGTGACCTTGGCGTTGGCCGGCTGGCCCGCCGGCTTGCGCCATCCCGCTTCGGCGATGGCGATCGTCGCGTCCTTCAGGTCGAGCGTCGCAGTGGCGTCGCCATGCTCCCCGGAGAAGGCCTGATATACCGCTTCCACGCCGATCGGTCCGCTCAACCGATCGGGCGCCAGGTCGAGCGAGAGTCGGCGCTGCGCCTCGTCGTCGAGGGTCATTCCGACCTTGTAGATGGCGTGCGGCCCACTCTTTTCATGAAAGAATATGTTGCCGTCGACCTTTGCCGGGATGCCGTCGAAACGCACCGCCCCTTGCGCGCGTGCCCCGGTCTTGGCCACATCGATGCCGATATCACCGTTGCTGACCGGGTGACCCACCACCGCGGCATCCAACGTGGCACCGGCCACCGACACCTTGGCGGAATACTCGATCTGGTCCATCTTGACGTCGGCCAGCAGCGGCAATTTGAAATGCACCTGCACGTCGGTGTGGCCGGTCACCTGCGCCGGATCGATGCCCAGCGCGTGGGCGTATTCGAGCGGCTTCGAGTCGATCACCTCGAGCGCGTCGCGCAACGGGCCGGCGGCGTTCAGATCGACCGCCAAGTGCTCGACCTTGTCGCCGATATCGGTGATGCGCAATGTGCCGCCGGTCAGATTGAGGCCCTTCACGCCGCCGCCACTCGGAACGAAATCAAGCTCCTTGCCGACAAAGTTCGCGGTACCCGTGACCTTGTGAGCCAGCGGCAGGCCGTTGAGGTAATTCACCGTCAGATCGTGGTAGCGCAGCGTCCCGGTGGCGTTGTCCAGTTTGCCGACGTGAGCCGCGGGGTCGAGATCAACGATGGCATGCACCATCGCCTCGTCGATTTCGCCATCATGCACATTGGCCAGCACCCAGCGCCGGCCGCCCGGGCTGAAGCCGACGGGCCATAATTCGCTGAGTCGGGCTGGCGAGACATTGCGCAGACCGGCGTTGATGTCGCCGGTCAGTTGTCCTGGCGGGCGCGCATCGGGGGGCGCGGCGAGCATCTGCGGTGTGACACCGGTCAGCTTGCCGTCGGCGACGACTTCGCTGCCGCCATCGAGGTCGAGCTTGAACCCGTCAATGCGCATCTCGGACCGCTCAGGCGCGTAGGTCAGGCGCATTTCGCCTTTGCGCACCATCACGGTGCCGGTCGGCAGCCATTCGCTATGCAGCCGTCCCGTTCCCAGCGCCAGATCAAGCCGCGAGCCTTGCGCCTCGCCCTTCGCCAGATCGATGCGGGTCGTGAGCGTCCCGGAAACCGGCGCCTCGATGTGCTGCAGTTGGGCCAGTTCAGGGGTCAGCGGCGGGATTTCGGTGGGGAGCACACCATCGATCGACATGTCGAGATCGAAAAGCTGCCGGTCGGCCAGATAGCGGAAGCTGGCATGCAGTTCGGGATGGCTGGTGCCGATCGGCATCGTCAGGGAAACATCGCCGCGCGCGCCCTTTGTGCCGCGTTGTAAGGCGATATCGACCTTGTCCGCGCGCCATTCACGCCCGCTCTGGCGGTCATCGACGCGCAGGCTGGCGCCGCGAATGCTGATATCGTGCAGCCGCCCGAGCAGCGAATTGGGTCCGGGCGGCCCGGCGAGCTGTTCGATCAGGTCCGGACCGATATCGGGCTTTGGTCCGTCGCCATTGCCGATCTGCGCGCTGATCGCGCCGCTTTGCTCGCGAATCAGGTGCAGGATTGGATGTTCGATGACCACCTGTGTCGGCGCGATCTGCCCGCGCAGCAGATCGCTCAGCGAGGCGCTGGTGGACATTTGCGGCAGCCGCGCCAGCGGCATCCCGTTTGGCAGCGACAACCGGACATCCTCGGCCCATAAATCGAGCTCATGCGTCTCACGGTCGATCCCGAACTGCACGCCGCCCACCGCGACCTTGAGACCGACACCGGCACGGTCGAACCCGGCCTGGACATAGGGTGCCAGCCAGTTCAGCTCGATCGGCCCCTGCATCAGGCGCCAGATGGCAACCAGTGCCGCAAGGATCAGCACCGCGGCAAGCGAACCCAACGTGCGCGCGAGATGGTGGGCGCCGCGACCGACATGCCGGGCGGCGTGATGATGCAATCGAAAGCGGCGGCGCGGCGTTGTTGGTTGCGCGTCGGCGACGCTGCGCTCCTCGTCCCGACCGCGGCCCCGCGGATCGGCGGCGGCACGCAACGCGGCGGCACGCAAGCGGGCCCGCGCTTCGAGGTTTTCCGATGACGCTGTTATCTCAACTCTCCCCCGATGGGCATGAATTGCCGCTCCCCGCCGACGAGCGGCTGATGGAGCTGGGGTTTTCGGCCTGGGACGCGGCCCTCGCCAGCGCGCCGGACGCGGCGCGGGTGGCGCAGGCACGCGCCTGGAGCGCCGATCCGCGCGGCTGGCGGCTGCTGTCGGCGGTATTCGGCAACAGCCCGTTCCTCAGCGGCACGGCGGTTGCTGAATGGGACTTCCTGACGCGCCTCGTTGTCGAAGATGTCGATGAACAGTTCGAACAGATTGCCACGACGACAGAAACACACGCGGAAGAGGGCGAAAATCGGGCGGAGTTGATGCGGCGCCTGCGAATCGCCAAGCGCCGCGTCGCTTTATTGGCTGCATCTGCCGAATTGACCGGCACTTGGAGTCTGGAGCGGCAGATGGCCGCGCTCAGCCGATTCGCCGAGGCCGCCATCGGCGCGGCGCTGCGCCATCTGCTGCGCGCCGCCCCGGCGACTGGTGCGGCGCGGCTTGGCGACCCCGGCGATCCGGAGGCGGGATGCGGGCTATTCGTTCTCGGTATGGGCAAATTGGGTGGCCATGAGCTGAACTATTCGAGCGATATCGATCTGATCCTCTTCTATGACACCGCAGCCCCTGCTGTGGTTGCATCAGATTCGCTGCCATCCCTGTTCAACCGAGTGGCACGCGATCTCGTGCGGATTCTCGATGAGCGCACGGGCGATGGCTATGTTTTTCGCACCGACCTGCGGTTGCGGCCCGATCCGCGCTCGACACCTCTCGCTTTATCGGTCGCAGCGGCGCTGACCTATTACGAGACCGTGGGGCAGAATTGGGAGCGCGCCGCCTTGATCAAGGCGCGCTGCGTCGCCGGGGACCGCAAGGCGGCGGATGGGTTTCTCGCTGAGCTGCAACCCTTCATCTGGCGCCGCCACCTCGATTTCGCGGCAATCCGCGACATCCATTCGATCAAGCGCCAGATCCAGGCGCATAAGGGCGGTGCGCGAATCGCCGTCGAGGGCCATGACATCAAGATCGGCCGCGGCGGAATTCGCGAGGTCGAATTCTTCGCCCAGACGCAGCAACTGATCTGGGGCGGTCGGCTGCGCGCCTTGCGTGTCGGCCCCACCTGCACCGCCTTGCGCAGTCTCGCGGCGAGCGGCCGCATCGACAAGGGCACCGCGGAGACGCTGATCGACAATTATCGGTTCCTGCGGCGTGTCGAGCACCGATTGCAGATGATCGAGGACGCGCAGACCCACCGCCTGCCGGACGATGCAGCGGGTATTACGCGGCTGGCGGTGTTTCTCGGTTACCCCGACGGCGATACCTTTGCCGCGGAACTCCGCCGGCGGCTGGCGATCGTTGAGCGCCACTATGCCGAGTTGTTCGAGGAAGCCCCGAGCCTCGCGGAGCCCGGCAACCTCGTCTTCACCGGTACTGAGGACGAGCCGGAGACCCTCGCCACGCTGGCGCGCCTCGGTTATGCCGAGCCATCGCGCGCCGCCGCGATGGTGCGCGCCTGGCACCATGGCCGCATTCGCGCGACGCGCAGCCAGCGGGCGCGAGAAATCCTTACCGAATTCGTCCCCGAATTATTGCAGGTCTTCGGGCAGACCGCGCATCCTGACGAGGCGCTGCTGCGCTTCGACCAGTTCCTGTCGCGCCTGCCGGCGGGGGTGCAGCTGTTTTCGCTGTTCCATGCCAATCCGGGGCTGTTCTCGCTGATCGCCGACATCATGGCCGAGGCGCCGCTCCTGGCGGAGCGGCTGGCGGCCCGCCCGGCCCTGCTCGAGGCGGTGCTGAGCCCAGCCTTCGCCGAGCCGTTGCTCGGGAATACGCAGCTTGCGGCCGATCTGGCCATTCTGCTCGCTGGCGCACGGCACTACGAGGAGACGCTCGACCTGTTGCGCCGCTGGACTGAGGAGCGGCGGTTTCAGGTCGGGGTACAGCTATTGCGGCGTGATCTTGACGGAGTGCGTTCGGGGGCCGCGCTGGCCGACATCGCCGACACCGCTCTCGGCGCGCTGTTGCCGGCGGTCGCCGCCGACATGGCGCGGCTGCATGGCAGCGTGCCGGGGGGCCGCTTCGCGATCATCGGCATGGGCCGCCTCGGCAGCCGCGAACTGAGCCTCGCCTCCGATATCGACCTGATCCTGATTTACGACGCGCCACCTGATTCTCCCGGCTCGAACGGCACGCGGCCGCTGACGGTGCAGGCGTATTATGCCCGCCTCAGCCAGCGGCTGATCTCCGCCATTGTCGCGCCGACCGCCGAGGGGCGGCTCTACGAGGTGGATATGCGGTTGCGCCCATCCGGCGAGTCGGGCCCGATCGCCTCGAGCCTTGATGCCTTCGCGCAGTATCAGCGCGGTTCGGCCTGGACCTGGGAGCACATGGCGCTGACCCGTGCCCGGCCCGTCGCGGGTTCTCCTGAGCTGTGCGCCGCGATCACCGCCGCCATTTCCACCGCGCTGACCGCGCCGCGAGACCCGGAGCGGCTGGTCCGTAACGTCGCCGATATGCGCCATCGCATCGCCGATAAAGAGGGCCGCGCCGCGCGGTGGGATCTGCGCAACCGGCCGGGCGGTCTGGTCGATCTCGGGTTCCTCGTGCAGTACCTGACCCTGCGCGAAGCCGCGCGGGCGTCGCAGGTGGTCACGCCCGACCCGGACCGTGCTCTGGCCGCGCTCGGCGCGGCTGGCGTCCTGCCGCAGCAGGGTGAACGCGAGTTGCGCGAGGCGCTGCATCTGTTGACTCATCTGCGTGCCCTGCTGGCCCTTCTGTTCGACGGCGTGCCCAGCGAGGCGGCACTCGCCGGGGCCGCGGGTGCGACCCTGGCGCGTCTGGCCGGTGCGATTGACTTCACCCGTCTCGAAGCGGATATGACTGCGGCTTGCGACCGGGTGCGCGACTGGTACGACCGGCTGGTCGAGCGGCCGGCGCAACAGGTCGGCCCCTCTCGCGACACCGCACACAACGCATAAGGGAGTCGGTGCAATGAGCGTCAACGTGGGCGATCAGGCCCCGGATTTTACGATGCCGACCGACGGCAACGGCTCGGTGACTCTGTCAAAGCTGCGCGGCAAGCCGGTCGTGCTGTATTTCTACCCCAAGGACGATACGTCGGGCTGTACCGCCCAGGCCTGCGGCTTCCGCGATTCATTTCCCGACTACGGCAAGACTGGTGCCACCGTGATCGGCGTGTCGCGCGATTCGGTAGCCTCGCACGACAAGTTCAAGAAGAAGTATGAACTGCCCTTCACCCTCGCCTCCGACAGCGACGGCAAGGTCACCGAGGATTATGGCGTGTGGGTCGAAAAGAGCATGTACGGCCGCAAATACATGGGCATCGACCGCAGCACCTATCTGATCGACAAGGACGGCGTTGTCCGTAACGTCTGGCGCAAGGTCAAAGTGCCCGGCCACGTCGCGCAGGTGCTGAAAGCTGTGAGCGACCTCTGATCTTGAGCCGGGTGCAGCCCAGTAAGCCCCTCTCCCGCATTGCGGGAGAGGGTGGCTCCGACCGCAGGTCGGAGACGGGTGAGGTTCCTCCGAAAAACCATCGCACGAGCGCTCTTAATTACGAATCAGACCTTCACCCACCGCTTGCTGATGCAAGCGGTCCACCCTCTCCCGCATTGCGGGAGAGGGTTAATCTCGCCGAACTCGCGGCCGAGATACTCAACGCCGCTGATCCGGCCGAGAAGGTCGCGCTGAGCCGTCGCGCTGCGTCGGCCTGGGCTGGCGGCGATTTGTCGGTCGGCGCGCCCGCCGCGCCCACGCGCCCGGCGCGGTTGCCGGAACCCAGTCTGCGGCCGCCGCGCGACATGAAGCGGCGCCGCAGTTTCGGCTCGCCCAATGGCCGCGTCGCGCTGTTGCACGCATTGGCGCATATCGAACTGAACGCGATCGATCTCGCCTGGGACATCGCCGCGCGCTTTGCCGATCCCCGGCTGCCGCGCGCCTTCTTCACCGATTGGGTCGGCGTCGCCGCCGAGGAGGCGGAGCATTACGCACTGCTCGCGGCGCGGCTGCGGACGTTGGGCGCGCGTTACGGCGAGTTGCCGGCGCATGACGGGTTGTGGGAGGCCGCCGCCGCGACGGGGCACGAACTGATCGCACGCCTCGCGGTGGTGCCCTTGGTGCTGGAGGCGCGCGGCCTCGATGTGACCCCCGACATGATCGGCCGGCTCGAGCGCGCTGGCGATCACGACAGCGCCGCCATCCTGACCCGCATCTATACCGACGAAATCCGCCATGTCGCGGTCGGGGCGCGCTGGTTCGCCTATTGCTGCGACGCGGCGAGGCTCGACCCCGAGCCCACCTACCACGACCGCGTGCGCCGCTATTTCAGCGGCCTGTTAAAGCCGCCCTTCAATCGCGTGGCGCGCGATCGTGCCGGGTTTCCCGCGCGGTTTTATGAACCCCTGGCGTATCCCCTGGCGTATCCGGAGCATCGCGCATGCGCGCTCGCTGGCGCAGTCTGACCGTCGCTACCCTATTGCTGGCGGTGAGCCCGCCCGCCGTCGCGGAAACCACGACATTGCGCATCAGCCGGCCGCTTGATCTATCGGTGCTGCCGTTGCTGGTCATGGAGCACGAGCACCTGATCGAGCGTGTCGCCGAGGCGATGAACCTCGGCACGGTGACGGTGACATGGAACACCGCCACTAAGCCGGACGCCCCCGCCGAACTAACCGGCGGCCAGGCCGATCTTGCCACGGTCGATCTTGCCGCGTTTCTGCTCGCCGCTGATGCCAGCGCCGGCACGGCGAGCGAAATCCGCGGCGTCGGCGCCGTCGCGCAGCGCCCCTATGTGCTGGTCACGCGCAACGACGCGGTGCGCACGATCCGAGACTTCAACAACACCGATCGCATCGCGGTGCCGGACGTCAAGGCTTCCGGGCCGGCGGTGATGCTCGAAATGGCGGCCGCTCAGGAATGGGGCGCCGAGCATTACAACAAGCTCGACTCGCTGCTGGTGGCGCGTCCCGACGAGCCCGCGGCGATGGCATTGCTTTCCGGCAAGGGCGATATCGACGCGCATTTCTCGCGCACCCCCTACGCCGATGGCGAACTCGCCGACCCGAAAGTGCACCGTGTGATGGATTCGTTTGATGTCGCCGGCCCGCACAGTTCCGGGGTGTTGGCCACGACCAGCCAGTTCCGCGCCGCCAACCCGACGATGAGCGCCGCGATTCTCTCGGCGCTCGAGCAGGCCGACGATTTCATTAAGAAAAACCCGGGCGCGGCAGCGGAGATATTCTCCGGCATGGCAAAAGACCAGGACATTCCGCTTGAAGACCTGACCGATATGATCGGCGATCCTGACCTCGTCTACACCGCGGCGCCGGCCGGTGAGATGCGCGTCGCCGAATTCATGCACCACATTGGTCGTCTCAAACACCAGCCGGCCAGTTGGCGGGAATGGTTTCTCCCGGAAGCAAAGGACCTTTCCGGCAACTGAGCGCTGCTGGCTCTCGCTGGACCCTTGAACCGGCGGGGAGAGCTCCGATCGCCGCAGTGGGTGGAACTCTGACTACCCGCGGCGGTTTTGCGGTAGGCTTGCGCTGCGCGCGGAAGTGGCGCGCTGATGACGAGGTTTTGGGATAGCGATGGCGGGATCGTCCGGGGTCTGTCTGGTAACCGGGGCGACCGGGTTTGTTGGCGCGGCGGTAGCTCGGGCGCTGCTAAAATCGGGCTTTCCGGTTCGCGTCCTGAGCCGGCCGCGCAACGACCGGCGCAATCTGCGCGGACTTGATGTCGAGATCGCCGAAGGCTCGCTCGAAGATCCGAAATCCCTGGCCAGGGCTGTGGCGGGGTGCCGCCTGCTGTTTCACGTCGCGGCGGATTACCGCCTATGGGTGCCCGACCCGGCGGTGATGTACCGGGTCAATGTCGAGGGGACGCGCGATCTGATGCTGGCGGCCATGGAGGCCGGCGTCGAACGCATCGTATACACCAGCAGCGTCGCGACGCTCGGCATCCTGAAGGGCGGCGTTGCCGATGAAGAGACGCCGAGCACCGTGAAGGACATGATCGGTCCCTACAAGCGATCGAAATTCGAGGCGGAGCTCGCGGTAAGGCAGTTGATCGAGCAGAACGGGTTGCCGGCGGTCATCGTAAACCCCTCAACCCCGATCGGCCCTGGCGACGTCAAGCCGACGCCGACCGGGCGGCTGATCGTCGAGGCGGCGCGCGGCCGCATGCCGGGCTATGTCGATACGGGACTCAATGTCGCGCATGTCGATGATGTCGCGGTCGGGCATTTGCTCGCGGCGCGTACCGGCGAAATCGGTCGCCGCTACATTCTCGGCGGTGAAAACCTCAGCCTCGGCGAGATTCTGAGCGAAGTGGCCCGCATCACCGGCCGTCGACCGCCCTCATTGCGCATTCCGCACATGGCGGTAATGCCCTTCGCCGCGGGCGCAGAGGGATTAGCCCGGTTGACGGGGCGTGAACCCTTCGCCACCGTCGATGCCGTGCGCATGTCCCGCAAGAAGATGTATTTCAGCTCAGCCCGGGCGACCGCCGAACTGGGCTATGCGCCCCGCCCGGCGCGGCAGGCAATCGCCGATGCGGTTGCCTGGTTCAAAGTCAACGGCTACGTCAAGTGATCACGCAAAGTCTGTCGGAGCCGGCGATGGCGCCCTCATCGCCGTTGGTCGAGGCTCCTTCGGGCAAGGAGCGCGGCGACGAGAATTTTCCGGTCGGCTCGCTGCTGATCCGGCGTGAATTGCGGCCGCATGTGCACGCTTTCTATCGCTTCGCCCGCAACGCCGATGATATCGCCGACAGTCCGCTCCTCGAAGCAGACGAGAAATTGCGGCGCCTCGACCGAATGGCGGCGGTGCTCGATGGCAGTGGTGGACCGGAGGCGCCATCGGCTTCGGCGATGCGCGCCAGTCTCGAACTGACCGGGATCACCGCGCAGCATTGTCACGACATCCTGCACGCCTTCCGCCAGGACGCGGTCAAGCGGCGTTACAGCGACTGGGACGATCTGATGGAGTATTGCCGCTACTCGGCCTCCCCAGTCGGACGGCAATTGCTCGACCTGCACGGCGAAAGCCGCGAGACATGGCCGGCCTCGGACGCGCTGTGCTCGGCCCTGCAGGTGCTCAACCATTTGCAGGATTGCGGCGATGATTTCCGTGCGCTGGATCGAATCTACCTGCCGGCCGATCTGATGCAGGCGGCCGCGATGCGCATCGAGGAGCTGAACGATCGGCACGGGAGCCCGGGCTTGCGACAGGTGATCGACGCACTCCTCGACCGCACCGATAGGCTGATCGCGACCGCGCGCCATCTGGCGCCCAAGGTGCGCGCCAAGGGGTTGCGTTGGGAATCGGCAACAATCGCCGATCTCGCCGCCCGCCTTTCCCACCGCTTGCGGCGTGGCGATCCGCTGGCGACGCGCGTCAAGCTGTCGAAGCTCGACTTCGCTGCGGCCTTCCTGACCGGTGTCCGCGTCCGTCTATCCGCATGACCGAAGCCATCGCCGCTAGCGTCGGAGCCGTCTCCGACGACGCCGAACTGCGCGAGACCATTCGCCAACGAGTGGAGGCGGCCGGCACCTCGTTCTATTGGGCGATGCGTCTGCTGCCGCCGGAAAGACGCCACGGCATGTACGCCGTGTATGCGTTCTGCCGCGAGGTCGACGACATTGCCGATGACGACGCTCCGCCGGATCAGAAAAAAGCCGGGCTGGCCCGCTGGCACCGCGAGATCGATGCAACCTACGACGGACACCCCAGCCAGCTTGTATCTCGCGCGCTGCGTGCGCCAATCGTGCGTTATGCATTGCGACGCGATGACTTCCACGCCGTTATCGATGGCATGGAGATGGACGCCATCGAGGACATCCGCGCTCCCGACCTGGCTACACTCGACCTGTATTGCGGTCGGGTGGCGGCGGCGGTCGGCCATCTCTCGGTGCACGTGTTCGGCGATGCGAGCGATGACGCACACAAGGTGGCGCACTCGCTGGGGCGCGCCCTGCAGCTGACCAATATCCTGCGCGATATCGACGAGGACGCGCAGCGCGGCCGGCTCTACCTGCCCCGCGAAATCCTCGAGCGGCATGGCATCCGCAGTCAGGAACCGGTAGACATCGTTCGGCACCCGGCATTGCCCGCGGTGTGTCGCGACGTGGCGGCGATCGCCAAACAGCATTTTGCCGAAGCGCACGCGGCGATGGCACGCTGCTCCCGGCACGCAATGCGTCCGGCGGCGGTCATGGGCGCCTTTTATGGAGCCATGCTCGACGCGCTCTTGCGCTCGGAATGGCGCGATCCGAAACAGCGGGTCAGCCTGTCAAAGCCGCAGAAATTGTGGCTGGTATTGCGGCACGGCTTTCTATGATCACGGCAGAGCGAAACACCGGGCGGGCGCACGTTATCGGCGCCGGCCTCGCCGGGCTTGCCGCATCGGTCGAGCTGGCGGCGCGCGGCTATCCGGTGGTGCTGTACGAGTCGAGCCAGCAGGCCGGCGGCCGCTGCCGCTCGTATTTCGATAGCGAGCTTGGCTGCCGCATCGATAACGGCAACCACCTGTTGCTCTCCGGCAACGTGTCGGCGCTGGCTTATGTCGATCTGATCGGCGCGCGCGACACATTTCAGCCACCGGGGGCGGCCGCGATCCCCTTTGTCGACCTCGCCGACAATGCGCGGTGGACGGTACGGCCCGCAGCCGGGCGCATTCCGTGGTGGCTGTTTGCCGCCGATCGGCGGGTGCCCGGCGCCCGGCTGCGCGACTATCTGCGAGCGCTGAAGCTGTGGCGCGCTACCCCGGAGGATACGGTTGCGGGTCTGCTCGATGCGCGGGATGTTCTGTACCGCCGTCTGTGGGAGCCGCTGGCGGTTGCCGCGCTGAACACCGCCGCGGCGGATGGCGCGGCCCGGCTGCTGGCGCGCATCGTGGCGGAGACCCTGGGGCGCGGCGCGGCGGCCTGCCGTCCGATGTTGCCGCGCGACGGCTTATCGGAAAGCTTCGTCGACCCAGCATTACGATTTCTCCGCCAGCATGGCGGCGATATCCGTTTCGGTGCCCGCCTGCGCTCCCTCGATTTTGCGGATCGGCGTCTCACCTCACTCGATTTCGATGGCGACAGGGTCACGGTCCATCCGGATGATACTGTCATCCTGGCAGTACCCGCGTCGATCGCCGGGCGGCTTGTGCCCGGGCTGATGGTGCCCGACGATTACGCCCCGATCGTCAACGCGCACTATCGCTATGACTTGCCCGCCGACGCCCCCCGATTGACCGGGATCGTCGGCGGTACTGCCGAATGGGTGTTCGCCAAGCCGGGCATCGCCTCGGTGACAGTCAGCGCGGCCGATGCGATCGTCGATCAGCCAGCCTCCGAGCTGCGCGACGCCCTGTGGCGAGATGTAGCAATGGTGCTTAGTCTGCCGCCATTGCCGGTGCCGCTAGCGCGCATTGTCAAGGAGCGCCGCGCCACGTTCCGCGCCACTTCGGCGCAAGAGGCGCGGCGGCCGGTCGCGGCGACACAATGGAACAATCTTCACCTTGCGGGTGATTATACAGCAACTGGCTTGCCCGCCACGATTGAAGGCGCTATTCGCTCAGGGGTCGCGGCTGCGTTTCACGTGCACCAGGGCCGCACACCGCAGGCGGCCTCTTCAACCGCGACGGTGACACGCTCTACCGCACACTTCAGGGATTGCCTTCGCACGCTGTCATGACAACCCGAACGTCGCTCAAAAAGAAGAACGCCGCGAGTGTCGAAACGGCCCCTGTTTTTGGTCGTGAGTCGGCTTTTGTCCTCGACACTACCAGCCCGCGGGCCGGTCTCGACGATGCGATTGAGCGCTCAGTCGACTCGCTGCTGGCGCTACAGCACAAGGATGGGCACTGGGTCTTTGAGCTCGAGGCCGATGTTACGATCCCGTCCGAGTACATCCTGTTGCAGCATTATCTTGGCACCGTCGATGCCGAGCTGGATCAGCGGATTGCCAGATACATCCGCTCGACGCAGGGCCCCGATGGT
>Ga0213875_10001634_pt1 | contig 14153 bp, 11 predicted proteins | sample BarmaccomBMRX_R8_FD_160105 | JGI IMG/M metagenome (GOLD analysis project Ga0213875, IMG submission 160105) | Root-associated microbial communities from Barbacenia macrantha in rupestrian grasslands, the National Park of Serra do Cipo, Brazil - RX_R8 | ecosystem: Host-associated > Plants > Roots... | reverse complement strand
GCAGACCGCGATGCGGCACCGCACGACCATCGAGCAATTGAGCGCGGAGATCACTGCAACCGGAGGCATGCCGAACCGAAGCAGGCGCACGGCCTGATCGCGGCGCGACAAGGATCTCATTGAGGGCGCGAGGGAAGCGCACGACAGCGTCGTAATTGTCGCCGGCTTGAACGCAATGAGGGCTAAGAAGCGCCGGCCGCTTCTCGGTAGCGGGGGGCGAGCGCCGGCTTGGATTGCGTCGCCGCCCTGAACACCGCCAGTTGCGACTCGGCCAATCGGTCGAGGGAAGCTGGATCGGCGAGAGCCGGAACGCAAACGACCTCACCCAAGGCCAGCCCCGCGAGGGCGGCCGTTGCAATGTCCTGCGCGATCATGGATGGCGGGAGTTTTGTGGTGTCGAACCCTTGCAGGGAATGGAACTCGGTGTCGACGCGTCCCGGCAGGCAGACCTGAACCTGCACGCCCGTGTCCTTCAGCTCGCCGGCGAGCGCCTGAGTGAAGGTGAGCAGGAAACTCTTGGCTCCCGCATAAGTTGCCCGGAAGGGCAGCGGATCGGGCGGAAGATTGCCGCTCAACGCGAGGACCGATGCGACATTGATGATGCCGCCCTTGCCGCGCCGGACCATCCCGGGCAGCGCCGCCCGTGTCAAACGAGTCACGGCGCGGATATGGATATCGATGAGGTCGTCGATGGTCTTGGGATCAATGGAGAGGAAGGGCTTGTAGCCGCCGAAGCCGGCGTTATTGACAAGCAGCACCAAATTGTCGTCTGCGGCAGTGATTGCTTCTACCCTTGCGAGCGCAGAAGGATCGTTCAGATCGGCGCAGACGACTTCGGCTTGCGCACCGGTGTCGCGCTCGAGCCGATCGGCCAAGGCTTCGAGTCGGTCGCGCCGGCGCGCCACCAGAACGAGGTCGTGGCCCGCACGCGCCAATCCTTCGGCGAATGCCACCCCGATCCCGGCGGAAGCGCCGGTGACGAGCGCACGCGGGCGGGCGGGAGAAACGGAAGGCGCCATGCGGCCCCCTTTGGTTGAATGATGATCTTCATCATATCACAGGAGGCGTCACCGAGGAGCACGCGAATTGTGGTCACCAGCGCGTCACGCGATCTGGAGCACCGGCGACCGCCCTGCGCCCACCCTGCTCCGTCGTGACGTGACAGTCAGCTCGCGGCGCGCCCCAAGGTCTCTAGCCGCGCCCTCTCGATGACCGCTCTGCTTTATTCCGACGCCCGGCACGGGCGAGGTCAAGCCACCTCGTCGCTATGGCGATCAGCAACGCACGATCTTCCGGATCAGCGGTGCGCTTCGCGAGCGCGAGACACTCCGAAGCGCTTTGACGATAAAGCTCAATGTCTTCCATGGCGGCGGTCCATCGACGTTTCCATGGCTCCCCGACGCACAGCCTAGATTTTCTGCGCGATCGGTCGATCCCTCTCTATTGGGCTACCCCATTGTGGAAAGTGCTTGTGAACAAACTTTAACTGGACCCTCCGCTTGCCGATCATGAGACGATAAGCGTTCGCAACCTCCCTTGGAGGTCGAAATGATTTCAAGACACGATATCTGCGGCTCATTCCACTGCTTGTGCTCGCCGCATCTTCGCTGGCTCAGGCGCAGAACGAGAGGAGCCGGCAGAGAAGCGCTACCACCGCTGAGGATGCGATCGTCGCATCCCTCCCAAATTGGGATTTCAAACATGATGGAATTTTTACTTGCGAAAACTGGAAGAGATATATGGCGCAGCTCTTCAACCGCGCCGACAGGCAGAAACGCGGCTTTATTACCCCGCGGGAGTTTGAGACGATAAAGGCGGCCGATCCCATGTTTGCCAATGCTGATTTCGATTACTTCGATGAACGAAAACAGGGCCGAATTTGGCGAAGCGACTTCATCGATCGGCCAAGTCCGTTCTTCGTTCGCTCCGATACGAAGCACACATGCCGAGTGGCGAGGAACGAGATCAATGCGACAGCCCCCCGCCGCAGCCAATCCAGGGCGTCGCCGTTCAGGAATGGGCGGAAGAGGCTTCGGCTTCTGACAGACCAGGATCTCGGCGCTGAAGCGACGAGCCTCGGAGCGGCGGCAAATCCCGACCGATAAAACGGGTGATTGCACCTTCCTGACGAGGCTCGCGATTGGCAGCCTCATCCTCGCGACATAGTCAATCGGACGTAGGCGGCCTAGGCCATTTGTCCCTCGCACTAAAGCCTTTGCGAGCAGGATTTCAGCATCGGGAGGATGTTAATTCTCAATCAGGACAAGGGGACGACCGCGGATTTTGCTGCCAGCCCGGAAGGCGAGTTTTGCGGCCATGACAAATCCCGTACCCCCTGGCGCACCAGCGCATATTGTTGTCGTCATCGACGAGAACGAGAGTTATCAGGATGTCATCGGCAGCTCTTATGCGCCGTTCGTCAACTCGCTCACGTCCGAGGGCACACTCTTCTCGAACTACTTCGCGATCAGCCATCCCAGCCAGCCGAACTATCTCGCGATCTATTCGGGATCGACCCAAGGCGTCACGGACGACAGCTCGTATACTTTTCCGACGACGCCGTCCCTTGGCGGCGAACTGCAACAAGCCGGCTACAGCTTCGCCGGCTATGTCGAATCCGGCAATACCGCCTCTTACCACGAGCCCTGGCAATTCTTTGGGGATTCCCAAAACGACGGGGTGGATTTCAGCCAATTTCCGACTAACGGGAATTTCAGCCAGCTCCCCACCGTATCATTTGTCATCCCCAACTTGAATGATGACATGACAACTGACACCGGTCTGCCCACGGCGCAAACGGTTGCCCAAGGGGATCAATGGCTGAGCGCCAATTTGAGCGCCTACATCACCTGGGCGCAGTCGAACAACAGCCTCTTCATTCTTGCCTTCGACGAGGACGATGGCAGCGGCAACAATCGTGTGCCCATGCTCGTCGTGGGCCAAGGCGTGGCTGCCGGCGCGGTCAATGGCGCATCGCTCAACCATTACTCGCTGCTGGCGACCATCGAGAGTCTCTACGGTCTGAACGAACTCGGGAACAGCGCCGGCGCCTCCACGATGGGGCTGCTCACGGCAACGTCGCCGTCGCCGCCATCGCCGCCTACGTCGCCACCGATATCGCCACCGGCGTCATCTCCGCCGCCGCCCCCCGTGTCGAGTGTCGTGGTCGATTGGCAGAACGGTAGCGGCGGCGCGCTCGCGAGCTGGTCCTTGAGCGGCGGCCAGGTCACCTCCTCGTCGTCGGCCCTCACCTATCATGGTAATCCTGCGACGCCCGATGCCAGCTGGAGCGTGGCCGGCCTGGGGGACTTCAGCGGCGATGGCAGCAAGGACTTCTTGTGGCGCAACCAGAACGGCAGTCTCATCGAGTGGACGATGAACGGCTCTCAGATCGTCTCGTCGCAGACAGTCGCTTTCGCCGGCACTGCGGTAGCGCCGGACAATTCCTGGAGCGTTGCCGGGCTCGGCGACTTCAACGGTGACGGGAAGTCGGACATTCTTTGGCGCAACAGCAGCGGCTCGCTCGTCGATTGGACGATGAACGGCTCGCAGGTGACCGCCTCTCAGCAAGTCACCTTAAGCGACAGGCCGGCTGCGCCTGACTCGAGCTGGAGTGTCGCCGGGATCGGTGATCTCAACGGCGACGGAAAGTCCGATTTGCTGTGGCGCAATGCCAACGGCTCGCTCATCGATTGGACGATGAACGGCTCGCAAATCGCGAGCGCACAGCAAGTCACGCTCGGCGGCAGCGCGGTGAGCCCCGACTCGAGCTGGAGCATCGCGGCAATCGGTGACTTCAACGGCGATGGCAAGGCCGACATCCTGTGGCGCAGCACGAGCGGCATGCTTGTGGATTGGACGATGAACGGCTCGCAGATCACCAATGTGCAGCAGGTCACTATGGGTGGCAGCGCCGTGACGCTCGATCCCTCCTGGCAGATCGCCCAGATCGGCGACTTTGGCGGGAACGGCAACTCCGGCATCTTATGGCGCAACAGCAACGGCGCGATGGACGAATGGAGCATGAACGGGGCGCAGATCGCCTCGGCCTCTCAGGTCACCTTGCAGGGAAATCCCGCGACACCGCCCAACAGCTGGACCATCTTATCGAAACCGACGGACTTCCTCGGGTGAGACGACGTCGGCGCGCCAACGGGCGATGATCGGGGAAGGAACTTACGCGCGAGAGTTTTGCGTCAACCCGTAAGCGGGCGCGCCGACGGCTCGCGGCGTTGAGCTTCTGCACGAATCTCATCCGCGCCCATGACAATGTCGCCTGTGATATCGTCGACAATGGCCTGCACCATGAAGCGAAGGCGCAAGCTGCACGCCTGCACGATCGCATTCTCGCGATCGCTGGGCTCTGTGAATGCGAACTCGCCCTTGTCGTCAATGAATTGAACGCGGAATGTGGAAGGGCTCATTCAATTGCTCCCGCCACCCCAATGACGCGACAGATACGCTATCAAATGTTATTAAAATGTGAAATTTTGTGTTGTTTTGACCAAGGCTGCCCTTTCTAGTCTGGCCGGCGACGGAATAATCCAGAGGATTGTAGCCGCTTAACAAGTATTCGAGAACAAAGACTTATATACCAACGGCAACCAAGCTGAAAGATAGTTATCGCTGCTTTGGGCACGCAACATCGCGGCCGAACCAGCGGCTCGCGACGTTAGGCCGAGGGCGGGCGATTTCGCCGGGCCAGGCGAATCGCTTGACATGCGTTGCAGGCCACGAGCGAAGCTGCATCAGAATGTGATCGATCGTCGTCCCGCACGCGACCCGCCCACGAATACGCACGACCCCGCGCACTGCGCAGGCGTGCGCACCGATCTCACGGTGCCGCCGGTGGCCAGAGCGAGCTCGCCGTCAAGTCTAAGAACCACCCGAGTTTCCATTCATACGCGGTGCTCGCGTCCAATTCTCCCCGGCTTGCTGGCAATCTCGCATTGCGCGATAAAATCCTGCTAAGGTCGAGGACGCAAACGAGGCGGAGCGGATCCCCTTCCGCATTCTCGACACCGCCCTTCCAACACCAGCACCGAATGACACGAGGATACGACATGGCCGGCAGCGATCTTCCCAAGCCCGAGCACGCGACTGGCAACATGCGTCTCGTCGGCTATTCCGATCAAGGAGGCCGAAGCGATGGCGTCCAGATCATGGTGCATCGCGGCTATGCCTATATCGGTCATATCTTCTCGAAGGGCTTCAGCATCATCGACGTGCGCGATCCCAAAAGGCCGAAGCTTGTCCGACATGTCGCAGCACCGCCGAATACCTGGACGCTACACCTTCAGGCTTTCGATGACCTGCTCCTGGTGATTCACAACAAGGACATGTTCGCGCAACCCGATCTCGCCGACGAGAAGCAATACTACAAGGGTTCAGTCGATCAGCACGCGCAAGCGAAGGAAGCGACGCGCGACTGGTCAGCGGGCCTTGCGGTCTACGACATTTCCAAGCCCGACGAACCGAAGCAGATTGGCTTCATGCCGGTCGAAGGCACCGGTTTGCACCGCCTCTGGTATGTCGGAGGACGCTACGCCTACGCCTCGGCGTTGCTCGACGGCTTCTCGGACTACATCCTGATCACCATCGACATGCAGGATCCGAAAAAGCCGCGTCTTCTCGGCAAATACTGGCTGCCGGGCATGAACACGGCGGCGGGCGAGAAGCCGAACTGGCCGATGAAGAACGGTCGCTTCGGCCTGCATCATGCGATCATTCACGACGACACGGCCTATTGCAGTTGGCGCGACGCTTGTCTCGTCGTCGTCGATGTCAAGGACAAGACGAACCCGAAACAGATCGTGCACAAGGTCTGGGCGCCTCCCTTCGGCGGCGGCACGCATAATGCGCTGCCGCTTCCCAATCGCAATCTCCTGATCGTCGTGGACGAGACCGTGCTCGATAATCAGGAAGACGGGTTCAAGCCGATCTGGGTCTTCGACAATCAGGTGAAATCAAATCCGATCAGCGTCGCAACTTTTCCGGCGCCTTCGGACAAGGATTATCTGAAAGTCGGCGGGCATTTCGGCCCGCACAACATCCATGAGAATCGGCCCGGCAGCTTCGTCAGCTCGGAGCTCATCTTCGCGACCTATCAGAACGCCGGCTTGCGCGTATACGACATTCGCGATCAGTTCAGGCCGAAAGAGGTGGCGGCTTTCGTGCCGCCGCCGCCGAAGAACTGGGTCGATCCTCGACCCAACCGGCCGATCGTACTCCACTCGGCGGATGTGTTCGTCGACAAGAACGCGCTCTGCTACGTCACGGATTTCAGCGCGGGATTGTACATCGTCGAATACAAGGGCTGACCGGCACGCCGGTTGCGCCCGCTTGCGGGGGATATCTACGCCGCAAGCGAGCTGCCTCTCAAAGGATCGATCATGGCCGACAGACACCTCATCAAGCCGAGCTACGCGCGCAACATGCGCCTCATCGGCCATTGCGATCAGGCTGGCCGCTCGGACGGCCAACAGATCATGGTGCGCAACGGCTATGCCTATATCGGCCACGTATGCTCGAAGGGCTTCTCCGTTGTCGATGTGCGCGATCCGACAAAGCCGAAGGCGGTCAACTATGTCCAGAACCCGCCCAACACCTGGAGCCTGCACCTTCAGGTGCATGACGACCTCCTGCTCCTGGTGCATGGGCGAGACATGTTCTCGCAGCCCGAAATGGCGGATGAGCGCAACTACTACAAGCCGAAATCGGGCACACACGGCCACGACGAAGGAGCGCACCAGCGCAACTGGTCGGCTGGAATGGCGGTGTTCGACATCTCGAAACCGGCAGAGCCCCGGCAGATCGGCTTCATGCCGGTTGAAGGAACGGGGCTTCATCGCATCTGGTATGTGGGCGGGCGCTGGGCCTATGCCTCGGCCATGATGGAGGGGTTCAGCGATTACATCCTCATCACCATCGACATGCAGGATCCGACGAAGCCGCGCATGGTCGGCCGTTATTGGCTGCCGGGAATGGATCTCGCGGCGGGCGAAAAAGGCGATTGGCCCCTGGAGCGCGGTCGCTACGGCCTGCATCATGCGGTGGTGCACGACGACATCGCCTATTGCGCCTGGCGCGATGCGTGCCTCGTCGTGGTCGATGTCTCCGACAAGGAAAAGCCGAAGCAGATCGTGCACAAGAACTGGGCCCCGCCTTTTGGCGGAGGGACGCATAATTGCCTGCCCTTGCCGGATCGCGACCTGCTCATCGTGCTCGATGAAGCCGTGCTCGACGAGATGGAGGATGGGTTCAAGCCGATCTGGGTCTTCGACAATCAGGTCAAGGAAAATCCGATCAGCGTCGCCACTTTTCCGCTACCGGCGGATAGAGACTACATCAAAGTCGGCGGACATTTCGGCCCGCACAACATCCATGAAAATAGGCCCGGCAGCTTTCAGAGCTCGACGCTGATTTTTGCCACATATCAGAATGCCGGCGTGCGGGTCTATGACATCAGCGATCATTTGCGGCCGATCGAGGTGGGGGCCTGTGTGCCGCCACCGCCAACGAAGCTCATCGATCCGCGTCCCAATCGGCCGGTCGTGCTGCATTCGGCGGATGTGTTCGTCGACAAGAGCGGCATCGCCTATTGCACCGATTGGAGCGGCGCGGGTCTCTACATCATGGAATATACGGGCTGAACCGCGACCTGATAAAATGGAAGCAAGCTTGCCTAAGAACTCCGCCCATGGGATCCAGAGCATCGCGGCGGTTGAATCTGAAGCGTCGTGGAGCATGATCCTCTCGGAAAGCGGCCTCACTTTCCGGACCAATGCTCCAACGCCGCCACGTCGCGATCTCGCCTGTGTTATTTCACGCCCCAGATCTTCTTGTACTCGTTCTTGTAGCCGTTGTCCGGATCGAAGATGTTCTGCGCGCCGCCATCCTTGTCGATGTTGGCGTTGATGAAAAGATGGACATGCGCCACATAACCGCTCGGCTTTTCGCCGGCGAGAGCGCGATTCATCTCATCGATGCATTGCCAGCCGTGCAGATGCAGCGGCTCGGCCACCGTCGCGAGCTGATACTGCTTCTGCCGAATGCGTTGGAAGGCCGGCACCGACCCGTCTCCCGCCGCGATCTGCCGCGGATAACCGGTCGCGGGATCGACGCCGGCAGCGACCAGCGAGGGCGCGGCGAAATCATAGTATAGGTCGTTGACCGCAATCGAATAGGTCCAGGCCTTCCCGTATTTCGCCAATAGCGATGTGGTGAGCTGTCCCATGCGATTGGAGAGATCGCCGATCGGCGTGTCCTCGATCGAGAGCACCTTGCACCCTTTGCATCCCTCGACCGCGGCTTTCTCGGCATTGGTTTTGGCCGTGGCGATGGCGTAAATCGAATCGGTGAACAGGATGACGCCGGCAGTGCCGCCGGAATCAACGACCGCGTAGAGGCCGGAAGCTTTGGCGACCTCGTTGGGATCGGTTGTGATGTTGGTGAAGACACCGGGCACGGCGTCGATCTTGCCGGGACCCGGTCCGGCGTGCCAGCCGACCACCTTGATGCCCGCCGCGACCGCTTGCTCGACGATCGGCGCCTGCTCGGCCGCATCGATCGTGCCGAGAATGATGCCGTCGGGCTTCAAGGCGATGGCTTGCGTCAACGCTGAGGAACGCGCCGGGACCGAACCCTGGCCGTCGAGGATGCGGAAATCCCAGCCGATGGCCTTGGCCGCTTCCTGGGCGCCGTCGCCGACGCCGCTCGCGCCGCCGTTCTTCTGGTCGGCGGAAACATAGATGACCAGCTTTTTCCCTTGGACCTTGGGACCGCTTGTCGGGCCGGTCCAGGTCGTCACGGGCGCCGATGCCTGGGCGATGTATTCCTTCGCCATCTGCATATAGGCGTCATCATCCGCCAACGACGCCGCGCTTGGCAGCGCGATCAGCGCGGCGGTCGCCAACAGCCCTTGGCCGACCAAACGAAGTTTCGACATCCTCGTACCTCCCTTGAGATGCTGGCGAGCGCGTGGCTCGTCAGGCCGGGTGCTCCGGCGCTGCAGCGGCGGACCTTTGGACCGCCGAATTCCACAATCGGGGCATGTCCCTCGCTCCACCATGTTCCTTCTATCGAGCTAGCTCGGTTCCTTGATGATGGTCGTCGGCCGCGTGACCGTGCGCCGTCGCTGCGCGAAAGCTGCGAGCACGATCGAGATCACGAGCGTCGTCCCGTTGAACAAAGGTTCGACGAAAAAAGCACCGCCGAGCTGCTGAATTCCGGAAATCCCGACCGCGAGGATCAACACGCCGAAAATGGTGCCCCAGATGTTGACCCTTCCCGGCTTGATCGTCGTCGTGCCGAGAAAGGCTCCAACGAGCGCAGGCAACAGGTAATCCAGCCCGACATTCGCTTGGCCTATCCTGAGCTTCGCGGCGAGCACGCAGCCGGCAAGCCCGGCGATCACGCCCGAGGCGACGAACACGCCGATCATGTACATGCGCACCGGGATGCCGTTGAGCGCGGCCGCCTTTTCGTTCGCGCCAATCGCGTAGATGTGCCGACCGATCGGCAAGCGCTCGCTCACGATCCAAAACACGATCGCGAGAACGATGGCGTAGACGGCGGGTGCCGGGATGCCTGCGATCGACAACGTATTGATGGCGATGAAGCCCGGCGGCAAGACGCCGATGATCTGGCGGCCATCCGTGTGCCACAGCGCGAGCGCATAAAGGATGGTGCCGGTGCCGAGCGTGGCGATGAACGAATCGACCTGCGCCACCTCGACGAGCATGCCGTTGAGGAGCCCGACGAGCGCCCCAGAGGCCACCACGATGACAATGGCGAGCGGCCAGGGCACACCAAATTTGACGATGAGACTCATCGCAAGAATGTGCCACATGACAATGCCGAAGCCGACGGTGAGGTCGATCCTTCCTGCCATCATCGGCAAGGTAGCGGCTAGCGAAAGGAGTGCGATGATCGCCTTGTCGGCCAGGATGGAACGGAAATTCAGATAGGTGGGGAAAGTAGACGGCAAGAGGATCGAGAAGAAGATGATGAGGAGCACCGTCAGGATCGGCAGGCCATAAACGGGAGCCAATCGTCCGATCGCCTTCCAGCGCGTCAATCCTGCAAGCTCCGAGCGGGTGGGCTCGAGCGCGTTCGATTTAATGGACTGCATGAAGATCCGGTGTCGAATGATTGAAAGAAGCGCGGCCGGTTTTCGCCGAATGCCCGATGCTGGCGGAGGCGGCGGCGAGCAGGTTCTCGACCGAGAGGTCCGCCGAACTCAGCTCGGCGACGACCTTTCCGCGGTCAAAGACGAGAGCGCGGTGGCAGACCTTCGCCACCTCCTCGAAATCGGTCGAGACAATCACGAGCGCAGCACCGGCGCGCAGCGCGACGTCGAACAAAAGATAGATCTCGGCCTTGGCGCCGACGTCGACACCGGCGGTCGGATCCTCGAAGATGTAGAGTTTCGCGCCAAGATGCAGCCAGCGTCCGACCACCGCCTTTTGCTGATTGCCGCCCGATAAAAGATCGATCGGAAGGTTCGGGTCGTTCGGCCGCAGCCCGACCCGCTGCCCCAGCTCGAGCGAGGCGCGATGCTCGCGGCCGGGCGCGAGCAGGGAGAAGAAGCTGAGACCCGCGGCGACCGGATTGAGGAAGAGATTCTCCCGCACTGTCAGGTTGGTCATGATGGATTCACCTGCCCGATCGGCGCAGACCAGATTGATGCCGCAACCCATCGCCTCGCGAGGCGTGGCAGGCGCCAGACTTTTGCCGTCGAGCAGAAAGCTCCCTCCCGTGCTCGGGAGGACACCGAAGAGTGCGCGTCCGACACTCTCCTGTCCGGCCCCGCGCAGGCCCACGAAACCGACGATCTCGCCCGCGTGGATTTCGCAATCGACCGGACCGATCGTGTCGACCATCAGGTGATCGAGCACGAGGCGCGGGGAGCCCAGGCGCTCGGCGGGCCTGCGGAAGACCTGGGAGGGCTCGCGCCCGACGATAAGCATGATGGCCTGGTCGGGAGTGGTCTCGCTCACGACGCGTTCGCCTGCGACGCGTCCGTCGCGCAGCACGACCATGCGATCGGCGATCTCGAAAACCTCATCGAGCCGGTGTGAAACATAGATCATGCCGACACCGCGCGCCCGCAACCGGCGCAGCGCATCGAAGAGGCGTACCACTTCGTCCGCGGGGAGGCTCGCGGTCGGCTCGTCAAGCACCAATATCTCCGCGTCCGCGGCAAGTGCCCGTGCGATCGCCACGAGCGACTTCTCGGTCCGGCTGAGATCCTGGATCCGCAGATCGGCATCGATCTCGGCGCCGACCCTTTCAAGGGCGGAAGCCGCGCGCCGGCGCGCGGCGCCCCAATCGACGAGGCCATGCCGACGCGGGAAGCCGAGCGTCAGGCATATGTTCTCGGCCACGGTCATCCAGTCGATCAGACCGAGATCCTGGTGGATGAAGGCGATCGGGAGCTTTCGCAGTGTTGTCGTCACATCGGCGCCGCGGAAAGTCACGCTTCCCGCGTCGAGCGCATGGACACCCGCGAGAATCTTGATCAACGTGGACTTGCCGGCGCCGTTCTCGCCGAGAAGCGCGAGGATCTCACCGGCATTGAGATGCATGCCGACATCGCTCAGCGCCTGCGTTCCACCGAATTGCTTCGATATGCCCCGCATGGCCAGAAGATCGTGGCCTGCCGTGGCGTCTCCCTCGGGCTCATGGCCCGAGTCGGACGTCGAAACGTCCTGCCGATCGGCATCCATCGAGGCTCCTCCCGCCGAACATCAGCCCCTCTCAAATCGCCCCGGACCAGCGAGCTCTTCTCGATGATATTTCGCAAACACCGGCTCGATGAAGGTCGGGTAGCCGATCATCGCGTGCGCCATCGCTTAAATCAAGGGTGGCCTACGCAGGCTTGCCTTGCGCCGAGCCGAGCCCGAGACTGGCAAGCGCGAAAGACATTCTTTCGATCTTTGCGGCGAAATGCGTCACCAGATCTTTTTCAGACCCTGACGAAAAAGCGCGAGCTCTTGCCGGAGGAGATCGCGATCCGCCACGCGAAAGGCGTGCGAAGCCTCCAATGCCTTCAGCGTCTTGCGCGCTTCTTCCGAATCCCGTCCGGAGCTTTCGGCCTTCGCGATCAGCTCCCGTTGGCATCGCAGTTGTTCGGCGGCGCAATCGATTTCGTGATCGACCCGGGCGAGGCGGCGCTCGAGATCGTTTCGGTTCAAGCACACCTCCCTCAGCGACGCACATCGCGAGCGCGTTTGTCTTCCCTCAGGCCTTGAAAGACGACGGCGCGGAGCAGGCCTTCCTTCGTCCAGGTGAGATACGTGACCTCGGCGACAAGTTCGGGACGGACCCAGTGCACGCGCTTGAGCTCGAGCGGCGCGCCGAACCGGTTGTCACGGGGCGGCGGCGCGGCGAGCGGCATGTGTTTCACGGCGAGCGGCTGCAGCTTCTCGTACAGGCTCGCGAGCACGCGGTCGCTCATGCCGGTTCCGGCTCTACCCGCGTAAAGCAGGCGACCGTCCTGCGTGTAATAGCCAAGCAGGAGCGAGCCGAAATAAGGCCGCGACCCCTTCGGGTCGGTCCAGCCGACAACCACGAATTCCTCTCGGTTGAGGCATTTGCATTTGACCCAAAGACCGCGGTTTCCGGGCACATATGCGCCGTCGGCGCGCTTGCACACGATACCTTCGACGTTGAGGTCGCAAGCGGCGCGCAGAACGGCCGCGCCATCGCCGGCGAGGTGCTCATTGAAGCGGATCGAAGGATCCGCGCCATGGAGGAGGGCTTCAAGCCGCGTCTTGCGCGCCAGGAGCGGCTCGGCGCGCAAGTCCCGACCGTCGACGTAGATCAGGTCAAAGGCAAAATACACGAGAGCCGCCGCGCTTTTGTGATCCGTGGCGGCTTGCATTTCAGCAAACGAGGTCAGGCCATCCGAACCGACCGCACAGAGCTCGCCATCGATGTAAGCCTCCTTGACCGGAAGATTGCCGAAGGCTTCCTTCGTCGTCGCGTAGCGATCCGTCCAATCGAGCCCGGTGCGCGTCAGCAGCTTCACCTCTCCGTGATCGAGCCGCGCATGAATGCGATATCCATCGAGCTTGAGCTCATGCACCCATCCGGTGCCGCGTGGCGGGCTCTTCACCGCAAGAGCGAGTTGAGGAGGAACGAACACCGGCATGCCGCTGGCTGGCGATCGCGTCGCAGCAATGAGTCTAGCCCGCCTGGGTGCCGCCCTCGCCATGCTCAACAAAATAGCATGGATAGGAAGCGGCCTCCCCCCGGCTCGTCACCGTGGCTCATCGGCCATGGTCGCTCGTCGATAGTCGCGCAAAAGGCCCGAAGGGATTACCCGGCCGGGAACGTCGCATCACGAGATAGGGCGCGCGATGAGCATAGCCCCTGGCGTGCCGATATCCCAGGCGGCGCGAGACCGGCGTGTCTTGCCCAAACGGCGTGTCATCCATGATGGGGACGTCGATTGAGGACCGTTCGTCCCAACCTTCCTGCGCGTCGTTATTCGCTTCTGCATGGATCGAGGCCGGAGTGGGTTGCGCATCGCGTGCTTCGCCGCTGGGCGGTAGGGTGTGCGGCGTCGCGGCGGCAAGCTGAGGCGCCGCGTCGTTGGAGCCAGGCGAAGTCGGATAGATCGGCGACAAATCCCGGCGCCGACTGGGCAATCCGCTCCCATGCCCCGGAACCGACTGCCCATCCAGCGTATCCGGCAAGATCACCCTGACGGTTTTGGGATGGGCGACGCCCTGCGCGTCGCCGCCCGGCCCGAGCTTCAGCTCGGAGCCGCCCCGCGCGACCCAGATGCCGAGCGAAAATGCGACCAAAGAAACGATCGCGCACAAGAAGAGGGGTTTGAACGCCTTCACCCGCATGTCGATGTTCTCGGAGGGCCGATACCCTCAAACGGCCCGCCAGGCCATGAAGTTCCAAGGCCCGGCAGGACCGCAACTTGCGTCGGGCTGCGTCAGCCTGAAGAATGCGTTTCCGCTAAGGATGCCCGTCGACGAGATCGGTTCACTGCTTGGGTTTTTCGTGAACGGGTTCGCCTTTTCCAATCTCACCCAAAGGAGGCCGAGCCATGGCGCAGAAGGAAAGCGATATCGGAATGATGTACGGCAGCCGGGACACCGGCACATTCCTCGGCCTTCCTTCGTGCACCGATC
>Ga0213875_10001633_pt1 | contig 14154 bp, 13 predicted proteins | sample BarmaccomBMRX_R8_FD_160105 | JGI IMG/M metagenome (GOLD analysis project Ga0213875, IMG submission 160105) | Root-associated microbial communities from Barbacenia macrantha in rupestrian grasslands, the National Park of Serra do Cipo, Brazil - RX_R8 | ecosystem: Host-associated > Plants > Roots... | reverse complement strand
AGGGGGAGGTCCGGGCGGGCGCGGAGGCGGGGGCAGGTGCGGCGGGGACAGGCGTGGCGGCGCGGCTGCTGCCGAGCGGGGATTCCTACTTCCTGCGGCAGGGGGCCGACCGGGAACTGCTGGTGCCCGACGCCGGCCGGCGGGCGGCGCTGTGGACGCCGCGCGTGTGGCCGGGGGCGCTGCTGGTGGACGGCGAGATCGCCGGGACCTGGCGGCGGGCCGGGCCCGTGATCACCGTGCAGCCGTGGCGGCCGCTGTCGGCGGCCGAGCGGGACGCGGTCGGGGTGGAAGCAGAGTCGCTGCCGCTGCCCGGGGTGACGAAACGGATCACGGTCCGCTGGGGTGACGACCAGGCCGGGCCGGCTTAGCCGAAGCTGAACCTTTGCTGAGGGTGTCCTGCAGAGCAGGCTGGGCAGGCTTCCCTACATGTCCGTATCGACGTCAGACCGCAGGTCCGCGCGGGCGCTGAGCCGCATCTGGGACAAACGGGCCGATCAATGGCATGAGCACGTGACCTCACTGGCCGGGTTCGAGAAGGTGCTCGACCGCATCCTCGCCGTCGCCGGGCCGCAGCCGTCCGACGTCTGCGTCGACCTGGGCGCCGGGACCGGGTTCGTGACGCTGGCGCTGGCCCCGGTGGTCGACTCGGTGATCGCGGTCGACATCTCGGCGGCGATGACCGAGGCGCTGGCGGCCCGGGCCGCCGAGGACGGGCGGGCCAACGTGTCGGTGGTGGAGGCCGACCTGATGGCGTTCTGTTTCCCCCCGGGCGGGGCCGATCTGATCGTGACCAGCTACGCGCTGCACCACCTGGCCGACGACGACAAGCGGGTGCTGGCCGCGCGGGCGGGGCAGTGGCTGCGCCCGGGTGGGCGGCTGGTCATCGCCGACATGATGTTCGGGCGGGGTGGCAGCCGCCGGGACCGAATCATCCTCCGCCAGAAGGTTGCCGCGCTGGCCCGCAAGGGAATGGGCGGGTGGTGGCGCATCGCCAAGAACCTGGCCCGGTTCGGTCTCGGGGTCGGGCACGAGCATCCGGTGACGCCCGAATTCTGGCAGCAGGCGCTGCGGGAGGCGGGCCTGGCCGACGTGCGTTTCGAGCCGGTCGCGGCCGAGGCCGGGCTGGTCTGCGGGGTCCGGCCGGGCGAGGCGGTCCAGGACGGGCCGGGCGAGCTGGACGAGCCGGGCCAGCCGGGCGGGACCGGGTCCTGAGGTCGGTCCCGGCGCTGGTCGCGGTGGCGGTGCTGGTGGTGCTGGCGGGGTGCGCGAGCGCGACCGGGCGGCCAGCGGCCGGGCCGTCACCGGGCGGTCGGTCACCGGGCGGGACGGTCACGCCGACCCGGTCCAGCTCGGCCGGCCCGACGTCCACGCCAACGCCGACGCCGACGCGGGTGGCCATCGGGACTCAGGGCCAGTATCTGGTGGGCGAGCGGCAGCTGACGTTCACCGAGCCGGCCCACCACACCAAGGCGGGGCTGGCCGTCGGGGCCCGGACGCTCGACACCCAGGTCTGGTACCCGCAGGCCAGCGCGACCGGGCCGTTCCCGGTGCTGATGTTCGCGCCCGGTTTCCAGCAGTGCGCCGACGAGTACGCCGGCCTGCTGCGGTCCTGGGCCAGCGCCGGTTACGTGGTCGCGGCGGTGAACTTCCCGCGCACCAGCTGCGCGGCCGGGGCCGGGGCGTACGAACCGGACCTGGTCAACCAGCCCGCCGACCTGTCCTACGTGCTGACCCAGCTGCTGGCCGGGAGCGGACCGCACCCGCTGATCCCCGTCCGCCTGGACCCGCACCAAGTGGCGGCGGCCGGGCAGTCCGACGGCGGTGACACGGTCGCGGCCCTGGCCGCCAACACCTGCTGCGCCGACCGGCGGCTGACGGCGGTGGCGGTGCTGTCCGGAGCCGAGTGGCCGATGCCCGGGCAGTTCTTCACCGGCCCGGCCCCGCCGGTGCTGTTCACCCAGGGCGACGCCGACCCGGTCAACCCGCCGGCGGCCAGCTTGCAGCTCTACCGCGCCGACGACGTCGGCGACCGGTACTACCTGGACCTGTTCGGCGCCAGCCACCTGCCGCCCTACGAGGGCAGCAGCCCGGCCGAGCAGCAGGTGGCCCGGGTGACGCTGGACTTCTTCGACCGCTACGTACTCGGCCAGCCGGCCGCGCGGGCGGCGATGACCCGCGACGGTGACGCCGGCGGCACCGCCACCCTGGTCAGCGGCGGGCACGTGCCGCGGTGAGGCCTAGTCCGCGCGGGAGCGCGCCTGGTGGAGGCGGCCCCCTGCCCGGCGGGCGGGCTGACGTGCTCCGGGGTTACGGGGCCAGCTCGGCGGGGTGGCGGGGCATGCGGGCCTGGATGATGAAGCCGCCGGTGGGGCGGGCGGTGGCGTGCAGCTCGCCGCCGCCCAGGCTGACTCGTTCGCGCAGGCCGGTGAGGCCGCGGCCGGCCGTGAAGGACGGCAGCAGGGGGCCGTCGTTGGTGACGTCGACGTGGATCTCGTCGTCGCCGTAACGGACCTCGGCGACGACCGGCTGACCGGGGGCGTGCTTCATCGCGTTGGTGAGGCCCTCCTGGACGACCCGGTAGACGGCCAGCCGGGTGCCGGCCGCCATCGGCTCGGGGTGGCCCTTCTCGATCAGCTCGGCGGGCCGGCCGGCCGAGCTGAGCTGGGTGACCAGGTCGGACAGGGAACCGGCGGTGCCGAGGGCCCCGTCGCCGTCGCGGTCGTCGTCGCCCGGGGCCTCGAGCACGCCGAGCAGGTGGCGGAGCTCGGCCAGGGCCCGGCGGCCGGTGCCGCTGACCGCGCCGAGCCCGTCGGCGGCCCGGTCGGGCGCGGTCTGCAGCACGAACTGGGTGGCGTCGGCCTGCACCACCATCGCGGTGACGTGGTGGGTGACGACGTCGTGCAGTTCGCGGGCGATCCGGGCCCGTTCGGCCGCGGTCGCCAGCAGCACGTTCTGGCGGCGCCGCTCGGACTCGGCCGCCGCCCGCGACCGGACCCAGCTGCCGGCCCCCCAGCAGACCACCAGCAGCAGGTAGAACGTGAACCAGTCGACCGGCCGTTCGGGCGAGCCGCGCAGCGCCAGCAGGAGCGCCAGCACCCCGTACCCGATGGTGACCGCCCCGGCCAGCGCCCGGCGGCCGGTGACCGCGTGGGCGCCCGCGCTGTACAGCAGGACCAGCAGCGCGATGCTGGCCGACGAGGAAACGTAGCCGCCCAGCTGGAACAGGGCGAAGGCCGCGGCGGTGACCCCGAGACTGATCGCGGGCCAGCGGCGGCGGGTGGCCAGCGGCAGCGCCTGGGCCACGGCCAGGATCGAGCCGGGGACGCCGAGCGGGTGGGCGGCCAGCTCCCCCAGGGCCAGCCCGCTGGCCCGCAGCGGCGGGGTGAACGCGGCGGCCAGGAAGATCGCCGCCAGCACGCTGTCCTGCAGCAGGTCATTGCGGGATCGCCACCAGGCGACCAGAGCCCGCAGGGAGCCGGTCAGCGCGCGCGGAGCCGGCTCGGACACGCCGAGAGTCTAGAGGCCGGGCGATGATTTGGCGCATCGGCGGCCGTCTGCCCTTTCAGGGTTTTCCGAGAAGGTTTTTTCTCTAGCGCAGACGGAGAGGACGGCCAGCATGGCGAAACCGGAGATCGTATCGGCGCCGGAGTGGCAGCAGGCCCGCGACGAGCTGCTGGTGGCGGAGAAGGAAGCCACCCGGGCGCAGGACGCGCTGGCGGCCCGGCGACGGCGGCTGCCGATGGTCAAGTTCGGGGCGTACGAGTTCACCGGGCCGGACGGGCCGCGGACGCTCGTCGACCTGTTCGAGGGGCGGGACGAACTGGCCGTCTACCAGTTCATGGACGTCGGGCCGGACGGGTTCTGCCCGGGCTGCACGGCGTTCACCAACAACGTCACCGACCTGGGCACGCTGGCCGAAAACGGGGTCAGCTGGGCCACGGTCTCGGAGATGCCGCTGGCGCAGATCGAGGGGTACAAGGCCCAGCGGGGCTGGACGCTGCCGTTCGTGTCGTCACGGGGCACAGCATTTGCCGCGGATTGCGGGGCCGACGGCGGGTTCATGCTGAGCGTGTTCCTGCGGGACGGCACCGACGTGTACCGCACCTACAACACCACCAGCCGCGGGGTGGACCGGCTGATGTTCCTGCACAACATCCTCGACCTGGCCCCCTACGGGCGGCAGGAGGACTGGGAGGACTCGCCGGCCGGCTGGCCGCAGCATCCCACCTACGGCTAGGCCGGCGGCCGCGGGGGCGTCAGGCCGGGTGGGCGAAGACCGCGTCCAGCATGCGCGGGACGTTGGCTTCCAGATCCTTGGCGGCGGTGACGTCCCCGCCCACGTGGCGGATCAGCGCGTGCTGGAACAGGCCGTCGAACATCGCGTAGGCGAGGGCCGGGCTCACCGCGGGCGGGTTGCCGCTGAGCTCGGCGTACCGGGTCACCACCCGCCAGATCATGTCCTCGAGGCTCTGGTCGATGTCGCGCGCCTCGGGCCGGAACACCTCCTCGAACTGGCTCTGGTTGCGCAGGTCGTACCAGAGCCGGTGCAGGGGCGCGTCCTCGCGCAGGGTGGTGGCCATGGCGGCCGCGAAGCCGTACTTGAGCTCGTCGGCCGAGGCGGCGGTGGCGACGATGTGGTCGTAGTGGGTCACGCACTCCGTCTTGCACTGGCGTACGCAGAACGTGATCAGCTCGTGCTTGTCGCTGAAGTAGTAGTGCAGCACGCCGTGCGAGAACTCGGAGTGCTGGGCGATGTCCCGGAGGCTGGTGCGGGCGTAACCCAGCTCGGCCAGGGTCTGCGCGGCGGCCAGGGCGAGCTGAGCCCGCCGCTCGGCGAACTTGTCCACCTGCCGGCGGGCGACCCGGTCCCGGTTCCGCTCCTTAACCTCGGTCAATTCGGGGTCCGATCGTTACGGGGCCGTACGCCCCAAAATACCAGCCGGGCTTTGTCATTCGTTGTCTTGACGACCGGCCAGCTTTCTCTGGACCATCGTCAAACAATGCCTTGACAAGTGTCAAGACACGCGAGAAGGCTATGAACCACGTCACATGAGATCCCCTGTTGCCCGGCGGCGGCGTGGCCGCGGAAAGAGGTACTCCGATGAGCGTGTACGACCTGACCGGCCGGAAGGCGCTGGTGACCGGCGGAGGCCGCGGACTCGGCGAGGGGATGGCCCAGGCGCTGGCCCGGGCCGGGGCGTCGGTGGTGATCGGCGACATCCGCGAGGACCTGGGCAAGGGCTGCGCGGACGCGCTGCGGTCAGACGGCGCCACCGCCGAGTACGTACCGCTCGACGTCACCTCCGATTCAAGCTGGGAGCGGGCGATCCCCGAGGCCATCGGCCACCTGGGCGGCCTCGACATCGTCGTCAACAACGCCGGGGTCGAGATCACCAGCCTGCTGGCCGACATCGACGCCGACGACGCCCGCAAGATGCTCGAAGTCAACATCCTCGGCACCACGCTCGGCATCAAGCATGCGTTCCGGGCCATGCGGCCGGGCGGCCCGGCCGGCCAGGGCGGCGCGGTCGTCAACGTCGCGTCGGTCGCGGCCACGATCGCGTTCCCGGGCATCGCGGTGTACTCGGCCACCAAGTCGGCGGTCGACCGGCTGACCCGGGTGGCGGCGATGGAGTCGGGCAAGCTCGGCTACGGGGTGCGGGTCAACTGTGTCTACCCCGGCCTGGTACCGACCGAGATGGGCGCCCAGCTGGCCAACGACGTGGCCGAGATCGGCCTGTTCGCGAGCACCGAGGCGGCGGTCGGGGCGGTCGTCGAGCTGACCCCACTGGGGCGGCTGGGCGAGGTGGCCGACATGGCCGACGCGGTCGTGTTCCTGGCCTCCGACGGGGCCCGGTTCATCACCGGGGCGGGCCTGCCGGTCGACGGCGGAATGGGCATGTGACGCGCTGAGCAACGGCTGGGGGACGGTCGCATGCGGCTGATCGACTACCTCGACAAGGGCGCCTCGCTCGGACCGGAGGCGCCCTGCCTGACCACGGACGGGCACAGCCTGTCCTACCGGCAGGTCCAGCAGCTGGCGGGCCGGATCGCGGCCGCGCTGGCCCGCTCCGGCGTCGCCCCCGGGGACAAGGTCGCGATCTTGTCGGCCAACAACCCGTTCGCGTTCAGCTGCGTGTTCGGCATCTCCCGGGCGGGCGCGGTGTGGTGCCCGATCAACCCGCGCAACGAGGCGGCCGAGAACCGGGACCTGCTCGACTTCTTCGACTGCCGGTGCCTGATCTTCCAGACCGCGTTCGCCGCGCTGGTCGCCAAGATCCTGCCCGAACTGCCCAAACTAACCACTCTGGTGTGCCTCGACGGCGAATTCCCGGGCGCGGTGGCGTTCCGGGAGTGGACCGGCGCTGAGGCTCCTGAACCCGGGCCGGCCCGACCTCTGGAACCCAGGTCGGCCGGCCCCGGGCCGGGGGAAACCGGGCCGGCCGGCTCTGGACTGGGAGGATCCGAGCCGGCCGGCCCCGGGCTGGAGGGCCCCGCCGGACCTGCCTCCGGAGAGCTGGTCATGCTGGTCGGGACGGGCGGGACCACCGGGCGGCCCAAGGGGGTGATGCTCACCGACCGCAGCCTGGAGACGATGTCGGCGCTGACGCTGATGAGCTACCCGTTCCAGCCGCGGCCCCGCTACCTGGCGCTGGCGCCGCTGACCCACGCGGCCGGGGTGCTGTGCTTCCCGGTGCTGTCGCTGGGTGGCGAGATCGTGATCATGTCGCATCCCGATCTGGCCGAGTTCCTGGAGCTGGTCGAGCGGCACCGGATCACCCACACGTTCCTGCCGCCGACGCTGATCTACATGCTGCTCGACCACGCCGCGCTGGATGCGGCCGACAAGTCCAGCCTGCAGTGCCTGTGGTACGGGGCGGCGCCGATGTCGGTCAGCCGGCTGGAAGAAGCACTGACCCGGATCGGGCCGGTCATGGGGCAGCTGTTCGGCCAGACCGAGGCGCCGATGATGATCTCCACGCTGGCCCCGGCCGACCACTTCCGGCCGGACGGCTCGGTGGCGACCGAGCGGCTGTCCTCGGCCGGGCGGCCGACCCCGCTGACCACGGTCGCGATCATGGACGACGAGGGCCGCCTGCTCGGCCCCGGCCGGCGCGGCGAGATCGTCATCCGCGGCTCGCTGGTGATGGCCGGCTACTACAAGAACCCCGAGGCCTCGGTAGAGGTGTCCAAGTACGGCTGGCACCACACCGGCGACATCGGTTACCTCGACGACGACGCCTTCCTGTACATCGTCGACCGGGCCAAGGACATGATCATCACCGGCGGCTTCAACGTCTACTCGGCCGAGGTCGAGCAGGTGCTGCTGGCCCACCCGGCCGTCCAGGACTGCGCGGTCATCGGCCTGCCGGACGACAAGTGGGGCGAGCGGGTCACCGCCGTCCTCCAGCTCCGGCCCGGCCAGACGGTAACCGGACCTGAGGTGCAGGCGTTCGTGAAGGAGCACATCGGCAGCGTGAAATCGCCCAAGCAGGTTGAGGTCTGGGCCGACCTGCCGCGTTCCAGGGTCGGGAAGATTCTCAAGGCCGACGTGAAGGCCCAGCTCAAAGCGGAAGCGGGCTGACGCCGGTCATCAGCGGCGCGGCGGCCCGTACGGAGGGGGCGGGTCGCCGCGCGCTTCACTGTCCGGGTCGGGAGGCTGGGCCGCCCCGCAGGCCGGGCAACCGGGACATGGGACGCCCGGGCGTGGCGCTGTTCATGCCTGAATGCCGTCTCTGGAGCCCCTACTCGTCACGAGGGTGGCGAACCGGTGCTGCGATCATGGGCTGATGCACGACGTTCTGAGCCGTCCGGCGCCGCCGCCGGACGAGACGCTGCGCTACGGGGCCGGGCCGGAGCGGGTGGCCAGCGTGTGGTGGCCCCGGACCGGCGACCGGCGGAGCGCGGCGACCGTGCTGTTCCTGCACGGGGGGTTCTGGCGGGCGGCCTGGGACCGGACCCACGCGGGGCCGCTGGCGGCCGGGCTGGCCGAGGCCGGGTTCACCGTCTGCCTGCCGGAGTACCGGCGGAGCGGCCAGGAGAGCGTAGGCGGGGGCTGGCCAGGCACCTTCGACGACGTCGCGGCGGCGGTGGACAGGCTGCCGGAGTTGCTCGGTGACCGCGGCGGGGCCCCGGCCGCGGCCGGGGTGGTGCTGGCCGGGCACTCGGCGGGCGGGCACCTGAGCCTGTGGGCGGCGGCCCGCTCCCGGCTGCCCGCGGGCAGCCGATGGCACTCCAGCGGCGCCCCGCCGGTGCGGGCGGTAGTGGCGCTGGCCGCGGTCAGCGACCTGACCGCCTGCTCCGACGAGGGGCTCGGGAACGGGGCGGCGGACGCGCTGATGGGCGGGTCGCCGGCCGCCCACCCGGACCGGTACGCGCTGGCCGATCCGGCCCGGCTGCTGCCGACCGGGGTCCCGCTGGGGCTGCTGCACGGAAGCCGCGACGACCGGGTGCCGGCCGCGATGAGCCGCGATTTCGCGGCCCGGGCCCGGGCCGCCGGGGACACGGTGGCGGCCGAGGAGCTCGAGGGCTGCGACCATTTCGATCTGATCGATCCGCGCTCGGCCGCCTGGCCTGCTGTCCTCGGCGCGCTCGCGGCGGCCACCCGCTCGACCACGCCTGACCGGAGGGAACCATGAACTTCGAGGACTACCAGCAGCTGAGCTTCACCCGGCGGGACCACGGGGTGCTGCTGATCACCATGGACCAGCCGGAGAAGTACAACGCCGCCGACGAGCAGATGCACACCGAGCTGGCGCGCGTGTGGAACGACGTGGCCGCCGACCAGGAGACCCGGGTGGCGGTGGTGACCGGGGCCGGCCGGGCGTTCTCGGCAGGCGGCGACCTGGGCATGGTCGAGCGCATGGCGGGCGACTACGACCGGGTCAGCCACATGCTGCGGGAAATGAGCGACCTGGTCTACAACATCATCAACTGCGAGAAGCCGATCGTGTCGGCCATCAACGGGGTCGCGGTCGGGGCGGGCACGGTGGTGGCGCTGCTGGCCGACGTGGCCATCGCGGCCGAGGACGCCAAGATCGGCGACGGGCACGTCAAGCTGGGGGTGGCGGCGGGCGACCACGCGGCCATCATCTGGCCGCTGCTGGCGGGCATGGCCAAGGCCCGCTACCACCTGCTGACCGGCGAGATGATCACCGGCGCGGAGGCCGAGCGGGCGGGCATGGTCGCCAAGGCGCTCCCCCGCGACCAGGTGCTGGACGAGGCGCTGCGGATCGCCGAGGTGCTGGCGACCGGCGCCCAGCCCGCGATCCGGCTGACCAAGCGGGCGCTGAACAGCTGGCTGCGCACGGCCGGGCCGGTGTTCGAGCAGTCGGCCGCCTACGAGATGCTGACGTTCCTGGGCCCGGACGTGGTCGAGGGGTACACCGCGCTGCGCGAGAAGCGGCCGCCTCAGTTCCCTTCGGCCCAGCCGGGGTAGCGGCGGTCGATGGGAGTCCTGCTCGCCCTGGTGTCGGCGCTGTGTTACGGGTCCTCCGACTTCGCGGCCGGCCTGGGCGGACGCCGGGGCGACCCGGCCGCGGTGGCCGTCGTCGCGCAGCCGTTCGGGCTGGTGGCGGCCGCGATCGCGGTGGTGGTGCTGTCCGGCCGGTCGCCGACCGCGGGCGACCTGTGGTGGGGCGCGCTGAGCGGAGTGGGCAGCGGGGTCGGCACCGTGGCCCTGTACCGGGGCCTGACGGTGGCCAGCATGAGCGTGGTGGCCCCGCTTTCGGCGGTCCTCAGCGCGGCCATCCCGGCGCTGACCGGGCTGCTGATCGGAGAGCGACTGGCCCCGCTGGCCTGGGCGGGCGTCGTGATCGCGCTGCCGGCCGTCGCGCTGGTCTCGCTGGCCCCGGCCAGTGACAGTGGCAGCCGGAAGGCCGGGATGGTCACCGGGGTCATCGCCGGAGCCGGGTTCGCGTTGCTGTTCATCGGCCTGGACCGGGCCGGCACCGCGGCCGGAGGGTGGCCGCTGCTGCCCGGCCAGGCGGTCGCCCTCACGCTCGTGTCGGCCTGGCTGGTACTGCCCGGCAACCGGCCGGACCGGAGCGCATGGGCGGCCACGTGGCGGGCGGGCACGGTGACGGGGGTGCTGGGGGGTGTGGCCAACATCGCCTACCTGGCCGCCACCGGGGCGGCACCGCTGGCGGTGGTGGCGGTGGTGACCGCGCTCTACCCGGCCATGACGGTGCTGCTGGCCCGGTTCACCCTGCACGAACGCTGGAGCCGGCTGCAGGCGCTGGGCCTGCTGGTCTCGGCCGCCGCGGTCGCCGCCATCAGTGCCGGCTGAGCGGGCTCGGCCGGGCGGCCCGCCTGAGCAGGTAATTGGGCCTAGCCAGGCCCTCATTAGCAATACCGAATTCACCCGTGTTTCTTGATCGTCGGCAGGAGGGTGCGGGCTGGACGGGCTCCTGGCGGGAGCCCGGGCCGGACGTGGCGGGAGCCGGGGCGGGGGCGCGGCGGGGTGGTGGTGCTGCGCGGGGAGGCCGGCATCCGGATGTTCTTGATCAACATGAGCCCACCGTGACCTCGGCGCCCGCGGTTCGGACCAGTGAGTTCCACTGGTGCGCGGCCACCGCCCGGCCGCCAGGCTGAGCCAGGTAAGCCACCAGCACCCGACCGGGAGGCCAGCATGGGCAGCACCGACGTATCCGGCAGCACGGCGGCGCCGACGCCGCCGGTGGGAGTCTGCGACCTCAACCTCGAAGTGGTGACGCTCCCGGTCAGCGACGTCGACCGGGCCAAGGCGTTCTACCAGAGCCTCGGCTGGCGGCTGGACGCCGACATCGTGCGCGGCGACTCGTTCCGGGCGGTCCAGTTCACGCCGCCCCGCTCGGCCTGCTCGGTGGCGTTCGGCCAGGGCCTGACCAGCGGCCCGCCCGGCTCGGTGCAACGGCTGATCCTGGCCGTGCACGACCTCGACGCCGCCCGCGCCGAACTGCTCGGCCGGGGCGCCCCCGTCAGCGAGGTGTTCCACCTGGACGGCGGCCGGGTACCCGGCCCCGACCCGGAGGGCCGGTCGTACCAGACCTACGCCTCGTTCAGCGACCCGGACGGTAACGGCTGGCTGCTCCAGGAGATCAGGACCCGGCTGCCCGGCCGCACCTGGGCGGACGAGCAGCCGGGCTGAGCCGGTCAGCTGCCGGGCAGCAGCTGGACCAGGTAGCCGAAGCCGTCGAGCGTCTGCTTCCCGCCCAGCAACTGGGCGAGGGCGTCGGCCGGGCTGACGCTGCCGGTCTGGCAGAGCTGGGCCACCGCGCCGGTGATCTGGGCGGCCGAGAACGACGTGCCGCTCCAGACGGCCCAGGCGTTCGGCCCGAACTGCTGGCTGCCGGTGCCGTCGTCGTGCTGCTCGGTGCCCTCGACGAAGGTCGAGGTGACGCCGACCCCGACGGCTGAGCACTCCACCCAGTAGCCGCGGCTGGACCAGCTGGCCGCGGTCAGATCGGGGTTCAGCGCCCCCACCCCGGTGACGCCCTGCATGGCGGCCGGGAACATCAGGGTGTCGTCCCCGTTGTTGCCCGCGCTGGCCACGACCAGCACGTCCGGGTAGCGCGCGGACAGTTCCTGCAAAGCGGTGGTGAAGGCCAGCGGCGGGTTGTCGTCGACGGTGGGGGTGCCGAGCGACAGGTTGATGATGTTCGCGCCGGCCTCGGCCGCCTGGACGATCGCGGCGCCGATGGCGTCGACCGGCCCCATCCCATCGCTGTCGACGGCCCGGTAGACCTTGACGGTGGCCTGGGGCGCGATCTGCTGGACGATGCCGGATACGAAGGTGCCGTGGCCGCCGCTGTCGTCGAGCACGCCGTTGCCGGGGATGACGTCGAGCGGGTCCTCATTGTCGGAGTCTTCGGCGATCGAGGCCAGCCAGCCGTCGGTCCGCAGCTCGCGGTTGATGCCGGTGTCGATGACCGCGACGGTGACCGGGGGCAGGGTCTGGTTCGGCTGCACCCAGGTGAGGCCGGCCGTCCCGACCGGGTAGTCCTCACCCTTGACGGTGTGGCCGGTCGTGCACACGTAGTTCAGGTCGAGGTCGGCGCCGGTCTGGGTCCGGACGTCGTTGAGGTCCTTCAGCAGGCCGGCCGCGTCCTGGGCGTCGTTGGTGAACACCTGCAGCGGCAGGCCCACCCCGCGGACGAACGTCTGGACCGGCGTCGTGTAGTTGAGCTGGCCCAGCAGCGCGCTGGCCTGCTGAGTGGGGGAAAGGTTGCCACCGGGCGGGCCGGCGGCCGCGTGCGCGGCGGGGGACGGAGGGTCCTCCGACACCAGGAGCAGCAGCTGGCCGTGGGCGACGAGGACGCTGCCGGCGCCCCCGCCGGCGCCCGCGCCGGGCCGCTGGAGGACGTCGACCTGGATCGGGGCCGGATCGGAGGTAACCGCCTGGCGCTTGGCCAGCAGCTGGCTGACGGCATCGGCGCTGGTCTGCTGATCGGTGTTGGCGCGCTCGAGGGCGGCCGACTGGGCGGTGGCGGCGGTGCCGTCGCGTTCACGCTGGGCCGGGTCACGCCGGTCCGGGAAGTCCCCACTGGTGATCATGTCGGAATTCTCCTCCGCATCCCTAACGGCTACGATTGTGCTGCCTGGCGGCCGACGACGATCGGGCTGCGATCATGGATGCTGAGTCCGAAAGTCTCGTGCGGGAAGCCGAAGCGGCGTATAGCGGAGTGGTCAGGGACCCCGCTAGATACACCGCCAGCATCCCAAAATTGATCATCCGCGCAAGGGCGGCCGGTGACCCGGAGGCGCTCGTCGTCGCGCTGCGGGCCCAGGCCTGGGCCCGGCACGCGGTGCTGGACAACCAGGCGGCCAAGAAAACGCTGGACCAGGCGGCCCGGATCGCCCGCCGGGCCGGGCTCGGCCAGCGGCTCGGCGACGTGCTGGTCACCCGGGCGGTCGCGCTGCACGAGCTGGGCCGCCGGGCCGAGGCCCGCCAGGATCTGGGCCGGGCCGAAACGCTGGTGCGGGACGAACGGCGGCCCGAGATCGGCATGCAGCGGGCGCTGCTGGAACACAACGCCGGGCGGCTCCGGGACGCGGCCGCGCTCTACCAGCAGGTGCTGGCCGATCCGCGCTGCCCGCCGGACGTGTGGATCAAGGCGGCCAACAACCTGTCGGCCGCCTACACCGACCTGGGCCGGCCGCAGGCCGCGCTCGACGTGCTGGCGCCGGCGGCCGCGCGGGCCCGCGAGCACAGCCCGCTGCTGTTCGCGATCGTCACCAACAGTCAGGCCTGGTCGAGCTTCCACGCCGGCGACGTGGTGGCCAGCCTGCGCCTGTTCGAGCAGGCCGGCCGGCTCTACGCGGACGCCGGCCTGCCGCTCGGCGAGCACTACCTGGACTACGCCGACGTCCTGGTCGACCTGCGGCTGCTGGACGAGGCGCTGACAATCTCGCGGTCAGCGGCGGCCGAGTTCGAGGCCCACGGCGCCCGGCTGATGGCGGCCCAGGCCCGGCTGCGGTGCGCACAGCTGGCCCTGCTGCGGGGCGACCGCGCCACCGCCGGCGCCGACGTGGCGGTGGCGCTGGGCGAGTTCCGCCGCCAGCGCCGGACCGCCTGGACCGCCCAGGCGACGGTGGTCGCGGTCGAGGTGGCCGCGGCCGGCGGCGGCCAGCCGCCCGGGGCGGTGGGGCGGCTGTCGCGCTCGGCCGGCACGCTGCAGCGGCACGGTCTGCGGGCGGCGGCGGTCGGGGCCCACCTGGCGGCCGGGCGGGCGGCGCTGGCACTGGCCGAGCCGCGCCCGGCCCGGCAGCACCTGCGCACGGCCGCCGAGCTGGCCCGCGGCCAGGCCCTGCTGGTCCGGCTGCGCGGCCGCCTGGCCCAGGCGCTGGAGGCGAGCACCCGGCCACCGGCCGGGCTGGTGCTGCGGCACTGCCGGACCGGCCTGACCGACCTGGCCCGGCACCGGGCGGCGCTGCCCTCGATGGAGCTGCGGGTGCTGGCGGCCGCCCACGGGGTGGAGCTGGGTGAGCTCGGCCTGCGGGAACTGCTGCGGACGGCGCCCGCGGGCCGGTTGCTCGCGTGGATGGAGCTGACCCGGGCCGCCGCCCTGCTGCTGGTCGAGCCGCCGCCGGCCGAAGTGGTGCGGGAGGACCTGGCCGCGCTGCGGGCGGCCGACCAGGAGCTGCGGGCGGCCCGCCGCGAGGACGACCGGGAGC
>Ga0213875_10001632_pt1 | contig 14154 bp, 9 predicted proteins | sample BarmaccomBMRX_R8_FD_160105 | JGI IMG/M metagenome (GOLD analysis project Ga0213875, IMG submission 160105) | Root-associated microbial communities from Barbacenia macrantha in rupestrian grasslands, the National Park of Serra do Cipo, Brazil - RX_R8 | ecosystem: Host-associated > Plants > Roots... | reverse complement strand
TGTAAAGAGGTCCGATTCGGGTAGCAGGCGGCAAAGCGCGTCCAGAACCTTTTCGCCCCCCCGCTGGTTCAACAGCCAATAGTGCACGAGAGCTACGCGCATCTTTGATTGAGTTTAACGGCTTTGGGTTTAAGTTTAACGGCGTTCCACTATTTACGACCGTAAACGTTTCCCGCGTGTTATCCCTTGTGATGAACGTGCGGGCAGTCCCTGAGACAAGTTTCCTGGATCCCTTACTGGTTGGCATCGACCTGTCACTATCCCAAACGTACTATCCGGCGGGATTCCCCGTAAGCGTGACCACCAATTCGCAGGATGTGCTGGAAGCCGCCTCGGAAAGCTGGGGCCATGCAAAGCCGAAATTCGGAGGCGAACCGATTAAAATCCGGGCTGTGGTCCAGCCGGAGGGTGAGCTATCGCAGCAGCCTACTTATCGATGCCAGCGGCACTTGCTTGCCCTCATCGCCGGTCCGGACAATTTCGCTGTAGCGGATCTCAATCGCCTGTTCGGATTCCTGCTGGTTTCGGCCCGAACGGCGGCTGACCACCTGTGGCTGCGTTGGTTCTTCCTGGAATCGATCGTGTACACGCTTCTCGAGCAGCGGCATGTGGTGGCGGTTCATGCAGCTTGTATTGCGCGCCACGGAAAGGGCATTTTGCTCTGCGGCGCCGCCGGTGCTGGAAAGAGCACCCTCTGTTGGGCTTGCGCCCGCTCCGGCTGGACACTAATCGGCGACGATTGCGCCTGGCTGCTCCAGGATTCGAGGTACTGCGAGGTTGCCGCCAGCTCAGGCGAGGTTCGGTTCCGCCAGGATGCCGTCACGTTTTTCCCCGAACTGAAGGGGTTCATCGAACGAGCCCGGCCGAACGGCAAATTGTCTTTGCAAGTGCCGCTCCGAGCCTTTCCAGAGATCAAGACAACGCCGCGCTGCATGCTCGATTACCTGGTGTTTCTGAATCGCGGCGAGGGCAGACCCGGCATCCGAAAGCTGTCCGCAGACTACTCTCTTCACCTCCTGGTGCGTGACCACCCCACCTTTGGCCCGGAAACAGAAGAAAGACACGAGAGAGCCTTCCGAAACCTGGCGTCGCTCCCCGCGTACCAGCTTTGTTATCAAACGCTGGAGGACGGCCAAAAGCTGCTTGAGAGTCTAACGGATGGAACCACCGCTTAAGAAATTATCAAAAGGCACATCTTTTGCCTCGCTTTTGTTGCTGGCGCCGTCATTGCTCTGCCTATTACCGAGTGCGCGAGGGCAGGTAGCTTCCGCTACTCTTTCAGGAACCGTAATGGATCCCTCGTCGGCCGCAATCAACGGGGCGGCGGTAACGGCCTCGCAGGCGGCCACAGGATTTTCGCGGGAGTCTATAACCGATTCTCACGGCAATTACTCCTTGGAGCAGCTTCCGCCGGGGTTGTATACGATCTCTGCGCATAAGCCCGGATTCCGCGAATATGAGGCGCGGAATCTGACCCTGGAGCTGGATCAGAACGCCCGCCATGATATCCGGATGACGTTGGGCAGCGAGCAGGAGCGTATCACTGTAGAAGGAAATGTTGCGGCTGTCGAAACCGAAAACGCTTCGGTGGGCTATCGCATGGATAGTTCCCGCATTGCGGATTTACCATTGGCTTCGCGCAATGTAATGTCGCTCGTGACTCTCGGACCGGGTGCCATTCCGCGCCAACTCGGCGGCTTCGTTCATGATGTCAACAACGACGTCCAGGAGGGGTCTCGCGGCTCTGTGGCGCTGAATCCACCCGTTAATGGAAGCCGCTCCACCATGAACGCGTTTCTCCTCGATGGCGCGTACGATACAGATCGCAATACGTTCGCTATCGCTGTGTATCCGCCCATCGATTCGGTCCAGGAGTTTCACATACAGTCTTCACTCGCCTCCCCGGAGTTTCCCCAAGCCGGAGGGGCCGCCATCGATGTCGTCACAAAGTCAGGCACCAAAACCCTGCATGGCAGCGCTTTCGAGTATCTTCAGAACGAAGCGACCGATGGGCTCAATTATTTCGATGATTCCACGCTGCCCCGCCTTATTTTTCGGCAGAATCAATTCGGCGGTTCTCTAGGCGGCCCCCTGCCTCTGCTGAAGAAAACCTACTTCTATGGAATTTATGACGGCCTGAGGCAGAAGTCGGGTAATTCGGCCTTAGCCATTGTTCCCGATCAAGCTACGCGGACGGGCGATTTCACCGGCGGCAACATAATTTACGATCCACTGAGCGGTGCTATACGCGCGCCCTTCCCAGGTAATATGATTCCGCAAGGCCGGATCGACTCTATCGCAACTGCTTTCATCAGCAGATTCGAACCGTTACCGAACAGTTCGGACCCTGCAGGCAACTATCTGGATACTAGGCCCAGCACCTTCGTCACGGACAACGGGTCCGGCCGGATCGACCACCAGTTCGGTGACCTGAGCACCCTCACCGCAAAGTACACGATGAATAACGAAGGCAACACGATCGGTGGCTCATTTCCCGAGTTGCCATATACCGAAAATGTGCGCGCCCAACAAGCCTCTCTCGGGTTGACCACCAGCTTCGTTTCCGGCGTCAATGAGGCGCGGTTCTCGTTCACGCGGCTGAGCATTTTTGACGCGCCCGAGAGCGCTTTCCGTGTGAATGTCGCGCAGCAACTCGGCCTGGCGAATCCGCCTACTGACCCATTAGCTTTCGGCCTGCCGTATTTCAACGTCACGGATTATTCGTTTGTTACGGATACTCCGACCCTTCCGCAGAAGCAACGCGACAATCTCTGGAACCTCTCCGATAGCGTCTCACTTTACCGGGGCCGTCATACTCTGAAATTCGGAGCAAGCTTCATACGCTTTCAGTTGAATTATCTGCAAAGCAATTTGCTGCGCGGCAGCTACACCTATACGGGCGTTTTTACCAGCGTAGACGGCTCGGGCGTCGGCAGCGGGGACCCGCTCGCCGATTTCCTGTTGGGCTACCCGCAAGATACGGAGCGCACCATAGGCTCCGGTCAATCCTATATGCGGAGCAGCGTCTACGGCGCATATTTGCATGATGATTGGCATATCGCCCCGCGCCTCACCCTGAATCTCAGCTTACGCTACGATTACTCGTCGCCCTATACGGAAACGCGCGGCAACCTTTTGAACCTCGATTACTCCACGCTGCCCAATCCGCCCCTGCTGGTGCATGTGAGTTCCGCGGGCAATCCGGAGTACCGGAATTTCGCGCCGCGGGTGGGTCTCGCCTGGCAACTGCCGAAGATGCTGCCGGGGGGTCAGACGATGTTTCGTGCCGGGTATGGCATGTATTATGCCCCGGAAATCGCGGTCGAAAGTTACGACCTATTATTGAACGGCCTGTTCAACCAATTAAACGAGACGCAAGGCAACCAACTCCCGCTGCTCACCACGCGCAATGGCTTCGTACAGACCGCTGACACGGGATTCCCCAGCTATTTCGGACTCGATCCGAACGCACGCACTCCCTATGTCCAGCAGTGGAACGCGAGTCTCCAGCATGAACTGCCCGGCAGGATGCTGCTGGAATTTGCTTACCTCGGGTCGAAGGGCACCCACTTGGGGAGATTCCGGCAGTTCAACACACCGGCCCACGTAGAAACCGGTGAGGATCTCCCGCCGCGCCCGGGCGATCTGCAATCGTTGCGCACGTTCCCCTCGCTCGGCCCGATTATTCAGCGGCAGCACATCGCGAACTCGTCCTACAACTCCTTTCAAGCGAAATTGCAAAAGAGCCTCTCGCGCCGGTTGTCGCTGCTCGCAAGCTTCGTATGGTCGAAATCGATCGATGATGCCGACAGCCCGATTGTCGGATTTTTCGATTCCGTGGGCGCGCAGGATGAACGCAACCTCCGGCTCGAGCGCGGCCTTTCGTTTTTCAATGTCGGTCGCAGAGTCAGCGCGGGATATGTGTACCAGTTACCGGAAACGCACCTGGCCGGCCCATTATTGCGGGGATGGTCTATCAGCGGGACCGTGACGTTGCAGGATGGCACTCCCATCAATCCCTTTTATTTCGCTCTCGATTTTGCCAATTCCGGCACGCCCAACCGGCCGAATCTCGTCCCCGGCCAGAAGATCAGCCTACCCCGCAGCCTTCGCAACTCAGACGAGTTTTTCAATACCGCGGCTTTTACCGCCGCCGCGCCGTACACTTTCGGAGATGCCGGCCGGGATATCATTCCGGGACCTGGCAATAACATCTTCGACGTCGCCCTCGCCCGCAAATTCCGTATAACGGAAACCGGCTCCCTTCAATTTCGTGTCGAAACGTTTAACGTCTTCAACCACCCGAACTGGGGAATTCCGGGTCCGAATCCGGATTTCGGGCCCTTCTTCGGCAAGATTTTCGCATCGGGCGATCCCCGGCGCATGCAGTTCGCGCTGCGGTACGACTTTTGATCAGATTGCGCAATCCCTGGCTGGATTGTCCGCGGCTTCCCGCGAGCGCGGCTGCGGTTCTGGCCGCGTTACACTTGCGCGAGCCGCGGCAATCGGCGCTCACGCGGCTGGATGACCGCGGCTGGCGGCGCGCGCTTGATTTTTGCGACCGTTCGCGCCTTACGCTGCCGCTGCGCGAGGCCGCCCGCGACGCCATGCCAGAGTGGGTAAGGGAACGCGTTGACAAGAACGCCGCCCAGAACCTTCAGCGGCTCGCAGGGATCGAAAATACCTACCGCGAGCTGGCCAGCCGGATCAACGCCGCCGGCGCCGAGTTCCTTGCCCTCAAAGGCATCACGCAGTGTGCTCTCTTCGGCGGGCGCCTGGACTTGCGGGTGCAGTATGATATCGATCTGTTCGTCCCCGATGAGCACCTGTATCGTGCGCGCGATGCGCTGATGGCCGGCGGCTATGAACCAGTCGAGGCAATGGAGGCTTTCCCCACCGACCACCTGCCGGTAATGATTCGCAAAACCGGCTGGGAGTGGCGCGGAGATTACTTCGATGTGGAAATTCCTTTAAGCGTCGATTTGCATTTTCAATTTTGGAACGGGGATGTCGAACGCCTCCCTGCGCCCGGCTGCACTGAAGAATTCTGGGGCCGCCACGTTACGCGCCGCATTGGAGGCTTCGATCTGGCTGTTCTCAGCCCACCCGATGCACTGGCTTACACGGCACTGCATCTGCTGCGGCATCTTCTGCGCGGTGACTTGAGCCCATTCCACGCATATGAAATGGCCAGTCTGCTGGATTCGGTGGCCAGCAGCGCCGCTTTTTGGAGCGAGTGGCAGGAGCTGCACCCCGCCCCTCTCCGAAGGCTGGAAGCAGTCGTTTTTCGGCTGAGTTCCGAATGGTTTGGCTGCACCCTGGCGGGCGAAACCGCGGAAGAAATCGGACAATTCAGCGCGCCGGTCCGCGCGTGGTTTTCCGAATTCGCCATCTCACCCGCGGCCGCTCCTTACGATTCCAACAAAGACGAACTTTGGCTGCACTGCGCCTTGCTCGATTCGCGGCGCGACGCCTGGAGTGTGGCGCGGCGTCGACTGCTTCCTCTGAACCTGCCTCCCTGGGGCGGCGGCATCCACCTGCCCGAGGCACAGTTCACCTGGCGGAAGCGTGTGGTCGAATTGCTTAATTACCTTGGCTACGCGCGCAGGCGCTTCGTTCGCCACGCGGCGGCGGTACCGCGGGTGGTCGTTTCGGGCTCGCGATGGTGGTGGCACACCAGCAGCTTCGGCGAGCAGTTCTGGCTGTTTCTGTTCTCGGCCGTGCTGTTTAACTTCGCGCTGTTCGTCTTCGTGCTGCTTTACAACCTGTACCTCTCTAGCTTGGGGTTTCGCGAAGACGCATTGGGGCTGGTGAACGGCGCGACGCGTGTCGGCAGTCTAGCGGGCACGTTGCCCGCGGCTCTGGTCGCGCATCGTTTGGGCCTCCGCAATACGCTACTTGGGACCATTGGCGCGACGGCGGCCGTGGAGCTGTTGCGCGCCCTGTTTGTTTCGCCTGCATCAGCCACCGTCCTGGGGTTCGCCAGCGGCTGCATTTTCTCGCTTTGGGCCGTACTTTACGCTCCATTTGTCGTCGGCGTGGTGGATGAAGAGCGCCGGCCTGCGGCGCTCAGCGTCTTCGCCGCTGTTATGATCGCCGTGGGGATCTTCGGCAATTCTATCGGCGGGCAGCTTCCTGGCTGGTTGCATGGCACAAAGCGCGCCCTGGTGCTTTCCGCCATTTTGTCCGCAGCCGGGCTTTGGCCGGCGCTGAAACTAAAGCTACGGGCGCCCGCGTCCCAAGCACCGCAGGAAGGCGCGCGCATTTATCCGCTGTCCCGCTTCCTTTGGCGCTTCCTGGCGGCGATCGCTATTTGGAACCTCGCAACCGGCGCGTTCAATCCGTTCGCCAACGTATACTTTGCGAGACTCCGCTTTTCGGTGGGACAGATCGGCTATGTTTTCTCCGCCTCGCAAATCGCACAAACGGCAGCCGTGCTGCTGGCGCCGCTGGTGTTTCGCCGCTGCGGGGTAGCTGGCGGGATCAGTTGGATGATGCTGGCTACGGCCGTGGGCCTGTGCGGCCTTGCCGCCCAGCCGCCCGGGTTCGCCGCGGTCATTGTCTTTAGCGCATACATGAGTTTTCAGTGGATGAGCGATCCCGGCTTAAACACGCTTCTGTTGGGCCGCGTGAAGGAACAGGAACGCAGCGGCGCAGCGGCCCTGAATTATCTGGTGGCTTTCGGTGCTCAGGCATTGGCGGCCTTTGCCGCTGGTGCGCTGCTGGTGCGATTCGGCTACGGGGCAGTGCTGGTCGGCGCCGCCGCACTCTGCGCAGGAGCAGCCGGCGTGTTCCGCTTGCTTGTGGGCGCTACCCGAAAGACCGCGCCGCAGATTTCACAGCCTCCAGCAACCGAAGCTGGAAACATTGCGGAGTAAAGCGAGTCTCCCAGGCGTTTCTGGCCGCTTGAGAAATCGAACAAAGCTGATCGCGGCCGGCGCAGAGCAAATCGATCGCGCAGGCGGCCATCTCTTCTGCCGACCGCACCAGAAATCCCGTGCAGCCGGGCTCGATCACTTCCGGGATGCCCCCCGAAGCGAAAGCAACTACCGGAACCCCCGCCGCGAAGGCCTCCGGAATAACTCGTGTCGTCGCCTCTCCAGTGGCGGAAGGCACGAGCAACAGGTCGATTTGCGCCAACGCCTGATAGACATCAGCGCTCCAACCCGGAAATTCGATCGGCAGACCGCGAGCGGCCGCGTGAACCCGCTCGGCATAGCGAGCCGCATCGTCTGAAAATAGCGGCGCGCCGTAGATCGCAAAGCGGCAATGCGGCAAAGCCCGATGGATTGCCGCTGCGGCAGCGACGAATTCCATCTGCCCCTTCTCCGGCGAGATCCGGCCGATGCAGCCGATGGTTGTGTGATCACCCTTCCGCCGCCTCATCGCCGGCGGGCCTGCCACTCCATTGAAGACGATCGAAACGCGATGAGGCTCCACGAAGCGCTTCCAGCAACTGGCCACGGAACGGCAGCACGCCACCACGGTTGCCGGCAAACGGCGCAACGCCTCGCCGGCCAAACGATGCACCGCGCCGCCCGCTACGCAGCTATGCGCGTGAAACAATACGGGAATGCCCACGCGCGCCAGTGCCGCGGCGGGCAAGAGGCGGGGACCATTCAGATAAAGGAGGTCGGCTCCAAACCCGCGGGCGAGGCTCCGGATTTTGGCTGCGAGCCTCGGCGTTTGCGTGAGGAAGCGCCCCAGATCGGCCGCCGATTTCCTCCCCTGACGGTAAGGCCCGAGCGAGATAGAAAAGGTTTGCAGTCCCATTTCACAAACGCGGCGAAACATCCCGGTATTTCCAGGCAAGCCCACAGCCACCTCCCATCCACGGGCCAGCAAAGCTTCGAGGCTCATCAGCAGGCACATCTGGGCGCCGCCGAACTCGCCGAATTGGTCGAGGATAAGAATCTTCACGGCCGAACCGCTAGGGCCAGCACAAACAGATAGACCGGCAACACGCGCCAGTACGTCAGCAAGTCACCCGAGAGCATCTGCAGAATCTGTCCGCACCAGAAGCAGAATACCCATGCCCCGCAAAACGATCTTTTGGGGTCGGCTGCGCGTCCGGCTTCCGCCGCCGCTCGGAGAATGGCCAAATTGACCCACATTAGCGCCGCCAATCCGGCGATTCCGGTTTCAACCAGCAGGCTGATATACATGTTGTCGGCCACCAGTGGCGCGCCCAGGTAACCCGTATACGGTAGCGTCTTATAGCCGATGCCCCACAACAGGTGCCAGGGATTTTCGCGAATCCAAGCAGCGAGTGTTTGCCAACTCGCCACTCGTCCCGAAAGCACAGCCTCAGTCGCTGAAAACAGGTACTGCGCCGAAGCCGAGAGCCGCAGCCAATAAGTTTCGGCGAAAAGGGGAAAAATCTTCCACGTCAGTAACGCCGCCAGGGCTCCGAAGCCCACGAACGTCGCCAACCTTCTTGCGCCCAAGTTCCTTCGATGCCGCCAAAGCAGCACGGCACACGCAGTGGCGATGTTCAGCAAAGAAGCGCGCGAGTACGAAAGCACGAGCGCCGCGAACAGCACGATCGCGGCTGCTGCCAGCGCTTTCCGCGGCACTGGAATTGCCGTCCGCCCGCGCGCCAGTGACACCGCGATCATCACCAGGAAAAACGCGCAGAAATTGCCGAGCGTGCTGGCCTCATAAAACAGACCTTGCGCGCGCCGGTAAACGCCGGAGTCGAGCCAGACAAATTGCGGCCCGTAACCCGCCGGGGCGGGTAATTGATAGTAGAAATCGACGCAGGCAAATAGCGCTGCCAGGATAGCCGCCCAAAACAACCATCCAATCGCGCGGAACGAATCGAAGGGCCGGGCGGGTCCATATGCCGTGAAAAGAAAAACGTAAATCGCGATGGCAAAAAGGCCCACCCGGGCCAGGCTCATGGCTGCCAACGTGGCCCCGGAATAAATCGCCGCGGGCGCGATGCTGGCAACAATAGCAGCCGCCAAGGCGGCGAAAGCGGCATTCAGCGAAGTAACGGGAACGCGCCAATGGGCGAGCCACACCGCACCAACCACTACTCCCAGCCCCGCGAACAAGAGGCAGGGATGTGGCCCAGAATCGCCGAACGGAATCGGCAATGGCGGCAACAACAATGCGGCCCCAATGAAGGCGCCTAGCCATCGGTCCGGCCGCCCGAGGGTCCAAGCCGCAATCGCACCGAGCGCGCCCGGTGCAGCCATTAAAAGTTTCCACTTCAGGTCTGGCGCGATGGCAATTGCCGCCGCCCACGATCCCAGAAAAATTGCCCGCAACCAGCCTTCCGGTAGCGCAAGCCGGGAAGTAGAAATTGCAACGCTAGCCATCGCGCGCTCTGACCAGTGCCTCGATCACATCCCGCCCAGCGCCCTCCCGATGCAACCCGAGGTTCAACGAGATCGCCAGATAGATCACGGGAAAGAGCAGACCGAGCAGCAATGCCGCGAGCAGGTTCAGCGGGACATTGGGCGAAGAAGGCCGCTCGGGAACCACCCCAGGGTCGATAACACTGAGCCGCTCGCCCCGGTAACCGAGATCGGTGCGGGTGTCGCGCAGGCGAGATTCGATCCCTTCCAGCGCAGCCTGATCCGCCTTGCGCCGGGCCTCCATGCCGCCCCGGCGCGCTTCCCTCTCCGCGACCAATTTCTCCTGCTCCCCGATCTGCCGGTCATAGCCCGCAATTTCTTTTTCGATCTCGCTCAGCCGCGCCCGCGCATTGGCCTGTTCCTCGCGTACCCTTTCGGCAGAGTTGGACGAAGAATGCCCCGCGCGCTCGGCGCTATCGGCTATCTCCAATCGCGCATTGCCGGCCTGTTCGCGTAACTTGGCGCGCAGATCCGCGGTTTCCGCGATCGCCTCGCGTAAACTCTCTAGCGGCTCTCTTCTTAGGATCTCCGCCCACTCCGTATTATCCCGTTCCAACTGTGCGCGGGCGGCGCGAGCCTGTTTTTCCACCGCTGCAATCAGTTCTTCCCCACTTTGGGTATCGAGCGAACGATTCAGCGAAACGGTTTCTTCTGCCAGAAATTGCGCCAACGCCTGGGCTCTGGCCGCATCGGGCAGGGTTGTGGCAATTTCCAAGATTCTGGTATTCCGCACCAAGCCAACCCGCAGCACTCGGTTCTTCAGGCTTTCAATGGCCTTCGCACCGGTCAGGCTCTGGAGATGAAACCGCGCAGCCGCCCTCTGGAAAATGCTGTCGCTCGCAGCGAATTGTTCATACGTTTTCAGAGATTCGAGGTAGACCGGGCTGACTGCCATCGCGGCCCGCGGATCGGCGCCCGCGGGCGGTTCGATCAGAATGCGCGCCGTTGCTGTGTATTCCCGCCGTTCGGCGAAGCTCACGCCACCCGCGACCGCGAGTGCGGCCAAGCAAGTGAGACTGAGGAAACGCCGGTGTGACTGCAAGTAACGAACGTAAATAAGCGCATCTACCGGCCCGGTCATCAATTTCCTGAGCTAGTGTAGCCGATATGGCCCTGATGCAGGCCGCTTTGCTGGCTTTGGTAATGTTAATTCTTTCTCCAGGCTATTTCTTTTACTTCGATATCACTCCCAAGACAGTAATGCTACTGGCCGGTACCGGTCTGATCCTACTCCTGGATTCGGTGCGCCGGCCGAGCGGAGCATTCCGGCCTCCAAAATACTTTTGTGTGCTGCTTCTGCTGGATGTACTGTCGCTCGCGCTCTCCACGATCCTTTCCGTCCGGCCCAGCCTGTCGCTATTCGGGAGTAACTGGCGCAATTTCGGCAGTGTCGATCAGACTGCGATTCTGCTCTTTACGTGGTTGGCCGCGCGAATCTGTGCCGGCCGGCCTGAGCGTATACTCACGATTTTGCGCGCTGTCACTCTGACGGGAATCGTGACCGCAGTTGACGGGATTCTTCAGTTTGCAGGATGGGATCCGCTGCTGCCATCCGCCGGTTATCATGTGGGCGAAGGAATCTGGACGATTGTGCGTCCACCGGGCACGTTGGGCTATGCCAGCTACTTTGCCACGTGGCTGGTATTTGCAGCCTTCCTGGGGATCGCACAGTATGAGCTAGAGAAATCCGCGGCCTGGCAGCGCCTCGCCGTGAGCGGAACGGTGGCCGCGATTATCGCAATGCTTCTCACCGGAACTCGAGCCGCAATCCTCGCAGTACTGGCAGGCACGGCAGTCTGGGCAGGCCTGAAGGGCTTCCGTCCGACACGCCGCAACGCAGCGCTCGCCGGTCTGGTTGCTGTGGCCGCGTGCGCTTTCTATCTCTCGCCACCCGGATTGCAGTTGCGCAGCCGCGTCCGCTGGTTTGTGGAGGATCCCAGGGGCGGGGCCCGGCTCGATCTCTGGCGAGACAGCATCGAGATGGGCATCCAGAAATCACCGGCCGGCTATGGCCCTGAGACGTTTACTGCCGAGTTTCCGCGCTTCGAATCAGCAGCATTGGCCCGTTCGTATCCGGATTTCTCGCATGAGTCGCCGCACAATATCTTCGTCGATGCCCTGATATCGCAGGGTATTGCCGGCATGCTGATCCTTTTCGCGCTCTGCGTGGACGGTGTTCGCAGAGCGTGGCGGCTCAAAGCAGCGCCCTTTGCGGCCGCCCTGACAGCCGGAATCGTCTGCCAGAACTTCACGGCGTTCACCATCCCCACAGCGCTGATTTTCTTTACGACCCTCGCCCTGATCGCCGCACAGGATTCCGAGAGCGTGCGGCGGCCCACCCACGGCTCACTCAGAATTTCTTTGGCCGCAGCCGAAGCCATCGCTGCCGGCGCTTTTCTCTACTTCTCCGCACGGCTCGCAATTTCCGATCTTGCTTTGGCTATGACCCAAAGGTCTCTGGCTGATGAAAACCTTCGGCCGGCAGCCGAGCAGTTTCAGGTTTACCAGCGCTACCGCCTGGGCGGCGGAAGCGCGGATTTGTGGTACTCGCGCAGCCTGCTCAACGTGGCGCTCCATTCGAAAAATCCGCTAACCCGCACCGCGGCGATGCTGCAGTCGGAGGCTGCCGGGGTCGCAGCCACCAGAACTGCGGAGGACCCCTTCAACAGTTGGTACAATCTGGCGATTATCTCCGGACTCAACAATAATGGTCCCCGCCTCGAGGAATGCGTGCGTGGCGCAATCGCCGCCAATCCGAACTGGTATAAACCGCACTGGACGCTTGCCCAAGTCCTGACCGCGGAAGGGCGGGTCGACCAGGCTCGCCGGGAGGCCGAACTCGCAGCGGAACTCGATGGCGGGAAGCACCCGGAAGTGGCGCGAATACTCGCGGAAACACGCGCCCGCGCAGGCGCTCCATCGGCCGCACCTTTACAGAAGTAAAAAAATAAGCCGCTTTGAGGCTCAACTCTAATTTGCAATTAGAATCGAACTGGAGAGGTCTCGTGAAAGGTTCCGTTCAATCCCTGCTATTAGTTTTCCTGGGCGCTGCTGCTGCGTTCGCTCAATCCGGCGCGCCCACTGTAACCGGTGTAGAAAATCAGGGTAACTTCAAGACGGGAGAATCGCTAGCCCCCGGAGCCTTTATCGGAATCGTCGGCACCAATTTCGCCTCGGGCTTGACGCTCGCCGAGACGATCCCCCTTTCCATGTCCCTGGCCGGCGTGAGCGTTACGTTTAACAACGTGCAGGCCCCCATGATCGGTGTTGTAAACACGCAGATCAACGCTCAGGTACCGTGGGAGACCCTGAGCAACGGAGGAACATCCGGAACCGCCCAAGTTGTGGTGAAAACGGGTAACGGTTCTTCCGCCCCGGTGACAGTCAACATCGTGCCCGCCTCCCCGAGCCTACTGGCGCTCACCGGCACGCCCGACAACACTGGAGTGATTCGTCCCATAGCCTACAACAACAGCGATAGCTCACTGGCCTTTCCACCGAACGCCTATCCCGCCGGCACCTTTCAAGACCCCCCGCGGCCTGCGAAAGTAAACGATCCCACCAGCCTGGCCCTGCTGGCTACGGGCTTGGGCGCTGTGCAAGTGACTCCGCCGGACGGCGCGCCGCCTGCGCACAACCCCGATAACACTATAGCCACCCCTATCGTTCTGGTCGGCGGCGTCGCGGCTAAAGTCATCTTCTCGGGATTATCACCGCAGTTCCCGTCCCTCTACCAGCTCAACATTGTGCTCGACCCCAGCACGCCAACTGGCAACGCCGTGCCCGTCATCATTCAAATGAACGGGCTGCAAAGCCGGCCCGACCTGATGATCGCCGTGACTGATTAGCGCTTACACGGCGCATCTTGAAGCTTGCCAATAAACAAGTTTCGGCGAACTGTTGGACTTGTGATCACTTGATTGGCACTGCTGCCGCATTTGGCTTGTCCCACTCTACTGTTCGGCGTGAAGCCGTGGGATCCGTTTGTCTTCTCCTCGGTGCCGGTTGTGCTCACGCTCGTCGCTCTGATTGGGCGCGCAGCAACAGTCGAGCCCCTCGCAGCCCTTCGCTACGAATAGCTCAGCGAACCAGGTTCTGATCCGTTTGGTGGGCTGGTTGCCAGCGGCTCCAAGGGATCACTCCTAGTTCGGGTTGCGGAGCGTCGGGCAGCATTGAAAGAAACTCGAGCAGATTTCCATCCGGATCGCGGAAATAGAGCGATGCGGCAGGCATCCATGCCAGAACTACAGGCTCATCGGTCGGCTGTTCTTCGAAATCTAGCGGGACAGCATGGGCAGCGCGAAGGCGCGCGGGCGCGTTCATCAGATCCTTCAGATCTACCCGAAAGGCGAGATGAAGACTTAGCCTTTGAGGGCCCGTGCCAACCTCCCATAAGCCAAGCATCGAGTTGCCGCGGCCGCCGATCCAGTAGAAGGCAACTCGCCGGTTCCAAAACACCTCCGCAAGTTCGAGCCCCAAAGTTTCACCAAAGAAAGTCATTGAACGTTGCAGATCTACGACTGTCAGATGAGTTTCGAAGAGATCGCGAATCGGTATCATATCGACCCTGTACATTGATGCGCAGTGCAGTGTGGGAGTCGCACCCTTCAAATCGAGCGTTTGCTTCCGACGGCGATGCACTAGAAATAGAGTGGGGCTGACCGGCTCGGCAGGTCTTGGTAACTGGGATTACCTCTACAATCAAGCGAACGAAGGCGGCGTAAAGTTCATCTCTCTTCTGTGGAACGGAAACGGCACCCATCTCAGGTTGCGTATAACAGTCCTGCGG
>Ga0213875_10001631_pt1 | contig 14161 bp, 9 predicted proteins | sample BarmaccomBMRX_R8_FD_160105 | JGI IMG/M metagenome (GOLD analysis project Ga0213875, IMG submission 160105) | Root-associated microbial communities from Barbacenia macrantha in rupestrian grasslands, the National Park of Serra do Cipo, Brazil - RX_R8 | ecosystem: Host-associated > Plants > Roots... | reverse complement strand
TTGCGCCAGGCGCATCGTGTTCTGCGCGCCGAAACCCAGCTTCCGCGACGCCTCCTGCTGCAAGGTGGAGGTGGTGAAGGGCGGCGGCGGGTTGCGCTTGACCCGCCTGCGCTCGACCGACGCGACCGAGAACCGCCCGGCCTCCACCGCCGCCCGGGCGCGCATCGCCGTCGCCTCGTCGCCGAGATCGAACTGGTCGAGCCGCCTGCCGTCGAGATGCGTCAGCCGTGCCGCGAAGGGGGCGCCGGCCGGGGTCGTGAACTGCGCCTCGACCGTCCAGTATTCGCGCGGCCGGAACGCCTCGATCTCGGCCTCGCGCTCGCAGATCAGGCGCAAGGCGACCGACTGCACGCGCCCGGCGCTGCGGCTGCCCGGCAGCTTGCGCCACAGCACCGGCGAGAGGGTGAAGCCGACGAGGTAGTCGAGCGCGCGGCGCGCCAGGTAGGCCTCGATCAGCGGCAGGTCGAGGTCGCGCGGATGCTCCATCGCCGCGCGGATGGCGCTGCGGGTGATTTCGTTGAAGGTGACGCGGCGGACGGCGACGCCCTTCAGCGCCCGCTTCTCCTCGAGCATCGCGCGGACGTGCCAGGAGATCGCCTCCCCCTCCCGATCGGGGTCGGTCGCGAGATAGAGCGTGCGCGCGCCCTTCAGCGCCCGGGCGATGGCGGCGACCTGCTTGTTGCCGCGCTCGTCCGCCGCCCAGTCCATCGCGAAATCCTGCTCCGGCCGCACGCTGCCGTCCTTCGGCGGCAGGTCGCGCACATGCCCGAGGCTCGCCAGGACGGTAAAACCGCCGCCGAGGTATTTGTTTATAGTCTTGGCCTTGGCAGGCGATTCGACGACGACGACGTCGGTCATGGCTTCCTGAGCGCGCGGGAGGCGAAAAACCTACTCGGCAATGAGAGCGACGCGATTGCCCGAAAATGTCTCCACGCGCCCGGCAAGCTCCAGTTCCAGCAGGACCGCGACGATCGCGGCGGCAGACATCTGGCAGCGGCGCACCAGATCGTCAACCGAGGTCGGCGAGGGCCCGAGCAGGTCCATCACCCGCCGGCGCAGCCGCTCCTGCTCCGCCGGCGCCAGGTCCGGCTCCTGCCAGGCGGGGGCGGGCGCGGCGAGGCCCGGGGGCGCGCCGCGCGCGAACAGCGGCGAGCGGCCGATGCCCTCGCGCAGCGGGTGGTCCGGCAGGTTGTCGAGCACGTCGGCGGCGGTCTCCGTGAGGTGCGCGCCCTGGCGGATCAGGTCGTTGGAGCCGCGGCAGCGCGGGTCGAGCGGGGAGCCCGGGACGGCAAAGATCTCCCGCCCGGCTTCCTGGGCAAGTCGCGCGGTGATCAGGCTGCCGGAGCGCGGCGCCGCCTCCACCACCACTACGCCGAGCGAGAGCCCGGCGATGATCCGGTTCCGGCGCGGGAAGTGGCGAGCCTGCGGCGCCGTGCCGGGCGGCGCCTCCGTCAGCACGGCCCCGCCGGCGGCGATCTCACGCTGGAGCGCCGCGTGCTCCGGCGGATACGGCATGTCGAGCCCGCCGGCGACGGCGGCGATGGTCGTCCCGGCGCCGAGCGCGCCGCGATGCGCCGCCGCGTCCACGCCGCGCGCCAGCCCGGAGACCACGGCGACCCCCGCCTGCGCCAGCGAGCGCGCGAGGTCCTCGGCCATTCGCTGGCCGTTGGCCGAGGCGTTGCGGCCGCCGACCACGGCGACGGCGCGGCCGGCGAGGGTCTCGATCCGCCCGAGCATGGCGAGCACGGGCGGCGCGTCCTCCAGCAGCGCCAGCAGCGGCGGGTAGTCGGGGGTGTCCAGGAACAGCATCCGCCCGCCGAGTCGTTCCACCGCCGCGATCTCGTCCTCGGCGCCGGCGCGGCCTGGCGTCGCCGGCGCCCGGGCGCGGCCACCCGAGCGGGCCAGGCTGGGCAGGGCGGCGAGCGCGCCGGCGGGGGTGCCGTAGCGGCCGAGCAGCCGGCGATAGGCGACCGGCCCGACGCCTTCGCTGCGGGCCAGCCGCAGCCGGTCCACCGCGTCGGCGCCGCTCACCCGGGCTCCGCCGGCTTGCGGCCGATCCGCGGCTCCGTGCCGGCGAGCAGGCGGCGGATGTTGCCTTGGTGGCGCAGCACGATCAGCAGCGCGACGGCCAGCGCCAGCCAGACGACGCGCGGCGCCAGCGCGAGCGCCCAGAGCGGGGCGGTGAGGAAGGCCGCCAGCGCGCTGGCCGACGATATGCGCGTGAGGCGGGCGACGCACAGCCATACCGCGCCGGCGCCGAGTCCGACCGGCCAGGCCGCGGCGAACAACACGCCGAACCCGGTCGCCGCCCCCTTGCCGCCGCGAAACCGCAACCACGCCGGAAACAGATGCCCGAGCACCGCGAACAGGCCGCCCAGCGCGGCCCCGCCGGGGCCGGCGAGCCAGCCGCCGAGCAGCAGCCCGGCCGTCCCCTTCGCCGCGTCGAGCAGCAGGGTCGCCGCGGCGATGCCCTTGCGCCCGGTCCGCAGCACGTTGGTCGCACCGATATTGCCCGATCCGATCCGCCGGATGTCGCCGAGCCCGGCCGCGCGCGTCAGCAGCAGGCCGAACGGGATCGATCCCAGCAGATATCCCAGCGCCGCCGCGACCGCGATCATCCGAACACCCGCCGCCCTGCCTTCCAGGTGCCGAGCACGCGGCCTTCCAGCGCCCGCCCGTCGAACGGCGTGTTCTGCGCCTTGCCGGGCAGTTTTCCGGCCTCGACCTGCCAGATGCGCTCGGGATGGAACAGGCAGAGATCGGCGGGCGCATCCTTTTGCAGCCGCCCGGCATCGGCGCCGAGCAGCCGCGCCGGCCGCGCCGTCAGCAGGTCGATCGCCCGGGCCAGCGTCAGCGCCCCGCCATGCACCTGCGCCAAGGTCACCGCCAGCAGCGTCGCAAGCCCGGTGCCGCCGGGTGCGGCCTGGGCGAACGGCAGACGCTTGTCGTCGGCGTCGCGCGGCGCGTGGTCGGAGGCAATCGCGTCGATCGTGCCGTCGGCCAGTGCCGCGCACACCGCCAGCCGGTCGGCCTCGGCGCGCAGCGGCGGCGAGAGTTTTGCGTAGCTGCGGAAATCGCCGATCGCCGTCTCGTTCAGGTCGAAATACGGCGGCGCGGTATCGCAGGTGACGGAAAGCCCGCCGTCCTTGGCCCGGCGGATCAGCGCGAGCGCTTCGGCTGTCGAGACATGGGCGAAGTGCACGGCCCCGCCGGTCAGCTCGGCAAGCCGGATGTCGCGCGCAACCAGGATCGCCTCGGCGACGGCGGGGATGCCGGGCAGGCCGAGCCGGGTCGCCAGTTCCCCCTCCGTCGCCGCACCGCCCGCGGCGAGCGAAGGCTCCTCCGGATGCTGGACGATGCGCGCCCCGAACCCGCGCGCATAGGCGAGCGCGAGCCGCATCAGCCGCGCCGGGCCGATCGCCCGCGCACCGTCGGTGAACGCCACCGCGCCGGCGGCGCGCAGCAGGCCAAGCTCGGAAAACTCCTCGCCGCGGCAGCCGCGGGTCAGCGCCGCGTACGGCAGGATGGCGAGGCTGCCGGTCTCCTCGCCGCGCGTGCGCAGCAACTGCACCAGCGCCGGGTCGTCGATCGCCGGGCGGCTATCCGGCAGGGCGGCAAGCGTCGTGATGCCGCCCGCCGCCGCCGCCTGCGCCGCCGAGGCGATGGTCTCACGGTATTCGTAGCCGGGCTCGCCGAGTTCGGCGCGCATGTCGACCAGCCCCGGGCAGAGCACGGCGCCGTCGCCGTCCACCACCATCGCCCCGTCCGGCCGGCCGAGCGAGGCGCCGAAATCGGCGATCCGCCCGTCGCGCATCAACAGCTCGCCGGGACCGTCAAATGCCGACGCCGGATCGAGCAGCCGGACACCGGTGAACAGCGTGTCAGAGGGCATTGCGCCGCTGCACGCGGGCGAGCGTGTCGAGCACCGCCATGCGCACCGCGACGCCCATCTCCACCTGCTCCTTAATGACGCTGCGCACGGGGTCGTCGGCGACCGCGCTGTCGATCTCCACGCCGCGGTTCATCGGCCCGGGATGCATGACCAGCGCATCGGGCTTCGCGTGCGCGAGCTTCTCCTGATCGAGACCGAAGAAGTGGAAGTACTCGCGCTCGCTCGGCACCAGGCCCTTTGCCATGCGCTCGCGCTGCAGGCGCAGCATCATCACGATATCGGCGTCGGCGAGGCCCGCCCGCATGTCGTGGAACACCGCGATGCCCAGCCGCTCCGCCTCGGCGGGGATCAGCGTCGGCGGGCCGACGACCCGCACGCGGCTGCCCAATGTGGTCAGCAGGTGGATGTTGGAGCGGGCGACCCGCGAATGGGCGATGTCGCCGCAGATGGCGACCGTCAGCCCTTCGAGCCGGCCCTTGCGCCGGCGGATGGTCAGCGCATCGAGCAGCGCCTGGGTGGGATGCTCGTGCGTCCCGTCCCCGGCATTGATGACGGCCGCGCCGACTTTCTGCGCCAGCAGGTTGGGCGCGCCGGACTGGTCGTGCCGCACCGCCAGCAGGTCGCAGTTCATCGCGTTCAGGGTCGCCGCGGTGTCCAGCAGCGTCTCCCCCTTGTTCACGCTGGAGGTTGCCACCGACATGTTCAGCACGTCCGCGCCGAGCCGTTTTCCCGCCAGTTCGAAGCTCGTGCGGGTGCGCGTGGAGTCCTCGAAAAACAGGTTGATCAGGGTGCGCCCGCGCAGCAGGTCGCGCTGCGTCTTGCCCGACCGGTTCAGCAGCACGTAGCTTTCGGCGAGATCCAAAAGATGCGTGATCTCGGGCGGATGCAGCCCCTCGATCGCCAGCAGGTGTCGATGCGGATAGTACAAGCGGAGTCCGCGTTGAATTGCCGGCCCATCCTATCGCCGGTCAGTTCCGGCGCCTAGCAGGCTGGAAGTCGGCACCTGCTATTGCCGGCCCGGAGGCCGTTCCTTGAAGTCAGTGACTACGGTCAGGCTCAGCCTACTCGATGGCCACTTGGCGTCGGCAGAGTTAGAGGAGGAAATGAGTGTATCAAGGGCTGGCAGTCGACTATCCTCGGCGCATGGTCAAACTGCGGAAATCGGAATCCGAAGGGTCGAGCGTACCCGGCGCTACATCGGGTCGAGAAGCGCGTCTGTTTCATGAGATCCTTCGGAAGCAAGGCCGACTGCCCGCCGGCGTGCAGCGGGTCGAATTCCGCTTTGGTGAAGACTCGGCTGGCGAGCCCGCGGTGTGGATAGTCTTCGTCGCCAAAGACGACCTGAACCCGAGCAAAGCAAAGATGTCTGCTATCAGGCGCCTTGCTGAGAACGTTCGGTCCGAAGTTCGCCGCTCGGGCAGCGAGCGATGGCCGTACGTAACGATTGAGGCTGAGACGACGGAGGCTGAGTGATCAGCGTTGGCGCTTCATCACGACCTCCTCGAGCAGGCCTCTCACCTGGCAAAGCGGGAGACGAAAAAACCAAGACAGGCCAGCCTCCGGCGCGCCGTGTCCGCAGCCTACTATGCGCTGTTTCATCTTCTGATCGCTGAAGGGGCACGGCTGCTATCCCCCGCAACTCCTCCCGGTCTAAAGATCCTGGTCAGTCGGGCTTTCGATCACGGACAAATGCGGCATGTCTGCTCAAGCTTTGTGCAGGGTAATGCCGGGAAGCCGGGGAACAGGAGCATCCCTCTCGCCACACAGGCGGTGCTGAGACTTCCTCTCGATCCGGGCCTTGTTCAGGTCCTCGAATCGTTTGTTGATCTTCAGGAAGCTCGTCATGAGGCGGACTACGACCTCGCGAAAGTGTGGACTCGGCTGGACACCTTGAATCACGTGCGGACCGCAGAACAGGCTTTCAACACCTGGGAGCGAGTCAGGGACACTTCGAATGCCTCGGTATTTCTGGCAGCCCTCCTCCTCCAGAAGCATTGGGCCAGGTAGTGACCGGCAGAGTCGGAGGCAGATCGGGGGGTGCAACGAACACCAGCCAAACCCTGCCAAGTCGTCGGCCGCCCCCATCCCCAGCCGTTGCGCTTCGCGGAGAACCAGTCTCGGGCGTCGATTCCCCATGCAGAATTCCGTCCTACCCGCCGCACGCCGTCCGTAGCCGCGCCAGCGTCTCCTCGCGCCCGAGCGCCGCGAGCGTCGCATCGATCCCCGGGCTCATCGTGCTGCCGGTCAGCGCGGCGCGCAGCGGCTGCGCCACCTGCCCGAGCTTCTTGCCGCTCCGCTCGGCATAGACGCGCAGCGCCGCATCCAGCGCCGCCGCCGAAAACTCCGTCGCCGCCAGCATCTCGCTCAGTTCGCGCAGCATCGCACACGCATCCGCCGTCAGCATCGCGGCGGCCTTCGGCTGGAACGGCAGTGGCGGCTCGCGCGCCAGAAACGCGGCACTCTCAGCCAGTTCCACCAGCGTTTTCGCCCGCTCTTTCAGCCCGGGCATCAGCGCGCGGATGCGCGCCGCCGCAGTCTCCCCGAGCGTCAGCCCGGAAATGTCGGCGAGCCGCTCCAGCACGTCGCGCGTCAGCCGGCCGTCGTCCGCCTGGCGCAGCCACACGCCGTTCAAATGCGTGAGCTTCGCGTAGTCCATCCGGCTCGGCGCCCGCCCGACACCGTCGAGATCGAAGGCCCGGATCGCTTCTTCGCGGGAAAACACCTCCGCGTCGCCGTGCCCCCAGCCCAGCCGCAGCAGATAGTTGCACAGCGCCTCCGGCAGAAAACCCTGCTGGCGGAACTCCAGCACGCTGGACGCCCCATGGCGCTTGGACAGCTTCGCCCCATCCGGCCCATGGATCATCGGCACATGCGCGAAGCGCGGCACGTCCCAGCCCATCGCCTCAAAAATCATCACCTGCCGGAACGTGTTGGTCAGGTGGTCATCGCCCCGGATCACGTGCGTGATGGCCATGTCGTGATCGTCCACCACGACCGCGTGCAGATACGTCGGCACGCCGTTGCTGCGCAGGATGATCATGTCGTCCAGCTCGGCGTTGGCGACGCGCACCTCGCCCTGCACGAGGTCCTGCACCACCGTCGCCCCCTCGCGCGGCGCTTTGATGCGGATGGCCGGCGCCATCCCCGCCGGCGCCTCGGCGGGGTCGCGGTCCCGCCAGCGGCCGTCGTAGCGCGACGGCCGACCCTCGGCGAGCGCCTGCGCGCGCATCTGCTGCAGTTCCTCGGCCGTGCAGTAGCAGCGATAGGCCCGGCCCGACGCCAGCAGCGCATGCGCGACCTCGGCGTGGCGCGCCTGCCGGGTCGACTGGAACACCGGCGGCTCGTCGGAGCGGATGTCCAGCCAGCCCAGGCTGTCGAGGATGGCTTGCGTGTATTCCGGCCGGTTGCGCTCGCGGTCGGTGTCCTCGACGCGCAATAGGTGCTGTCCGCCGTGATGCCGGCTGAACAGGTAGTTGAACAGCGCGGTACGGGCGCCGCCGATATGCAGCTGGCCGGTCGGGCTTGGAGCGAAGCGGGTGCGCACGGTCGTCATTCGGCATAACTGGCCCCGGCGTCGCCCGGCGTCCAGCGCCGGCGTGGCCAAACCGGGCACGCAAGGGTAGTCTCGCCGCTCTCAACTCCGGGGCGAGCGTGCAGCAGGTCGCGGGCGCCATCCGATGGGCACGGCAGGGCCACGCGTCGGCGCTTGCGCCATTTCTGCAGGCGCTGCTCGCCGGCGAGCGCGGACGGCCAGCGCTCTGGCTGCCGGTGTTCCTGGGCGCCGGCGACCTCGCGTATTTCGCGCTGCGGAGCGAGCCGCGATGGTGGATCGGCGCCGCCCTGCTCGCGCCGACGCTCGCGGCATGCTGGCTCGCGCGACCCTGGCCGGCGGTGCGGGCGGGGACAGCGGCGCTGGCCGCCGCGGCGCTCGGCTTCGCGGCGGCGCAGTTCGCCGCACTGCGGGCGCCCGGGCTTGCGGCTCTGCCGAGCCGGGCGACGATCATCAGCGCGACGGTGCTCGGCGTGGAGCCGCTGCCGCAGGGCCGGCGGGTGCTGCTCGGCGCGGCCCGGCTGGACGACCAGGCGCCGCTCGACCGCTCGCTGCGCATCCGGCTGCGCCGCGATGACGGCGCCGCGATCGCTGCCGGCGACGCGCTGCGGCTGCGCGCCCTGGTCCGCCCGCCGCCTCCGCCGGCCTATCCCGGCGGCTGGGACCTCCAGCGGGACGCCTACTTTGCGGGTTTCGCCGGCTACGGCTACGCGCTCGGCCCGGCGGAGGTCACGCCGGCCGCCGGCGGCGGCTGGTCCAGCCGGCTGCACGCGCTGCGGGAGGGCGTGGCAGGGCGGATCACGGCGGCGCTGCCCGACGCGCGGGGTGCGATCGCCGCGACCTTGCTGACCGGGCTGAGCACCGGCATCGCCGAGGCCGATCGGGCGGCGTTCCGGGACTCCGGGCTGGCGCACCTGCTGGCGATCGCCGGGCTGCACATCGGCATCGTCATGGGGCTGGTGATGGGTGTTTCGCGCCTGCTGCTCGCCGCCTGGGAGTGGGCGGCGCTGCATTGGCCGATCAAGCAGGTCGCGGCGCTCGCGGCGCTGGCCGCGGGCGGCGGCTACGCGTTGCTCACCGGCGTGCACGTGCCGATCCTGCGCAGCTTCGCGATGGCCGCACTGGTGACGCTCGGCCTGCTCGCCGGGCGTCGCGCGATCTCGCTGCGCGGCCTGGCGGTCGCCGCCGCCGTGTTACTGCTGACGTCACCCGAGCAGGTCACCGGCGTCAGCTTCCAGATGAGCTTTTCCGCCGTGCTGGCGCTGATCGCCGGGTATCAGGCGATGCAGCCGCATCTGCGCGCGCTGCTGGGCGAGGCGGCGCTGCCCGGGCGGCTGCTCACGCTGGCCGCCACCCTGGCGATGACCAGCCTGCTCGCCGGCACGGCCTCGGCGCCATTCGCCGCGTACCATTTCGACCGCATCCAGCTCTACTACGTCGTTGCCAACCTGTTCGCGGTTCCGCTGACGGCGTTCTGGGTGATGCCGGCCGGGCTCGCCGCCCTCGCGCTGATGCCGCTCGGCCTGGAGCGCCTGGCGCTGCTGCCGATGGGCTGGGGGGTCGGTGCGGTGCTGTGGATCGGCCGCACGGTGTCGGCCTGGCCGGCGGCCACCGTCGCGGTGCCGCAGGCGCCGGGCTGGGGGCTGGCGCTGGTGGCGCTCGGCCTCGCCTGGCTCGGCCTCTGGCGCCTGCCCTGGCGCGCCGCCGGGCTGCCGCTGATCGCGCTCGGCCTGCTCTCGCCCTGGCTGGTGCGCCGGCCCGACCTGCTCGTCTCCGCCGACGCCCGGGTGATCGCGCTGCGCACGCAACAGGGCGTGTTCGCGCAGATCGGGCCGGGGGCCTCCCGCTTCACGCAGGACAGTTTTGAGCGCTTCTGGGCGCGCGGGAGGCTGCGCGACCTGCACGAGGCCGGGCCGGACCTGCTCGGCTGTGAGGCGGCTGGCTGCCTACTGCGCCCGGCACCGGGCGCTCCCGCCGCGCTGCTGTTGCTGGGAGAGGGACAATCCGAGCGCTGCGCCGAGGCGGCGCTCATCGTCTCGGCCGAGCCGATCCGCCAGGGCTGCCCGGGCGACCTGCCGAGGATTGACCGCTTCACGGTCTGGCGCGACGGCGCCCAGGCGGTCTGGCTCGGTCCCGGCGGCGCGACGATCCTCAGCGACCGCGCCGAGCGCGGCCAGCGTCCCTGGGTTCAGCCGACCCCAGTGCGCCAGCCCACGCGCGCGCCGCTGCCGATGGCCCCCGCCGCCCCGCTGCCGCCCGAATAGGGGCTGCTCATCGGAGGGTCCGTCAGGGCAGCATCTCCGAGCCGGGCACCATCCCCTTCGGCAGCTCGGCAACGTAGCGGGCGAGCTCGCCGGGCCGCGTGACCCAGAGGCGCTCGCGTTGCGAGAGGACGTGCCGCAGCGCCTCGCGCAGTGGCCGCAGGCGGAACGGCTGGCCGACCAGGAACGTGTGCAGCACGATCGAGCAGACCAGCGGCCGCCGGCCCGACTGCTCGAGCATCTCGTCGAACTGGTCGACGATCATCTCGGCGAACTGGCGGCCGGTGTGCTGGCGGAACACGATCGCCGGGCTGTCGTTGAGCTCGACGCTGTAGGGAACCGACAGGATCGGGCCGCTGCGCGTGGTCATCCAGAACGGCTGATCGTCCGCCGGCCAGTCGAGCACGTAGGAAAAGCCCTCCTCGCGCAGCAGGTCGAGCGTGACCGTGCTCTGCGCGAGATAGGGCCCCAGCCAGCCCTGCGGCGCCGCGCCGGCGTGCCGGGCAATGCCGTCGCGACACTCCCGGATCAGGCGCCGCTCATCGTCCTCCCACAGCGCATCCTGGCGTTCCGCATTGGTGCGGCCGTGGCCGACGAACTCGTCGCCGCGCGCACGCAGCGCCGGGGCGATCTCCGGACATGCGTCCAGTACCGCGCTGTTGACGTTGTGCGCGCAAGGCAGGCCGAGCTCGTCGAGCATTTCGAGCTGATTCCACAGGCCGACGCGGTTGCCGTAGTCGCGCCAGGCGTAATTGCGGCTGCTCTGCGCCGCCCCCGGCTGCGCGCTGTCGCTGCCGAGCCCGGCGCGGAACGCGAACTGCTCGATGTTGTTGCACACGACCAGCGCGAGCCGCGCGCCGTTCGGCCACTCATAGGTCGGGCGGGAGGTGATTGCGCTATGCCGATAGCGTCCGTGGCCCGGCAGATTCATCAGCGAACCTCTTTGCGTCGCGCACGGCGACACTGGCGGCAGACAGCTGTGTTGCCAACCGGTTCAGCATCCCGGCGGACAGATATCGAGCGCCCGCGTGATCCGCGCGTGCTGTTCAGCGACAGGCAACGCGGCGCTTCAGTCGCCAGCCACAACAGACCGGCCTGTGCCTCGTGCGGGGTCGTCAGCAGATGCATGCGGCGCTCGTAACGACTCGCCGGCATAGGCCGCCTCGGCGAACAAGTGATCAAACCGAGAGAGCCGGCAAGCCGGCCGAGTGCCGCCGCTTCGAGACGGCTCAGTACCGTCGCATCAGCGCCACTAGGTGCCCCTGCACCTTCACCCGGTCGGCCGGAAAGATGCGCGTCTCGTGCCGGGCATTCGCCGGCTCCAGCGCGATCGAGTTGCCGCGCCGGCGCAGCCGCTTCAGCGTCACTTCGGCATCGTCGACCAGCGCCACGACGATCTGCCCGGTCTCCGCCGTCTCGCTGCGCCGGACGATGACGGTGTCGCCGTCGAAGATGCCGGCTTCGACCATCGAGTCGCCCGCCACCTCCAGCGCGTAGTGCTCGCCGCCGCCAAGCAGCGCCATCGGCACTTCGATCTGCGTCTCCTGGTCGCGCAACGCCTCGATCGGCAGGCCGGCGGCGATGCGACCGTAGAGCGGAAGCTGCATCGCCGCGGCGTCGTTCGCCGCCCGCACGCCGGGCAGCCGCGTCGTGAAGTCGCCGCGGATGACGTTGGGCGCGAATCCCGCCTCGCGGACGGTCTCAGCCTCGGGTGGCCGGGCAGCCGCATTCTCGGGGACCCGCACCACCTCGAGCGCGCGGGCGCGATGGTGGCGACGGCGCAGGAAGCCGCGTTCCTCGAGCGCCGAGATCAGCCGGTGGATGCCCGACTTGGACTTCAGGTTGAGGGCCCCCTTCATCTCCTCGAAGCTCGGCGAAAAGCCGGTGGATTTCAGGTGCTTGTCGATGAAGCTGAGCAGTTCGTGCTGCTTGCGCGTCAGCATGTCTCGTATTTCCCCCCGGCGGGACGCGCCAAGCGGGCCGCGTCCTGGAACAAACCAGCAACTGACCCCGCGTTCTATATTGGTTCCGGCAGCCGCGTCAAGCCGCCGCCAGGCGGCCCGCGGCGGGGCGCTCAGGCGCCTCGCCGGCGGAGGGTCAGGCCTCGATCTCCGGGCGCGGCTGGAGGCGCGCCGGGGCGGGCTCGGCCGCTGGCCGTGCACGCAGCAGCATGAAGGCCGGCACGTCGTCGCCGAACCCGACCACCCCGCGGTCCGGCTCGGGCGGCTCGCGCATTCGCGGCGCCGGCGCGGCGGATGCCGGGCGCAGGGCTGCCGCGGCGGGTCGCTGTCGAGCGGAGGGTTTTGCCCCGGACGCGCTGGCTGCGGCGGGCTTGGGCGCGGCGCGCTGGGGCGCCGCGGGCCTGGGCTCGGTCGGCCTGGGCTCGGTCGGCCTGGGCTCGACGGGCATGCGCTCGACGGGCATGCGCTCGACGAGTTTGGCAGCCGGCTTCTCCGCCCGCGAGCGGGACGGCGCGGCGGAACGCGCACCGACGCCCTGCCGCCCGCGACCGCGGCGCGGCACATCCGTCGCCCAGTCCACGGGATCGAGCCCTTCCACCGCGATGCGCGGGATCGGCCCGCCCGTCAGCCGCTCGATCGCCTCGACCGCCAGCCGGTCCTCAGGCAGCGCCAGCGTGAAGGCGCGTCCGTCGCGTCCCGCCCGCCCGGTCCGCCCGATCCGGTGCACGTAGTCCTCGGCATGATGCGGCACGTCGAAATTGAACACGTGCGACAGGCCGCCGATATCCAGCCCGCGCGCCGCCACGTCGCTGCACACCAGCAGCCGGATTTCGCCGGCCTTGAATTTTTCCAGCGTCGCGAAGCGCACCGGCTGCGCCATGTCGCCGTGCAGCGCGCCGACGCTGAAATGATGCCGCGCCAGCGACTTGTAGAGGATGTCGACGTCGCGCTTGCGATTGCAGAAAATCAGCGCGTTCTGCACGTCCTCCTTGCGGATCAGCCGGCGCAGCGCCTCGCGCTTGTCATGCGTGGAGACCAGCGCCAGGCCGGCGGTGATGTTGGTGGCGACGGTCGCCGACGGCGTGACCGCGATCTGCTTGGGGTTCTGCAGGAAGGCGTCGGCCAGGCGGCGGATCTCCGGCGCCATCGTGGCACTGAAGAACAAGGTCTGGCGGGTGCGCGGCAGCATCGCGACGATGCGCTCGACGTCGGGGATGAACCCCATGTCCAGCATCCGGTCGGTCTCGTCGATCACCAGCATGCGTGCGTCGGTCAGCAACAGGCCGCCGCGCTCGAACAGGTCGATCAGCCGGCCCGGCGTGGCGATCAGCACGTCGACGCCGCGGGTCAGCGCATCCCGCTGGTCGGCCATGCTCTCGCCGCCGATGATCAGCGCGTGGTTGAGCCGAAGGTATTTGCCGTACTGGATGAAGTTCTCGGAAACCTGCAGCGCCAGTTCGCGCGTCGGCTCGAGGATCAGCGAGCGCGGCATGCGGGCGCGCGCGCGCGAGCCGGCCAGGATGTCGAGCATCGGCAGGGTGAAGCCGGCGGTCTTGCCGGTGCCGGTCTGCGCCACGCCGAGCACGTCGCGGCCCATCAGGATGGCGGGGATCGCCTGCTCCTGGATCGGCGTGGGCTGCAGGTAGCCCTTCTCGGCGACGGCGCGCAGCACCGGCTCGGACAGTCCGAGTTGCGCGAACCCCGTCGCGGGCGGCGGCGCGGCCTCGCTGTCCGGCAACGCCTGCGTGGGCGCGACCTGCGTGTCGGCAAGGGTGTCCGGCTCCGCCGGGTCAGTCGTGATCTCGGCCAAACAGCGTCTCTGTCATTCGGGAGCGTTTCGGGAGCAGGCATGACATTCGGCAGCATCTGCGCGACGCCTGCGCTGCCGCATATCTGGGCAGCGCACGGAAATGTCAAGCACAAGCCGGTGACAGCGTGGCCGAACCGATCGGCATGACTGTCCGGCCGATCGCCGTCGGGTGCAGCTGGACCGGCGATCCGGCGGCCGCGCGGGATTCCAGCGGGCACGATCGCAGTCTACAAGCGGGCATGGGCCGCACGACGCTGCTGCTGCTTCCCGGCCTGCTGTGCGACGCGCGGCTGTGGGACGCACAGTGCGCCGCACTCGCCGACGTGGCGGAGACCATCGTCGCGGACCTGACACGGGACGATGATGTGGCGGCGATGGCGGCGCGGGCGCTGGAGCTTGCGCCGCCACGCTTCGCGCTGGCCGGCCTGTCGATGGGCGGCTACGTCGCCTTTGCCATTCTGCGCGCGGCACCGGAGCGCGTGACCCGGCTCTGCCTGATGGACACCACGGCGCGGCCCGACTCGGAGGAGCAGCGCCGGCGCCGGCGCGGCCTGATGGCGCTGACCCGCCAGGGCCGGTTCCGCGGGGTCACGCCGCGGTTGCTGCCGATGCTGCTGCACCCCGACCGGCTGGCCGACGCGCCGCTCGCCGCGGAGGTGATGGACATGGCAGGGCGGGTCGGCAAGG
>Ga0213875_10001630_pt1 | contig 14166 bp, 11 predicted proteins | sample BarmaccomBMRX_R8_FD_160105 | JGI IMG/M metagenome (GOLD analysis project Ga0213875, IMG submission 160105) | Root-associated microbial communities from Barbacenia macrantha in rupestrian grasslands, the National Park of Serra do Cipo, Brazil - RX_R8 | ecosystem: Host-associated > Plants > Roots... | reverse complement strand
TGGCGCAGCCGGATTCTTGGTCAAGTCCACCCCGCCCGAGGACTTCGTCGGGCTCATCCGGGTCGCCGCCGCCGGGCACACAGTCCTGTCACCAGCCGCGACCCGCGGACTGCTTGCCAGCGCGGCCCGGGACCGGGAGTTCCTTGATCTGCCGCGCAAAAGAGCAGCAGCGCTATCCGAGCGGGAGAGCGAGGTTCTCGGCTGCATCGCGAACGGGATGTCCAATGCGCAGATCGCGAGCAAACTGTACCTGTCCGAGGCAACCGTCAAGGGCTACGTCTCACGCCTGCTGGACAAGCTGGACTGCGCCAACCGCGCCCAGGCCGCAGTACTGGCCTACCGCCTTGGCCTGCCACCCCGACCATGACCTGCTCTCCGGGCGCGGCCATCCGATGGCTCGCGGCGGATGTCCAGGAGTCGCTTCGGGAGTGACGGCCGGCAGGCCGCTGGGTCATTCCAGGAGGCCGTACTCGCGGGCTCGTGCTATGGCGGCGGTTCGTGACTGGGCGCTGAGCTTGGTGTAGACGGAGCTGAGGTGGCCGCGGATGGTGCGCTCGGTGACGCCCAGGGCGGCGGCGATCTGCAGGTTGCGGTGGCCGGCGGCGGCGAGCCGGATCACCTCGGTTTCCCGGCTGGTGAGCTGGGGACGGGCGGCCTGGGACCGGTGCCGTGCCAGGGCCCGGATCAGCAGTGAGCGGCTGATGGTGCTGTGGCCGCGGGCGGCAGACCGGATGGCGGCGTGCAGCGCCCTCAGCTCGCAGTCCTTACGGAGGTAGGCGACGGCTCCGGCGGCGACCGCCTCGAGGACGAGATCGCCTTCATCGTAGGTGGTCAGGACGACGACGCTGGTGCTGGCCGCGATGCTTCTGGTCGCGTCGGCGCCGCTCATCACGGGCAGCCGCAGATCCATCAGAACGACATCGGGGTGAAGGTCGGCGGCTGCGCGTACCGCGGCCTGGCCGTCGGCGGCATCGCCGACGATGGTGAAGTCAGGGCTGGTCTCGAGCATCAGGCGTAGTCCTTCGCGGACCACGGGGTGGTCGTCGACGATCAGGACGCGGATCGGGTCGTTCATGGTGATTCCGCTGCTGCCTGCGTGGTGCCGGCGCAGACGGGCAACCAGAGCCTGATGACTGTGCCGCGATCCGCTGCGCTTTCCACATCGAGGCGGCCGCCGGCCAGCCGCGCGCGTTCGGCCATGCCGACGAGCCCGTAACCCCCGGCCCGGGCGGGCTGGTGCGGGCGCAAGCCGATCCCGTCGTCGCGGATCTCGACGACGATCTGCCCGCCGTCGGGCCGGGCCGTCACGCTGGCGTGGCTGGCGTGCGCGTGCTGAGCGATGTTGGCTAGCGCTTCCTCAGTGACGCGAGCCACCAGCGTCAGGCTTCCGCGCAGGCTCGGTGCCGCCGGGCCGCACTGGTCCAGCGCCGGGTCGACGTGCAGCTCCACGGAACAGTCCAGCATCGGGCCGAGCCGGTCGACTGCGGCCTGGAGTACCTGGTCCAGGCCGGCGGGCTCATCCTGCGCCGTGACCATGCGCAGGTCGCGGATCGCCGCGCGGGCCTCACTCAGCGTCGCCTGGGCCCGCCCGACAGCGCTGCGCAGGATCGGCATCGCCCGGGGGTTGTGCCCGCGCTCCAGGTGCGTCATAGCGGCCTGGAGCTGCATGGTGACGCCGACTAGGCCCTGGGACAAGGTGTCGTGCAGGTCGCGCGCAATCCGGCGGCGTTCCGCCTCGCGGGTCAGCTCCTCGATCCGCGCCGCCGCGGCGGTCAGCTCGGCGTTCAGGCGCTGCTGCCTGGCGTGCGCCTGGCGCTGGACAGTCAGCAGGAGCGCCCCGCCGATGACGAACAGGACCATGGACAGGTAGTCGGTCGTGTTCCACACCACCGTCGCGGGGTCGTGCCAGGCCACGCTCGCGGCGAATCCGGCTCCGCCGCAGGCGACGGCGGCCATGACGGGCCGGGGCTGGCTCAGCAGGACGGGCGCTTCCGCGCACAGCGCCAGCGTCAGGCCGATGACCAGGCCGGTGTCCAGATAGGTGGCGGAGATCGTGGCGAGCAGGGCCGCCTGGAGCGGGAAGTATGCCCACTGCAGATGCGGCGGCCAGCGGTCGGTCAGCGCGGTGACGTGCAGCAGATAGTGGATCACCATGACGGTGGCGAACAGCGTGGATGGGTGAGGCGGCATCTGGTGGTAGGCATCCGGATGGGCGCCGGTGACGACCCGGGCGGAGCCTGCGATCTCCACCACGGCCACGTGCCCGAGGTGGATCCGGCCGCTGGCGAGCCACCCGACCAGGTAGACCAGGCTGACCCAGGCGAACAGGAACCAGCGTGCCGGCCGGGTGTCCGCGGACGGGCTGTCATCCGGAGAGCCGGGCTTTGTCACACTCGCTGGGCTCCTGTCGCTGCCGTGGGGTGGTCAGGGTCGATTCTACGAACCGGTATCCGGCATGCCACCGGCGGAAACGACGGGGCCGGCGGGGGCGCGTCGGCCGATGCGCAGGCCTGCGGGCGGTTCCTACGGTCGGGACCGTGACCAACATCGTTGATGCTCGCGGCCTCCGGCGCGTATACCGCCTCGGCGAGAACCGCATCCAAGCCCTGCGCGGCGTGGACCTGACCGTATCCGCTGGTGAGGTGCTGGCGGTCGTCGGGCCCAGCGGGTCGGGCAAGACTACGCTGCTGAACTGCCTGAGCGGGCTGGACCGGGTCGACGCGGGCCGGATCGAGGTGGCTGGGAACGACCTCACGCGGCTGTCCCAGTCGGCCCTGACCCGATTCCGGGCCCGGCACGCAGGATTTGTCTTCCAGCAATACAACCTCCTGCCGGTATTCACCGCGGTGGAGAACGTGGAGTTCGCGCTGCTGCTGAACGGCATCAGGGCCGGTGCCGCGCGCCGACGGGCCATGGAGGAGCTGGACGCGGTCGGCATGGCCGACCGGGCCGGTCACCGGCCGGGCCAGCTATCCGGCGGCCAGCAGCAGCGGGTCGCCGTTGCCCGGGCGCTGGTCAGTCGGCCCTCGATCGTCTGGGCCGACGAGCCCACCGGTGCCCTGGACAGCGAAACAGGGGCCGAGATCGTCGATCTGATGCTGATGCTGAACAAGCACGGCGGGGCCACGTTCGTCTGGGTCACGCACGCTCCCGAGATCGCCGCCCGGGCTCACCGGGTCATCCGCATGCAGGACGGCCTCATCGACGCAGCGGCCGGGGAGCCGTGATGCCGGCGGTGTTCCTGGCCCGGCTCGCCACGCGCAATGTCGTGCGCCGCCCCGCCCGCACGCTGACCATGGTGGCCGGGATGGCGCTGTCCGTGACGCTGGTGACCGCGGCCCTCGGGCTGGGCGACAGCCTGGACGCCTCGGCGCGCGCCGCGTTGGCGCGGGACTTCGGCCAGATGACCGGGACGGTCTCCGGGCACTTCAGCGCCCCGCGGGGCCAGGCGGCCCGGCAGTGGCTCGCCGGCCGCCCGGGCGTCACCGCCGCGACGGCGTTCGCGCTCAGCCCGGCTGCCCTGATCATCACTTCCGGACGCACCGGGCTCTCGCGCCAGTCGGTCAGTGCCGTCGGGGTGCAGCCTGACTTCAGCAGTACATTCGGGTCGGCGCGCACTCAATCCGGGGGTGCCGTCGATCTGGGCACGCTGTCATCCGGTCGGGTCGCCGTCAGCGCGAGCCTGGCTCACACCTACGAGGTCACGGTCGGCGACCGGCTCCTCGTGGACTTCTTCGGCCAGGAACGAACCGTGACCGTCGCGGCGATCCTGGACTCCGATATCGCAAGCACAGCAACTGACTTGCTCCTCGGGGGCCTCGCACAGGTCGTTATGAGCATGAATGACTACGCGGCACTCACGGACAGCGGCGGCGTCGTGACGATCCTGGCCTATCGCGCGCCGCGGCTGAGCGCCGCCGGCTCTGCCGCGCTGACCGCAGCCGTGCGCGAGCACTTCGGCATCAGCGCCGGGTTCCGGCCCGCGGGTCCCGGCGAGCATCCGGTGCAGGTGGTCAGCCCACAGCTCACCCTGGCCTCTGCGGCCCGGCAGGCCGCCGGGCGGGCCTCGTTCCTGGGCGCGCTCGGGACCGGGCAGTACAAGCAGCTCAGCCAGCTCCTCCCGTCGCTGACCGTCCTGCTGATCGGGTGCGGTATCGCGCTGCTGCTCCTGATGGTTGTCCTGCTGACCGCGGAACGGCGCATCGAGTCCGGCGTGGCCCGTGCCATCGGGCTGAGCCGGTCCTGGCTGGCCGGCTCGTGCCTCATCGAAGGGGTGGCCTACGCGGCGGCCGGGATCGCGCTGGGCATCCCGGCCGGGATCGCGCTGATCAGCTTGGAGATCGCCGAGCTCGCGAGGCTTCCGCTGTCCACGCCGTTCGGCGGCGGCTTCCACCTGTCGCTGGCCACGTCGGTGTCCGGGCGCAGCATCGTCATCGTCGCCTCATCCGTTATCTGCCTGATCGCCGCGCTCATGCTGCTCGCCTCCGTGCTGACCGCGCGCGATGACATCGTCGCCTCGGTACGTGGCCTGCCGGATCCGCCCCGCGCTCGGGGGCTTGCGGGTGTGGCCTGGCGCTGCGGAGCCATCCCCGCCCTGGGCGCGATTGCCTGCCTGGCCGCCGCCGCGCGGCTGCAGGCCGGATGGGAAGCCGTGATCCCGGCGCGCTTGCGTGGTGCGGCTACCTTCGACGCCTTCTGGGTCCGGCAACTGGGCGTGTTCCTCGCCTTCGTGGCGGCCGGCCTGGCCGCCACGTTCGTGCTGCGGGCGGCCAGAATCCCGCCGCCGGTCGCGGCCCGGGCCGGAACCACCCTGGCTGCCGCGTGCTGCCTGGTGTACGCGCTCCAGCCGGACGGCACCGTGTTCAGCTTGTTCCAGCCGCCCGGTGCGTCGTTCCTCATCTCGGCGAGCGCCGGGCATCTGGACGGCCAGGTGTGGAGCCTGGTACTCGGCGACCTCATGCTCATCGGCGGCGCCGTGGCCGTCGTCGTGGCGAACATCGACTTCGTCACCGCCGCGCTGCGCAGGGTCACCGCTCCGGCGCGCCGCGCGGTCCCGTCTGTCCGCGTCGCGTGCGCCTACCTGCTGGCCATCAAGTTCCGGTCACTCGCCACGGTTTCGGTGACCGCGCTGGTCATGTTCCTGACCGTGCTCATCCTGACCGTGGACGGTTCGGTCGCCGCGGCCAGCCTCGACGCCACCGCGAGCGGCGGCTACCAGCTGTCCGCCGAGCCCGCGCCCGGATCGTCCACCGCTACCGATGACGTTACCCGCCTGCCGGACCTGGGCACGACGGTCGCGTCCGCCGCGACGCTGACCATGGCGTCCGGCGGCGCCGTCACGGCCATGACGGCGGACCTGCCGGGCCGCAAGCCGCAGCCCCTTGCCGACCAGCTCACCGCCGCAGACCGCTCCTTCGCCCGGGGCAACGACCTGAACCTGTCCGTCGCCGCGGGCTACCCCAGCGCCCGCGCGGTATGGGACGCCGTTGAAAACGGCGGGAGCGCGGGGCATCCCGCGCCCGCGGTCTGGCGTTTCGAGCCGGGCGTCACCGGCATCGACCCCCGCAGGCCCGGGTTCGCGCCGTTCTCCGTGACGGTCACCAGCGCCGCCGGGCAGGTCACCACCACCCTCCTGGTGATCGCCGTCGCACCGGCCACCTCCCGCTGGGCCGCCCTGTTCACCGGACCCGCCGCCTTCCACCGGATCGCCCCGCATGCCGGAACCCGCCAGACCCTGTTCCGCCTTGCCTCCGGCACCAGCCCGGCCGCCGCGATCAGGGCGCTGGCCGACCGTCTCGGCCCCAGGGGCCTGCAGGTCCAGTCTCTGGTATCCGACCAGGCCGCAGGGGCGGCCGCAACGACCGCGGTGCTGCTGACCGGCTACCTGGCCCTTGGCTGGCTGTTCGGCGCCCTGGCGCTGAGCGTCGTCACGAGCCGTTCGGTTCTCGAACGCCGACCGCACCTGGGCATGCTCCGGGCTGCGGGCCTGAGTACCACAGGGCTCCTACTCGCGCTGCTGACCGAGATCGGCCTGCAAGTCGTCCTCAGCCTCACCGTCGGCGTCGCCATGGCCCTATGGGCCGCGCACCGCATCCTGGCCGCGCTCACCCCGGCGGTCAGCACGCCTTGGGCCGCCATCGCCGCGATGGGCGGCAGCTGCCTCACCCTGACCGTCATCGCCGTCGCCCTGCCCGTGCGGCGCGCGGTCGCGATCAGCCCCGCCCAGGCGACCCAGTCCCTGTGAGACTCCGTAGTCAACGAGGAGAACAGCACATGCCCAGCAACCGACACCCAGCCGCCAATCGGCCCGTCACCGCCAAGCGGCCCGTCACCGCCAAGCGGCCCGGTCCCCAGGCGTGGCCGACGGCGATGCTCGCAGCCGCCATCGCCGTCGTCACCGGCTCCCTGATCGCAGCCATCACGCTCGGCGCCTTCTCCAGCGGCAGCGCCGCCGGGCCAGCCTCGGGCGGTACTGGCCCCGCAGCCGCCGCGACCAGCCAGGGCGCCTCCGTATGCCTGTCCAACCAGAACTGCTCGGGCGGGCTGCCCTACGCCCAGCCCGACTTCCTCGCCGTGGCAATGCCCAAACTGGAAGCAGGCCTGCACAAGACCGAAGCACAGATCGTGGGCGCGATGAACAACGGCACCAGCCCAACCCAGCTAGCCGCCCAGACCGGCCTGTCCACCGCCCGGTGGCACCAGGATGAGTCCGACGCTTTCACCGCCGGATTCGACGCCCTGATCGCCAGGAACGAGCTCACCGTCCCGGCCCTGGCCAGCCACCCGGACATCACCACCCCCCAGCAGTACCGGGATTACATGGCCGCCAGCATCAAGACCCAAGGCGCCGACTTCGAGCTGGCCATCGCCCTGGGCGTCAACCCGATGCAAGCCGGCATCATGCCCGGCGGCAACTGAAACGGTCGCGCGGAGCACGATCCGAGCCTCGCACGCTCCGGCCCAGCCGTGCTGGCCGCGGGCCAGCCTGTCGGCGGATGTGCTCGCTGACTACATCGTGATCAGCGCTGACATCATGGACGCAGTCGTGGCTGTGGCCCAAGGCTGCCCGATGCCGCCGCAATCCCCGTCGAGTCCGGCATACGCCGGACGTCGGAACTAGTTAGCAGAACCCCAGCTAAGGGCAACTAGGCAGAACTCACCACAGGGAGATACCAGCCATGACCACCCACTCTAACGCCCGGCTCCTGCGCAACGCCTACCAGGCCATCGAGCAAGGCGACCTGCAGCCGATGCTCACCATGCTCAATGAGGACGTCACCTGGACCGATTCCACCATGGGCCCGCTGGCGGGCAGCTACCGCAAGGACGAGGTGCCTCGCTTCTTCGGCAAGATGATGGACGTCTACCGCGGCACCCTGCGTGTCGAGATCACCGGCATGCTGGCCGACGATGACCACGGCATCATCTTGACCCGGGAGTCCGGCACCGTGGACGGCGAGCCGACGGCCTGGACCGGCGTCCACGTCTACACCTTCGGCAACGGCGGTATCACCCGGTTCGTCAGCTACGGCTCCGCCGAATACCAGCGGCTCTGGGCCGGCAAGCACGCCGGCCGCTCACCCGCCGCCAGCGCCGACCCGGTGTCCGGGGCGGCATGGCAGGATCCTAATGAAGACGGTGAGCCTGCAGCTTGAAATGTCAGGTCAGCGATCCGGAGCCAGATGGGCGGAGCATGCATGGACCGCCAAGGAGGTGTCCCCGGCGAGCGCATCGTCCTCGTCTCCTAGCGCTCGATTAGCTCGATACCCGGGCCGAGAGGCGTCTGGGCTTCGGCGCTTACTCGGGCGGCGTGCCTTCCGCGTCGCCAAGATAACCCTGGCAGCTCTCGGCGTCGCCGCCGCCGTCTGGCTCGCTGTGGCATCGGCGCATCTCGTCCGCTGCCTTCTGGTCGTGGCCATCCACGAGACGAGCTACCTGGCTCGTCAGCGTTAGCCGGACGTCGTCGCTGAGCGCGGGGTCAAGTGAGTCGAGGAAAGCGTCGAAGCGCTCTGCCGGGGTTGGCGGCGCGGCGGGCGCATCGAATGCGGCATGGCCCGTATTGTTCGTGTGATTGTTGCTCGCCGCGTGTGCGAGTCGGGTGAGTATGTCGATGTTGGCTGCAACCTGCTCGAGGTTATCCTCGTGTTTCGCCAGCCACCACACGACGGCACTTCCGGCGTCTTTGAGCACGTCCGTGCGAAGGTAGTGGCGCTTGCTCACCTGGTATCGCCGCTGGTACTCCCAGAGCCCTTCTTGCTTGCGGAGGGTGGCGAACTCGTCCAGTCGTTTCTGGTCCCCGGGCGGCAGCTGGAGGTGAACGGACTCGGCCCTGACCTCCACCTGTCCTGTGGGGTCGGGCAGGAGCATCCCGAGGGCCACGGAAAGGTCGGAGGCTGCAAGCGTGACCTCGCCGGGGTCCCGCTGCTCCGTGATCTTGCACGCACGACGGATGATCTCGTTGACGGCGATGTCGCTCGCCCCGCGGACCCCGTCGGCAGACGGCAGCCAGAAGACGCTGGCGGCGAACTCGAAGTGATAGTCAGCCAGAGGTGTGGGCAGCCGGATGCCCGTGATGGGCTGCGTTTGGAACTGAGCGGGCGGAGGCGGTACGGCTACAGCGACCGGGGCGGGGTCAGCTTGCGGCGGTGCCTGCGGCCACCTGGTGACGGCGGCCAGGACAGCGCCGCCGCCGGCGACAGCGAGTATGAGCGCGTCCGGGGCCGGCAGGCGGGCGGCAACGGCTAGGCAGGCAAAGACCAGGCAGCCGGCGGCGAGGCCGACCACCATGGCGTTGCGGCGGTTAGACATGCGGGCACCTTGCGTTAGTGACGGGGGCGACGGGTATTCAGGGGAGTTCGACCCCCTGAACGGCGGAAATCTGGTTGAGGACGAGATCGGCGATCACGTCGCGGAACGGGGCACGGTGCGCGAGCCCATATAGCTGCGGCAGAACGGCGGAGGCAGGCCGCCCGCCCTCGATGAGCGCGTTCAGGAGCAGGTGCCGGCTGGTGTCATCCTCGGCGGCGCAGCGGAGCCAGTCACTGGCACGGGAGGCCCACCCAGTGCCCGGCAGCCGGGTGAACGCGAGCGTCCAACCTGCTGCCAGCTGACGGGATACGTCGCTTTGCGCGATCAGCGGCTGGCTGGTCGGCTGCCGGACGGTGAGGCGGCCAGGATCGGCGACGTGGAGGAAAATGCGTGCGTCAACGATCCGCGTCGTTTCAATCGGCCTGTCGGTAAGCCGCGAGAGCAGCAGGCGCAGCAGTGGCCCGTTGCCGTAGACGACGTCGGCCAAGGCGTCCCATATGTCAGTCCGCTTGTGCCGTCTGGCCAGGTGATGCAGGCGAACAAGGGCCTCCGCTGGATGAGTCTGGGTCATTTGCTGGCATGCAACGACAAGGACCGTGGCTAGGTTGCCTGACGTGTCGCTCGCCCTGGACCAGTCGTAGATCTGCCGGCGGAAGGTCCTGCTGTTCGCCTCGTCGGCGAGACCCACCCGGAGAATGGCGGCAGCAGCAAGTTCAGAAGCTGGATTTGATGGCTGGGCCGTCAGGTGCTCGACCACGTCTGTCCAGTAGCGCTGGTATCGGGCGCCGAGGCATTGGGCAGCGAATCCGCGAGCCATTTCCACCCGCTCATCGAGGCTGAGTACGTTCGAACCCAGAGTGGTGCGGACCCAGGTTGCCAGAATGTCATGCAATTCCGGGAAGTGGCGCCAGAAGAACAGCCGGACAGCCGCTTCATATCCGGAACTGGTGAAGTGGACGTTGCGCGCGGCGTCGGTCTCAGCGCCGACCTCGCGCAGTCGTTCGCCCAGTGGAGGCCGGTTGAGCGCGGCGTCGGGTTCACCAGGCAGGCTAGCCATCAGCGCCGCCGCCGCGCCGTTGATGACGTCGGCATGGGCCCCGTGGAGCATAGCGACCGAGAGCAGCAGCGCCCGCTGCGACGCCAAGGTCAGCTTAGTGAGCGCCTCGCTGACCGGTGTTTCGCGCGGAGATGTGGGCTGTTCGGCCGCGGCGATCCAGCGCTGGAGGTCAGCCTTATCGGCCGTGTCGGCTTGCTGGTCCCTGGCATACAGGATGTCATCGACGAACCGGCGGATGTCGTCCATGGACCGCGGGCTCTTCAAGAAGTCCGGCGTGGGCAGGTCTGCGCCGTTGGCCAGCCCTTCGACGTTGAGAAGGTGGCCAAACACCTCCTCCCGCCGTGGGCTGGCTATGCGCTTCACGTAAGGGCGGAAGTCGGCGCGCAAGTCCAGCTCGTGCGGCTGGATGACGACGAGGCGTGCGTTGCGCTCCTGGACGCGGCTGTGCAGCACGGGCAGTTCCTTCTGGACCTGGCTCCAGAGTTGCTGGCTCGCGCCAGAAAGATCCACCCACATGCCATCATCACGGCCGATGAGGTCGGGGTCGATGTAAAACGACGATCCCTCGTCAGGTTCCTGCGGGTCCAGTTCGTGCAAGTCACCCTGACCAGACCACGTGTTAAACACGAGCATTTGCGCGGCGGCCGTCCGGCCGGCGCCAGGCGAGCCGAGGAGGACTACGGTGCCCCGTTCCCTGATAGCGGCTTGCGCCTCAGCGAAGCCTGGCGGTGGAACGAAACGATCAGCCAGCCAGCGCAGATGGTCGATCGGCTGGCGGATCGGCTGGAGCCGCTTCAGGTTTTCGGCTAGCACGTTTAAATTGTGCTGGGTATTGTGGTCGCCGAGCATCGCCGGGCCGGCCGAATCCCCGAGCTTGAAGGTATGCACGCCGCCGGAGATGTCGCGACCTTGAACAAGGTTCCCGGTAACGTCCCCCGCTGAATTATCGGTCGCACCGGAAGCAGCGGGCTCGCCGGCCATCCGGTCCGCGGCCTTCAGGGTCGGCACCAGGTCGGCGAGGAAATCACCGATCCGGGTAAGGTCGTCGGTGCTCTCGTTCATATCGAGGCGCAGGGAATGCACGTCCGCCAGCCACATCAGCTCCGGTGGCAGGCTGGCCCGGGCGAGCCGGTCGGTTTTCCGTCCCTTGATCACCGGGACCACCCGGGTGCCGGTGGTCTGGGCCGCGAGGATCTCCATCCGCACCCAGTCGGCTTCCTCACGCAACTGGGGGGCTGCCTCCCAGTCCGGTCCCATGACGGCGAGCAGCACGTGGCTTTTCCTGGCCGCGTCGATGAGCGCCTTCGGGAACATCTCGCCCGGCTGGATCGAATGGGATGCCTTGAAGACATGCTCCTTGCCGAAGCGGTCGGACAGGCGTGAGGCGAGGAACTCGGCGGCCTCGTCCCCGTCCCCAGTTCGGTAGTTGATGAAAACCTAGGCCACGAGTAAGTCCTTTCGCCGTGGTGCACGCTCGCTATGGGGTGGCGCCGCGCAGCGCCGTGCCGAGACGGGGGGACAGGTGGCGGACGGCGGGGCTCTTCGGGTACCGGCCGAGCGTGCGTGCGAGTCGGCGCAAGTCGATGGCGATGGTGGCAGACCTGACCCGCATGAGGTCACCGAGCAGGCCGCTGGTGAGTTGGCACGCATGGTCGATGTCTCCGGCGGTGGCGTAGGCGAGTGCGCGCCGCACTCCGTAGCGCGCCTGGGCGCGGGTGGCTCCCTCGGGAATCGTGGCCAGCTGCCGGTCGATGATCCGTGCCGCGTCGCGCGGTCGGCCGAGGTCGTACAGGCACCAGCCCTTGATCATTTCCGCCGGATCGACAAGGTTTGCTGTGCCGATAACAGGCTGGCCCGCATCCAGGGTCGTGGCGCTGAGCAGAGCGCTGGCACGGTCGAGGGCCCGCATGGCCGAGTCGTAGTCCGCAGCGATGGCATGTCCTTGTGCCTCGCGGGCGGCGGCTAGACCGCGAATTCTCGGCGGCAGAGTGCTTGCCTGAGCGCGTTCGGCAAGCTGTGTGGTCTGCGCCGCATCACCGCGATACAGCGTAATCAGCGCGTGCCTGACCAGGCCGTAGGCAGCGAAGTTGGAGTCGCCTGCCGCGTTCGCGAGATCAATCGCCTGCCGTGTCCATCGCAACGCGCCGAAGTCGGTTCCCGTTTCCTGAATGAGCCACCCCGTGTATTCGGCATAGCGCGAGGCGATGATCAAAAGAGGTTGGCTGGCGCGTTGACCAGTATGTGAAGCAATTTTTTGGATGACGGTGACTTGCCCGGCTAGCACGGGAACCAGGGTGGCGGGGTCGGTGGTTTGCCCGAGTTTACGGTAATGATCCAGTTGGGCGTGGAAGATTCCCGCCAGGTCCGCGTGCTCGGCATTTCCGGAAGCGGCGCTGACGCCGAGACAGATGGCGGGTGCTGCCAGTGCGCCCGCTGCCAGCACCTTTCGGCGGCTCGCTTGTTCGGGGCTGGCCAGCGAAGCGAGTTCGCCGTTGGCATCAAGCGCGGCATCGCACAGTCGTGCGAGGTCACGGCTGGGCGTTTTGATCCCGCGCTCGACCTTGCTGAGCTGAGCTTTGCTGTAGTGCACAATTTGAGCGAATTGAGCAAGAGTGAGGCCAGCGGTAAGACGCTTTCTCCTGAGTTCCTCGCCGAACAAACGAGACTCGTGATTCACCTGGTGACCCTCCGTCGCTGTCGCCTGGATCGCCCGGGGTCAACGCCTTTAAGGATCTGTTATCCCGCTAACGCTGGCAAGGGGAGCCGGGTAGTTTCCCGTTTCCTTTCCCGTGGGGCGGCAGTTGCCCGAGGTGAAACAGTAATCCGCTCAATGTCGTTGTTAATTTGATTTTCCTGAGCGGAAGAGGAGATCAGGGCCACAGCAGGCCACTGGCTCATCCGTCCGCCGTGCCGGGGTGCCCGCCACGGGGTCGCCCGCCGCGCCGGGTACGGCGGCACCGTCTTGCTCAAGATCTACGACCACTGCATCGGCGGGCAGTCCGACACCGCCAGCAAGCTCATCACCGGCGCCCTCAGCACTCCCGAGGCAGAGCAGGTGTGAGTCGGTCAGGAGGACGGAGGTCTGACCAGGAAATAACCACCTCGGCCGTCCAACGTGGCCATCGTTCTGGCAGATAGCGGGATAGCCCCGTGGCGGATCGTAGCCGAACTGCCTAGACGGTTGATTCCAGGGGATCGGTGCATGAAGAAGCGAGAGTCTCCATGATCAGGGTGTGAACAAGAACATAGAAACTATCGCGACTGCACTGTACGGCAAGATCGACGACATGCTGAAGGACTGGCCGGACCTTCGGCTGCCGCGCCGGCCACCACGACTCCGATTACTCTCAGCGACGCAGAGCTGCTGACGATGGCGGTGATGTCTGCGCTGCCCGGGTTCACGTCCGAACGCCGCTGGCTGCGCTACGCAAACGGGTTCCTGGCGGGGATGTTCCCCCGCCAGATCGGCCAGTCCGGGTACAACAAGCGGCTGCGGAAGGTGTTCCCGCTGTTCATCCGGGTGATCCGGATGCTGGCGATGGACACCAGCTTGTGGAGCGACGGCGTGTGGGTGGTGGATTCCACGCCGGTGCAGTGCGGCTGCTCCCGGGAGACGGTCACGCGCAGCGACGCCGCCGGGTGGGCGGAGTACGGCTACTGCGCCAGTCACTCCCGGTACTTCTGGGGATTGCGGCTGCACCTGGTGTGCACCTTGCATGGCCTGCCGGTGCTGTTCGCCCTGGCCGGCGCCAAGGCTGATGAGCGCGACGTGCTGTCCGGCATGCCCGAAAACGCCGGCGATGTGGTGAACGCCCGCCCGGGCCAGACGCTGATCGGCGACAAGAACTACTTCGGCCGCGCCTTCGGGGAAGATCTCACCGAGCGTGAACTGGTACTGCTGCGCCCGGTCCGCAAGGGCGGGGCCAGGCGCGCCGGGCAGGACCTGTTCAAGCCGCTGCGGCAGGTGATCGAGCCCGCCAACTGGACCCTCAAGGGGCAGCTTGACCTGGAACGACACGGCGGCCGTGCCCCGGACGGCATCATCGCCAGGGTCCTGGCCCGCATCCTCGCGCTGAGCGCCGCGATCTGGCATAACGACAAGACCGGGCAGGACGTCAAGCGGTCGCTCATCGCTTACGACCACTGAAAGTCACCGGACCTCCTGGAATCATCCATCTAGCCATTTCAACCCGGGGGATGGTCGCCACGGCGTGAAATCGTGGCTGGTGCGGGTCGCGGCGGGCTGAGGCCGCTGCCGCGTGGTGGCCGGGATTTGTGCCGCACTGCGGGCGCGTGCGTGG
>Ga0213875_10001629_pt1 | contig 14170 bp, 14 predicted proteins | sample BarmaccomBMRX_R8_FD_160105 | JGI IMG/M metagenome (GOLD analysis project Ga0213875, IMG submission 160105) | Root-associated microbial communities from Barbacenia macrantha in rupestrian grasslands, the National Park of Serra do Cipo, Brazil - RX_R8 | ecosystem: Host-associated > Plants > Roots... | reverse complement strand
GGGACCAGCGCCTACGACGCGGGTTTCCGACGCGAACCTGATGACATCGCGCTGAACGGGCGGCCGCTCCGGATCGGCATACCGCGCCCGCTCCTCTGGGTCCTGCCCGCGGACCCACTCGGTCAGGTAGCTGATGGCCCGCTGCCTGCTGACCTCGGTGACCACCGGCGCGTCTGGTGAGCCCTCCGAACCGATGAGCCGCTCACCCGCGGGCGTCAGAAGCTGGCGCAACGGCCCGTCCTTGACGTCCTGATCGCCAAGCAAGAAGACCCGCAGATGCCCCGGCACCTCGAGGTAGGCCGCGCGGACCTCATCCAGCTGCTCGGCCGTCAGCTGGGCCAGGTAACCCCGCAGCGCCTCGACACAGCGCTCCTGCGACGTCGGCTCGCCGCGCAGGCGGGCGATCTCGTCGCGGACCTCGGCGATCAGCTCATCGGCCCTCACCCTGCTCACCGGATCGGTCATCCGCCATGACGCCACCATGAAGGCGGACGCGCGGACTCCGGGCTCGATCGCCGTCGCAACCCATCCGCTCCTGACCTGCGCGCAGAACTCGTCGAACCCGGCCAGGCCGCCGCAGTCCACCGTGCCGTCCGCATAGATCAGCAGATCGGTCAGGTAGTAGGTATCGCCGTTCCGGATGAATGCCGGGCGCCAGGTGCCTTCGACGCGGGCCCCGTCCACCTCCCTGTACGTTCGCTTGTGCCAAGGCATGATCGGATCATCCCACGGCGGGCTATGACCGGGGCAGCGGCAGCAGGTCGGGCTCGACCCAGCCCGCCCGGGCCGGGCCGGACGCCAGCGTCGAGGACCGGTAGTGCCTGCTGGCGGTGACCGAACCTCCCCGAATCCCCGGTGATCGCCGGCAGCGCCGCCGCCAGTTCCGGGGCAGCGATCGCGTGTTCCAGGGCCGCCGGTGAGTGATCTTCGTGATGCGGCATCAGCAAACCTCCTGCAGAGCGGCGACGACTGCGTGATAACCGGCGATCTGATCGGCGGACAGCCCCGCCAGCGCGGCCCGCTCCAGGTCCGTGACGGCCGCGCGCACCCGGGCGGCGGCCAGCCGTCCCTCCTCGGTCAGCGTCAGCAGGAACGATCGCCGGTCGGCGGAATCGAGCCGGCGGGTGAGGTAGCCGCGCCGCTCCAGCCGGTCAAGGACGCCGGTCAGCGTGGTGGCCCGCGTCCCGGTCTCGGCGCTGAGCCGGCTCACGCTGCGGACCCGCCCGTCCGCCAGGTTCGCCAGCGCGTTGATCTCAGCGGCGGTCAGCTCCAGCCCGGCCAGCGCGGCGCCCAGCGCCCGCAGCGTGTGATGCGTCGCCCGCTGCAGCACGAGCACAACCCCATTATCGGATATCACGAAAATGGAGTATATCCCAATTGCCCGCGCCCCCACTGGCCTCCCCGCCGCTCTCGCGTGGGGCCGCTGGCGCATATGGCCCCGCCCAGTGGGGCTAACGGCGCCAACGGCCCCACGGGTGGGTCTCCCCTAAAGAGACACCGAGGTGATCCGCTCGTACAGGTCGGTGTAGCGGGCCGACGTCGCCTCGACGATGTCCGGCGGTATGGCGGGCCCCGGCGGCTTCCGGTCCCAGTCCAGGCCGGAGGACCAGTCGCGGAGGAACTGCTTGTCCAGTGAGTGCTGCGGGCGGCCCGGCCGCCATTCGGCCGCGGGCCAGAACCGGGACGAGTCCGGGGTGAGCACCTCGTCGGCGAGTACCAGCGTCCCGTCGCCGTCCAGGCCGAACTCCAGCTTCGTGTCGGCGATGATGATGCCGCGCTCCGCGGCGAGCGCGGCGCCCCGCCGGTACACCTCCAGCGTGACCCGGACGAGGCCGGCGGCGGTCTCGGTGCCGACCAGGTCCGCCACCTCCTCATACGTCATCGGCTCGTCGTGCCCCGCGGCGGCCTTCGTCGTCGGGGTGAAGACCGGCTCGGGCAGCTTCGACCCCTCGGCCAGGCCCGGCGGGAGCCGCACCCCCGAAACCGCGCCGGCCTCCCGGTACGCCGTCAGGCCGAGTCCGGCGAGGTAGCCGCGGGCGATGCACTCCACGGGCAGCATCCGCAGGCGGCGGCAGCGGATCGCCCGGCCCTTCCACTCGGCGGGCACGTCGGCGGCGGAAATTACATGGTTCGGCGTCAGGTCCGCCAGCCTGCTGAACCACCACAGCGACAGCTGGGTGAGGATGGCGCCCTTGCCGGGAATCGGCGTCGGCAGCACCACGTCGTACACGCTTACCCGGTCAGAGGCGACCATGATGATGTCGTCCCCGTCCGCGTAAAGCTCCCGGACCTTCCCGGAATGCACCAGTTCCACGTATTCCGCCCAATCGCAGTGCCGCCCAATCGCCCGTGCCGCCCGATCACGGGGGCCGCCCAATCGCAGTGCCGCCCAACACAGTGCCGCGCACAGCGTACTAGCCACGATGGAGCGTACGATCAGGTGCCATGGCGGGAAGCAGCGCCGGCCGGGCGGAGTACCTGCAGGTGCAGACCACCACGGATTCCCGGGCGGAGGCGATGGAACTCGCCAGGGCCGCCGTCGAGGCGCGGCTGGCGGCGTGCGGCCAGGTCGCCGGGCCGGTGGCGTCCGCCTACTGGTGGGAAGAGGAGCTCGAGCGCGCCGAAGAGTGGTTCGTCATCTTCAAGCTTCCGGCCGACCGGTTCGACGAGCTCGCCGAGTTTCTCGCCGAACGGCACAGCTACGACGAGCCGGAGATCATCGCCACGCCGATCGTCGCCGGCTCGACCGCGTACCTGCGCTGGGTCACGGACGAGACCCGGCCGCGGGCTGAGGAGCCGGGGACAGTGCAGCCGGGAACAGTGCAGCCGGGAACAGCGCAGCCGGGAACAGTGCAGCCGGGAACAGTGCAGCCGGGAACAATGGAGCCGGGGACAGTGGAGCCGCAGACCGGGGAGGGGTGACGCCCGGCGCCACGCCGGACACCGTTCAGGGGCAGGGCCGGGCGTTCAGGCGGAGGGCGGCACGTTCCATGTCAATATGACCGGCTCATCATGCTCGGTGCCGAGCGTTGAGATCGTGCCGGTGTCCAGCCGGTACAGTCGCCCGTCCGCCGGGTCGGCCTGCAGCCAGCGGGCGGTGAGCACGCGCAGCACGTGGCCGTGCGCGACCAGCGCGACGTCTCCGTCGGACAGTAGCGGGCGGACCCGGGCGAGCACGCGGTCGACGCGGAAGCTCACCTGCACGAGGGTCTCGCCGGGGTGGTCGGTCTCACCGGGGACCACGCCGTCGCGCCACAGGTACCAGCCGGGGCGCTGCTGGCGGATCTGCGCGGTGGTCATGCCCTCGTAGCCGCCGTAGTCCCATTCCCACAGGTCCGGGTCGGGCTTGGCGTCGGTGATGCCGGCCAGTTCGGCCGTCCGGACGGCTCGCTTGGCCGGGCTGCTGAAGGCGGCGGCTATGTTCCTGCGGGCCAGCACGGGCGCGAGGACCGTCGCGCAGGCTTCACCGTGCGGAGTGAGCGGGATGTCGGTCCGGCCGGTGTGCCTGCCGGCCTCGCTCCACTCGGTCTGGCCGTGGCGCAGCACGATCAGGTCTCCCATGGCGTCACGGTACCCTGCGAGCTGTGACGGCAAGCAGTCAGGGAACGGCAAGCAGTCAGGGAACGGCAAGCAGTCAGGGAACGGCAAGCAGTCAGGGAACGGCAAGTAATCAGGGAACACTGGCCGGCCTGAAGGTACTCGATCTCACCAGGGCGCTGTCCGGCCCGTTCGCCTCGATGATCCTCGGCGACCTCGGCGCCGACGTGATCAAGGTCGAGGATGTCTGGCACGGGGACGACACCCGGCGGTGGGGGCCGCCGTTCCAGGGCGATGACGCGGCCTACTTCCTGTCCGTCAACAGGAACAAGCGGGGCCTGAGCGTGAACCTGAAGACCCCGCAGGGCCGCGAGATCGTGCGGCGGCTCGCGGTCGGGTCGGACATTCTGCTGGAGAACTTCCGGCCGGGGACCGCCGCCAGGCTGGGTCTCGGCTACGCCGAGCTCGCCGAGGCGAACCCGCGGCTGATCTACGCCTCGATCAGCGGTTTCGGGCAGACGGGGCCGAGCGCCGGGCTGCCGGGCTACGACGCGGTCGCGCAGGCGGTATCCGGCATGATGAGCGTGACCGGGAGCACCGAGCCGGTCCGCACCGGTACTTCGACGGCCGACATCGGGGCGGGCATGTGGGCGCTGATCGGCGTCCTCGCCGCGCTGCACGCCCGCCACGCCACCGGGCGCGGCCAGCTCGTGGACGTGTCGCTGCTCGACGGCCAGATCGCGTGGCTCACCTACGTGGCGGGCAAGTACTTCGCGACCGGCGTGACCCCCGGCATGCACGGCAGCGCGCACGAGAGCCTCGTGCCGTACCAGGTGTTCCCCACCGCGGATGCGCCGCTGATGATCGCGGTCGGCAGCGAGGGGCTGTGGCGGCGGTTCGCCGCCGCCACCGGGCTGGACGCCCTCGCGGACGACCCGCGTTACGCGACCAACCCCGAGCGGGTGCGGAACCGGGACACGCTGATCCCGGCGATCGAGAAGGCGCTGGCGGCGCGCGGCTGCGCCGAGTGGACGCAGTTGCTGAACGCGGCGGGTGTGCCCGCCGGGCCGGTGAACACGGTGTCGGCCGCGCTGGCGCATCCGCAGGTCGCCGCGCGGGAGATGGTCGTCGAGATCGATCATCCCGTGGCCGGCCGGCTGAAGACGCTCGGCTCACCGGTCAAGCTCTCCGGCCAACCCCCGAGCATCCGGCGGCCGCCGCCGGTGCTGGGCCAGCACACCGGCGAGATCCTCGCCGAGGCCGGCTACACCGAGGCCGAGATCTCCGCGTTCCGCGACGCCGGCGTGATCAGGTGACGTGATCAGGTGACGTGATCAGGTGACGTGATCAGGCGACCGGCGGGGCTCGGTCAGTACCGGACTCGGCGCCGTGACCGACGCCGCCCTCAAGGACCGCGCGATCGGCTGGCGCCCGCCGCGCCGCAGGCGCTAAGTTCGGCGTTGTCCGTATTTTTCGTGGTTCCATGATCAGGCAGCGCTTCCCGAAAGCTGTGTTTCCCGAAAGCTGTGTTTCCCGAAAGCTGTGTTTCCCGAAAGCTGTGTTTCCCGTGGGTGCGCTGCAGGAAGAACTGGCGGCAATCTGACATGGCAGACGGTGGGCCGGCGAGTCCGAGGGGCCCCGGACCTGCGCCGGAACCGTGGCGGGGCGCGATTCCCATGCCTCCGACCTGGCGAGCCGTGGCATCTGGGCCTCCGCCCGGGTCCCCGCCCTCGCCCCCCGTGCGGGACGAGCGGCCTGTCCGTTCCGGGCGCTACCGGGGCACGGGCGGCCGCCGGCGGGCGGTCTGGATCGGGGTATGCGCCGCCGTCGCCGTGGTCAGCCTCGTGATCGCGGTCAGCAGCGGCGCGCATGCGCACGCCGAGCTGACCCGCAAGCCGACGCCCGCCGAACTGTCCGCCGCGGCCGCCGTTGGGCTCACGCAGCGGTGGGAGCGGTTGCCCGTCGGCCGGATTTTCCCCGCCACCGTCGGGTACAGCACCAACCTGTCCACAAACGAGACCGCGCGCAGGCTCGGGATCTCACCGTCGGACGCGTGCCCCGCATCCGTTGACGGCACGCTGACCGAGCTGGCCAGCCGCTTCGGCTGCCGGGCCGGCGTGCGCGCGAGCTACGCGGACGAGCTGCAGGGCGCCGTTTACACCCTCGGGGTGCTCGCCTTCCCCAGCCCGGCCTCCGCCGCGTCGTTCTTCACCAAAATGCCGGAGAGCTCCTACCCGGCCACCGGGCTGCGGGCGCTGGCGCTGCCCGGCACCGCCGCCGCCCGGTTCGGCGACGCGGCGAGGCAGGCCGCGAAGACGGTGCTCACCGGACCCTACGTGGTGCTCGTCGTGGGCGGCTACGCGGACGGCCGTGCCGCCGCGGCGACGGGGGAGCGGCGGGATTCCGTTTTCACCGCCGCCGCGCAGCTCGCCGGCGCGGTCGTCGCGGAGCTTGGCCGCCCGCAGACCGTGAACTGCGGTTCCCCGGAGTGGTCGTGCTGAGGAGCCGGAGAGTGGTCGTGCTGAGGACCCGCCTGGCGCTCCCGGCCGCGCTGCTGGCCGTGCCCATGCTTGCGGTGCCCCTGCTGGCGGTCTCTCCGCTGACGGCGGCCGCCGGGACCACCGCCACCGCGCCGCCACCCGCCGCGAGCCGTCCACCCGCCGCGAGCCGTCCACCCGCCGCGCAGCTCCCACGCGGGCGCACGGCGGCGCAGCAGGCACGCTCGTTCGAGCAGCCCCAGCTGAACGCGGTGAGCGTGCGCCCGGCATGGCAGATCAGCAGGGGACAGGGCGTGACCGTCGGGGTTCTCGACACCGGCGTCGACCCGGCTGCCCCGGATCTCACCGGTTCGGTACGGGCCGGCCCCGATTTGACGGTTGGCACGGACCCGGCGGGCTACCGGCCGCCGCACCTGCACGGCACGTTCATCGCCTCGGTGATCGCGGGCCACGGCAGCGGCCCGGGGCGCACGCAGGGCGTGATGGGCGTCGCGCCGGCCGCGCGGGTTCTGTCGGTCCGGGTCATCCTGGACGACGGCGAGCCGGGCCTGGCCCGCTACAACAACGACCCGAGGTTCGCGAACGCGATCGCGAAGGGGATCTACTACGCGGTCTCCCACGGCGTGCGCGTGATCAACATGTCGCTCGGCTCACCGCAGCCGACCCGCTATCTGCGCACCGCGGTCGGCTACGCGATCTCTCACGGCGTGGTCGTCGTCGCGTCGGCCGGGAACAGCGGCTCGGCCCATGGCGGCTTCACGCCGTATGAGTACCCCGCCTCCTACACCGGCGTGATCTCGGTGGCGGCGCTGAACACGAACGGCGCGCGGGCGCCTTTCTCGGACCGGAACGCGTCGGTCGTCCTCTCCGCGCCCGGTGTCAACGTGGTGGGTGACGGGCCCGGTGGCGAGTTCGTCGAGGGCGACGGGACGAGCCCGGCCGCGGCGTTCGTCACGGGCGCGGTCGCCCTGATCAGGTCCCGGTATCCCGCCCTGAGCCCGGCGCTGGTGGAGCAGGCTCTGATCACGACCGCGAGGCACAGGCCGAAGGGCGGATACAGCACGAGCGTGGGGTTCGGCGAGGTGGACGCGGCCGCCGCGCTCTCCGCCGCGGGCAGGCTGGCCGCTCTCACGGCGCCGGCCGGGATGGCGCCCGCCGCGCGTTTCGGCCCGGCGTCGCCGGCGCCGATCCAGGTCACGCACCGGGACCAGGCGCTGATCGCGGGGTACAGCGCGGTTTCCGCGGTCGCGGCGCTGTGCTTCCTCGCGGCGGCCGCGTTCGGCGTCCTGCTGGGCCGCCGCGCTGTCCGGGACCGCCGCCGCGCCGCCGCGACGGACCCGCCGTGGGAGCGGACCCCGCCCTGGGAGCAGCGGGTGCCCCCGCCTGCCGGCGGCACGTTCCTGCGAGGACACTACGAACGCGGTGGCCCCTACGGAGGCGAGGGGTAGCTCACAACAGTTTGCGGAGGCGGAACAGGTCGCGCATGCTTGCCTCGATCTTCACCCGCCCGGAGAGCCACATCCGCGCGATGTTCATCGGCGACTCGGTGAGCGAAAGGACCTCGTCGCTGTTCGCGATGATCCGCATGTCGGCTGGCGGGTCGCCGGGTGTCTGCTCGCGTACCTGTCCGCTGTTGGCGTCCAGCCGGTATGTCACGCCGAGATCCGGAATCTCACAGCTCATTGACCGGTTGCCAAAGTAGTTCTCGCGGTCGCGCGGGTCCATCTCCGCAAGCCTGCCAGCCAGCTTCTGCAGTGCTTCGCGGCACTGTTCGGCGGAGTTCATGTGCGCCTCGCTCATCAGTGGACGGTAGCGTTCACGCGGAGGGTAGCGCACGCGGGGCAGCGAGAGGGTAAACGCGGTGCCGGAGGAAAATCAAGACATGGATACGGAACGGGACGTGGTTCCCCCCTCGGCGACCGGCGACTCCCGGGTGGATCAGGCCATCGCACGCCTCGGCGAGCTGCCGGAAACCCCGCTGGACGAGCACCCGGCGGTGCTGGAGGCTGTGCACGACAGGCTGCGTGAGATCTTGGGGGAGCTCGGCGAGCCCGGCAGGGGCGGTGAGCCCGGAAAGCCTGCCGAGCCCGGAAAGCCCAGTGGGCCCGGAAAGCCCGGTGAGCCCGGGAAGCCCGGCGAGCCCGGCAGGGGCGGCCGGCGGTGACAACCCGGTCCAGGCTCGACGCGGAGCTCGTCAGGCGGGGCCTGGCCAGATCCCGCGAGCAGGCGGCGGAGCTGATCTCCGTCGGCCGGGTGGCGGTCTCCGGCCAGACCGCCGCCAAGCCCGCCACGCAGGTTGCCAGGAACGCGCCGATCACGGTCGCCGGGGCGGACGCCGACCCGGGATACGTCTCCCGCGGCGGCCACAAGCTTGCGGGGGCGCTGCGGCGGTTCGGCGGCCCGACCGTCGCCGGCCGGCGCTGCCTGGACGCGGGCGCGTCGACGGGCGGCTTCACCGACGTGCTGCTGCGCGCGGGGGCGGCGCACGTGGTGGCCGCCGACGTGGGCTATGGCCAGCTCGCCTGGTCGCTGCGCACCGATCCCCGGGTCACCGTGCTGGACCGGGTGAACGTGCGCGCGCTGGAGCCGGAGCAGGTGGCGCCGGCCCCCGGGGTCGTCGTCGCGGACCTGTCGTTCATCTCGCTGACCCTGGTGCTGCCGGCGCTCGCGCGGTGCGCGGCGCCGGACGCGGACTTCGTGCTCCTGGTGAAGCCCCAGTTCGAGGTCGGCAAGGGCCGTGTGGGGGCGGGCGGCGTGGTGCGCGATGCCGCGGACCGTGCCTGGGCGGTCAGGAACGTCTGCGCGGCCGCGGCAGAGCTGAACCTGGGAGTTCGCGGAATAACCGCGAGTCCGCTCCCGGGGCCGGCCGGGAACGTGGAGTATTTCGTGTGGCTGCGCCGCGGCGCGCCGCCGCTTGATGAGGAGGAGCTGCGGCTGGCGGTCGAGGCGGGGCCGGGCGGCCCCGCCGAGGCGGGTTCATAGCGGCGGACCTGGAAGGACACTGCACCCGATGGGTGACACAGAACGGACGATGCTCGTGCTGGCGCACACCGGCAAGCCGAAGGCGGTGCACAGCGCGCGGCTGGTGATCGGCCGGCTGGCCGCTGCGGGAATCACGGTACGGGTACTCGACACCGAGGCCACGGACCTCGGGTGGGAGGACGTGACCGTGGTACCGGCCGGCCCCGGTGCGGCCCGGGGCGCGGAGCTGGTCATCGTGCTCGGCGGCGACGGCACCCTGCTGCGCGCCGCCGAGATCGCCCGTTCTGCCCGGACTCCGCTGATCGGCGTGAACCTGGGGCACATAGGCTTCCTCGCGGAGGCGGAGCCGGACGGCCTGGAGGAGACGGTGGACCGCCTGGTCGAGCGGAGGTACGTGGTCGAGGAGCGGATGACGATCGACGTCGGCGCGCGAAGCAACGGGCTGACGCTGGCGAGCACCTGGGCGCTCAACGAGGCCACGGTGGAGAAGGTCGCCCGCGAGCGGATGGTGGAACTGATCATCGAGGTGGATGACCGGCCGCTGTCCCGGTGGGGCTGCGACGGCGTGGTGTGCGCGACCCCGACCGGGTCGACGGCCTACGCGTTCTCCGCCGGCGGCCCGGTGGTGTGGCCGGAGGTGGAGGCCCTGCTGATGGTCCCGATAAGCGCGCACGCGCTGTTCGCCCCGCCGATGGTGGTGTCACCGCGGTCGGTCCTCGCCATCGAGGTGATGTCCGGCGCCGCGCGCGGCGACGAGACCGGCCAGACCGACCCGGATGCGGGCCGGGCCCACTCGGACGCGACACAGCGCTCATGCGAGACAGCGGGCGCCGTTATGTGGTGCGATGGGCGTCGTAGGTTCGATCTGCCGCCAGGTGCCCGGGTCGAAGTCCGCCGCGGTTCGCTGCCGGTGCTGCTGGCCAGGGTGCACGGACCGGGGGCTGACACCCAGGGAGATGGCGGCGGGCCCTTCACCGACCGCCTGGTGGCCAAGTTCGGCCTCCCGGTTGAGGGCTGGCGGGGCAGGGCCCGGAAGGAGGCTGCTGGCGGTCATGCTTGAGGAAGTCCGCATCACCGGACTCGGGGTCATCGACGACGCGGTGCTGGAGCTTTCCCCTGGTTTCACCGCCCTGACCGGCGAGACCGGCGCCGGGAAGACGATGGTCGTCACTGGGCTGGGCCTGCTGTTCGGGGGCCGGGCGGATCCGGCGCGGGTGCGCCCGGGCGCGCAGCGCGCCGTCGTCGAGGGGCGGCTGCGTACCGATCCGGACGGGCGGGTGGCCCGGCAGGTGGAAGAGGCCGGCGGGGAACTCGACGATGACGGGGCAACCCTGGTGCTCAGCCGGTCGGTGTCGTCCGAAGGCCGGTCCCGCGCCCACGCGGGCGGCAGGTCGGTGCCGGTGTCGCTGCTCACCTACCTCTCCGACGACCTGGTGGCCGTGCACGGCCAGGCCGACCAGCAGCAGCTGCTCAGGCCGGGACGGCAACGCGAGGCGCTGGACCGGTACGGCGGCCCGGAGCTCGCGGTGGTGCTTTCCGATTACCACCGCGCCTACACCCGGCACCAGCAGGTGAGCAACGAGCTGGCCGAGCTGACAGCGGCGGCGCGCGAGCGCTCCGCGGAGGCGGAGGTCCTGAGGTTCGGGCTGGCCGAGATCGAGCAGGCCGAGCCGGCTGAGGGCGAGGACGCCGCGCTTTTCGCGGAGGAGGAACGGCTGGCCAACGCGGACGCGCTGCACGCCGCCGCGACGACCGCGCACGAGGCGCTGCTCGGCGACCCGACCGCGACCGCGGTGGAGGGCGCCGACGCGGTGACGCTGCTCGGCCACGCACGGCAGGCGCTGGACGCGGTGCGGCAGCACGACCAGGTCCTGGAGGGCCTTGCGGCCCGGTTGTCGGAGGCCGCCTATCTGGTATCGGACGTCGCGGCGGAGCTGGCCTCCTACGCGGACTCGACCGACGCCGACCCCGCCCGCCTCGCCGCGATCCAGGAACGACGGGCGCTGCTGACGAGGCTGATAAACGCGTACGGTTCCAGCGGCAACGATGTGGCCGCCGTGCTCGACTGGTCCAAGCGGGCATCCGCGCGGCTGGCGGAGCTGGATTCCGACGACGACCGGATCGCCGGCCTGGCGGCGGAGGAGGCGCAGCTCGCGGCCCGGGTCGCCGAGCTCGCCGGCCAGCTGACCGAGCTGCGCCGGGCTGCCGGTGAGAAGTTCGCCGCCGACGTCACCGCGGAACTGACCGCGCTGGCCATGCCGCACGCCCGGCTCACGGTCGTGGTCTCCGAACTGGGCGAGCCCGGGCCGCACGGCGCCGACGACATCGAGATCCGGCTGGCCGCGCATCCGGGCGCGCCGGCGCTGCCGCTGCACAAGGGCGCGTCGGGCGGCGAGCTGTCCCGCGTGATGCTCGCCATCGAGGTCGTGTTCGCCGGTGCCGACCCGGTGCCGACGTTCGTGTTCGACGAGGTGGACGCCGGCGTCGGCGGCAAGGCCGCCGTGGAGATCGGCCGCCGCCTGGCCAGGCTGGCACGCCTGGCCCAGGTGATCGTGGTCACGCACCTCCCGCAGGTGGCCGCCTTCGCCGACAACCACCTGGTTGTCGCGAAGTCCGACGACGGCAGCGTCACGAGCAGCGGCGTCATCCGCCTGGACCACGCCGGCCGGGTACGCGAGCTGTCCCGCATGCTGGCCGGCCTGGAAGACTCCGAGTTCGGACAGGCCCACGCCGCGGAACTGCTGGCCCTGGCCGCGGAGCAGACCGGAGCGCCGGAGTAACGCCACCCGCCAGCCCAAGCGCAGATCCGGCCCCAAGTGCACCCGCGGCCCCAACCACAGCTTCTCGCAGTCGAAACTCTCCTCGGGAGATGGCCTTGCGATCTCCCGCAGGTATGGTATTCTCGAACTAAGCATCGAGCGAGCGCCGGCCGATCTGGCCGGCAAGGGATTCAATCTCCCCCGCAGTGCGGGCCTGCCAAAGCGTCACGAATTTCAGCGTTCAGGACCACACGCGCACCATGGGAGGAGGTGTCCGCCCGGTGGTTACCCAGCCCGAAGACTGTGGCGAGGGAAACGGACCCGGCCAAAGCGGCGAGTTCGCCCAGCCGGTCGGCGCGGGCGCCTGCTCCGGCGGTGCTGCCGTCCCCGCGACGCTGGCGGACGCGCTGGCGATGATGCACTCCGCCCTGGGCTACCTCAACGCCACCGACATGGCCGCGCTGCCGTCGGCGGCGCAGGCCGAGGCGCTGGTCGCGCTCGGGCAGGCGCAGGCGATGCAGACCGCGGCGCACGCCGCGTTGCTGGCCGCGTTCACCGCCTCCAGCGGCTACGAGGCGGATGGGCATGGCGGCCCGGTGCCGTGGCTGATGTACGTGATCCGGGTGACCAAGGGGGCCGCCAAGGGCGCGGCCGGGTGGATGCGGCGGCTGGCCGCCCACCCCGGTATCCGCGACGCGCTCGCCGCCGGGGACATCTCCGAATCTTGGGCTCGCCAGCTCTGCGGGTGGTCGGACCGGCTTCCGGAGGAGAACCGGGCGGCGGCGGACGAGATCCTGCTGGCCGCCGCAGCAAGTGGGGTGCCGTTCACGGATCTGGTGATCCTGGCCGCCGACATGTACGAGAGGGCGCGCTCTCAGCAGCTGGACCCGGATGAGGACAAGAACTTTGATGACCGGCGAGTGCGGCTGGAGACCACGTTCGACGGCGCCGGAGTCCTGGCCGGCAATCTCAGCCCGACGTGCGCCACATCCTTGCAGGCGGTTCTGGACGCTTTGGGCAAGAACCGGGGGCCGGAGGATCTGCGCACCGAGGACCAGCGCAAGCACGACGCTCTCGAAGAGGCGCTGAAGCTGCTGATCGCCGCCGGGATGCTGCCGGAGCGGGCCGGGCAGCCCACCCAGGCGCAGGTCATCGTGCCGCTGTCGCAGCTGCGCGGCCTGGACGGGGCGCCGGAGCTGGAGGCCGTCTGGCTGGCCGCCAGGGCCGGGGAACCCGGCTACCTGACCGGCACGGATGCCCAGGCGGCGACCTGTGACGCCACGGTCATCCCGGTGGTGACCGGGCACCCGGACTGGGAGATGCTGGACCAGATGGCCGAGCTGTGGACCGGCGCGCACGGCCTGGATCGCGGTAAGCAGTGCGGCTGCGAGTGCGGCAAATGCACCTGTGCCCCGCCCGCCCCGATGACCGGGGAGGCGCAAGCGCGGCTGCGGCGCACGCTGCTGGGCATGGCCGTGAACGCGCTGTCCGGCCCGGCCGGACTGGCCGCCTACCTGCGGTCCCGGCTGCTGGGTGCCCCGTTCAATGCGTCCAGTCTCCCGCTGGATGTCGGTGTGGCGGCTACCGTCCCCGCGCATATCCGGCGGGCGGTGATCTTGCGGGCGAGGGGGCGGTGTGAGTGGGCGGGGGGCTGTGACCGGCCCGCCGCAGCCTGTGAAGTGCATCATCTCGTGCACAGAGCCGACAGTGGCCCGACAAGTGTGCAGTCATGCGTGCTCTTGTGCGAATTCCACCACCAAGTCTGTGTGCACCGGTGGGGCTGGTCGATCTTGCTGCTCCCGGATGGAACCACCGAGGCCCGCTCCCCCTGGGGACAGGTACTGCGGAGTCACGGGCCGCCCGCCCGAGCGGGGTAATCACCCCCGCCGCGGCCAGGCTCTTGCTGCATACCATGTAAACTTGGCGTGGCCCTTGCCGCGCAGATGGCGATGGTGGAGCGCGCCATCACCGAGGGGCTCGCCGAACGGCTCGGCGCGGACCCGGAGCGCGATCCGTATCCCGGGCTGCTCGCCGCCACGGCCGTCGGCGTGTTCCGCGCCAGCATGACCTTCTGGGCCCTCCGGCGGCACGGTGCCGCTCGACCGGCTCGTTGACCTGGCTTCCGCGCGCTCGCCGATGGGCTGCCCGAGGACTCAGCGTTGCGTCACATCACGGGGAAGGACGACCACTGATGGCTTCAGCCACTCCCGCGCCGCCCAGCGGTCCCCAGCCGCCCGCCGGGGCCACCGACGGCAACGGCGCCCTGCCCGGGCTCAGCCGCCGCCGCATCCTGCTCATCATCGGCGCGCTCATGCTCGGCATGCTGCTCGCCGCGCTGGACCAGACGATCGTGTCCACGGCGCTGCCGACGATCGTCGGGGACCTCAAGGGCGG